>Ga0209382_10001647_pt1 | contig 34657 bp, 25 predicted proteins | sample SoiMetdeltSBSDD5_FD_187599 | JGI IMG/M metagenome (GOLD analysis project Ga0209382, IMG submission 187599) | Bulk soil microbial communities from a Populus tree surrounding site in Tennessee, USA - Soil MetaG P. deltoides SBSDD5 (SPAdes) (version 2) | ecosystem: Environmental > Terrestrial >... | reverse complement strand
CCACGACGCGCCAGCCGGCCAGCGAGCCCAGCGCCAGGGCGCCGAGGTGAGTGAGGGTCCGCCGCCGGGCGAGCAGCACCGGCAGCGGCGGCCGACCCTCCCAGCGTCGCGAGAGGTGCCAGGCCAGCAGCGGCAGCAGGAGCAGCCCGATCTCGACGTGGACGTTGAGCGGCGAGTAGCCGCCGAAGCTCTCGAGCTGGAGCAGGCCGGACGTCCAGCCCAGGCCGAGCCCCACGGCCGCCAGGGTGCTCAGGCCGGTCAGCACGCCGGGCACCGTCGAGCGGCGAAGCCGGGGCCGGGCTAGACGCCGCGCAAGCGACCCGCGGACGATCGGCGCCTTCCAGAACAGCGTCAACACGAATATGACGCCGAGGAGCCGGTGCACCTCGTACCAGAGGCCGGCCGTCCCGTCCGGCGAGATCCAGCCCACCAGACCGCTCCCGGCGAGCCCGAACGCCAGAGTCAGCAGGAGCAAGTTCGTCAGCCGCCTCGGCACAGCCCCTCCTTGAGCGGGCGCCCCTCACCCCCCGCCCCCCTCCGCTGCGCGGCGCGAACATCGGCTGCGATGTCGTCCGAAGGACGATATTTGCGGGGCCGCGCCCCGACGTCCCTACCGTGGGAGAGGGGGAGAACCTGCTCCCCTCTCCCGCGCACAGGGAGAGGGGCTGGGGGTGAGGGCTTCACTCCTCCAGCCAGCGCGCCAGCGTCGACGCGAATAGCCCGAACGTGATCGGCTTGGCCAGAAAGTCGTTCATGCCGGCGTCCAGGCAGCGTTGCCGATCGGCGGCGTAGGCGCTCGCGGTCAGCGCGACGATCGGCGTCTTCCCGGGCTCCCCGCCGAGCTTGCGGATCCGCCTGGTCGCCTCGAAGCCGTCGATCTCGGGGAGGTGACAATCCATCAGGATCACATCGTACCGCGGCCCGTCCGAGACGGCCTCAATCGCCGCCTGGCCGTCTGCGACCACGTCGATGTCGTAGCCGAGCCGCTCGGTCATCAACGTCACGGCCCGCTGATTCATTGGGTTGTCCTCGACAAGCAACAGGCGGACGCGGTCTGGTTGGACCGGCGCGGGCGGCGACGGGGCAGCTGGCGGCGGGAACGCATCGCTGCGTTCCGAGCCGATCGGCGGAACGGGCCGGGACAGCACCGGGATCGTCCCTGGCGACAGCCCGAGCAGGACGGTGAACCGGAACATGCTGCCCCGGCCGTGTTCGCTCGTGACGTCGATCTCGCCGCCCATGAGCTCCACCAGCCGCCGCGAGATCGCGAGGCCGAGCCCGGCCCCACCATACCGCCGGGTGGTGGAACTGTCGCCCTGGACGAACGCCTGAAAGAGCGTCTGCTGCACGTCCGGCGCGATCCCGATCCCGGTGTCCTGAACGGTCACCTCCAGGAGCAGCCCGTCGTCTGAGACCGCTGCCGCCCGGGCTCGCACGCGGACCTCGCCGACAGCTGTGAACTTCACGGCGTTGTTCACGAGGTTGGCCAGCACCTGGCTGACGCGGCCGGGATCGCCGTACGCCGTGGTAGGCAGGCCCGGATCGATCTCGGCGCTCAGCTGCAGGCCCTTCGCTTGCGCAGCCGGCCGGCAGATCTCGACGACGCTGCGAACCACCTGGGCCGGCTCCAGCACGAGCGACTCCAACTCCAGCCGGCCAGAGTCGGCCGTGGCGAAGTCCAGCACGTCGTTGACGATCGCTAACAGCATCTCGCCGCTGGTGCTCATGGTCATGACGAGGTCGCGCTGCGCGCGGGTCAGGTCACTGCCCAGCAGGATCTCGGCGCTTCCAATGATGCCGTTGAGCGGCGTCCGGATCTCGTGACTCATCATCGCCAGGAACTCGGACCTGGCGAGGTCTGCCGCCCTCGCCGCCTGCGAGGCCGCCGACAACTCACCCCGTCGTTCGTCGGCCCACACCTGTGATCGTATACTACTTCCTCGTCATGCGTCGGCTGGCCGCTCGGCTCCTGCTGGTGTTCGTCGGACTCTTCCTCGGCCTTCTGATGGTGGAGGCGGCGTTCAGGCTCGCCGGGCCGAACGTCCCGCTGGACCTGACGATGGCACGCTTCCAGGCGTACCACCCGGTCTACGGGTTCTTCCACCAGCCAGCTGTCAGCGGCTGGGTGCGGACTGACGAGTTCACCAGCTTCGTGAAGTTCAACACCCAGGGCCTGCGTGGCCCCGAGGTCGCGATCCCGAAGCCGGCCGATACGTTCAGGGCGCTGGTTCTCGGCGACTCCGTCGTCGAAGGGGCCCAGGTCGCCGAGGACACCACGATGGCCGGTCGGCTGCGGGCGGAGCTGACGGCGCTGGCCGGTGGACGGCGCGTCGAGACGGTGAACGCCGGCGTGGCCGGATTCGGCACCGGCCAGCAGCTCCTCTTCCTGGAGCGGGAGGGGCTGGCGTACCAGCCGGACCTGATCGTGCTGGTCTTCACGATTGCGAACGACCCGGCTGACAACAGCCTGGCGGTCGCGCAGCGCCACAAGCTGGCCGCCGAGCGCCGGCCGTTCTTCGTGCTCCAGGGCGACAAGTTGGAGCTTCGGCCGTTCCAGGCCCCGCCGCCAGAACAGTGGTCCGGCCTGCGCACGTTCCTCCGCGACCGCTCAGTCGTGTTCACGGCGCTGGAGCTCTGGTGGATCGGCAAGAGCGTGGCCCGCGCGCAGGGCGACGTCGTGCCACCGGAAGACGCCGAACATGAGGTCTACTTCAACGAGGTCGGCGACGACTGGCGCAGCGCCTGGGAAGTGACGGACGCCTTGCTTGCGCGCGTCCAGGCGACGGCCGACGCGGCCGACGTGCCGTTGCTGCTGGTCCTCTCACCCTCCGAGCTCCAGGTGTACGACGATCTCTGGGCGAAGGAGCTCGGCGACACCAGCCAGTCCCGACGCCGGTACAGCCCAGGCGTGCCAAACGAGCGTCTGACCGAGATCGCCGCCCGCCACGGCATCACCCTGCTGGACCTACGCCCGACGTTTCGCGCAGAGGTGGCGGCAGGCGCCCCGCCGGTGATCTTCCGAAAGGACGGCCACTGGACCGAGCACGGGCACGCCGTCGCGGCACGCGCGGTCGTCTCAGCCGTGCAACAGCACGGGCTGACACGTGCGGCAGAGGCCACCACGCGCTAAACTCTGCCCGCGAGTGGAGGGCCCCAGCCGCTATGGATACGGAGTTCGTGATCCTGCTCGTGGTCATCGTCCTCGCGCTGATCTTCGACTTCGTCAACGGTTTCCACGACACGGCCAACGCCATCGCCACGGTCGTCGCCACGCGGGTGCTCTCGCCATTGCAGGCGGTAGGCATGGCCGGCGTCCTCAACTTCCTGGGCGCGCTGAGCGGCACGGCGGTCGCCACCACGGTCGGCAAAGGGATCGTCGAGCCCGGTGCGGTGACCCAGCAACTGGTGATCTCGGCGCTGCTCTCGGCGATTGTCTGGGACCTGCTCACCTGGTACTACGGCATCCCCTCTAGCTCCAGCCACGCGCTGGTGTTCAGCATCGTCGGGGCCGGCATCGCCTCGGGCGGCCTGGGTGTCCTCGTCTGGACCGGTATCGAGAAGGTACTGATCGGGCTGGTGACCTCGCCGGTGCTCGGGCTGGCCAGCGGGTTCATCTTCATGGTCGCGCTGCTCAACACGTTCGCCCGGACCCATCCGGCGTTCGTGAGCCGGTTCTTCGGGCGTGCCCAGTTGGCCTCTTCGATGTACATGGCGTTCAGTCACGGCAGCAACGACGCCCAGAAGACGATGGGCGTCATCACGATGTCGCTGGCCGCCTACTACGGCTGGACCGGCAGCGACTGGGAGGTCCCGCTCTGGGTCATCATCGCGGCGGCGACGGCGATGGGGCTTGGCACAGCGTGCGGCGGCTGGCGGATCATCAAGACGATGGGCCACAAGATCGTCGACCTAAAGCCGATCCACGGCTTCGCCGCCGAGACCACCGCGGCGACGATCATCGAGCTTGCCACGCGCCTCGGCATCCCGATCTCGACGACACACGTCATCAGCTCGACCATCATGGGCGTCGGTGCGACCGGCAACCGCCGGGCGGTCCGCTGGGGCGTGGCCGGCAACATCGTCACCGCCTGGATTGTCACGATCCCGGCCTGCATTCTGATGGGCTGGCTATTCAGCTCAGTCCTGCACGCCCTGATCCAGTAGGCAGAGGGCAGAAGGCAGAAGGCAGTCAGGCACTTCTGCCTTCTGCCTACTCGGTCAGGCGTTCTTGACGGCCACCGCCTCCAGCACGTCCGCCACGTCCTCACACTTGTCCGTGGCCTCCTCGATCTTCTCGAGGATCTCTTTCCAGCGCATGAACTCGAACCAGTCATCGCGCTCGCGCACCAGCCGCGTCAGGCCGTTGCGAAGCACGCGGTCGGCTTCGTTCTCCAGGCGGTTGATCTCGACGGTGTACGCCTTGATCCGCGGCAGGTTTTTCTTCTCGCGCAGGAGCGGCATCGCCTCGACGATCTGCCCGGTCGCATCCGCGAGCAGTCGGGCCAGCGTCTGAACCTCCGGGATCGGCTGGACGACCTCGTACAGGATCAGGGCGTCGGCGGCGTCCTCGATCCAGTCCGTCACGTCGTCGACTGCGCTGACCAGAGCACGGATCTCATCGGCCTCCAGCGGGGTGATGAACGTCCGCGAGAGGAGGTTCAGCGTCTCGTGGACGATGAAGTCTCCCTGATGCTCGAGCTCGGTGATCTGGAGGACCCGGCCCTCGGCGTCATGGAAGTCGGTGACCAGGTTGGAGAGGAGGCGCGCGGCATCGCGGGCCGTCATGGCCCCCTTCTCGAACCAGTCGTAGAAGCCACGCTCCGCCGGAAGGATCTGAAAGGGCGACATTCCCGCCTCCGCTACGATGCTGACCAGCGGGAAGAGTGTACCTCCCGGTGGTCACGCCTGGACGGTCAAACGTGTACGGTGAGCGCCTGGCTGCGCAGGGCGCTCCTGACCATCGCAAGATCGCAGCATCCGGATCGGATGGCATGGCACGTGCTCGCCTCTGGGGGACTTGTCACGGCGCGCGAACACCGGTAGAGTGGGCGCGCGTCCAGGACAGTGGGACGCGGCGTCCGGCGGCTCTGGTCGACGGCGACAGCTGGACCGGCGGCGACATCGACTCCGGATCGACTGAAGGAGGTCCGAATGGCGGCCACTGCGCCACCACGCGACTCGCAAACCAGCGATTCGCTCTTCGAACGGCTATTCAAGCGGTCGGCACGCGGCTCCAGTGTCAGCACTGAAGTCCGCGCCGGGCTCACTACCTTCATGGTGATGAGCTACATCATCGTCCTCAACGCCGTCATCATCACCGGCGGAGCGCAGATCGCCGGCCTGAGCGTCCCCTTCCCGGCCGTCGTCACCAGCACCTGCCTGGTGGCCGGACTGATGTGCGCACTGATGGGCCTCTGGGCCAACCTGCCGTTCGCGATGGCCCCCGGCATGGGACTGAACGCGGTGGTGGCGTTTCAGTTGATGGTCGGCATGCAGTACAGCTACGCCGAGGCGATGGGCGTCATCTTCCTCGAAGGCATCATCATTACCCTGCTGGTCCTCACCGGACTTCGCCAGGCGGTGCTCCGTGCTCTGCCGGTCTCGCTCAAGCTGGCGATCGGCGCCGGCATCGGCCTCTTCCTCTTCGCGATCGGCGCCTACGAGGCCGGGCTGTACGTCGTGCCGCTCGGCGCGACGCAGGGTGGCACGGTGCCGCCGCCCACGGCCGGCGCGCTGGGGAGCTTCACCTCGGCACCCACCGTCTACGCCATCTTCGGCCTGATCCTGACCGGCGTCTTGATGCACCTGCGCGTCAAGGGCGCCCTGCTGATCGGCATCCTGCTGACCACCCTAGGGGGCCTGATCGTCCACCTGGCGACAGGCCGCCCGCTCTCAATCATCCCCGGCAAGCTGGAGCTGCCGCCGCAGATCGTCAGCCTGCCGGATCTCTCACTCGTCGGCAGCGGCGTCATGGGGCTCTCGTTCCTGACCAGGGGCGGGGTTGACGCCCTGCTGGCCGGCCTGCTGGCGATGCTCTCGATCATGCTGAGCGACTTCTTCGACACGGCCGGCACGTTCACGGCGCTGGGCACCGAGGCCGGCCTCGTGGACGACAACGGCAACCTGCGCGAGAACGAGGACCGCGCCTACCTGGTGGACTCGCTGGGGGCCGCGATCGGCGGGGCGGCCGGCTCGTCGAGCGCCACGACCTACATCGAGAGCGGCGCCGGCATCGCCGAGGGTGGCCGGACCGGCCTGACGGCGGTCATCGTGGCGATCCCGTTCTTCCTGGCGATGTGGCTCGGCAACCTCTTCGCGATCGTGCCGCCGGAAGCGACAGCCGGGGCGCTGATGATCGTCGGCCTGCTGATGATCGCCGCGACGGCCACCGAGATCCCATGGAAGGATCTCTCGGTCGGGCTGCCGGCCCTCTTTACGCTGATGTTGATGCCGCTGACCTGGAGCATCACCAATGGTATTGGCGCGGGCGTCATCCTCTACACGCTGCTGCACGTCCGCACGGCGACGCTGCCGCTCTGGATCGTGACGGTCGCGTTCGTGGTCTACTTCGTGATCGGCACCCACTGACGGCGAGCCTGCCGAGCGATTCGGCAGGCTCTACTGGCGACACCACACTGTGGCTAGAAGACACGTCTCGGCGTCGGCGTCGGCGTCGGCGGCCTGGGTGTTGGTGTCGGCGGCGATGGCATCTCAATCCATACCGCCGAGACGGGAGCGCGGGCATTGAACGCCTCACGGTCGAGCGTGACCTGTCCGAACCTGGGATCTGACTCAGCCGGGTTCATCAGGACGAGCGCTCCATCCTCGAAACGCCGCACGGCCACCCAGTGACCGGCGAAACTGGCCCATCGCTGAGTGCCCATGATGATTGGCTCGCTCCCGGCTCGCGCGACAAGCTCGTCAAATGTGACCGGCCGCTGGCTTTGTGCCCGCAGGCCCAGATCAACGCTGAGGAGGCGCGCAAGGCCGGCGCCCGATCCATCGAGGAGGCCGACCTCTCGAGTGATGTATCGTGGGACCATGAGGTCGTAGAGATCTTCTTCGGCAACCTCGCATCCGATGCTCCGCAAGGCCCAGAGTGTGGAGGCACCCGCTGCTGACCAGTCGACTGATTGCAACTTTGCAGCGGTGTCTGGATTGTACGTGAACAACCCGTCAGGGCTGAGCGCCGTCGTGCAGGTTGGGGCAGCCTTCGCGGCGGTCGCACTGGTATTCGGTGCTGGTGACGCCAGCGCCCGCGGGGCCGGCGACGGAGTGGAGACCAGTGTTGCCGCTACGGCCACCGGAACTGGACTCGGGCTTGCCGCCACCTCCGTTGTGCCGCCCACGGCGAGCGACGGGGGGGATGGGACCTCAGCCGCACGCGTCGCGGTTGTGGGCTGACCATCCGTGCGGACGCCGGTCCCAGGATCAGCCCATTGAAGGACTTGCCATACCAGAGCAACCGCCGCAAGGGTAAGCGTGACCACGCCGGCCGAGATGACCCTGGTGTCCCTCACGAGCCTCAAACGTGTGTCCGGCTGCGCATCGAGGGGCGGACGAGGTACGGGATTGACCGTTGCGTCCAACGCCTCGATCAACCGCCCAACGTCGTAGTTCCAGCGCTCGTCGGTGATCTCCACCGCCTGTCGCTGAGAAAGGGCCTGGAGGTCCGGCGGAAGGCGCGCCGGATTCGGCACTCGGGCGCCGCCCAGGAGAACGGGAACCACACGGATGTCACGGGCCAGGGCTGTTCCGATCTCGATGCGAACGAAGTCCTCCGGGTCGTCGAGACGACGTCGCCGCCTGGAGTCGCGGATAGTCAGCCAGCGCTTGCCGATCAACGCCAGAAGCACGTCGCACGAACCGACCTCATCGCGAATGAACTGACCAAAGTGCTCTCCCGGCGCGATCGAGTCGATATCCATGATGAGATCGCCGCGCTGGACGTGGTCGGCCAGGTCGGCGAAGAGGCGGCCGGCATAGGGGGCGGTGTCGTCGCGGCGATAGCTGATGAAGATGCGGGGCATGGACCGCTCCCCCGACGCGGTTGCCGACCGCGATCTGTGGCGCACACGCCCTGAGCGTAGGCGAGAAGCAAGGTTACGTCAAGGAGACGCTGGGGATCTTGCTCTGGTCCAGTTCTGGTATGCTGGGGCGGCCCGCCGCCAGCCTCCCACCACGTGACCCGGCCGTCCAGTTTCCTTTCCCTCGTCCGACGAAAGGCGGCGACGATGCCGAGCATCTTCATTAGCTATCGACGTGACGATACTGAGGTGTATGCCGATCGCCTGGCCGACGACCTCAGACGGCAGTTTGGGGATGATGAGGTCTTTATCGATCGCGAGGCGCTCGAACCGGGCGCCGATTTTGTGGAGGGGATCGAGCGAGCGGTCGAAAGTGCTGACGTCGCCCTGGTACTGATTGGCCCGACATGGCTGAGTGCTACGGATGCCAGTGGGCGCCCCCGGCTGATCAACCTGCACGACTTCGTGCACATCGAAGTGGCCACTGCACTGGAGCGTCAGATTCGCGTGGTTCCAGTGCTGCTGCATGGCGCGTCGATGCCGACCGCGGAGCAGTTACCGGAGCCACTCGCGGCGCTGAGCCGCCGTCAGGCCTTCGAGATCCACAACCGGAGCTGGCGCCAGGACGTCCAACGCCTGGTCGTCGTCCTCGAAGCGCAGATCCGCCGCCGCCGACAGGAGCGGCTCGTCGATGCCACCGGTGCCGACCAACGGACATCGTCCTCGACGTCTGGCGAGACGCCGATCAACGCTCGTGCCGTGGGCTATCTGATCGCCGCTGGATGGCTCATCGGAGTGACGATCGGCGAGTCTGGAGGGTACATCAATCGACCAACGATCTGGCCTCTCCGCGTCGGCGCCTCCTGGTGGCTCGGCGGCGCCGTCGCTGCTCTCGTCATCGTGCTCGCCCTGAGCGGTCAGAAGCGTGCCTGGACGCGCATGCTCTGGATCGCGCTGGCAGCGGGCCTGGGCGCCGAGCTGATCGACGGCGTGATCTGGACGTTCGTTCGAGAGGGGGTCGAGGAAGTGGTCGCCGGCCAGACCCTGAAGCTGGTTAACGCGATCCTCTGTGCCCTGATCGTCGGCCTGGGGGCCGTCTATGCCGCGGGTGGACCACGACCTGACGGCAGGATTGTCCTCTGCCTGGTCGTCGGCGCGGCACTCGGCATCATCGGGGAGGGGATACTGAAGTTGGCCGTCTCTCCGCTCGCCTCGCGCGTCGACCCGCTCTGGATAGATCGGATTCGCCTCGGGGTCTGGATCGTGGCTGGCCTTCTGCTCGTCTGCTGGCAGCTCGCTCGCCCGACCGGTGCTGGCCTCGCCGGACGGTCAGGTCAGTCGAAGCGCCCTTCGTAGCCGGATCGGGGAACGGAGCGGGCGCACAGGTGTCCCGCTCGCGACGACTTCAGCGTGGCGACTCCGCGCGCGGCGGACCGCCTTGCGGCTCCTGCCGCTCTCGGTCGTTCTCGCGGAAGACGTTGGTCATGAACGCGTCTACATCCTGTTGGAGCGCCTCTTCGACGTGCCGGGCGAACGTTCGGAACGCCTCGGCGTGTGTTTCGAACCGGCGATACGGTCCGCTGAGTGTGATGAACATCCAGCCTTCACCGCGGACCTGTTCGGACGTCTGGCGATAGTGCCGCCAGCGCGGGCCAAAGCGGAAGAGCTCCTCTGACGCCGTGCTGACGGCGACCATCAAGCCGGCCACGATGGCGGCCACACGTATCAGGTCGGCGGACCCGTCCGGGCCCGAACCGAACGTCGTGCTGACCAGGGCCGGTGTGATCACGCCGCAGACGATCACGGTCATCCTGAGCGACCGGTGCCATCGCTGGCAGCGCCGTGCCGTCGCATCCATCCAGGTGATCTGATTCCACCACCGATCGCGCACGAAATCCCGCTGCCATTCGGCGAGAGACAGTTTCTCGATCGTTGCGAGCATGCGCTCGGACTCGTCGTCAATCCGGCCGTCTGCTTGCTTTTCGACAGGGAGGAGGGACATCGTCGGCTCCAGGCACACGAGCACGCGCTAATCGGCAGCCGGGCTCGGTCACCTTCGTAAGCCCGGAGCACTCCTCATCGTACGTGCATTCTCCGCCATCGTCAATCGCGCAAGCGCGCGCAGCCACCCTGCCGACCCTTGACGCGCGGCCCGGCGCTCTCTACCCTGAGTCCAGGGCACGTCGGAACTGGGCAGGCGCGTCGCACAGACGCCAGGGGAGGCGGCCATGATCGACGGACTCAATCCGTTGCTGTTCGTGGCGATGCCGTTCGGCAAGAAGGACGACCCGAGCGGTGCTGCTAAGATCGACTTCGACCGGATTTACCGGGAGGCGATCAAGCCAGCTGCTGAGCACGTCCAGCTCGACGTCATCCGGGCGGACGAGGAGCGTGGCGGCGGCATCATCCACACGCCGATGTTCGAGCGATTGCTCGGCTCAGAGATCGTCGTTGCCGACCTGACAACGCTCAATCCTAATGTGTTCTACGAGCTTGGCGTCCGCCACTGCGCCAAACCGCGTACCACGATCCTCATCTTTGCCCGGGTGAGTAAGCTGCCGTTCGACGTGCAGCTCCTTCGCGCGATCCCGTATGACCTGGAGAACGGTGTGCTCTCGGATACGGCTGCCGCGGCGCTGCGGTCGGCGCTCGAAGCGCGGCTGCAGGATGCGCGGATAGACGCCGAGAGCCAGGACAGCCCGGTCTTCCAGTTGCTCCCCGGTTTCGTCGGCGTCACGCTCCCAGACGATGCGGCCGGGTCGTTCCGTGAGCGCGCTCTTCGGACCCAGCGACTGCGCGAGCAGCTTGCCGAGGCCCGCCGCCAGAGCGTTGACGACCAGCCCGGAGCTCGAGCGGTCATCGAAGGGGTTCAGCGAAAGCTGGGCAACTTCGAGACGGCCTTGAGTGACCAGCAGATCGATCTCCTCATTGACCTGCTGCTGTCGTACCGAGACGCGGGAGCGTTTCAGCAGATGATCTCCCTCGTCGAGGGACTGCCGAGCGGGCGCCTGGCTCAGACCAGCCGGGTTCGCGAGCTCCACGCGTTCGCCCTGAATCGACGCAAGGGCCCCGGCGACGAAGCCCGAGCCGAGGCGATTCTGAAACAGCTCATCAAGGACTTCGGCGTCTCGCCCGAGGTGGCCGGTTTGCTCGGTCGGATCTACAAAGATCGCTACGAGGCGGCGCGGACGAGCGGCCCGAAGGTGCGGGCGGATGCCTTCCTCAAAGAGGCGATCACCTGGTACAGCCTGGGCTTCCAGACCGATCTCCGCGACTATTATCCTGGGATCAACGCGGCGACGCTCCTCTTCGTCAAAGGTGACCAGGAGGCGCTTGCCGAGTTGGCTCGGATGCGAGCGGCCGTGCTGTACTCAGCGATGCGTCGGGGTGGGCTGGAGTCGACAGACTACTGGGAGGTGGCCACAATCCTCGAAGCGGCCATCCTCGGCGACGAGTGGGAGCTTGCGAACGAAGCGCTCGGACGCCTGCTCATCTTCCGGATACCGACCTGGATGCTGACGTCGACGATCGACAACCTCGGGCGAATCCGGGAAGCGCGAGTCGCGAGGGGGCTCCCGTTCGACGAGATGGACACGGTCTTGCAGATCCTGCGGGAGGCAGTTATCACGCAGTCCGTACCGCCGACCTGAGATCATTGCGACGCAGGCCGTTAGAACCAGCGTCACGCACGGTCGATCAGCCGCGAGGTGCACACAGCAGCATGAGCTACACCCCGAACCCGATTGACACATCGCACGTCGAGCTGTCCGAGGAGATCCTCGAGCTGACCGAGCTCCTGGCGAGGAACACCCACGATGTCTACGTCCAGCAGCGCCTTTCCGAAGGTTGGACGTACGGGCCACGGCGCGACGACGAAACCAAACGGAATCCGACGCTGGTGCCCTACGAAGACCTGCCCGAAGAGGAGAAGGAGTACGACCGCCGCACCGCGCTCGAAACGCTGAAGGCCCTGCTGGCACTCGGATATCGTGTGGCGCGCCCCTAGGGGCAGCAGGTTCCCTTGGGCCCGATGGTCGCCGCGTCGTACAGGGTGACCTGCTCGCTGCCCCAAGACGCGACAGTGCATCAGGGAGAGGAGCCGGGCGTGGCCGACGTCTTCATTTCCTACTCTCGCAAGGACAAGGAGCTCGCCCGCGCTCTCAGTCAGGGCCTCGAGCAGCAGGGCCGCGACGTCTGGGTGGATCTGGAGGACATACCGCCAAGCGCGGAATGGCTCGAGGAGATCTACGCTGGCATCGAGGCGGCGAACGCGGTCGTCTTCGTGCTCAGCCCCGAGTCGCTCACCTCAACGGTCTGCCGACAGGAGCTGGAGCACGCCGTCGCGCATCGGAAGCGGCTGGTTCCGGTGGTAGCGCGGGATGTCGGCACCGCGGCCGTCCCCGAGGCACTCGCATCGCGGAATTGGATCTCCCTTCGCCCAGGCGACGATCATGCCGCCGCACTCGATGTGCTGGGCAAGGCGCTCGATACCGACCTCGACTGGGTCCGCGCGCACACGCGGCTGCTCGTGCGCGCCAGGGAGTGGATGGCCGAAGGCCACGACCGGAGCTATCTCCTGCGCGGCAGCGATCTGAAGGATGCCGAGCAGTGGCTGTCGCGCATCGGCGAGGACAAAGAGCCACTGCCGACGCCGCTCCAGACGCAGTACCTCCTCGCCAGCCGCGAGGCCGCCACGAGGCAGCAGCGGTTCACCCTCGGCGCAGTCTCGGTCGGCCTCGTGATCGCGCTCGGGCTTGCCGTGTTCGCCGGACTCCAGTGGCAGGAGGCGACCGTCCAGCGAGACCAGGCCGATACGGAGCGACGGCGAGCGGAGGACCAGACCGTCGAGGCGAACGTCCAGCGAGGGCGGGCAGAGGACGCGGCTAACGACGCGCTCCGACAGCGGAATATCGCCGTCGCGCGGCAGTTAGCCGCCCAGGCTGAACTGGCAAGGAATGGGTCGGCCGACGGCCTGCCGCGCAGCGCCACACTCGCAATCGGGTCGTTGGCGCGGGCGTCCGCCGAAGGGGTCCCGATGCCCGAAGGCAGGCAGCCCCTCCGCGCCGCGCTGGCCCTGTTGGCCCGGCCTGTGGCGCACGTCCGTCCCGAAGACGCGGCCGGCACAGCGATCGTCGGCACGGATCACACGCACCTGGCCACGGCGAGCGCGATCAATGGGAGACCTGTGCTCGTCTGGGCAGACGGCGAAGGACGGGATGGGGGGATCCCATCCCTCGTGAAGTCCCAGGCCGCCCCCGGCGACCCGCGCTCTCCGCTAGTGGCTATCAGCCGCCGCGGGCGCTTTGCGGACGCGCGGCAGGGTAGTGGGATCAGTTTGTGGGGCGTCGGGGAGGTCGCCAGCAGCCAGGCGCTCGTCCCGGCGCCGGGTGGCGGGGCGGTGAGCGCGTTCGCATTCAGCCCGGACGGCGAGTACCTCGCAGCGGGCACTGCCCAGGCGATTCAGGTCTGGAATGTCGTCAGCGGCGATGCGTTTCCGGCCATCGCCCATGAGCGTGTCGGGGCGACGTTGTCGGTGACGTTCAGCCCGGATGGACGGTACCTCGCGGCGTCCCAGGGCGAAGCGACCTGTGTCTGGGACTGGCGAGGCGAGCGCCTGGCCACGCGGTTCGGTATGGGCGAATCGAGGATCCTCCTCTTCAGCCCCGGCGGCGACTACATTGTGGCCGCCGGGGGAGGTGGAAGCGCCCTCGACGTCTGGGACTGGATGAACCAGCGGCCGGCGGGCCGCCTGACCCACCGGCGCCCGATCACCGCTGTCACCTTCGGGCCGAAAGATCCGGGATACCTTGCGACGGCGACCGACGATGGCGAGGTTCAGGTGTGGAGCAGCTGGTGGCAGGAAGCGCCGAGTCGGATCGGCGAGCGGATGAGGCATCAGGCGGAAGTGACGGATGTCAGCTTCAGCCCCGATGGTCAGTACCTGGCGACGGCCAGCGGCGACAAGACCGCCAGAGTGTGGCACACGGCCACCGGTGCTGAGGTGGGGCGGATGACGCACGATCACGAGGTCACGGCTGTCGCCTTCAGCCCGAACGGGCAGCACCTGGCCACCGCGGATGTGCGAGGCACGATCTGGATCTGGGAGCCGACGGGGCACCGTGAAGCCACACGAGAAGTCCGAGCGGCTGTCGACCCGGGCGGCGGGCCTGACCCCGATCGTCCGTACCTGGCAGTGACCCGCAGCGCCGACGGTCGGCGCGTCGCGACCGTGTCCGGAGCACTGCAGCGGGGGCCCCGCCAACGTACCATCGAAGTAGCGGAGGCGGAAGGCGGACGACTGCTGCTGCGCGAGACGATCGGCTTGTCCTCCGACATCGCGGCCAGTGTCGACATCGTGCTCAGCTCGGATGGGCGATTCCTGGTCGTCGCCGTACGCGACGCGCTCCAGCAACTCGGTGCCGCCAGGGTGTGGCGTGTGGATGACGGTCGCGAGTTGTCACGTCGGCCCCACGGAGACGGCGGGACCAGGGTGGCGTTCACTCCGGTGTTCAGCCCGAACGGGACGTACCTCGGCACGAGTAGCGACGGACGTACCGTGCAGCTCTGGGACATGGTCGGCGACAGGGTGGTGTCTCTGGAGCATTCCGAGCCGGTCGTCGGACTGGTGTTCCGTCCGGATAGTGGACTCCTGGCGGCGGCGAGCGGCGGCGCCGTCCGACTGTGGGAGCCGAGCAGTGGTCGCGAAATCGCTCGGCCACTGCAGCACGACGCGCCCGTGAAGCACCTCGCATTCAGCGCGAGCGGCGAGATCCTGGCGACGGTTACCGGTGGCGCATCCCACATCACCTGGCTGTGGGATGCGAGCGGCCGTCCCATCGAACGCCTGGAGCATGATGCTGAGGTCGACGAGGTCTTGTTCAGTGAGGACGGGAGATATCTGATGACGCTCGATCCGGATCGCGTCGCCCGGACCTGGTTGTGGCAGGTCAGCGATCTTCGGGACGAGGTCTGCAGGCGACTGACGAGGAATCCGACGCACGAGGAACTGCAGTCGTACCTCGGCGACGAGCCGTATGTGAAGGCGTGTCCGAGCTTGCCCTGACCGTCTTGTTAGTCGGAAGACCCTGGACTATACTCGCGCCAGTGTTGCGCTGGATTCGAGTAAGACGGCGACCGATCGGATGGGGCCATGTCGGAGCAGGTACTCGATCCCGAAGAGCATGCGGCTCCGCATAGCCAGGGGCGGTCGCCAAGCACCAGTTCCTGGTCAGCCCGATGGACCGGGAGGCGCTGCTGCAGGTCATCGTCGAGCCTGCCCGCCAGGTCGGGCTCAGCTTCGAGGAAGGCCTGGCCGAGACGATCCTCGACGACGTCGCGAAGCAGCCGGGGGCGTTGCCGCTGCTGGAGTACGCCCTGCTGGAGCTGTGGCAGCGACGCGAGCATCGACGCCTGACGCTGGATGGCTACCGGGCGTCTGGCGGCGTCCAGGGCGCGATCCGTCTCTGGGACGTCGCCACCGGCCAGCCGGTCGGGCAACCGCTGAGAGGCCACACCAATGACGTGAATAGTGTGGCGTTCAGCCCGGATGGCCTGCTCCTGGCAACCGGCAGCGATGACCAGACAGTTCGCCTTTGGGATGTCGCCAGTGGCCAACCGCTGACGGGCCACGGCAACATCGTGCATAGCGTCGCGTTCAGCCCGTACGGCGAGCGTCTGGCGTCCGCCGGCAATGACGGGGCGATCCATGTGTGGGACATCAGTCCGGCATCCTGGATCGCCCAGGCGTGTCGGCGCGCGAACCGCAACCTGACGTCGGCTGAGTGGACGAAATACCTCCAGGACGTGCCGTACCGCAAGACCTGCCCAGATCTCCTCGTCCCATCGGACTAGCACCGCGCGGGCGGGTCGATCTCGCTGTGGCGTGCGGTCGGCAGACCGAACGGCGTCGTGCCGTCAGCCGTCCAACTCGCCCTTCAGGAACGCGATCACGCGCTCGTAGGCCAGCGGATCCTCGTTCAGGAAGCCGTGCCCGCCCTCGAACAGCTCCATTCGGGCGCCGGGGATCCGCCGTAGCAGCGCCTCCTGGTTGGCGATCGGCGCGATGCCGTCGTACCGGCCGCCGCAGATGAAGACCGGCGCGTCGATGCTGGGAAGCCGATCATAGGTGTCGTGTTGGCTCCGGGCAGTGATCTGCCGTCGGTACCCATCGGCCCGGCCCGGCTCGTCAGCGCCGACGCGGAGTCCGGCCAGGGTCTGGTCGACGGCTGTCGCGAACTGCTCGGGATGCTCGGCCTGCCAGGCCGGCGTGCGCCGATTGTCGCTCAGCGCCGTCTGGCGCGCCGCCCGCTCCTCCAGGGTGTCGCTCAGGTAATGGTGAAGCGGGTACGACGGGTTGCCGGCCCCGCCGCTGCTGCTACAGGCCATGACCACGCGGTCGACGCGCTTCGGGTAGCGGATCGCGATCTCCTGGGACACCATCCCGCCGAACGAGACGCCCATGACGTGGCAGCGGTCCCAGCCCAGCGCGTCGAGCAGCCCGACGGCGTCCTCGGCGTACTCGGCCATGGTGTAGTCGCGGTCCGGCTTCGAGGTCTGGCCCAGCCCGCGCTGGTCGTAGGTCAGGATCTCGAAGTGCTGGCCGATCGGGCGCTCGAAGGCGTTCGGCCGTCGGCGGAGGTCGCCGCCGGTCCCGCTGATGAAGAGCAGGCGAGGTCCCGCTCCGCCCTGCTCGTAGTAGACCTCGAGATCGCCAACAATGACGAACGGCACGATCCTGCCTCCCGACTCGGTTTCCTGAGTATGCCCCAGCCACCGCTGACCCGGCGCCGTGCGCGGAAGAATGCGGAAGGTTGCGGAACCTTGTGGAGGGTCTGCCGAATACTTCGGAATAGCTTCGGAATAGCTTCGGAATGTGGCGGAACGGTTCGGAATAGACCCAAGGTCAGCGGGCAAGGAGCAGCGCCGAGCGGGGCGGAAGCGCGGTGCCGTCGACGCCGCCGGCGAGATCGGTTGAGGCGGCGTTCGGGGTGGCGTAGACCGGGTGCCAGTTGGTCGTGCCGTTGATGCAGAGCTGCGCCAGGCTGGACGAGTCAAGGGTCACGGGGGTGTCGCCGAAGTTGGCGAGCAGCAGCCGCTCGGCGCCATCGTGCCAGCGACGGATCGCCAGCAGATCGTCCGTCAGCGCGCGGGCACGGGCGGCACGTCGGTCCTGGTTGCGCAGGACAGGGTCCTCGCGGCGCAGCCGGAGCAGCGTCCTGTACAGGTCGTAGACCTCGGCGTTCGTCTCGCGCTCCTCCCACTTCAGGATCGAGCGCTGAAAGGTCGTCTCCGCCTGCGGGTCTGGGATCCGCTCGCGGCGGGCCGGGTCCGCGAACGCCGCGAAGCCGGCGAACTCCTTGCGTCGGCCCTCGGTGACCAGCCGGCCAAGCTCGGGATTGTGGTCCGTGAAGAACTGGAACGGGCTCGACGCGGCAAACTCCTGGCCCTGGAACAGCAGCACCGTCTCCGGCACGAACAGCAGCACGGCTGAGGCGACGAGATAGCGCTCGCGGTCGATCAGGTGCGCGAGCCGCTCGCCGAGCGCCCGGTTCCCCACCTGATCGTGGTTCTCAGAGCAGTACACGAACGCCCTGGCCGGCTCGTCCGTCACCTTTGTGCCGCGCAGCTCGCCGGTGGCCGGCCGCGTCTGTCCCTGGAAGAGGAAGCCGCCCTCGATGGTCGTCGCCACGTCTTCGAGGCGGCCGGTGTAGTTGGCGTAGTACGCCTCGCGCTCGCCGGTCAGGTAGGTGCGCAGGGCGTGATGGAAGTCGTCCGCCCAGACGCCGTCCAGCCCCAGCCCACCCTGCTCTGGCGGACGGATCTGCTGGACCAGGTTGCGGTGGTCCTCGGCGATCACCATGGCGCGCCGGCCGTCCAGGCCGTGCACGACGTGTGCGATCTCGGCGAGCAGGTGGCGCGGAGATGTATCGACGATCGCATGGGTGGCGTCCAGGCGGAAGCCATCCAGGTGGTACTCCTCCAGCCAGTAGCGGACGTTCTCGAGCACGAAGTGGCGGACGTGCTCGCTCTGGGGCGCGTCGTAGTTGATCGCATCGCCCCAGGGCGTGGTGTGGCGACCGGTGAAGTAGTCAGTCGCGTAGACGCGCAGGTAGTTGCCGTCCGGGCCGAAGTGGTTGTAGACGACGTCCAGCAGGACGCCGAGCCCGATCGCGTGGGCCGCGTCCACGAGTCGGCGCAAGCCCTCGGGACCGCCGTACGCCGAGGACGGCGCGTACAGGTCGACGCCGTCGTAGCCCCAGTTGCGTCGTCCAGGGAACTCGGCGACCGGCATCAGCTCGATCGCCGTGATGCCAAGCTCCTTCAGGTCTGGGAGCCGTTCGATGGCGGCGTCGAAGGTGCCCTCGGGCGTGAACGTGCCGACGTGCAGTTCGTAGATGGCGAGGCCGTCCGGCCCGAGGCCTCGCCACGCGTGGTCCGACCACTGAAAATGGCGCGGGTCGACGACCTCAGAGGCGCCGTGCGGGCCGCCCGGCTGCGAGCGCGAGGCCGGGTCCGGGAACCCCTGGCCGCCGTCGAGGGCGTAGCGGTAACGGTCGCCGGCCCGCGCACCCCGGATGGTGCCGGCGTGGTAGCCGTCAGCCTCAGCCGTCAGGGCGTGGCGCCCTGGACCTGACGGGCGCTCGATCTCGACCTCGACGCGCCTCGCGTTCGGCGCCCAGACCCGGAATCGCACACCGTCCTCGACGACGTTCGCCCCGAGATCGAGCTGCCAGGTCACCGGCCCTCACCCCCAGCGGGCGCAATGATCGCGGGCGCGATGATCGCGGGCGCGATGAATTGCGCCCCTACCGGGTCAGACGCTGTAGGGGCGCAATTCATCGCGCCCGCCTGTGGCTTCCCCTCTCCCACGACATCGCAGCCGATGTTCGCGCCGCGCGCCGGAGAGGGGTCGGGGGTGAGGTCGTCCCTTCACGCATCTGGTTCGTCGTCCTCAGGTTTCTCGTCAGTCGCGGGGGCGTCCGGACTTCTCCAGCGGGCCGTCGAGGCCGTCAGCGCGGCCAGCCACTCGGTGTGGCGCGGCTGGATCACTCCGTCCTGGTAGCGCCAGGTCCAGTTGTGCTCAGGGCGCCCAGGCACGTTCATCCGCGCTTCCGGGCCAAGCTCCAGCACGTCCTGGAGCGGGATCACCGCCACCGCCGCGACCGACTGATAGGCCAGCCGGGTCAGATCGCGGGCGATCCTGCTCCCGTCCGTGCCGACGTAGCGCAAGACGGATGCCCGCTCCTCAGGGCTGAGGCTCGCGAACCAGCCGACCGTCGTGTCGTTGTCGTGGGTGCCGGTGTAGACCGCGCAGTTGGGCTCATAGTTGTGCGGCAGGTACGGGTTCTGGCCTCGGGGGGTGTCGTGCGCGTCGTCGCCGAACGCGAACTGGAGCACCTTCATGCCCGGGAAACCGAGCGCCTCGCGCAACACGATCACGTCCGGGGTGATCTCGCCAAGATCCTCGACGATCATCGGGATGTGCCCGAGCTCCTTGTCGATCGCCTCGAACAGGGCTTTACCGGGGCCGGGCACCCACCTGCCGTTGATAGCGGTCTCCTCGTCGGCCGGCACCCGCCAGTACGCCGCGAAGCCGCGGAAATGGTCGAGCCGGACCGTGTCGACCAGCTCGAGGGTCGCCTTGAAGCGGTCCAGCCACCAGCGGTAGCCGGTCGCCGCCATCCGGTCCCAGTCGTAGAGCGGGTTGCCCCAGCGCTGTCCCGTCTTGCTGAAGGCGTCCGGGGGAACGCCGGCGACCGCCGTCGGCTGCTCGTCGTCCATCTGGAACTGCTCGCGATGGACCCAGACGTCGGCGCTGTCCCAGGCGACGAAGATCGGGATGTCGCCGACGATCGTGATGCCGCGATCGTTCGCGTACGTCCGCACCGAGGTCCACTGCTCGAAGAAGACCCACTGGACCCACTGGTGGAACCGCACGTCGGCGGCCAGGTCGCGGCGGGCCTGCGCCAGGGCAGCACCCTGGCGGAGCGCCAGCGGCCGATCCCAGTTCATCCAGCCTGCCCCCATGTGCGCGTCTTTGAGCGCCATGAACAGGGCGTAGTCGTCCAGCCAGGCCCGGTGGCGCTCCTGGAACGCCTCCAGCGACGCCGTGTCGTCCCCTGAGGCGCGCTGCTCGAATCGCTCGAACGCCTTCTTCAGCCGCGCCGTCTTGTACTCGGCGACGGCGTCGAACTGGACCTGGGCCGGCGGGAGCTCTGGTGCGTCCAGGTCGCTCCGGTCGAGCCAGCCCCGGCCTGTCAACTGGTCCAGCGCAATCAGCAGCGGGAAGCCCGCGAACGCGGAGCTGGCGGCGTACGGCGAGTTGCCGAGTCCAACCGGGCCGAGCGGCATCAGTTGCCAGATCGTCTGTCGGGCCGCCTCCAGCACCTCGACGAACCGGTACGCGGCGGCCCCGAGATCGCCGATGCCGTGCGGTCCGGGCAGCGAGGTGGGATGGAGCAGGATGCCGGCCGCGCGCGGCAGTGGGGATTGGGCGGACGGCTGCTTCGCGTCTTCCAGCGTGGGGAGCGGGCCGGATCCCTGATCCGTCTGCTGACTCGATGGCGCACTCATGGCGTCTCCCGCACAAGCAAGATCACGGGGAAGTCCGCCAGGAGGGTACCCAGTGGCAAGGTCGAGCGTGCACCTCGGACGGTGCCGGCCTGCGCCGCGACCGTCTCAACCACCTGGCCGGTGAACAGGTTGCGATACCGCTTGCCCGGTCGGTCCGGCAGGAGCAGCGCTGTCTCGTCCCAGACCCCTGCCCGGAAGCGGAGCGGGCCAGGCTGCGACGCATCTGGTCCGTCCTGAAGCAACCGCGCGACCAGCCTCGGCGCGGCGACCACGATCTGGTCGTCGTCGAGCTCGCGGACGAAGGCGATCAGGTGCTCTTCGAGCGGTCCGGCGACGCTGAGCGGGAGGTAGGCACCGTCCTGGAACAGCTCTGGATGCTCGCGCCGGAAGCGCAGGGCCTGCCAGGTGACGAACAGCTTGACCCGGCCGTCAGTCCAGTGATCGATCAGGCGACGGGCCAGGTTTTGGTTTTTGGGGGTTGGGTCTTGGGGGTCGAGGGCGCGCTGGAGCGTGCCGAGCAGCCGCTTCCGGAGGCGGTAGTCGACCGGCCGGCGGTTGTCGGGATCGACCAGGCTCAGGTCCCAGAGCTCGTTCCCCTGGTAGGTGTCCGGGACGCCGGGGACGGTCAGCTTGAGGAGGGTCTGGCCCAGGCTGTTCACGGCGCCGACCGGCGCGATCGTCCGCTGGAACCGCGCGAAGTCGGTCAGGAACGGCGTGCTGCGCTTCGGATCGAGGATCGCGCCGACGAACTGCTGGATCGCGGTGTCGTACCCCTCGTTGGGATTGATCCAGCTCGTGTGGACCTTCGCCTCCTTCGTCGCCTTCGCCATGTACTCCTGGATACGCGCGGTAAACGCCGCGCGGCCGTCCGCGTCCAGCTCCTCGAACGGCCAGGCCCCCAGCAGGACCTGATACAGCAAGTACTCGTCGTTGCGGGAGGGGGCCGTCCCGCCGTTGACCTCCTGCCTGTGGCGACGGTTCAGCCGAGACCAGCGCGTCAGCGCACTGGCCCACTCGCGCGGCAGCTCGGAGATCGCGGAGATCCGAGATCGGACGTCCTCGCTGCGCTTGGTGTCATGGGTGGAGGTCGAGAGCAGGCTGTGCGGCCACCGCTGCAGGCGTTCGGCGTTCAGCCGGTGGAAGGCCGGCACCGAGACGCCAAACGTCTCCGGCTCGCCGCCGACCTCGTTCAGCGAGACCAGCCGGTTGTAGATGTAGAACGCCGTGTCCTCGACCGCCTTGGCCGTCACCGGGCCGGTCGTCTGCTGGACCTTCTGCACGAACTTGAGCTGCAGCTCCTGTCCCGCCTGGTCCTCCGAATCGAGCGCGTCGAGCAACAGCACGTCGCGGATGAACTGGAAGATCGAGCCCTCACCGGCCGGGTTGCGGCGCCTGGCCCAGGCGGTGGCGATCTCGATCTGGGAGCGGTCCCGCTCCGAAACCGGCTTGCCGGTGATGTAGGTCCGGTAGACCGGGAAACAGGCGATCACCTCGCGGAGGGCGTCGCGCAGGGCGTAGAGGGTGAAGTCACGGAAACGGCGGTCGCGCTCGGAGAGGATGTTGAGCTGCCAGGCGAGGACGTTGATCTCACTGGCCAGGCTGAGCGCCATGATCCGCCGCTTCGACTCGTAAACCAGATCCTGGAAGTCGAGGCGGCGTCCCATAAACCGAGCGTAGAGGTCATCGAAGCGGCGGCGCTGGCTGGCGTCGACGAAGATGCCGCCAACCGCCGTCATGAAGTCGTAGCCGGTCGTGCCGTGGACGGCCCAATCTTCCGGGAGCGGCTCGTCCTTGGCGAGGATCTTCTCGACGACCACATAGAGCGATGGGTTCTGGGTTCTCGGTTTCGGGTTTTGGTGGCGGGGGGAGCGGCCGTTGCCAGGGGGCTCGTCGACGGAGTCGGCACTGTCCGTGGCGAGCTGGGCCTGGTACTCGGCCTGGAGGCGCTGGAAGTATTCGGCCGGGTCGAGCAGCCCGTCTGGATGGTCGATCCGGAGGCCGTGCGCCTGCTCCTGGCGCAGGAGGCTGAAGATCAGCCGGTGGGTGGCGTCGAAGACGGCAGGGTTCTCGATCCGGAGCGCCGCCAGCGTGTTGACGTCGAAGAACCGGCGGTAGTTGATCTCCTCGGACGCGACGCGCCAGTACGACAGCCGGTACGCCTGGGCGTTCAGGATTGCGTCGAGCGCGTCGAAGCTGCGCGAGTCGCCGACCCGCCCATTCAAGCGCCCGACCTCGAGCTCGACCTCGTCCAGGATCTCGCGATCGGCGAGGACCAGCGCGTTGAGGCGGCGCTTGACAACGTCCTTCTCACGGTTGTGCTCGGCGATCCCTTCCGGCGAGGGCTCGTCGTGCGTCGGCAGGTGCGAGATCGCGGTCAGGATGCTCTGAAGCTCGACCAGACCGTCGTCGTCGGCTGGCCGGACCTGAGCGAGGCGGTCACACGGGACATTGAGGATCGTCGCGTAGGTGGACGGCGCGATCGGCAGGATGTGCTCGTAGTACTGGAGGAAGAAAGCGCCGTCGCGGAAGGCGAGCTGGAGCTCGCCGTTCTCCAGGACGCGCCCGTACTGGTCGCCGAGGATCGGCAGGAGCACCTTGTTCCGCAGCTCCGGCTGAAGGGGAGCCCAGTCGACGTCGAAGTACGGCGCGTGCGCCGAGATCGGGCCATTCTCCAGGACGTCGTTCCACCACTCGTTCACGTTGGAGCCGACGCCCATGTGGTTCGGCACGACGTCCAGGAGCTGGCTCATGCCACGCTCGCGAAGGGCGTCCGCAAGCTCCGCGTAGTCGGCCTCGCTGCCGATCGCCGGGTTGATCTCGTTATGGTTGGAGACGTCGTAGCCGTGGAGGCTGTCCGGCCCGGCCTTGAGGAACGGCGAGGCGTACAGGTCGGTGATGCCGAGCTCGTCCAGGTACGGCACCAGCTTGAGGGCGTCCTTGAAGGTGAAGAGGTGGTTGAACTGGAAACGGTAGGTCGCGCCGGGGACGCGGACAGCGCCGCCCAGGTGGCCGTCAGGACGGGCGGAGCTGCGCCGTCGCCTGGAGGGACGGTCGTCGTGGAGGTCGGAGGGGATGGCGCGGGCCGGGTCTGCCGGGCGGGTGTCGGGGGTGAGCAGTAGATCTGACATGGCTGACAGGCGCGCCGAACGCGCAAGACCCGTGCCAGAGCTCCCAGGGGATCAGGGGCGGACGCGGCGGATCTCCAATGGCCAACCGCCGGTGTCGAACCGCGCTACGACCTCGGAGCGGTCGATGGCCGGCGGGAGCAGCGCGAAGCCGGCCGTCTCGGCGTCTGACCGAAGCTGGGGCGAGACGACGAGGTACTCAATCGCCTGCCACCGCCCCCCGAAGACGCCGTCTCGGACAGCCGGGTCCCGTTCCACCTTCCAGTACGGGTGAACGTCCGGGAAGCCGCCGCCACGGCCGTCTTGACGCAGGTCCAGCCAGAGGGCGTCGTCCACCACGATCCGGCTGGTCGGCGGCGCGTTGGCGTGGAGCCAGGCGATCGCCTCGCGCTGGGCATCAGCCTGGCGGTTCGTCCAGAGGCTGAGCGGGTTGCCGTCGAAGCCGAGCGTCGGACTGGTCAGGCCCGGCACCAGGAGCAGCAGGCCGGCCGCGATCGTCAGCGCGGGAGCCGCACGCGCGAGGCCCCGGTTCGGGATCAGATCTGGGAGCGGCGAGCAGGTGAGCGCTACCAAGAGCGCCAGCAGCGGGAGGAGTGGCAGCAGGTAGAACGGCAGGACGATGCCGCCGCGACCGAGAAACGCCCAGAAGCAGAGCGCGGCCAGCCCGATGCTCGCCTCTGCGGGGTGACGTCGCCAGCGGGTCATGAGCCAGATCGCGGCGAGCGTCCCGCCGACCACGAGCAGCGGCTCCTCACGTGCCCAGCGCCCGATCGTGCGCCAGATCTCGCTCAGCGGGGAGAGCAGGCCGCCGTCTCGGCCTCGCGCGAGTTGCTCGGTCAGGGCGCCGATCAGACTGACGCCGCTGGGCGGGGCCGAGCCGAACAGGCCGGCCGGCAGCAGCTCGCCGCGAGATGCCGCGAGTAGCGGGTACAGAGCGATCACGAGGACGGCCGCGCAGAGCCAACTGAGGAGAGGTCGCCAGCGCCAGAGGCCGGGTGCCGGGCGAGCCGCCAGCAGCACGAACGCCGGCAGCGTCGCCGCCGCGACCTCCTTCGTCAGAACGGCAGCCCCGAATGCCAGGCCGCTTACGATCGTCCAGAAGGTTGCCGGGCGCGTCCAGGTGGCGCCGTCCAGGGCGGGTCTCGGGAGGAGCAGGAGCAGCCCGAGCAGGAGCCAGAGCGTCGCCAGATTGTCCAACAGGACGCGACGATGGTAGTAGATCCCGACCGGCGCCAGCGCGAACAAGGCCCCGGCGAGCAGCCCGACCCAGACCCGGCCAGACAGGCGTAGCCCGATCCGGAAGACCAGGACGGTCGAGGCGACCTGCACCAGCACCATCAGGACGCGGCCGGTGTCCACGGCCGTGCCGAAGCGGCGCACCCCGCCGACGACGATCGTCCAGGCGGCGATGGTCAGCCAGCCGAGCGGGGCGTGGTCGTAGGTGTAGGTGTACGGCGCCAGCCGCCCGAGGCCGGTCACGGCCCAGGCCTGCGCGACGTACGTTCCCTCGTCGTTCTCGTGGTAGGGGAAACCGCTGAGGTTGACCCCGAGGGCGATCGCCGCGATCAGCGCCAGGATGGCCGTCGCGAGCTGCGCGGCGCGAGGCGAGGCCCCGGACGCGGCGCCACCAGGTTGGCGGGGGGCCGGAGTGTCGCCTGTGTATGGCGGCCGGACGGATCCTGCCGGCCCGGGCGCGATGCGGCCCCGATCGGCCTCGGCGCTCGCCTGGCCAGGCGGGGTAGAGGGTACGCTGCTGAGCACGAGCTACGTCCTGTTCTCTGCTGCCGTCACCGGCACTCCTCTGGCGCCCTGGTCACGGCCCTCTTCATGGCTTCGGCTGGGCAGAAGGCTGCGGGGGCGGTGGCTGCGAAGTCGGAGGCGGCCGGGTGGGCAGGGACGTCGGCGGGCGACCCCGGCGTTGAACGGACGATGCCGTTCCCCAGGATCGCGCCGACGACGGCCAGCACGACGGTGCCGCCCGCCAGGTAGCTGAGCCGACGGTTGAGCGGCAGGCGAGGACGCCAGCGCCGCCACGACGGCTTCTCGTAGATCGGTCGGTCAGTCATCGTCGTCTTGCTTCTTCGACTTCTTGCCGTCATCGCTACCGGACTTGGTCTTCGGCTCGGACTTCTTCTCCTCGCCGCCGGACCTCTGCTTCGGCCCGTCGTCGTCATCATCCTTTTTTACGACGGGCGGCGGAGGCGGCGGTGCAGGGGCTGATGGGACGGCCGGCGGTGGTGAAGGGGCCTCCGGGCCGTCGTCGTCGCCCCGCTGCCGGCCGCCGCGTGGTCCCTCGTGCTGCTTCGGCGGGTCCGGTTGCTCGGCGGCCGGCTCCTCCTCCGGTTCGGACGGCGGCGGGGGTGGGGGTAGCGGGGCAGTCCGCTGTCTGGCGGCCGGCGGTGGATCGGGACGGCGCTCCTGCTTCTCGTCCTGGCGCTGACGCCGCCCATCGGAGTCGTCAGGCGATGCGGCTGCTACGACTTCCTTCTCGGGCTTGCCCTGTCCGTCCTCGTCGTCCTGCTTCTTCGCCGCCTCGCGGTCCTCGTCAGCAGCCTCCTCGTCGTTCGCCACCTCCTTAGCCGGCGGCTCGGCTGGCGCCTCCACGTCGGCAGCGCCCTCAGCGACTGGCTCGACGGCGTCCTCGGCGGCGGGGTCTCCGCTGCGACCTCCGTCGCGTCGATTCGCTCGTGGAACGCCGCCGCGTCGGCGACGGCTTCGTCAGTTGGCGACTCGGCATTGGAAGGCGCGATGGCGGGGGCGAGACGCGCAATCTGGGCACGGATCGCGGAGAAGGTGCTCTGTCGGTCACCTCCGGAATCGACGACGCCTTGCGCTGGCGCCGCCAGCTCCTCGATTTCAGCACTCGAGCCGACGAGGCCGTTCCCGAGCGTCGCGCCGGCCAGCGTCAGCACGCACGCGACGCAGGCCAGCCCGCCCAGACGACGATTCAGACCTGGTCGTCCGCCACCACGGGTGCCGGGCGGCGTCTTGTAGATCGGGCGTTCGTTCACAAAGATCTCCTGGAAGGGGTGTGTTGCGCGTGCCACAGATCTGGGAGGGCGTTGGCGTAAAGCGCGGTCGCGAACCAGGCCCACTCCTGGGCATAGAGGTCACGCGGGTCGCCCCAGTACACTCCGGCCCCGACGCGGTTCGCGCGGCCGACCGTGCGTGAGGCGAATAGCTGATGGGCAGCGGGCGGATTGGTGGTCAGCAGTGCGGCCAGTGCCCCGGCCTCGCCGACGATGCTCGGCTGCTCCTCGAGGATGGTGCCGTCTCGTGCGTAGACGGCGCTGACGGTGCCCTTCGGCATGGCTCCGTCGCCCTGGGGCGGGTCACTTCGTCGTTGAGGAAGCCGGATTGCTCCAGGAACGCGCGGGCCCGGCCGTCGCCGGTCCAGCGATGGTGGAGCGCGACGCGCCGGTACGTCCGAGCGGCGTCGTAGCCGTAGCGGGTCGTCTCGACGCCCGGCAGGTCCAGCGGGACGAACTGCCCGCTCTGGCGCTCGATGCCGACCCAGTCTGGCGGGAGTCCGGCCGACCGCTCAGCGCCGAGCGGCGCCCGGGCCGACTCGTGGAGGACACGGTAGCTGGTTTCGATCAGCCACCCCCAGTTGTGGTCCGGATCGGCCTCGGCGAAGATGGCGAAGGCGTACGGCGCCAGGTAGCTCGGGTTCAGCGCGACGACCGGTCCTTCTGTCGCCAAGTCGCCGGCCGTGATGTACGGCGCGTTGTCGATGGTGGTAACCTCGTGCTCCCAGATCGCCCTGACCATGCGGGTGCCCTCGTCGACCAGGGCCTGGTCGTTCCAGCGGCGTCCTGCCATCAGCAGGGCCAGGGCGGCGTCGGTGTCGGCGTCGGTGGCGGCGCTGGGATCGGTGACGACGCCGTCCTGCCAGACCCAGCTCAACAGGCCGTCTGGCCGGAGCAGGTTCGCGCGGGTCCAGCCCCAGGCGCGGTCGAACGCGGCCCGGTCGTCCAGCCAGACGGCGCGCAACATCGCGTACGCCTGCGCCTCAGAGGTGACCACGCCTGTCCGGTCGACGAAGGCGCCGTCACGCTCGAACTGGCGGCTCTGATAGCGGGCGCTCTCGCGGAGCAGCGACTCCTCAGTCGGGCCGCCGTGATCGACCTTCCAGAGCTCGATCACAGGGTGCGGGTGGACCGCGCCATCGCCCGAGGTTGAAACCCAGCTTCGGACCAGACGAGCGTTCTGAAGGGCCTCGAGGGCGATCGTGTTGTCAGTCGAGCGGAAGTCGTCCTCCATCTCCCGCCCCCACATGATCAGGTAGTCGACGTTGTGCCCGTCGTTCTGAAACTCACCTTCACGGATGGCCGGGTCCTGCGCCACCTTCCGGTGGCTGTGGGCGTGCGGGTACGCCGTCGTGCCGCCGCTCGGGTCACGCAGAGCCGTCCAGAAGTCGTCGCGAGTGACGATCGTGCTGTCACCTGGGAGATGCTGGGAGATCCAGGCCAGCGCCTCGCGGCCCACGTCGCTCGGCCGCTCGGCGTAGAGCGGTCGCAGTAGACCGCCGTGCCACCAACCGAGGACCAGGGCCACGGTCATGACGCCGCCCAGACCGGCGGAGAGGACGCGGATCGGCACGCCGGTCGTGCTGAGGCGGATCCCGACGTCCGCGTCCTCGGTCAGGCAGTCCTGGTCCCAGCCGCCGATCTGCTCAAGCAGGTCACGCCGCAGGAACACGGTGTTCCCCCCGAGCGGCACCATCCCGACGGCGGCGTGGTAGTGCATTCTGGACTTGAACCAGAAGAAGTACTCCAGCACGTTGAGCGCCGAGAACCACCGGGGTGTTGACGACGTTCAGGATGTCCGGGTGGGGCTCGTCCTCGGCGTCGAAGATCGTGACGACGTCGCCCGTGGACACTTTCAGCCCGACGTTCAGGCCGTGCGGCTTGTTGATCGGCGGGTCGTCGAAGGTGATCAACTGGACGTCGCGCGGGCCGAGCGCCCGCAACTGCGCGAGCTTCTCGTTGACCTTGCCGATCGTGCCGTGATCACCGGCCTCGATGACGATCAGCACCTGGACCAGATCAGGCGGATAGTTAAGATCCACGACGCGCTGGATCGTGTCCTGGATCACCGCTTCCTCGTGCCGAGCTGGCAGAAGAAGGGTGAACATGTGGCGGGGCGGCTCGTACGTCTCGGGGACGCTGTTGCGGCTGAGCTTCTCCTCGTCTTCCCAGGCGTAGAGCATCAGGGCGGCCGAGTAGCCTGAGAGGAGCGCGAGCACCACGGAGAAGATGACGAGCGCGCCTTCGAAAACGTCATACGGCCCCCGACCCGGCAGGCAGCGTGCCACGCGTCGGTGTGGGCGTGGTGGCGTACCGCGTTGCCTACGAGTCCGAGGAGGCGTTCAACCGGGCGTTTCGGCGGGCGATGGGTAGACCGCCGGCGCAGTGGCGCCAGAGCGTCACGAACTGAGTGAACGTGAGGCCCGGCTGACGGTTCCTACGCAACGGATGGACGGAACGGGAACGAGATGCGCAGTTCGACGGCCGGGCTGAACGGAACGGCGTCACCCGGACGGAGAGCCGTCCGTTCCAGACCTCGACGTGATGTTCTCGTAATGAGGAGCAGCCTGTGACGCTGATCTCAGGGTACGACACCAGGACGCGCCGCACGAAACGTTGGAGAGCTCCCGATCTTGACCTTCCATCTGATGGCTGATTTCGCGCATCAACACCTATACTCGGCGATGCGCCGGCCGGCCTCGACCGGTGCGACACGGCCTCGGCGGGCTCAACCGGCCGGCTCTGGTGGGCAGCCGTGGTGCAGCTAGAGCGGCGGCCCACGCCCAGAACGTCATTCGAGGAGCGAACGATCCCAGCGGTTGCACCACGACGACGACTCCCGGTTCAGGCACGTCGTCTCGTCCCCCCACGCAAGCCGGTCAGGCGGTTCGCCGGACCGATCGTTCTGGCCGGCGTCGTGCTGGGCCTGGCGATCTTCTTGCTGCTCCCAGCGCCTGCCCCGCCTGCCGCTCCGGAGGATGCAGCCACCACCGAGACGACGCCGGATGCGGCAATCGGCCAGGTTCGGGAGGGCGTCCCGGCCCAGGCGGTCCAGGCGACCCTCGCACCGTCCGAACCGACGCCTGATCCTCGCGTCGTCAACGAGCACAAGATCCGCGAGGCCGTCTTCGCGCCGTTCCGCGAGGTGCGCGGGCGGTACGGCATCTTCGTCAAGGACCTGGCGACCGGGCAGATGGTTACCCTCAACGAGCACGTGCCGTTTCAGTCGGCCAGCCTCTACAAGCTGCCAGTGATGTACGGCGTGTTCAAGTCGCGAGATCTGGACATCTTCGCCTTCAACGAGGAGCTGACGATCGGGCCGGACGACGCCGCGATGGACCTCGGCTCGCTGCCCTGGCCGATCGGCACGCGGATCACGATCGGGACGGCGCTGGAGCGGATGGTCACCCTCAGCGACAACTCCGGCGCGTACATGCTGGCCAAGAAGGTCGGGAGCGGCCGGGTCAACGAGGACATGTTCTCGCTCGGGCTGACCCAGACCAGTGTCCGGGGTGACGACTTGCGGACCTCGGCGTACGATATGGCGCGGCTGCTTGAGATCATCGCGCGGGGCGAGGCGCTCAGCGCGCAGACCAGCGCCGAGATGGTCCACTTGATGGCGCGTCAGCAGGTCCGGAACCGGATCCCGGTCCTGATGCCGGCCGAGGCGACCGTCGCCAACAAGACCGGCAACTGGGCGGAGGCGGCGCACGACGTGGCGATCGTCTACGGTCCGCGCTCGACGTTCGTGATCGCCCTGCTCTCCGACGGCATCTCCGACTTCGACGGCCTCTACCTGGCGATGGCGACGGCCGCCCGCAACGTCTACGACCTGGCGAACGATCCGACGTTTGGCTCGGCCGCCACGCCGCCCCTGCCGCGCAGTCTGGTTGCCAGCTACGAGCGGCCGGTCAGGGTGCCGGGCAGCTCCGGCGCCAGTGCATCGTCCTCGTCTACGCAGACCAGGCCGGCCGCGCCGACCAGCGTCGCGCCGGCTCCGGCGGTGGTCCAACCCGCTGATCGAACGCGCGCGTCCCAGCCGGCCGCGCCGGCCCCGCGGGTTGCGGCCCCGAGCGGCCCGGCGGTGGCGCCGGCGCCGGCTCAGCCGAAGCCTGCCTTCAAGCCAGCAGAGGGCGCTGCCGAGAAGCCGGGCGCGCCGGCCGAGAAGCCGGCCATCAAGCCGGTGGCGCCGTCCATCTTCACGATGCCGACGCCCGCGCCGAAGCCAGAGTAGGCCGGCCGCTCGTCAACTGCCGTGTCTGGGCCGGCGGTCAGGCGTGGATGTCGATCGGGGTGCCGAGCGTCGCCCACTCCCAGAACCAGAGCGAGTCGGCGTAGTTCATCCCGAGGCAGCCGTGGCTGCCAGCATAGCCCCAGCTGGACGACCAGTAGTTATAGTGGATCGAGTGACCGGAGCCCGTGAAGTACTGGGTGAACAGCACGTTCGAGACGTCCCACCCGGGGCCGCGCATCCGCTCGTTCGCCACCCGTGAGATCATCCGGAAGGTACCAAGCGGCGTCTCCCAGCCGCCGATCCCGCGAATCGCCATCGCCGAGTAGAGCGCCTTGCCGTCCTCGTACGCCGTCACAAGCGTCGGGCCGGTCAGGATCACGTCGATCCACTTGCCGGCCGGCGGCTTGATCGGGCCTGGGGTCCTGACCTGCTCCGCGAGCGCGAAGGTGCCGTCCTGGAGGCGATACCAGCGGGTGCCGTCGTCGGCCTCGACGAGGTCTTTGACCAGGATGATGTCGTTGTGCTGGAGATCGTGCGTCCAGGCGAGATCGTCGAGGACCGGCTCGCGGTAGATGCTGGCCGTGCCGGAGGCCCGGGCCGGCAGGTTGAGGGTGGCCTTCACGGCCGGGCCGCGCAGGTACGCTTCTGAGGGCGGGGTGCTCGGGCCGACGCTGCCGGCATTCACGTAGGCGAAGTTCTGGGTCTTCGGGTTGTAGACGTAGATCCTGCCGCCCTCGACCTCGCCGTGCAGGCGCAGGTAGGTGAACGGGCGGACCGAGCCGAAGCTAACCGCCGTCGGGCCGGGGTTCGACCACAGCTCGGTCGGCTGCCAGGTCTGGACCCAGCGCTCCTGCGCGCTCGCCACGCCCGCTCCCAGTGGTGCCAGAGCCAGGCCCAATCCCAGGCCGATTCCCCGCTTCAACAGCTCACGCCGACGCATGCCCCGGCTCCCTCCGGTCGTTGTCCAGTCGGCCCACGGCCGATCGCTCGCCGCGAGAGCAAGCCGCGTGCCCAGACTGCTGGCCCCAGTATCGACGAGAATGCCCGACTCGTCTAGCTTTGGGAAGCCGGTGAGACAGAATTGACACGACCGGATCGTGGCATCTTGACTTGTGGCGGCGTACCTCGGCCACCACACCCGATCGGTCTGAGTCTACAATGCGTAGCTGAACGGCCTTGGGGAGTCTGCCACGAAGGGGCCAGGATGAAGTTTGGGACGTACTACTTTCTCCAGGCGACACCCGGCCGCCCGGCCGAGGCGATCGTCGCCGACGAGGTCGACCAGATGGTGCTCTCGGAGCGGCTCGGCTTCGACTCGGTCTGGCTGACCGAGCACCACTACGCCGACTACGGCATCTCGTCCGCGCCGAGCGTCCTGCTGGCGACCGTCGCGGCCAGGACCGAGCGGGTCAAGCTCGGGATGGCCGTCTGGGTCCTGCCGTTCCATAACCCGCTGAAGCTCGCCGAGGAGACGGCCACTCTCGATATTCTCAGTCGCGGCCGGCTGGTCGTCGGCCTGGGACGTGGGAACCGGCCGCAGGAGTTCCTGGGGCACGGCGTCGACCAGGACGAGAGCCGGACCAGGATGCAGGAGGGCGTCGACGTCCTCCGCATGGCCTGGACCGAGGAGACGGTCACCTACCACGGCCGGCACTGGCGGTTCGAAGGAATCCCCGTCTACCCAAAGCCGATGACGAAGCCGCACCCTCCCCTCGCGTTCGCCGTCAGCAGCCCCCAGAGCATCGAGTGGGCCGGCACCAACGGCTTCCCGATCCTCAGCTCCGGCCTGACGACCCCGCTCGAATCGCTCCAGAACCAGCGTGCGACCCACACGGCGGCGCTTCACGCGGCCGGCCACCCTGAGTCCACGATCGAGAAGCTGCTCGGACAGTGGATCGTCAGCAAGCACGTCTACGTCGCACCGACCGACGAGGAGGCGCGGGCGGACGCCGAAGGCCCCGAAAAATGGTACCTCGGCGCGTTCGAGCGCTCGATCCGCCCGACCGGCCTGCGTGGCATCAGCGAGGCTGTCCGCCAGCAGGCGACCGCCGCCGCCGATCGCGCAGCATCGCATCGATGGGAAGATCTAGTCGAGGACCGGCTGTTCATCGGGTCGCCCGAGACAGTCCGGCGCAAGGTGGCGGAGCTCCAGGCGGTCGGCGTCGGCGAGATCATTTGCTGGATGAGCTTCGGCGGTCTCCCGCCCGAGAAGGTCCGCCGCTCGATGGAGCTGTTCGCCTCCGAGGTGATCCCGGCCTTCCGCTAGCGGATCGACCTGGAGCAGCTCCACACCCGATACGTCCCACGCCCGTAGCAAATAGCTTACTTCCGAGCATCGATCGGCTACGATTGCCCGACGAGATGGACCCTGCGCTCGGTTCACACTCGCGGGAGGTCGACGATGACCGAGATCTATCGAGCGGACCAGGTCGGGAGCCTGCTGCGCCCGCCCGAGCTGCTGGAGGCTCGGGCGGCCCACGAAGACGGACGGCTCGACGCCGACCGCCTGAGAGCGGCTGAGGACCGGGCGATCCTTGACGTGCTGGCGATGCAGCGCGAGGTCGGGATCGACGTCTTCATGGATGGCGAGCTGCGTCGGCGCTCATGGCTCTCCGACATGGCCGAGGCCGTCGAGGGGTTCGTCGGCCACCGCTCGGTCCTGCACTGGCGCGGCCCCGGCGGCGGCCCGGAGCACACGACCGCTCGAATGGTCGGCAGCAAGCTCCGTCCGACCCGCCACCTGACCTCACGAGAGCTGCCGTTCCTCCAGCAGTACGCGCCAGGCCCGATCAAGATGACGATCCCGGCGCCGTCCAACTTCATGGTCGTGGGATACAAGAAGGGCGTCTCGGACCAGGCGTACCCGACGCGTAGCGAGTTCGCGCAGGCGGTCGCCGCGATCGTCCGCGACGAGATCCAGTGGCTGATCGACGCTGGCGTGCCGTACATCCAGCTCGACGCACCGTTCTACTCGGTCTGGGTGGACTCCGAGAGCCGCGAGCGGATGCGCGCGAGCGGCGTCGATCCGGACCAGTCGCTCGCCGAGGCCGTGGCGGCCGACCGACTCTGCCTCGAGGGGATGGCCCGCCCCGGACTGACGCTGGCGATGCACGTCTGCCGTGGCAACTCGCGCGGCCGGTGGATCGCCGAGGGCGGCTACGAGCCGATCGCCGAGCCGCTGTTCGGCGGGCTCCCGCTGGACGCCTGGCTGCTGGAGTACGACAGCGAGCGGGCCGGTGGCTTCGAGCCGTTGCGGCACGTCCAGCCGAACGCCGCCGTCGTGCTCGGGCTCGTGACGACCAAGGAGCCGGCCCTCGAATCGCAAGACGACCTGAAGCGCCGCATCGACGAGGCGAGCCGCTACGTCCCGCTAGAGCGGCTGGCGCTCAGCCCCCAGTGCGGCTTCGCCTCGGTAGCGGCCGGCAACGCGATCACCGAAGACGAGCAGCGCCGGAAGCTGGAGCTGGTGGTCAAAACGGCCCGCGCCGTCTGGGGCTGAGCATTCGCCGTACCGGGAACCGATCAGAGTGCAACGCCGGCACAGTGCGTGCTCTTAGGGGTCGTCAAAGAACAAGTTCCCGACTTGAGCTATCGATGGCTGAGTCTGGAACGGCGGAAAGTCGTGGTCGGAGGGTGTAATTCCAGGTTGGGCAGACATCGTGACGGGTG
>Ga0209382_10001646_pt1 | contig 34672 bp, 33 predicted proteins | sample SoiMetdeltSBSDD5_FD_187599 | JGI IMG/M metagenome (GOLD analysis project Ga0209382, IMG submission 187599) | Bulk soil microbial communities from a Populus tree surrounding site in Tennessee, USA - Soil MetaG P. deltoides SBSDD5 (SPAdes) (version 2) | ecosystem: Environmental > Terrestrial >... | reverse complement strand
ATCCCACGACCGGGGCCTTCCGCGCCGGCTGCGCGTCGGCGTGAGGCACCGACGCGCACGAGGCGAGGACGAGGACGAGGGCGCCCAGCCACCGATCACGCGTGGCCGGGCCGACGGCCCGCCAGTTCCTCAACGCAGGCCGCGGTTCGGCTCGATGAGGTACTTCGCGCCCGTGGCCTGCTTGGCGTAGACCGCGATCTCGTCGAGTGAGAGCGCCTCCGCCAGCGAGACCCGTTTCGTGTACGTGCTCGCGAAGGTGGTCTTGATCTCGGCGGCGACCCGCTCGCGGAGCTTCTGCGTGGCCTCGAACCCGATCTTCTGCAGAAAGGGCGTCAGCAGCCAACCGCCGATGCCCCACGCCGCGCCGAAGGTGCGAGTGAACTCGGTCGGCCCGCGGTCGAGGCCGCCGTAGATGTAGACCTGCTTGTGCGTCGTGGAGCCGTAGCGGCTGTACTCCTTCGCCGTGCGGTTGATGGCCGCTTCCATGGCGGTGAGGATCTGTCCCGCCAGCTTGCCCCCGCCGACGGCGTCGAAGGCCACGGTGGCGCCGGTGGCGGCGAGCGCATCGGTGAGGTCGTCCATGAACGACGGCGCGCTCGAGTTGCACACGTGGGTGGCGCCGAGGCCCTTCAGCAGGGCGACGTGCTCGGCCTTTCGAACGATGTTCACCAGCGGCACGTTGTCCTTGAGGCAGATCTTGACGAGCATCTGCCCGAGGTTGGACGCGGCGGCGGTGTGGACCAGCGCCTTGTGCCCCTCGGCGCGCATCGTGCCGACCATGCCGAGCGCGGTCAGCGGGTTGACGAACCAGCCGGCGCCCTCTGCCGGTGTCGTCCCCGCCGGCAGCACCAGGCAGGCCACCGCCTTGATGCACCGGAACTGCGTGTACATGCCGCCGCCGACGATGGCGACCGTCTTGCCGATCAGCGCCTGCGCGGCCGGGGAGGCGCCGGCGCGGACGACCACGCCGGCCGCTTCGTTGCCGACGGGCATCGGCTGATCGAACCGGGCGGCCAGCCCCTTCAGGGCCGCCGGCGGGATGGTGGCCGTGACGACCGGACTGGCCGGCGTCCCGGAGGTTTTGGCCGTGCTCAGGTCGGCGCCGCCGAACAGCAGCCCCTGGTCGGAGGGGTTGATGGGGGAGGCGTCGATGCGGACGATGACTTCCTCCGGCTTCGGCTCGGGCACGGGGACGCTCGCGAGGGAGATCTCGACGAGCCCTTCTTTCTTCACCGTCGAGCGCAGCTGAAGCCCGGTCTCGCTGGTACTCGCCATGTGTCGTCTCCGATCTGGTCGGGGTGGATGCTCGGGTAGGATCGACCGGCGGCGACGTCTGCGCAACCCTTCGCCGCACCTGGGGCGCCTTGACGGAGCGCGGCGGGCGGTGCAGTCTCCAGGCCAGCGTCAGAGCCACAGGAGCCTCGACATGAGCGAGCGGGACGGAGCGTTGGGCGGCGTTCTCGCGGGGGTGCGGGTCCTCGACTTCGGTCGCTACATCGCGGGGCCGTACTGCGCGGCGCTGCTGGCCGACCTCGGCGCGGACGTCATTCGCATGGAGCGGATCGGTGGGGGCGAGGACCGCTGGGTGGCGCCGGTCGGCGACGACGGCGTCGGCGCGATGTACCTGGTGATGAACCGCAACAAGCGCGCGATGACGCTCGACCCGGCGAGTCCCGAGGGCCGCGAGATCGTCCGCAAGCTCGTGGCCACCGCGGACGTGGTCGTCGCCAACCTGCCGCCCGAGGTGCTGCGCTCGCTGGCCCTCGACCTCGACAGCCTGCGCGCGGTCAAGCCGGACATCATCCTCACCACCGTCACCGCGTTCGGCGCCGGCGGCCCGTGGAGTCACAAGCACGGCTTCGACGGCATCGGCCAGGTGATGGCGGGCGGCGCCTACCTGACCGGCACGCCGGAGCAGCCGCTGCGCGCCGCCGTCGCCTGGGTCGACTTCGGCACGGCGTCGGTCTCGGCGTTCGGGACGCTCGCCGCGCTCATGGCCCGCGACAAGACCGGGAAGGGCCAGAAGGTCGAGGCGGCCCTGCTGCGGACCGCCGTCGCCTTCAACAACCCGACGCTGGTCGAGCAGCAGGTCGTGCAGCCCAACCGCATTGCGACCGTCAACCGCGGGCAGACCTCCGCGCCGTCCGACCTGTTCCGCACGAAGGACGGCTGGATCATCGCCTACGCGATCGGCGGGCCGATGTTCGCGCGATGGGCGAGGCTGATGGGCGAGGACCACTGGCTCACCGACCCGCGCTTCAAGGACGACCTCGCGCGGGGCGACAACGGCGAGATGATCTCCAAGCGCATGTCGGAGTGGACCGCCGAGCGGACGACCGCCGAGGCGCTGGCCGCACTGGAGAAGGCCAAGGTGCCGGCCGGCCCGCTCTATACCCCGCAGCAGGCGCTCGAGGACGCGCACATCCGCGCCGCCGGGCTGCTGGTCGACACGGAGTATCCAGGGCTGCCGCGGCCGGCCCCGCTGGCGCCCACACCGGTCGACCTCTCCGAGACCCCGGGGCGCTTCCGCCATCGCGCGCCGCGGCTCGGCGAGCACACGGACGCGATCCTCACCGAGCTCGGCTACACCGACCCCGACATCGCCGGCCTCCGCGCGCGCGGCGTCGTCTGAGGAAAGGACCCCCCATGAAGATCAGCGCGTTCCACCTGATGCCGCACCGCGAGCTACCGCCGGACTTCGAGCAGCGCTACGAGTCCGTGTGGGTCACGCCCCCGTGGTGGGAGCTGGCCGACCCCAGCCGCGTCGGGCAGTACTACAACTGGACGCTCGACGAGCTGATCCACGCCGCGCGGGCCGGCTTCGACGGGGTCTGCACGAACGAGCACCACCAGAACGCCTATGGCTTCATGCCGAGCCCGAACCTCATGGGCAGCGTCCTGGCGCGCGCCACGAACGGCACCAACGTCGCCGTCGTGCAGATGGGCGCGACGCTGCCGACGTCGAACCCGCCGATCCGCGTCGCCGAGGAGTACGCGATGCTCGACTGCATCAGCGGAGGCCGGCTCGTCGCCGGCCTGCCCCTCGGCAGCCCGATGGACGTCAACCTCTGCTACGGCATCACGCCGATGGAGCACCGCGAGCGCTACCGCGAGGCGTTCGCGCTGACGCTCAAGGCCTGGCAGGCGCGCGAGATCTTCGCGTGGAACGGGCGCTACTTCCAGCTCCCGACGGTGAACCTGTGGCCGCGGCCGGTGCAGCAGCCGCACCCGCCGGTGTGGGTGCCGGGCTCTGGGAGCATCAGCACCTTCGACTTCGCCGTCGAGCACGACGTCTGCTACTGCTTCCTCAGCTACTCGGGCGCGCGCTCCGCGAAGACGATGATGGACGCCTACTGGGACGTGGTGGGGCGCAAGGGGCGGGAGACCAATCCGTACCGGGCGGGCTTCCTGCAGCTCGTCGTCGTCGGCGACGACGACGCCGACGCCGAGGCCAAGTATGGCCGGCACGTCGAGTACTTCTATCACAAGTGCCTGCACGTCCCCGCGCCGTACTTCGCGCCGCCCGGCAACCAGGACTACCGCAGCCTCGTCGCGACGCTGAACAATCCCGTGCGACGGCCCGAGAATCCCAAGGAGCTGCGCTACCGCGACTTCGTCGACAAGGGCTACGTGATCGCCGGCAGCGCGGCCACGGTGCGCGAGCGGTTGAAGGAGGAGGTCGTCAAGGGACTGCACGTCGGCAACCTCATGGTGCTGCTCCAGATCGGCTCGATGCCGCACGAGCTGACGCTCGAGAACATCGACCGCTTCGCGCGCGACGTGCTGCCGGACCTGCGCCCCGTGTGGGACGACGACGGCTGGGTGAACCACTGGTGGCCCGAGCGTCTTCGCGGAGGCGCGCCGGTGCCGGCCATGGCCGTCGGGGCCGGCCGCGCATGAGCTTGCACGAGCAGACGCTGGCGGTCTGGCAGGGGAAGGTCCGCATGCGCGTGCTGTCGAAAGGCAGCGGGCCCTCGCTCGTGTTCTTCCACGGCTCGTGGGGACTCGAGTGGGATCCCTTCCTCGACGAGCTGGCGCGCGACTTCACGGTGTACGCGCCGGAGCACCCGGGCACGACGGCCGAGGCGCCGGACGACGTCTATCACCTCGACGGGCTCTGGGACCTCGTCCTCTGCTACGACGAACTCCTCCAGGCGCTGGCGCTGTCGAGCGCGGTGCTGCTGGGTCACTCCTTCGGCGGCATGGTGGCGTGCGAGCTGGCGGCGGCCTATCCCGGCCGCGTGCGCCGGTTGGTGCTCGTGGACCCGCTGGGCTTCTGGCGCGACGCCGATCCCATCGCCAACTGGATGGTGCTGGAGCCGGCCCAGGCGCGGGCCCGCGTCTTCCGAGACCCCGACGGCCCCGCGGCCCGGCGGATGTACGGCGGGGCTGAGGATCCCAAGACGGCGGCCGCGGCGCGCGTCCGCCTGATGTGGGCGATGGGGGCGACCGGCAAGTTCATCTGGCCGATCCCCGACAAGGGGCTGAAGAAGCGCATCCACCGCGTGCAGGCGCCGACGCTCGTGGTCTGGGGCAAGGAGGACCGCCTCGTGCCGCCGGTGTACGCGGACGAGTTCGCGCGACGCCTGCCCGGCGCCCGGGTCGAGACGGTGAGCGACGCCGGCCACGCACCGCACCTGGAGCAGCCGGACACCGTCGCCCGTCTCGTGCGGGACTTCGCCCGCACCTGAGGACGTGATGGCCGAGGCGATGCGCGAGCCCGTGCACGTGGTCGTCGACGATCCGCTGCCGCGCGTGCGTCGCCTCACGCTCAACCGGCCCGAGAAGCGCAACGCGCTCAACAACCGTCTCCGCGCCGAGCTGCTCGACGCGCTGCGCGCGGCCGATGCGGACCCCGCGGTGTCGGTGTCGATCATCCGCGGCGCGGGGCCGTCCTTCTCGGCGGGCTACGACCTCGCCGCCGACAACCGCATCGACCAGCCCTACTACTCGGCCGGCGGCGCCGGGCAGTGGTCGCGGCACGTGGTCGAGGGCTGGTTCGCCATCTGGGATCTCGCCAAGCCGGTGATCGCGCAGGTGCACGGCTACTGCCTGGCCGGCGGTTCCGAGCTGGCGACGGCGTGCGACGTCGTGTTCGTCGCCGAGGACGCGCAGATCGGCTACCCGCCGGTCCGGCTGATGAGCCCGCCTGACATGCAGTACCACCCGTGGCTGGTCGGCATGCGGCGGGCGATGGAGCTGATGCTCACGGGCGACGCCATGTCGGGCCGCGAGGCCGCGGCGTGGGGCTTCGCCACCCGCGCGTTCCCGGCCGCCGAGCTGGAGGCCGCCACGCTGGCCTTCGCCGAGCGGGTGGCCAAGATCCCCACCGAGCTGCAGCAGCTCAACAAGCGCTCGGTGCACCGGGCGATGGAGATCATGGGTGCGCGCGCCGCCATCCGGGCCGGCACCGAGATCCAGGCGCTGGCCTTCACGACCGAGGCCAGCCGCGCCTACCTCGCCCAGTTTCGGCGCGACGGCGGCAGCGTCCGCGAGCAGCTCGACCGGCGCGACACCGCGTTCGGCGACTACCGCACCCGCCCGTCCTGAGGCGGAGCTCGTCGCGTGTTCTCGCTCGTGGCGCTCGCGGTGGCGGCGTCCGCCTTCGTCAAGGGGTCCATCGGCTTCGGCTTCCCGACCCTCGGCACGCCGTTGCTGGCGCTCATCGTCGACGTCAAGACGGCCTTCCTCGTGCTGATCGTGCCGAACATCGTCATGGACGGCCTGCAGCTCGCCCGCGCGGGCGCGCCGGGCGCGACGGCCCGGCGCCTGGCCCCGCTCGTCGCGTGCGGCGCCGTCGGCACGGTGCTCGGCACGCGCCTGCTGGCCGATCTCTCGCCGCGCACGGTCATGCTGATCTTGGGCGGGTTCATCGTGACGTTCGTCGTGCTGAGCGTGCTGCGGCTGTCGCCGCGGCTGCCGCCGCACTGGGAGCCGTGGGCGTCACCGGTGGTGGGGTTCGTCGCGGGCGTCGTCGGCGGGATCACGAACGTCCCCGGCACGCCGCTCGTCCTCTACTACTACGCGCTCGGGCTCTCGAAGCGGGAGTTCGTGAGCTCGGTCGCCTTCAGCTTCGTCCTCTACAAGCTCGTCCAGCTCGCCGCCGTCTCCTGGTACGGCCTGATGACGTGGAGCCTGTTCGGATGGTCTCTCGTGCTGACGCTGGCCGCCCTCGCCGGCTTCACCCTCGGCCTCCGCGTCCAAGACCGCCTCGCCCCCGAAACCTTCAACCGCGCCATCCTCACCTTCCTCGCCCTCCTCGGCACCTGGCTGGTATACCGAAGCTTGTGAACGATCCGATGGACTGATGGAGCAGTGGTCCCGCGTGTCAGAGTCTCTGGGCCACGAGCGCGCGCGTGATCGGGCTGAGGGGGCGGGGTGGTCCCTGTCTCGCGGCCGCGCGCGCGGCTGCGAGACAGGGGCCACCCCGCCCCCTCAGCCCGGCGAGCGGTGTGCTACGAGGTGAGAAGCTCGAAGATGCGGCGGACGAGCTCTTCGTGGTCCTCGATGTTGTGCGGGAACAACCCAAACTCCTTCACCTCGGTCAGGTCCACCGTGCGGAACGGCTCACCGGTCCGGAGCGTCTCGAAGACCACCGCCTGGAAGCAGGAGCGGCCGGGCTCGGGACGCTCGGTGACGAGGATGAAGTAGAGGGCGGGCCACTGGCGCCGGGCGAGCAGGAAGATCGACCGCTCACCGCGCTGGTTCTCCACCGAGATGAACTGGTCCACGGAGGGCCGGTACTTCACCTCGACGAGGTGCTCGCGGTCGCCCGCCTCGGCGTTGGGCTGCTTGATGCGGAAGTCGGGCGAGAAGTCCTCCCGGCCGAAACGGAGCGGCGAGGCCGACGCTCGGTACGGCGCGACATCGTAGCGCGCTCGGCGGAAGATCGACTCCACCAGCGCCTCCGCGATGCGACTCTTCACCTCCAGCAGGTCCATCCCGCCTCCTGGGTAATGACGCGGAAGTACTCGGAAGGTCGCAGCTTCTGGTCATAGTATTATCCAGCTTGCCCCAGGGACGGGCACAAAACCTCGCAGGGAGGCAGCCATGACAAGCGGGACCGAGACGGGGCTGACCCGTCGTCAGGTGTTGGTGGCCGGTGGGACGTTTGCCGGCTACGCCATGAGCGTCGAAACCGTCTTGGCGCAAGCAATCAAGACGGATACCGATGGATTGGTCGCGGGCGATCAGCAGGTTCCGGTCGGCGGTGTCAACGTGCCCGTGTACGAGGCACGCCCTGCGACGGGTAAGGATCATCCAATCATCCTCGTGATCTCGGAGATCTGGGGCGTCCACGAGTACATCAAGGACTCCACCCGGCGGTTCGCCAAGGCCGGCTTCTATGCCATCGCCCCCGAGCTGTTCGTGCGCGAGGGTGGGGTGGCCCAGCTGCCCAACGTCCAGGACGTCCTGAAGATCGTGCTGGCTCAGAAGCGGGAGCAGACTCTGGGCGACCTCAAGGCCTCGGTCGACTGGGCCAAGACCAGGCCCAACGTGAAGGCCGACCGGGTCGGCGTGACCGGCTGGTGCTGGGGGGGCTCGACGACGATGCAGGTGGCGGGGACGAACCCCGACGTGAAGTCGGCGGTGGCGTGGTACGGGCCGCCCTCGCGGCCCTACCAGGGCGCCAGCGGTCCGGTGACCGGCTTCGACCTCGCGAAGGACATCAAGATCCCGTTCCTCGGGCTGTTCGGTGAGGCTGACAAGAATCCGCCGCCCGAGGAGGCCAAGAAGTTCGGCGAGATGGTGCGCGCGCACAACCCGACCGTCGAGATCGTCGTGTATCCCGGCGCCGGTCACGGCTTCCACGCCGACTACCGGCCGTCCTACAACAAGGCGGCCGCCGACGACGCCTGGAACCGCTGCGTGGCCTGGTTCAACAAGACCCTGAGAGGGTAGGTCTCGTCTCGGCGGCGCGGGTTGCGAGGTCCGCGCCGCCGTCGTTCGCTCAGCCTCCCAGCCGATCGACCAGCGCGCGGGCCCAGGCCATGCGCGCCGGATCCATCACCAGCTTCTCCGCGAAGGGCTCCCCGAACGGGCGCGTCGCGTCGATGCCCAGCTTGGCCGTGATGCCGCGGTCGTCGGCGCTGGGGTCGAGCATCGCCCCGAGGCTCCCGGCGATCGTCACCAGGTCCCGGTCGGCCTGCATGCGGGTGGCGACGGCCCACAGCACGTCGGCCTCGTCGAACACGTCGATGTCGTCGTCCACGACGATCACCAGCTTCAGGTAGTGGTCGACGCCGAGCACGATCGGGATCACGTGCTTGGCCTCGCCGGGACGGCTCTGCTTGATGGCGACGTACGCCGTGAACGACGACGTGCCCGACAGCGGCACGTGGACGCCGGTGACGTTGGGGATCACGCGGCTCACCGCGTTGTGGATCTCGGCCTCGCGCACGAGGCCCAGCGTGGTGATGTGGTCCCCGGCCCGGCCGGAGCCGATCGACTGGAACCACGGCCGCTCACGCATCGTGATCGCCTTGGCGACGAAGACGTGCTCGGTCGAGCGGCGCGAGAAGTAGCCGGTGAACTCGCCGAACGGCCCCTCGGGCTCGCGCACACCGGGCAGGATCTCGCCCTCGATGACGATCTCGGCAGCGGCGGGCACCTGGAGATCGATGGTGGAGCACGGCGCGACCTCGAGCGGCTCGCCGAAGAGGCCGCCCACGACCTCGAACTTGCCGACGTCGGGCGGCGGGTAGGCGAGCGAGCCCATCGACACGAGCGGGTGCACGCCGAGCACGATCGCGCACGGCAGCGGCTGCTTGAGCGCCTCGGCGCGCCGCTGGTACTCGAACATCCGCCGGCGCGAGTGCAGGCTCACGCCCATGCGGTCGCGGCCCCTCACCTGGAAGCGGTGGTAGCCCTCCGTCTCCACGCCCGTCTCCGGATCGCGCGCGACGAGGAGCCCCGCGGTCAGGTAGCGGCCGGCGTCGCCCGGGAAGTAGGTCGGGATCGGCAGCCGCGCCAGGTCGACGTCGCGACCGGTGAGGACCCGATGGCGGAAGGGCGGATCGGCGACGGTGACCGGCTTGATCGGATCCTTGATGCGGCGGGCGTACTCGAGCGCGAGTCCCGCCTCGGGCACGCCGAGCGCGAAGGCCAGCGCGCGCCGGCTCGCCACGACGTTGCAGACGATGGGGATGTCCGACCCCTGCACGTGCTCCAGCAGCAGGAGGGGGAAGCGCCGGCGCCGCTCGTACTCGAGCACGAGGGCCATGACGTCGTAGTCGGTGGTGACGGGCTCGGTGACGCGGACGACCTCGCTCGGGAAGGCCCGCCCGTACGCGTCGACGAACGATCGAAGGTCCTGGGGCATACGATCCTCAGAAGTGGAAGTGGACGCCCAGGCCGAGGTACTCGATCTTGTCCTTGTAGAACTGGCCGTTGGGCGATCGGCCCTTGAAGTACTCTACGAGAATTTGCATGTTCCGCGAGGCCAGCACGCCGTCGATCTGGATGCCCGCCCGTGCCGACAGGTCGAGCGACCAGCCGTTCTCCTCGCGCTGCTGGAGGTCGACGGCGGCGATCGGGCGCCAGCGAGACCGGCGGTCCGGCCAGGGGCTGATGAACTCGATTCCGTACTGCACCGACCACGGATCGAGGTCGGCGGGCTCCTGGTCGAACAGGTAGCCGCCCCCGGCGTACAGGCGCAGCACGTCGCCGATCTCGTAGGACACCTTGAGATCGACGCTCTCGTAGGAGAGGTTGATCCGCTCGAGCTGGGTCCGCAGCAGGAACTCGTCGCCGAGGTGGCTGCTCTGGTGGAAGAGACGGAACATCGCCGACAAGTCGCCGTAGCGGAAGCTCACCGGGATGCCCACGAGGTAGTCGGCGTTGACGAGATCCATCGACTCGGCGTCGAGGTCGAAGACCGCGAAGACCCCCGCCTGGATGCCGACCTCCCACCAGGCGCTGCCGAGGCTCCCGCGGTAGAGCGCGAACGTCTCGCCGAACGAGACGGCCGCGACGTTCCCGAGCTGCGTGTCGTCGAAGTAGTACTGGTAGGCCGCCGAGAAGTGCGGCCAGCGCGGGTCGGCGATGAGCGGGCGGAACAGGGTGCCGCCCGGCAGCGGCCCCGTCTGCCACTCGGGGCGCAGCCGGACCGGCACCACCGCGGGCTCGGTCGGCGACGGCTGGACGAACTCGACGCCGGTCACGCCGGGGATGCCGCGTAGCGTCCGCTCCAGGCGCGCACGGTCGCCGGGCGGGATCTCGGCGGCGTCCACGGAGATCACGCCCTGCGAGGCGCGCAGCGTCCTCACCGCCAGACGGAACTCCCGCTCGATGACGGCGCTCGCGTAGCCCTCCAGCCACGCGTCGGTCGGCGGCGCCGGCGCCGCCGGGGTCGGCAGAGCGAGCACGGCGACCAGCGCGAGGACGAGCGCGCCGCGCCGCACGGCTCAGTCCACCGTCGCGAAGAAGCGGGCCGGGGCGCCCTCGGTCCCCGCGATCTTGTAGAACGGCGCGGCGAAGTCGACGCGCCGTCGCGGCAGCGCACCGAGGTTGGTGAGCCCCTCCATGATGACGACGCCGGCGCCCAGGATCACGCGGTGCATGGGGAAGTCCTCCGACGAGAAATCGGGCAGGCGCGCGCAGTACTCCTCGAAGAAGTCGAAGCCGATGTTCTTGGGCCCCTTGGCCACGAGCCACTCGGCCGTGGCCGGCGGGAAGTAGGGCGACTGCGTGAAGTAGTCGGGCCAGCGCCCGTACATCGTGTCGGTCCAGTCCGTGCGCAGGAGCACGATGTCGCCGGACTTCACCCCGTCGGCGCCGCCGCGCTTGAGGTCGTCGATGGTGATCTCGTGGTTGGCGCCGACGAACGACAGGTCGACGACGACCGCCTCGCCCATCACCTGGTCGAGGGCGATCTCGGCCGTCGTGATGCCGTCCTTGAACACGTGCAGGGGCGAGTCGATGTGGGCGCCGGTGTGCAGGCTCTGGTGCACGCTCGAGACCTGCCAGAAGCCGGGGCCGCGCCGGTGGGGCGTGACCTCCAGCCGCATGTTGGTGGACGGCGGGCTCAGCGTGGTGTCGTCGACGGTCACGGACAGATCGATGTAGCGCTTCATGCGCGCACCCCCCGGGCGTCGAGCGCCAGCCTAGCCGTCCCCGCTCGAGCGTGCAAGGGTGGACTCACGCCTTGCCGACGGCGCGACTGGCGCGGGCCCGGGCGACCAGGCGGCCGATGATGGCGGCGAGCTCGTCGGGCTCGACGGGCTTGGCCACGTAGGAGTCGAAGCCGGCCGAGGCGATCTTGATGCGCTCACTGACACCGCCGTAGGCCGTCACCGCCACCGCGGGGATGCGCTCACCGTGGGGGACCTCGCCGCCGCGCAGGCGCCGGATGAACACGTAGCCGTTCTCCTCCGGCATCTCGATGTCCGACACGACGACGTCCGGCTCCCACATCGCGAGGATTGCCAGCGCTTCGCGCACCGAACGCGCCGTGCGCACCTCGGCGCCGGCCTGCCGCAGCACCGTGGCGAAGAGGTCGAGCGCGTCGGTGTCGTCGTCGACGACCAGCAGCGCGATGCCGGCCAGCGACGCCGGCGTCCCGAGCCGCCAGCCGGGTACGCCGGACTCGGCGCCGCCGTCCACGTGCAGCATGCGGGGCAGCTTCACGGTGAAGGTCGCCCCCTGGTCGGGGCCGGGGCTGGCGGCGTGGACGCTGCCGCCGTGCAGCTCGACCAGGCTCTTCACCAGCGCCAGGCCGATGCCGAGCCCGCCGTGGGAGCGCTGGCTCGAGCTGTCGGCCTGCCGGAACCGGTCGAAGACGTGGGGCAGGACCGCGGGCTCAATGCCCTTGCCGGTATCGGTCACGACGATCTCGACGTGGGAGTTCACGCGCTCCAGACGGATCTGCACCCGGCCGCCCCGCGGCGTGAACTTCACGGCGTTCGAGAGGAGGTTCCACACGACCTGCTGCAAGCGATCGGGGTCACCGGAGACGGGCCCGGCGCGCGGATCGAGGATCGGCTGCAGGCGGATGCCCTTGGCGTCCGCCGCCGGCCGCAGCGCGTCCACCGCGGCCTCGATCACGGTGGCCGGCGCCACCGGCTTGACGTCGAGGCGGAGCTTGCCGGTGATGATGCGGGAGACGTCGAGCAGATCCTCGATGAGCTGGAGCTGGGCGTTGGCGTTGCGCTCGATGACGTCGATCGCGCGAGTGGCGGTGGCCGCGTCGAGCGTGCCGGTCTTCAGCATCCGCGACCAGCCGAGGACCGCGTTGAGCGGCGTCCGCAGCTCGTGGGAGAGCGTGGCCAGGAACTCGTCCTTGAGGGTGTTGGCCGCCTCGGCCTCGGCCCGGGCCGCGTGCTGCCGCTCGTAGAGTCGCGCGTTGTCGATGGCGGTGGCGATCTGCGGCGCCAGCCCGAGCACGATCGCGGCCTCGCGCGCGGTGAAGACACCGACCTCGGGGTGGCCGAAGAAGAGGCCGCCCAGCACCTCGCCTGAGCGCGAGACGACGGACACGGCGAGATAGCTGCGCACGGGCAAGTGGCCGGCCGGCATGCCGTGGTACGGGGCGTTCGTGCCGAAGCGCGGGTCGCGCGTGACATCGTCGATCCGCACCACCGGCTCGCCGCGGAAGGTGGGGCCGAAGAGGTCGGTGTTGCGCGGCATCGGGAGGTTCGCGAACGCCTCCCGCGGCCCCCCCGAGATCGCGTACAGCGTGTACGCCTCGCCGCGCTCGTCGAGCGCGTTGTAGAAGAACGCGCCGAAGGCGGCGCGGGCCAGCCGGGTGCAGGCGTCGGTGACGCCCTGGACGAGGCGATCGAGGCTGAGCTCGGCGGCGAGGAGCTGGCCGGTGCTCGCGATGATCTCGCGCGTCTCCTGCTCGTCCTGCACGCGGCCGGCCGCCTCCCGCATGGCGGTGCGGAGCACGTCGACCTCGGTGATCGCGCTGGCGGCGGGCGGGGGCGGGGTGCCCTTCGCGAGATCACGCGCCGCGCTCGCCAGCGCGGTGATCGGCCCGGCGATCCGGCTGGCGAACACCACCGCGATGACGACGCCGAGCCCCAGCACGAGCACGCCGACGCCCGCGACGCGCCACAGCGAGCGCTGGAGCGGTCCCTCGATCAGCTCGGCGGGGACCCCGAGCGCCACCGTGATGCCGGTGCGAGGCGACCGGCTGAAAGCCGAGTAGGTGTGCGTGCCCTCCTTGGTGAAGCCGCGGTACCAGCCCTCGGTGGCGCGGGCGCTGGCCTCGAGCAGCCGCTCGGAGGCGGGCTGGCCGAGGAACTGCTCCTCGCCCCGCGTGCGGGCGATGATGACCCGCCGGCGGTCGAGCAGGGTGCCGATCCATTCCGGCGGCAGGCGCTGGCCCAGCAGCACGTCGCGCAGCTCGCGCGTCTCCACGTCGGCCGAGAGGATCCAGCGGACCCGGCCGCCGCGGATGACCGGGACCCGGATGGCGACGTGCCAGGATCCCGTCCGCGGCGCGGGCTGCGCGTCGCCGACCAGGGGCACCGCGGCCTCGACGACGCGCCGGACGTCGTCGGGGTCGGGGGGCGGCGGTTGGGTGCCGAACGGGTACCGGAGGTCGAGGAGCGGGACGCCCGCGCGGTCGGCCAGCGCGATCGTGGTCCACCCCTCGTGCGGGGCGCGCACCGCCTCGGCCTGCGTGTAGAACGCGCGCAGGTTGCCGCCGTCGAGGTCACGGGAGGCGGCGAGGGAGTCGAGCGCCGCCACGATCGTGCCGATCTCGCCGTCGACGGCGAGCGAGAGCGCGCGGGCGGTGTCGGTGAGCAACCGCTCGGCCCGCGTGCGCTCCTCGCGGTTCAGCCCCAGCAGGATCCACGTCGTGAAGAACAGCAGCGGCAGCGTGGCCAGGGCGGCCAGGACGATCAGGTGTCGGCGGAGGGCCATCGCCTCCGGCTCAGCCGAGCGCCGTGCGCATCCGCTCCAGCGCCTCGGTCAGCAGCGGGCGCGGGCAGCCGAAGTTCAGGCGGACGAAGCCGGCGCCCCCCGGGCCGAAGGCCACGCCGTCGTTGAGCGCGACCTTCGCGCGCTCCAGGAAGAACGTGTAGGGATCGCGCCCGGCCGCCGCGGAGCCCCGACAGTCGAGCCACGCGAGGTAGGTCGCCTCCGGCGGCGCGATCGTCACGCCGGGCAGGGTGGCGCGCACCTGGCGCACCAGGAAGTCGCGGTTGTCCTTGAGATAGGCGAGCAGCGCCTCCAGCCAGGCGTCGCCCTCGCGGTAGGCGGTCACGGCCGCGGTGTAGCCGAGCACGTTGATCTTCGGTACCAGGTCGGCGGCCGCGGCCACGAACCGCTCCCGCAGCGTGGCGTTCGGGATGACGCCGACGGCGCACTTGAGCCCGGGCAGGTTGAAGGTCTTGCTGGGCGCCATCAGCGTGATCGTCCGCTGCTCGATCTCCGGCGCGAGCGAGGCGATCGGCGTGTGCGTGCGGCCGTCGAGCAGCAGGTCGCAGTGGATCTCGTCGGCGATGATCCACAGATTCCGGCGCAGGCAGGCCTGGGCCATGCCCTCCAGCTCCGCGCGGCCGAAGAGCCGGCCGACCGGGTTGTGCGGGTTGCACAGCAGGAACGCGCGCGTCGTATCGCGGATCGACGCCGCGAACGCCGCAAGGTCGACGCCGTAGCGCCCATCGCCGTCCCCCGTGAGCGCGTGCTCGTCGCGGCGCAGCCCGTGGTTGCCGTACGCGCGCAGGATCGGCGGGTAGACCGGCGTCTGGATGAGCAGCCCCTCGCCGGGCGCGGTCAGCGCGCGCAGCGCCTGGTTGAACCCGGCGATGACGCCGGGCAGCGTGACGACGGCCTCGGGGCTCACCCGCCAGCCGTACCGCTTGGCGAGCCGCTCGGCGACGACTTCGGGCAGGTCGTTCCGCTCGCTGAGATAACCGAAGAACCCGTGCTCGACGCGCTCCCGCAGCGCGCGCACGACCGCGGGCGGCGAGGGGAAGTCCATGTCGGCGACCCACAGCGGCAGCACGTCGGCGGGGAACTTGTGCCACTTGTTGCTGTCGGTCCCGCGGCGGTCGACCACGCGGTCGAAATCGAGAGGGCTCATAGGCGCCCAGGCTAGCCGTGGGCCACACGGGCGTCAAGGAATCCGTGTAGTATTTCGGGCGCCGGGAGGGCGCTCGATGGAACAGCGATCGCTGGGACGCACGGGGCTGCGGGTGTCCGCGCTGGGCTTCGGATGTGGCGACGTCGGGGGACTGATCGTCAAGGGCACGCCGGCCGAGCGCGAGCGGGCGGTGTCGCGCGCGGTGGAGGCCGGCGTCAACTACTTCGATACCGCAGCGTCGTACGGCAACGGCGTGTCGGAGCGCAACCTCGGGCAGACCTTGAAGGCCGTCGGGGTCCGGCCCTACGTGGGCACGAAGTTCCGGCTCGACCCGGCCGAGACCGACGTGGCCGGGGCCATCACGCGGGCGCTCGAGGCGAGCCTGCAGCGTCTGGGCATGGACGGCGTGGATCTGTTCCAGCTCCACAACCTGATCGTCGCCCCCGACGGCGAACCGGCGCCGGGCCGCGGGATCCCGGCGCGCCGGGTGCTGGACGAGGTGGTGCCGGCGCTGGCCGCGCTGAAGCGGCAGGGCAAGATCCGCTTCGCCGGCGTCACCGCGCTCGGCGACACCGCCGCCCTGCAGGCGGTGATCGACGCGGGCGTCGTCGACACCGCCCAGGTGTGCCTGAACATCCTCAACCCCAGCGCGGCCGTCGCGGTGCCGGCCGGGTTTCCGGCGCAGGACTTCCGCCGCCTGCTCGACCACGCGCGCGCCCGCGGCGTCGGCGTGATCAACATCCGCGTGCTGGCCGGCGGCGCGCTGAGCGGCACGATGGAGCGGCACGCGCTCGCCATGCCCACCGTGGCCCCGATCGCCTCGGGGCCCGACTACGCGGCCGACGTCGCGCAGGCGCAGCGGCTGCGCCCCGTCGTCGACAAGGGCTACGCGGAGGACCTCGTCGAGGCCTCGGTGCGCTTCGCGCTCACCAGCCCCGCGGTGTCGACCGTGCTGGTCGGCTACTCCACGTTCGAGCACCTGGAGCGGGCGATCGCGATCGTCGAGCGGGGGCCGCTGCCGGCCGCGGCCGTCGACCTGCTGAACGGTCTGTGGGCGGGACTGGGGTCCCGGTGAGGCGCCTCGTCGGCGCGCGCTGACATGCGGCTCGAGTCCGCGCGGACGGCGGCGGTCGCGATCGACATGCACCGCGGCCATCTCGATCCGTCGGTGGCGACCTTGCCGCTGCCCGCCGAGCGGTGCGGGCCTCTGATCAAGCGGGCGGCCGCGCTGTTCGCGGGGCTGCGTGAGCGCGGCGTGCCGGTCGTCCACGTCGTGACGGAGTACCGCGACGCGGGCGAGATCGCCGCCAACCCGTTCTGGAAGGCGGCGCACGACGACCCCGGCAAGGCCCGGCGGGGCATCCTGCGCCACAACCTGGCCGGCGGCCCCGGCCCCGAGATCATCGCCGAGCTCCACGACCCCCGTGACCTCGTCGTGCGCGGCAAGAAGCGGTACTCGTCGTTCCACGGGACCGACCTCGAGTTCGTGCTGCGCCGGCGGCTGGAGGTCGACACGCTCGTCCTGGCCGGCGTGAACACCACGACGTGCGTGCTGTGCGCGGCCTTCGAGGCGACCAACCGCGACTTCCGGGTCGTCGTGGCCGCCGACGCGGTCGACTCGATGGACGGGGAGACCATGCACGACTTCGCGCTGCGCCTCACCGCCGCCGCGCTCGGCTGGCCGCTCGGCAGCGACGACATCCTGCACGCGCTCGGCGGCTGACGCCGCCGGCGGAGGAGGCGCCATGCGGAAGGCCCTGACCGTGTTCCTCGCCGTCCTGCTCGCCCTGGTCATCCTGGTGCCGTCGCCGGCGCCGGCCCAGAAGGGGCCGATCAAGATCGGGATGATCGTCCCGCAGAGCGGGCCGCTGGCCGCCAACGGCAAGGACATGATCAACGGCTACGAGATGTTCTTCGAGGAGCAGAAGTACCGGCTGGCCGGGCGCGAGGTGAAGTTCATCGTCGAGGACGACGAGGGCAAGCCGGCGACGGGCCTCACCAAGATCCGCGGGCTCGTCGAGGGGCAGGGCGTGCATCTCGTCACCGGCCCCCTCAGCGCTGGCGTGGGCTACGCCGTCGCGCCCTACATCGACTCCAAGAAGGTGCCCGCCCTGTTCCCGATCGTCGCCGGCGACGACCTCACCCAGCGCAAGCGCAGCCCCTACATCGTGCGTGTGGGCTGGGCAGGCTCGCAGCCCTCGCACCCGTTCGGCAAGTGGGTCAACGACACCTTGAAATACAAGCGGATTGCCGTCATCGCCTACGACTTCGCCTTCGGCTGGGAGGTGGTGGCCGGCTTCCAGCGGACCTTCGAGGAGGCCGGCGGCCAGATCGTGCAGAAGCTGTGGCCGCCGCTCGGCAACGCCGACTTCGCCCCGTACGTCTCGCAGCTCCGCCGCGACGTCGACGCGGTGTTCGCGCAGTTCTCGGGGGCCGATGCCCTGCGCTTCGCCAAGCAGTACGAGGAGGCCGGCCTGAAGGGCAAGCTGCCGCTGATCGGCGGCGGGACCTTCACCGACGAGCACGTGCTGCGCACGATGGGCGACGAGGTGCTCGGCGTGGTCACGCCGCTGCACTACTCGGCCGCCCTCGAGAACCCGGCCAACAAGCGGTTCGCCCAGGCCTACGAGGCGAAGTTCAAGCAGACGCCCTCCTACTACTCGGAGGGCACCTACGTGGCCGGGCTCGTCCTCAAGGCCGCGCTGGAGGCGACCGGCGGCGACATCGAGAACGTCGACCGATTCCTCGGCGCGCTGCGCACGGTGAACCTCACGGACATGCCGCGCGGGCCCATGCGCTTCGACGACTACGGCAACCCCGTGATGAACATCTACGTCCGGAAGGTCGAGAAGGTGAACGGGCGGCTGCAGAACAGCGTGATCCACACGTTCCCGAACGTCTCGCAGTTCTGGACCTACAAGCCGGAAGAGTTCCTCAAGCAGCCCGTCTACGACCGCAACAACCCGCCCTGCAAGCACTGCCAGTGACGACCGTCGGCCTCGTCGGACTGGGGCTGCTCGGCCACGCCGTCGCGACGCGGCTGCGGGGCGCCGGCCACGCCGTGGTCGGCCACGACATCGTGCCGGCGTGCGTGGACCGCCTCGTCGCGCTCGGCGGTACCGCCGCGAAGTCGGCGAGCGAGGTGGCCCGCGGCGCGGAGGTCGTGTGCACGCTCCTGCCCTCGCTGGCCGCGGTGGAGGAGGCGATCCTCGGGCCGGACGGGGTCGTGGCCGGCGCCCGGCCCGGGCTGACGCTCTGTCAGATGAGCACGATCTCGCCCACGCTCACCGAGCGCCTCGCCCGTGAGACGACGGCGCGCGGCCTCACGTTCCTCGACTGTCCGATCAGCGGCACCAGCGGCATGGTGGCCCAGGGCCACGGCGTCATCTACGTGGGCGGCGACCTCGCCGCCTACGAGCGCTGGCGGCCGCTGCTGGAATCGATCCTGCCCAGCGCCCTTCACGTCGGGACCGCCGGACAGGCGATGCTGCTCAAGCTCGTCGCCAACCTGCTGGTCGCGCTCAACAGCGCCTCCGCCGCCGAGGCGCTCACGATGGCCGCGCGGGGTGGCCTCGACGCTGCCAAAGTACTCGAGGTGCTCCGCGCCGGGGCGGCGACGTCGCGGATGCTCGACGTGCGCGGGCCGATGATGGTCCGTGGCGAGTTCCCGGCCCAGATGAAGCTCGACCTCTTCATGAAGGACCTGCACCTGATCCAGGAGGCGGCGGGCACCGTGGGGGCCCCGCTGCCGCTCACCGACGTCGCCGAGCGTCTCTACGCCGCGGCCCAGGCGGCCGGCCACGGCGGCGAGGACCTGGCGGTCGTCGTCACGGAGCTCCAGTCCCCGCGTCGCTGAGGTTGTCTCCCGAAGATCCCCGAAGCCCCGGAGTCGTGTCATGGCAGTATCCGAGCGCAAGGTCGCGATCGCCTGTCAGGGTGGCGGCAGTCACACCGCGTTCACGGCCGGTGTCCTCAAGCGCCTGCTCTCCGAGAAGGAGCGACTGGACGCCGGAGGCTACCGGATCACCGCACTGAGCGGCACCTCCGGCGGCGCGATCTGCGCGCTGCTCGCGTGGTACGGGCTGGTGCAGGACGACTGGCCCGGTGGTGTGCGGCGGCTCGACGCCTTCTGGCGCGAGAACACGGCGCACGAGCCGTGGGACGCCGTCGTCAACCAGTGGGTCGGCGTCATGGCGTGGCTCGGCGACTACGTCGCGCTGCCCGCGCTCAGCCCGTACCTGTTTCCGCCGTGGGCGGGTGAGCGTCTGCGCGCGATGCTGGAGGCCCAGGTCGACTTCGCCAGGATCCCCGCGCTGGTGCAGCGCCAGGGCCCCGCCTTGCTCGTGGCTGCGGCCAGTGTGCTCTCGGGGCGGTTCAAGGTCTTCAAGGGCAAGCACGTGACCGTCGACGCGGTCCTGGCCTCGGCGGCGATCCCCACGATCTTCCGGTCCGTGCGCATCCGGGGACTGCCGTACTGGGACGGGCTCTTCTCGCAGAACCCGCCGGTGCGCGACCTGATCGACAACGTCGAGCCGCCCTCGGCGAAGCCCGACGAGATCTGGGTCGTCCAGATCAATCCCCTGAAGCGCCGGACCGAGACGCAGGGGATGGGGGAGATCCTCGACCGCCGCAACGAGCTGGCCGGCAACCTCTCGCTCCAGCAGGAGCTCTACCACATCCGCAAGATCAACGAGCTCATCCGCAAGGGCGTCATCCAGGACACGAAGTACAAGCCGGTCGCGGTGCGCATCATCGCCCTCGACGCGGAGCTCGCCGTCGAGTCGAAGCTCGATCGAAGCCCCGCGTTCATCGAGGGGATGCTGCGCACCGGCGAGAAGAGGGCCGGCGAGTTCCTGGACGTCCTGGCGGAGCGGCCGAAAGCGTTCAGGAGCCGGTTGCGCTAGCGCGGAGTATTCATGAACGCCCTCGCGCACGGCGGATGGGCGCTGGCGGTGGGCGCGGGTGGGGCTGGCCGCGCCGGCAGGGCTCGCCTGTCGCGGCAAGCTCGCTCCGGACGGGGCGCGCGCGGGCCCCCATCCCCGAGGCGGGGGTTGCCGGGGTCGAGTCGACTCGTCGGCGGCGCGCTCGCCCCGCCCTGCGCGCACGCGACGACGGCTCGCCCTGATGGCGCGGCCGACCCCACGCACGCCCACCGCCAGCGCCCATCCGGAGTTCGTTGCTGTACCATCGGGCCGTCGTCACTCTCCGGGAGGACTGCGATGACCACGAACGACCTCTGCTGGACGAGCGCCGTCGAGCTGGCGGCGGCCATCCGCGCCCGCCGCCTGTCGCCGGTCGAGCTCACGCGCACCGTGCTCGCGCGCATCGACGCGGTCAACCCGAGGCTCAACGCGTTCTGCACCGTGGCCGCCGAGCGCGCGCTCGCCGACGCTCAGGCCGCCGAGGCCGCCGTCGTGCGCGGCGACACCCTCGGCCCGCTGCACGGCGTGCCGATCTCCTTCAAGGACCTGACGCCGACCGCGGGGATCCGGACCACGATGGGCTCGCGCATCTTCGAGCACTGGGTGCCGGAGGAGGACGCGATCGTGGTCGAGCGCGCCCGCCGGGCGGGCGCCGTCGTGCTGGGCAAGACGAACACCCCGGAGTTCGGCTGCAAGGGGGTGACGGACAACCTCGTGTTCGGGCACACGCGCAACCCGTGGCACGTCGACCGCATCGCCGGCGGCTCGAGCGGCGGCGCCGCGGCGGCCGTCGCGGCCGGGCTCGGGCCGCTCGCCGAGGGCAGCGACCTGGCCGGGTCGATCCGGATTCCGGCCGCGGTGTGCGGCGTGGTCGGACTCAAGCCGAGTCTCGGACGCGTGCCGCTGTGGCCGGCCCTGAACGGCTGGACCGGCTTCTCGCACGTCGGGCCTCTCGCGCGCACTGTGGCCGACGTCGCGTTGCTGCTGTCGGCGTGGGCCGGACCCGACGACCGCGACCCCAAGTCGCTGCCCGCGACCGGCGAGGACTTCGCGCGTGCCGTCGACGGCGGCGCGCGAGGGCTGCGCGTTGCCTGGAGCCCCGACCTCGGCGGCGCGCCGGTCGATCCCGAGGTGCGGCGCATCACCGAGGCCGCGGCCAAGGCCTTCGTCGACCTCGGCGGCTACGTCGAGGAGGAGCATCCGCCGCTGGACGGTGCGATGGAGCTGTTCATGGACCTCACCGCGCCGGTGCGGGCGGCGGGCATGGCCGATCACCTGCCGCGGTGGCGCGATCAGCTGGATCCCATGCTGCTCCTCCGGCTGGACCGTGCGGCGGGGATGAGTGCCGTCGACGCCGAGCGCGCCGTCCACCGGCGCACGGCCCTCTGGCACCGCGTCCGGCGCTTCTTCGAGCGCCACGACGTCCTGGTGACCCCGACGACCGCGGCGACGGCGTTTCCGATCGGGCAGACGTTCCCGGAGGAGATCGACGGCCACCGGCTGACGAACCAGCTCGAGTGGTTCCCGTTCACCTATCCGTTCGCGATCACCGGCCAGCCCGCGATCTCGGTGCCGGCGGGGTTCACGGCCGACGGCTTGCCCGTGGGCCTGCAGATCGTCGGCCGACGCTTTGCCGACGCCACCGTGCTACGCGTCGCCGCCGCGTTCGAGGCCGCGCGACCTTGGGCGCACCGCCGACCGTCGCTGCCGTGAGGTGCGCTAGACTGGAGTATGTCGAGACGGATCGTTCTCGCGCTGCTCTTGCTGCAGGGAGTGATGACGCCGGGCGGCGGCATCGGCACCGGCGACATCAGCCGTGACGACTTCAATCATCAGATCCCCACGCAGTCGCCCCACACGCTCGAGCGCGCCTGCACCACGCGCCTCGGGTACTGCCAGGTCGCCAACCTCACGCCGCCGGGCCAGCCCTGCTACTGCCTCACCGGCACCGGCGCCCGCGTGGACGGCTACGTGATCGCCTACCGGTTCACCGGCGTCCCGGAGGTCGTGAAGTAGCTCACGCGACCCCGAGGTAGCGCGACTTCACCGCCTCGTCGGCCATGAGGTCGCGCGGGGTGCCGGAGTAGACGATCTCGCCACGGCTCAGCACGTGCACCCGGTCGGCCACCGAGGCCGCCATCGGGAGGTTCTGCTCGACCAGCAGGATCGACAGACCCTCGCGCTTGAGCTCGCCGATCACGCGACCGACCTCGCGCACGAGGAGCGGCGCCAGCCCCTCGGTCGGCTCGTCCATCAGCAGCACCGTGGGATTGCTCATCAGCGCGCGGCCGATGGCGAGCATCTGCTGCTCGCCGCCCGAGAGCTTGTTGGCACGATTGGACGCGCGCTCGCGCAGTCGCGGGAAGAGCTCGTAGACGCGCTCGAGCGTCCAGCGGCCGTCGCCGGCGCGCGCCACGTCGAGGTTCTCCCGGACGTCGAGCGAGGGGAACACCCGGCGGCCCTGCGGTACCAGCGCCATCCCGCGCTCCACGCGCCGGAAGGGCGCCCACGCAGTGACGTCCTCGCCCCGCAGGCGCACGCGGCCGCGCCGGGGCGGCGTGAAGCCGACGACCGAGCGGATGAGCGTCGTCTTGCCCATGCCGTTGCGCCCGAGGATCGCGACGACCTCGCCGGGGGCGACCCCGAGCGACACCCCGTGCAGGACGTGGCTGTCGCCGTAGTAGGTGTGGACGTCCTCCACGCCGAGAAGGGGCTCAGGCACCGAGGTAGATCTCCCGCACGGTGGGATCGGCGCGGACTGCGTCGCGGGTGCCGTCGGCGATCACCCGGCCGTAGTGCAGCACGGTGACGTGGCGGGCGACCTCGAGCGCGATGTCCATGTCGTGCTCGATGATGAGCAGCGTGATCGCGGGGTCGAGCCGGCGCAGCAGCGCGGTCATCAGGTGGGCCTCGGCCTGAGAGAGGCCCGCCGCCGGCTCGTCGAGCAGGAGCACGCGCGGGCGCCCGGCGAGCGCCATGGCGATCTCGAGCTGGCGCTGCTCGCCGTGCGAGAGCTGGCGCACGATCGACGTGGCGCGGTCCTCGAGGCCGACGGCCGCGAGCGCCTCCCGGGCCCGCGCCTCCAGGTGCGAAAAGCGACCGACCGGCCGCAGCATGGCGAACCGCGCCGGTGTGTGGGCCTGGGCGGCGAGCACCGCGTTCTGCAGCACGCTCAGGGTGGGGAAGAGGTTGGTGATCTGATACGTGCGCGCCAGCCCCAGCGCCGCCCGCCGGTGCTGCGCGACCCCGGTGACGTCGTCGCCGAACAGCGTGATCCGCCCCGACGTCACCGGCAACGCCCCCGCGATCAGATTGAAGAGCGTCGTCTTCCCGGCGCCATTCGGCCCGATCACCGCCCGCCGCTCCCCCGGCTCCACCGCGAGCTCCACCGCATCGACCGCCCGCAGCCCCCCAAACGACCGCGACACCGCCTGGAGCTGCAGCGCGTACTTGCTCATCGCTGTGACGTCTGGCGTGCGACGACCTCGCCCATACCCGAGCGCCGCGGGTCGTCGCGCCTCGATGCTCCAGGGCAAGCAGCGGCCCGCGCACTCGGTCGGCACGGCACCTCCGGCGACGCTCTCACAACGTAGTCGGTGGAGGGGGCGGGCGGGAGCCTCGTAGCGTGCCGGCCGCGCATCGGTGCGAGCCGTGCCGCCAGGCGTTCTTTCGCGGCGGGGTGAGCGAGCCGCCGATGAACGACGGGCCACGCGCTGCCCCCTCTGGGGGATGGGGGGCCGAGCGAACCCCGCCCGGGTGCTACAGGCGAGCCACGCAGCGCGGCCGGCACGCTACGAGGCTCCCGCCCGCCCCCTCCACCGACTACTAGCACGCCTTGCACGGAGGATAGTCGCGGCTGTAGAGGGGCTGCTTCATGTACTCGTCGGGCTTGTACTTCCAGAACTGGCTCACGGCCGGGATGGTCGCGATGACGGTGTTCTGCAGCCTGCCGCCCACGCGCTCGACCTTGCGGACGTAGATGTTCTGGATCGGGTTGCCGTGGGCATCGATCGAGATCGGGCCGCGCGCGGTGTCCTTGATGTCGACCTTGCGCAGGGCGGCGAGCAGCGCCGGCCGGTCTTCCGCCTTGCCGCCGACGGCCTTGATCGCCTCGGTGATCCACCGCATGTTCGTGTACGTCGCCTCGGAGTAGTACGAGGAGATCTTGCCGGCCTTGGCCTCGAACGCCTTGGCGAACTTCTGGTTCTGGGGCGTGTCGATCGCCTGTGAGTAGTGCAGCGCGGTGATCGTGCCGAGCGCCTCGTCGCCCATCTGCGGCAGCACCGACTCGTCGGTCGTGGTGCCGCCGCCGAGCAGCGGCATCTTGCCGTGCAGGCCGGCCTCCTGGTACTGCTTCATGAACTGCAAGGCCAGGCGGCCGACGAAGAGCGCCAGCACCGCGTCGGCGTCGCGCTTGAGCTGGGACAGGAACGGCGCGAAGTCGTTGGTGTTGAGCGGCGTCCAGATCTTCTGCACGATCTGGCCGCCCTGCTCCTCGAACACGCGCTGGAACCCGCCGACCGTCTCGTAGCCGAACGCGTAGTCCATGCCGATCGTGGCGATCTTCCGGTACTTCGTGTTCTTCACGACCCACTCGGCGAAGGGGTGCATCGGCTGGCTCGTCGTCCAGCCGGTCCGTACGATCCACCGGGCCGGCTTGCGCTGGGTGATGTCGTCCGCGGCGATGACGGGGTACGTCGCCGGCACCTGGGCCCCGTCGATGAAGGGCTGCAGCGCGTAGCCCACGTTGGCCAGCAGGCCACCGGTGAGCACGTGGACCTTGTCCTGCTCGACGAGCTTGCGCGACTTGTTCAGCGCGGTGGCCGGCTGCCCCTCGGTGTCCTCGACGATCAGCTCGATCTTGCGGCCGCCGACCTGCCGACCGATCTCGTCCAGGTACAGCTCGGTGCCGTTGACCATGTCCTTGCCGACCTGGGCGAACGGCCCCGTCAGCGGGGCCAGGAAGCCGATCTTGATCGGCCCGCCCTGGGCGGGCGCCTCGAGCGGCGCGGCCAGGGCCAGCCCGAAGGCGACGAGCACGAGTGCCGCGACGACGCGAACCCGGACGTGACTCATGAGGGGACCTCCGTTGTCTGGCGCCGCCTCACCGGGGCCCGCGCCGGAACGCGCCGAGCACGCCGCGTGGCGCGAACAGGATCACCCCGATATAGACGGCGCCGAGGATCAGCAGCCAGCGTTTCGTGTAGACACTCACGAAGTTCTTCAGGAAGACGATGACGGCCGCGCCCAGGGCCGGGCCCGCCAGGGTGCCGGGGCCGCCCAGCGCGACCATCAGGAGCGTCTCGACCGAGGTGACCAGCTGGACGTCGACCGGGCTGACGAAGCCGTTGTAGTACGCCCAGAATACGCCCGCAAAGCCCGCGAAGGCCCCGGCGATGACGAAGGCCAGGTACTTGTGCAGCCACACGTTGTAGCCGAGCGCGCGCATGCGCGACTCGCTCTCGCGGATGCCCATGAGGGTCAGGCCGAACGGCGAGCGCACGAGCAGGGCGAGGAGCGTCCACGCGAGCAGGGCGGCCGCCAGCGCGAAGTAGAAGAACGGCAACGGCGACGACAGACTCCAGGGCAGGGGCAGGTCCGGACGCGGCACGCCGGCGATGCCGTTGTCGCCCTTGGTCATCGACACCCACCGGAAGGCCAGCCCCCACACGACCATGCCGAGGGCGAGCGTGATCATCAGGAAGTAGGTGCCGCTGGCGCGGATCGCGAGCAGACCGAAGACGGCGGCGAACAGCGTCGCCGCCAGCAGCCCCGCCACCAGGCAGGTGACGAAGCCGCGCTGGTAATCGGTGGCGAGGATCCCCACCGCGTACGCGGCGACACCGAAGTAGGCGGCGTGGCCCAGCGAGGGCAGGCCCGTGTAGCCGAGCAGCACGTCGAGGCTCATGGCCAGGATGGCGACGATCGCGGCCTGCGTCAGCAGCGTGAGCGGGTACGCGGAGAGCGTCGGCGCCACGAGCACCAGCACACCGGCGACGACGATGGTCCCGACCGGCGCGAGCCCGGCTCGCAGCAATAGTGGCCTGAGCGAGACCGGCGTCATCGGCCGAAGAGGCCCGTGGGGCGCAAGGCCAGGATGAGCGCCATCGGCGCAAACAAGGTGAAGTAGGCGAGCTCGGGGAAGAGCGCCTTGCCGAAGTTGTCGAGCAGTCCGACGAGCAGGCTGCCGACCATCGCGCCCGGCAGGCTACCCAGACCGCCGACGATCACCACGACGAACGCGTAGGGCAGGATCTCCAGGTCGAGGCCGGGGTAGACGCCCAGGAAGCCGCCGCCGATCACGCCGCCCAGCGCGGCCAGGAAGGCCCCGAGCGCGAAGACGGCGAGGGAGACGGTCGGGACCCGGATGCCGACGCCCTGCGCCATCTCGGCGTCGTCGACCGCGGCCCGGATCATCGCGCCCGCCCGCGTGCGGTCGAGCGCGAGCCAGAGGGCGGCGCCGATGACCACCGCGAGCCCCATGATGAACAGGCGGTAGCGGGGGAAGCGCAGCGTGCCCACCGTGAGGACGCCCTGCAGCGGCCCCGGGATCGGCAGCGAGTAGGGATCGCCGCCCCACAGCAGCAGCGCCACGTCCTGGAAGATCAGCGCGAAGCCGATCGTCAGCAACACCTGGCCGAGGGTCTGGCCGGCGAGCCGGCGCAGAAACAACCGCTCCATGGCGATGCCGACGAGGGCGATCGCCAGCGCGCCGGTCAGCAGGGCCGCCACGTAGCTGCCCGTGCGCCAGATGACCGAGAGGCCCACGTAGCCGCCGAGCAGGAAGTACGAGCCATGGGCGAGGTTGACGATGCGCATCACGCCGAAGATCAGCGACAGCCCGCTGGCGAGCAGGAACAGCAGCGCGCCGTACGACAGCCCGTTGAAGGTTTGCGTGATCCAGAACTCGGCGGTCACGCGTCGCCCGGTCGGGCGCTCAGCCGAGCCGCAGCAAGCGTGCCGCGGTGGCGCCGAGAATCCGGCGCTGGTCCGCCCGGCCGAGGCGGAGACGCTTGGTGACGACGTCCACGGGCCGCGTGTAGCCCATGTCGAAGCAGTAGTCACTGCCGAGCATCACGCGGTCGGCGCCGACGAGATCGATCAGGAACTGCAGCAGGCGCGGGGAGTGAGTGATCGTGTCGTAGGTGAACCGGCGCAGGTAGCGCTCGAACGGACGCTTCGCCACGCCCTTCGTCTCGGGCCGGACCCCCTGGCCGTGCGTGATGCGCCCCATGAGGTAGGGCATCGCGCCGCCGGCGTGGGGCAGGCAGACCTCGAGCTTCGGACAGCGGTCGAGGACGCCGCCGAAGACCAGGTGCGCGGCCGCGACGGCGGTGTCGAAGGGGTTGCCGAGGAAGTTGTTGAGGTAGAAGCGGCCGAGCCGGGCGGCGCCGATCACGTTGAACGGGTGCAGCAGCACGGGCAGCCGGAGCGCCTCGCAGCGCACGAAGATCGGCAGGTACTCGGGCTCGGAGAGGTCGCGGCCGTTGACGTTGGTGCCGAGGTAGATCGCCCGGATCCCGCGCAGATCCTTGACGCGCTCCAGCTCCTGCAGGGCCAGCTTGGGGTCCTGCATGGGCAGGGTCGCGCAGCCCACGAAGCGGTCGGGGTAGGCGGTGTGGGCGGCGTCCATCGCGTCGTTGACGGCCTGGGCCAGCCGGAGGCCGGTCGGGCCGTCGGCGAAGTAGACCATCGGCGCCGTCAGCGACAGGGCGTGGACGTCGACCCGGGCGCGGTTCATCGCCTTCACGCGCCGATCGAGGTCCCAGTACGTCGCCTCCAGCGGCAAGGTCCGGAAGCCCTTCACGTCGATGATCGGCCCCGCCGGGTTGCCCCGCTCGATGCGGGCGCCGAACGGCTGGCCGGCCTCCTCCACGAGCGTGAAGAAGCGCTCGGGGAAGTAGTGGGCGTGGATGTCGATCGAGGCGGACGGCGCCATCGCGGCGAGATTGTACTATAGGCGCCGCAAGGCACGACCGAGCCCGGGGTGAGCGAGCGCGGTCGAGGAGGGACCGTGAAACTTCCGCCCGATCGCTTCGACTACTCGGCCATCGTCGACCGTCCGCGGTGGACGCTGCCGCGCGGCGCCCGCATCGCCGTGTGGACCATCGTCAACATCGAGGAATGGGACTTCGAGAAGCCCATGGCGCGCCAGTACCTGCCGACGCCGCAGGGCGTCGCCGTGACGCCCGACGTGCCGAACTGGGCCTGGCACGACTACGGGATGCGGGTCGGGTTCTGGCGGCTCCTCGAGGCGCTGCAGAAGCGCAAGATCCGGGCGACGACGGCGATCAACGCGAGTGTCTGCCGCGCCTACCCGCGCGTCGCCCAGGCCATGCTGGAGGCCGGCTGGGAGTTCATGGGGCACGGCGTGCGCCAGGGCGCGATGCACCTGCTGCCCGATCAGCGGGCCGCCATCCGCGAGGCCGTCGAGCTCCTCCGGAAGTTCACCGGCCGGGCGCCGAAGGGCTGGCTCGGCCCCGGGTTGACGGAGACGTGGGAGACGCTCGACTACCTGGCCGAGGCCGGGATCGAGTACGTCTCCGACTGGGTCAACGACGACCAGCCGTACGAGATCCGCACGACCCACGGCTCGCTCGTGTCGGTGCCCTACACGCTCGAGCTCAACGACATCCCGATGATGGTCGTCCAGCACCACGAGTCGGGGGCGTGGGTGCAGCGCTGCCGGGACCAGTTCGACCGGCTCTACGCGGAGGGCACCCGCAACCCCCGCGTCATGGCCATCGCCGTGCACCCGTACATCCACGGCGTGCCGCACCGCATCAAGTACTTCGAGGCGGTGTACGACTACTTGAGGACCAAGAAGGGCGTGTGGTTCACCACGGGGGAGGAGATCGCCGACTGGTACCGGTCGGCACGTGCGACCAAGACATAGGCCCCGATGTCTTGACTTCCGCGGGGGCGTGTGGGATTTTGCGCCCACTTCGTGTTCGGTCCGCTCGGGTTCCGTAGTTTCCCTTCGTCGCACTGACGCAGACAGAGAGGGAAGGAGAGTCCCGATGGCCGCCACCGATCCTCGTCCTGCATCCCGCCGCACCCCCCTGACGCGGCGTGACTTCGTCAAGCGCACCGCCGTGGGGGGTGCTGCCGCTCTCGCCGTGGGCGCCAGCCGGGGCCGCGCGCTTGCCGCGGCGTCGCCGCATCCCGATTGGATCGCGGCCAGCGCCAAGCCCCCCAAGCGGGGCGGGGTGCTCACGCGGGCCTCGGCGTGGGACCCGCCGGTCATCGACCCGCGGCTCACCCAGTCGGTTGGCCTGTTCCAGTTCGTCGGGCTCACCAGCAACCGTCTCGTCCGCTACCCGTTCTCCGACGAGGCCTCCGGCCCGAGCGACCTGAGCCTGAAGGGCGACCTGGCCGAGTCGTGGACGGCCAGCCCCGACCAGCGGGTGTGGACCTTCAAGCTGCGCCAGGGCGTCAAGTGGCAGAACGTGGCGCCGCTGAACGGGCGTGAGTTCGTCGCCGCCGACGTCAAGTACTGCTTCGAGCAGTACGCGAAGGAAGGCGTGCAGGCCTTTACCTTCCAGGAGATCGAGGGGATCGAGACGCCGGACAAGCACACGGCCCGGATCCACCTCAAGACGCCGAACTCGCTCTTCGCCCAGAACGTCGCGGAGCCCGTGGCCGTCCTCTTCTCGAAGGAAGTGCTCGAGGAAGACGGTGACCTCAAGAAGCGGCTCATCGGCACCGGTCCCTACATCATGAAGGAGCACACCCGCAAGGTGCGGGTGGTCCTGCAGCGCAACCCCGACTACTGGGACAAGGGCCGACCCTACGTCGACGAGTACGTGATCCTCTCGACCCCCGACGCCGCCACCCGGCTCGCCGCGTTCCGCACCGGCCAGAGCGACATCCTGTGGGTGGCGAGCCCCTCGGAGGCGGACGTCATCCGCAAGACCAACCCGAACTCGCTCGTGCAGGCGTATCACAACACGCTGGCGCCCTTCGGGGTGGCCCTCGCCCAGGACCGGCCGCCGTTCAACGACGTCCGCGTCCGCCGGGCGATCTCGATGGCGATCGACCGCCAGAAGATGGTCGATACCGTGTTCGAGGGCCACGGCATCCTCGGCTGGGGCGTACCGTACATCTACTACCAGGACACCCCGCCCACGGCGAAGGACCTGGGGCCGTGGTGGCAGTACAAGCCCGCCGAGGCCAAGAAGCTCCTGGCCGAGGCCGGCCATCCGAACGGCTTCGAGACGACGCTGTTCTACTACGAGTACTTCCCGCAGATGACCTCGCAGGTGCAGCTCGTGCAGCAGGACCTCAAGAAGAATCTCAACATCACGGTGAAGATCACCAAGCTCGACTACACGAGCTATTACGGGCGGTACGTCGAGGGCAAGTGGGACGGCATGTCGTGGGGGTTCCAGTCGGGGCACGCGATCGGGCTCGACGAGCGGACCTACATGTACATGCACTCCAAGTCGACGAAGAACTTCTTCCGCGTGAACGACCCCGTCATCGACGAGCTGACGACCAAGCTGCGCCGGACGCCCGACCGGGCCGAGCAGCGCGCGGTCGCCAAGAAGATCGTCGACCGCGAGTACGACCAGGTACTCCGGATGTGGATGCCGTACGACAACGGGTTCATGATGTTCCAGCCGCACATGCGTAACGTCGCCTCGGGCGCTCTGCGGCGGACGGACGGCTACGGGTCGCCGACCATAGCCCGAGCCTGGATGGAGAAGTAGCGAGAGCCGGGGACGGCCATGTACAAGTACGTCCTGCGACGGCTGCTGCTGGCCGTCCCCGTGCTCGTGCTCTCGTCGCTGATCGTGTTCGGCCTGATGCGCGTGATGCCCGGCGACGCGCTCACCGCGCTGATGGCCGAGTCGGGCAACATCGGCGACAAGGAGCTCAAGAAGCTCCGCAAGGACCTCGGCCTCGACCGGCCTTACCACGAGCAGTATCTCCTCTGGGTCTGGCAGATGGTCAGCTTCAACCCCGGGGACTCGATCTTCACCAACGAGCCGATCCCAGTGGCGTTGCGCAAGGCCATCCCGGTCACGCTCGAGCTGGCGACGCTGGCGATCATCCTGGGGCTCGTCATCGCCATCCCGGTCGGCGTGCTCTCCGCCACCCGGCAGGACTCGACCTCGGACTACGTCGGCCGCGTCGTCGCCGTCTCCGGGCTGTCGCTGCCGGACTTCTGGCTCGGCACCCTCGTCATCACCTTCGCGGCGATCTGGTTCCAGTGGATCCCGCCGATCGGCTACGCGAGCCTGTGGGAGTCGCCGTGGCGCAACCTGCAGCAGTTCCTGCTGCCGGCCGCCGTGCTCGGCTTCCGGCTCTCGGCGGCGACCATGCGGATGACCCGCTCGACCGTGCTCGAGGTGCTCCGCGAGGACTACGTGCGCACGGCGTGGGCCAAGGGGCTGGCCGGGCGGCTGGTCGTCTACAAGCACGCGCTCAAGAACGCGCTGATCCCGGTCGTCACGATCGTCGGCGGCCAGCTCGGCACGCTGCTGGCGGGCACGGTCGTCGTCGAGACGATCTTCGCGCTGCCCGGCATGGGACGCCTCACCGTCGAGGCGATCCTGTTCCGTGACTATCCGGTGGTGCAGACCAACGTGATGCTCGTCGCGGCCACCCTGGTCACGCTGAACCTCGTCGTCGACCTGACCTACGCGTGGCTCGATCCACGCATCCGGTACCGCTGATGGCCACCGTCACCGCCCGTCCCGCCGACTTCACGGAGCCCGTCGCCTCGATCGGCCGGCTGCAGGCCCTGTGGACCACGATCCGCCGCAAGCCGCTCGGCGCGGTGTCGGCCGCGGTCATCGCCGCGCTCGTCCTCACGGCGGTCTTCGCCGACATCCTCGCGCCGTTCGACCCGGTCGAGACCCGGCCGGAGATCCGGCTGCAGGCGCCGAGCCGGGCCCACTGGTTCGGCACCGACGACATCGGCCGCGACGTCCTCAGCCGCGTCATCCACGGGGCCCGCATCTCGCTGTGGGTGGGGCTGCTGGCGGTCGGCATCGGCACCGTGGCCGGGATGATCGTCGGCCTGCTCTGTGGCTACTGCGAGGGGCGGCTCGACCTCATCTTGCAACGGGTGATGGACGCGGTGCAGGCGATCCCGGGCTTGGTGCTCGCGCTGGCCATCGTCTCGGTGCTGAAGCCCAGCACGACGAACGCGATGCTGGCGATCGCCATCGTCATCATCCCCGGCAACTCGCGCATCGTGCGGGGCGCCGTGCTCTCCACGAAGCAGAACCGCTACGTCGAGGCTGCCCAGGCCATCGGGTGCCGACACCCCCGGATCATCCTGGGCCACATCCTGCCCAACGTGACGGCGCCGATCCTGGTCATCGCGTCGATCTGGCTGGGCAACGCCATCCTCATCGAGGCGACGTTGAGCTTCCTCGGGCTCGGCACCCAGCCGCCCACGCCGTCGTGGGGCCTCATGCTGAGCAGCACCGGACGCGCCTTCATGGAGCAGGCGCCCTGGCTGGCGATCTTCCCGGGGCTCGCCATCAGCCTGGCCGTCCTCGGCTTCAACCTCTTCGGCGACACCCTCCGAGACGCCTGGGACCCGAAGCTCCGCCGTAGCTAGCCCGCGACGTCGTCGGCGGCGCGGGAGGCCCGGAGGCCCCGGGTCCTGCCGCGGCGCGCATGGCTCGCCGGTCGGCGCGGCTCGTTCGGCGTGGGGCTCGCTGCGACCCCCCATCCCCCACGGGGGCAGCGCGAGGGCGTTCGTCCGTCGGCGGCTTGCTCGCCCCCACGCCGAACGAGCGCGGCGACGACGGCTCGCCATGAAGCGCCGCGGGACACGGCGTGCGGGGAGCCACCGCGCCGCTCCCGAATCCGCGGGTCACGACGCCCACAACATGGAGCCAAGTGGCCGCATCGCCCATAGCGGACGTGCGGTATTCTCACAGCCATGCCGGTGGTGGGGGCGTTCGCGTTGCCGCATACGCCGCAGTTGTTGGTTCGGCCGGCGACTGAGGATCGGGAGTTGGTGCTGCGGGTGCACGCCGCGTACGCCGTGGTGAAGGAGCGGCTGGCCGCTGCGCGGCCCGACGTTCTGTGCGTCGTTGGCGGAGACCATGTCGAGGGGTTCTTTCTCGACGCCGTGCCGGCGCTCGCGGTGTTCGTGGGGCGGAGCGCGGCCGGGGAGTTCGGACGGTATCGGTACGCGTTCGATGTCCACGAGCCGCTTGCGCGGGCGATCGCGGAGCAGGGGATCGAGGCCGGCTTCGACCTCACGTACTCGCAGGACGTGCGGCTCGACTACGCCTTCTACGTCCCGCTGCACTTCACGATGCCGGAGCCGCGGATCCCGATCGTCCCTCTCTACGTGAACGTCTACCTGCCGCCGCAGCCGACCCCGCGCCGCTGCTACGCGTGGGGGCAGGCCCTGCGTCGGATCCTCGACGCGCGGCCCGAGCGCGTGGCCCTGATCGCCTCCGGTGGGCTCTCGCACTTCCCGGGCACCGACCGCTACGCGTCGCCCGACTACGACTTCGACCGTGCGCTGCTGGCCTCGCTCGCGGAGGGTCGTGGGGCCGAGACGGCACGGCTGACCGGTGAGGAGCTCGACAAGGCGGGCAACGTGGAGCTGCGGACGTGGATCACGCTGCTGGGGGCCGTCGGCGCGGCCCGCGCGGAGGTGCTCTGCTACGAGCCGTCGTGGCACCACGGCAACGCCGTGGTGGCGTGGGCGGTGGGCGCGTGATGGACGAGGCCCACTACTTCTTCCCGCCGGCCGCCGCCTACCCGCTCAACCGCTTCCTCTTCGCGCTCAAGTCCGACACGACGGCGCGCGAGCGCTACGTGGCCGATCCGGAGGGGGCGATGCGCGAGGCCGGCCTCGACGTCGAGGCCCGCGCCGCCCTGGCCGTCGCCGACCGCGACCGCCTGGTGGCGCTGGGCGCGCACCCCTACCTCGTCTTCATGGCCCAGGTGCGCCTGTCGATGGCGCGCGACCCGGGGACGTTCGAGTACTTCTAGCCCGACCCGCCACCCAGGTCTGGGCGGCCCCTCCAGAACCCGGTGAACGCGCCGACGATCGCCTCGAGCTCGGCGGCCGGCGTGCGCGTCAGATAGCGAGACACGAAGAACGTCGGCGCCGCGGGGAGCGGACCCGGGTGCGGTGCCCGCGCGATGTCACCCCGGTCGCGCGGGAAGCCGGGCCACGCGGCGGCCACGGCATTCCGCGCGACGTGGCCCATGACCCACACCGATGAGGCCTTCCGGATGAGCGGGGTGAGATGCACCGCGGCGTTCGCCCGCGGGGAGGCGTACGTCCTCGCCAGGCGCCGATCGGTGGTGACGTCGTCGAGCGGGCAGCGGATGCCGTGATCGAACAGGAAGCCGGCCGCGCGGAAGGCGTCGAGTGTGGGCGCGGTCAGGATGCCCGCGGCGTGCAGCTCGCGGAGCAGGATCGTCCGGACGGCCACGGCGCGCTCGACGTCATAGAAGTAGGGTGTGGTCGACGAGCCGGGGTTCTCGCCGACCACGAGACAGTGCAGCGGGCGAGGCGCCCAGATGCGCGCAACGCGGAACCGGTCCCAGGGGTGCGTGTGGCGGCACGGCATCGTGGCCGCATGCTATGCGGCACGTTCGACGGCCCGCAAGAGTGGAATGTTCGATACAGCGCGGCGAGCCGGGGCGGCCCCTGATCCGAGCGCGTCGCGCCCGATTCAGGGGCCCGTCGCGTTACGCGGGCAGACGCTCGTACATGTCGTGG
>Ga0209382_10001645_pt1 | contig 34700 bp, 33 predicted proteins | sample SoiMetdeltSBSDD5_FD_187599 | JGI IMG/M metagenome (GOLD analysis project Ga0209382, IMG submission 187599) | Bulk soil microbial communities from a Populus tree surrounding site in Tennessee, USA - Soil MetaG P. deltoides SBSDD5 (SPAdes) (version 2) | ecosystem: Environmental > Terrestrial >... | reverse complement strand
CCCAAAAGGATTTAGCCTCTGTCACTCAGAAGGAGAGAGATAAATTTGATAAATTGGCAATTGATATTCACACAGAGTTGGATAGGAATCATTTCTAGTTTGAGATTCGGTGGTCTAACCAGATTTATCTATCCTTGCTCTTCTACTGATCTAATGATAACCCCTTCTGTGTTATTACTCTAAATCCTAACCCAACAGGTCTTCTTACCTAGTGGAGGATTTTCCATGCTGTATTTTCCTGCGATTAATTTTAGCATTAAATATTTCTTTTCTCTATCGACTAGTCAGATTCTTACAAATTTCGCATCAAAATATTTCACTACGCTTTCAACTATAAACTGAAGTTTGTCTGTTTAAAATTAATATAAACAAACTAGTTAATTGACTAGTATTCACGTGAGTAACTTATCAATCTCCTGCAGTACCAATTATACTTTTAGACTCGGTAATAAAACATTGTGGCATACATTACGAGATGACGATTGTACCTTTCATTCCATTTGCTGAGTGAATGGTACAATGATATTCCAGAATTCCCTTGTCATTGAACACGTAGTTCCATGATTCGCCAGGTTGTATAAAACCACTATCTACTGTTACATTCTGCTGTGATTGTGATTGTGAGTCTGATGCAGTTTTTTTGTAAGTGCCGACTACATTATGTGGAAGATTAGAATTGTTTGGCCATTTTATTTCTGAACCTGCATTCACCTTGACTAAATCAGGCATAAACATATTGACCTCCGGATAGATGAGATTTGGCTGTATGGTCTTACTAATAACTCTCTCAGACTCTTCTGATATTTTGGAAACTGTTCGCTTATTCAAATCTACGAATATGTTCCAGATCCTCTGGTGGGATTCTCCTATTTTGTTCCTAATCTCGTTGAAATCAGCTGCTTTCGTGTACGGCTTTCCATCCATGTATTGCCAATTAGCTACAATAATGATTTGACCAGTGGCAAATTTGTAACCTGATTCCCCAGTACCATTCCTTTCATCTAGAATAACAGTAGGCTGGACTGCTGCTATTGTCAGGGCTTTATTTTCTTGCTCATTAATAATCTGCTTTACTCTTTTGTCATTCTGGGCGATGCGTAGAGCATCCTCTGCGACTTCGTTTAGAGCGTATATGTAAGTATTATTCCCGGGACTAGGTGTTTTTATTACTCTAAAGTCAGTCTTCATTGGTGTTTTCGACAAAGGATTATACTTCATGGCCTGTTGTTCAGGCAAAAGATTCAAAGCAATCAAAACTATTCCAACAGTTATTGTTATTGCTATAATGGCTACTAATCCAAGATGTTCTTTGATTTTAATACTCTATCTGATTTTATACTTCTATTATTGTATATTAGAGTTCCACATCCGGGAGCAGATCCTCCAGCTTGTCATCATAACGCGACTATTTGGAGAGCATCTTATGTCTAGATCGATCATAACAAAGGGAACTATCATTCAGATGCACAACCTACAACATGCATATGCTAACTAACCTAATAATATTAATGATGTTTTCTACATAGCCAATATACCTATTGCATTTATATAATTTATTTTGTTCGTTAATAACATGCAAAGAGATAGCGTGGCAATTGTTACAGGCAGCTCTACTGGTAACGGATTTGAAACATCTTTGCTGCTTGCAAAAAATGGGTTTTTTACTTACGCAACTATGCGTAACCTTAACAAATCCACAAGAATTAAAGAGATTGCCAAAAATGAGAATCTGCCGCTAGAGGTGTTAGAACTAGATGTAACAAATGATAAATCAGTTGCAAATACCATTGATATAATAGGCAACAGACACCAAAGAATTGATGTATTAGTTAATAATGCAGGATATGAACACCACGGAGCAGTCGAGGAGCTTTCGATGGATGAGATAAGAGCACAGTTTGAGACTAACTTTTTCGGTGCAGTCAGAGTAATGAAAGCGGTATTACCTATAATGAGAAAATAAAGAAGTGGAACGATAGTAAATGTAAGCTCTATTGGAGGTTTAATAGATGTTCCTCTTAATTCCGCTTATGTTGGTAGCAAATTTGCATTAGAAGGATTTTCTGAGTCCATGAAGTATGAATTGGAAGGCTTTGGCATAAAGGTTATATTAATTGAGCCAGGTGCAGTAAAAACCGATTATCTGGATAACGCAAAACAAGCTCAAAAGGCAATGAATCCAGATTCGCCATATGAAGAATTTTCTAAAAAGATGTCTGCAGGAGTGAAAGAAAGATTTAAGGAGGCCAGCTCTTCTTCCCCATATCAAGTAGCAGCAGAAGTAATTTTAAGTGCAATCAAATCAGAGAAACCTAATACCAGGTATCTAGTAGGTAACGATGCTATTGCCATTAAGGAAAGAAGAAAGAACAGTTCTGATTCTGAATTGGAAGTATGGATCAAAGAAAATATTAGAACAAAAAGGTTTCTAAAGGTTACCATCTGGTGAAATAAACACTTAGCTTATGGGCAAAAGTATAGCATTAGGGGATTAAATATAAATCTAGATATTTGCTTCTTAGAGATGGAAAGATTAGTCATTATTATATAATAGTATATTGTAGAAAATATCCTGAGTGATAATAGACAAAAGGCAATAGCAGTAGCAGTTTTAGGGAGTTTGGAATAACCTCAATTTCTATAATGGTATTTAGTACTAGGATTGAAACCGCAGGAGACTCCAGTACGAACACGAATTGGAACAGAATTCCTGAGCCCCCTGCGTGTCTCAATACATTATCTAGATAATCGTATTAAAGGTATGATTAACTTTGTTAATTCAACACTATCGATCACCAGGAACTATCACGTGCTTTTATTTCACCATTAAGGTGCAGTTCGTCTATTCAAACTATCCAATATCCTTCGATTCAATTCAAGGGCACATGTACCACACATATAATCTCCTTTGTCAGTCTCCCGTTGGAATTTGTCATACGGCATTATGACCTTACCCCTCGGATATTTCTGGTGGTCACAATAATGGCATCGATTAAAGGTATGACTTTTCTTCTCTATCAGCATGTCAATCGCATTTTTATCATTCCCGTAGACCTTGTATCTTTTGATTGTAAGATCAGTCATTAACCTTTGCTTTCCTCCTCCGCATCTTTGAATACGTACTTCTTCTGCTGTTCCCACCTACAGGAACTACACTGCGCCGAAGTATGGGTTTTAAGAACAAACAAATATTTTTGTCTCTATAGATTCTGGCTAGTTAACAGTTACCATGAATTAAGCTATGTCTGAAGGACCAGAAGTGAAACATACTGCAGATAAAATAGCCGGAGAGATTTTAGGACGAATTATTGTAGATGTTCGGGGCAAAACTATAGAACAAGAACGAAACCTAAGAGAAAAAATAATTGGATCAAGAGTCTTATCCGTAGATACTTATGGCAAAAATATCATTATCCATTTTTCAAGTGGTGTATTTTTGCGTAATCATATGATGATGTGGGGAAAATGGCGAATTTACAAACGGGTTGAGTACGATAGTGGAAACGCAAAACCTCCTCCTCGTATCATTTGGAAGCGAAAATTACATAAGAATAAAACCAATTCAGGCAACACTGAAAAGATCATAATTAAAAATAAATTCAAGAAATTCGATACGAAAAAAACCAAGAGTATTCAAAATGGCTCTAGAACCAGACTTATTTTGGTCACAGGTACTCATGCTGCTGTTCAATTTAATGGTCCAATACTTCAATTTACAGAGAATAATCCATTGAATCATGAACCTATTACTAAACTTGGCCCTGATGCACTGAAACCAAAATTTGTTGAGAGAGCAAAGGAGAGATTGAAAGAAAGAGGAAATATGAAATTGGCAGATCTCCTCCTTGATCAGACCTCTGTTGCGGGTATTGGTAACAAATACAAGTCAGAAATCCTATTTTTACAAAAACTTACGACGTTCAAGCCTGCTATTAGCCTCTCTTTATCTAATCAACAGAGGTTATTAAAATCAATCCAAATGGTGTTAAAGGCGGGCTATCTCAACGCCGGACGTACGAGGCCTCAACAAAAAGCAGAACCATCTAATAAATGGGATTTCAAACATTGGGTCTTTAGAAGGGCTGGCAGACCATGTTGGATATGTGGTACAGAAATAGTTATGGATAGGAAGTCTAGCTCCCGCGTGACATTTTGGTGTTCAAGATGTCAAAAATCATAGAAGTAAATGGCAGATCAATAGTTTTCACTAATATTGTGACCATGACTTTATTCTATAAACCTATTTTGTTATAAAGGGATTAAGACCTAAAGTGTATTAATTAATCTTTTGATGATGGTGGTGAGTTAGAAGTTTTGGAGGGTCATCCTGAGGGAGCAAACATCCCATTCATGCCAGATGCACCCCAGGAATTTTTCTCGGGTCTTGATTCAGATCTGAGAAAACTAGCTCAGCAAATTCGAGCTAGTTTGGCTTGGTTCCTCTGCAGAATAATAGAAAATATGATATTTAGAATTATCAATTTTTGTAAGAGGAATTAATCACTGCCACGGAAGTAACTTCGTTAATCGGTGAAATATGGGTCATTCTTACACGACGCCTTCCTATGCCTTCCCATCGAGATACAATAGTGGCGGTATGCGATAAATGTCAAGTTAATACAGCAGAAATATTCCAGGAAAGTAGAAAATTTTGTTTACATTGTTGACAGCAAACAAGTTACCTTAATCTTTAGATTCTGTTGGTTGGTAAACCTCTAGGCAATTTCTTTTGTATCTTCTGTCTGCTTTAATTCTACAACCACCCTGTATTCCAAATGAGTAGGATAATCAACTAAATGATCTTTAGCAAAATCAAAGTCAATACTTTTTAGTCCTATACCACAAGTAAGACAATTGATTGTATACTTTCTAGGGTTGAGGGGTAGCTTTTCCCTTAATGCAAGTACGCCTGAGACTATATATAATACACATCCCGGGAGACCCCATAACTGCACTGTTACTAACAAAATCGCACCACAACAAATCAAGATATTCCAACTATCTTTGTATTTTTAAGATAAAAGGCAACAAAAAGTGCCGCAGCATTAATTGCAATTATTAAGATGGCAATAAGCATGATACCTCCCAAAAAAAGTGCTAAAACAGGAATACCGATTACACTGTTAATGAAAACATAAGCAACTACTCCTAACAACGGAATAATAAGACCAAGAATAGCAGTAATTAGGGTTAGCTTTTGGAATAGTTTCACTATTATCCTATATAGGGTATCATTCTTAATACTTTCAACTTCGGACGGAACGAAGACTCAAGAAGTTTTAAGCAGGATGATCTTTAGTCCTCTGCAGGTATACCATTAACATTTACTGAATCGTACCTGGTAACATTAAAAGGACCAAATATCACAAGTTAGTTTTGCAGTCAGTTCATTTATCCATTCGCGTATCAAATGGTATTTACTCATGTAAGTAAAAGTCCATGATCCGGATCCTGAGACGTATTAACTGCCCAAAAAGAGCAACTAATGCGAATATTTGAAGGGTTGATTACTCAGTTGAAGGAAGAGATTGAATTTGCAAATAAAAACTTGGAAAAATACAGGGGATGAATTGTTATTATTCTACTAATAGAGTAATATCCTACCCACTGAGCTTTTGCTTCTTTCCACCTTTTTCATTGGTCTCGTTATTATGTCATGTTATGCATGTATGAGGGTATACAACAAATGATAAATCCAGACACAGATAAGAACAAGGATATAAAAATACTAAAAGTTGATGACCAGAAAGACTATGAAAAGAGTGGATTTAAATCTATGATGGATAATGTTGAAGAAACAAAGAAGCAAGCACTAGAATCTGTTCCGCAAATACCTAGGGAACAAATCCCAAGTGGAGAAGAGGTCACAAAAGATCTATTGGATGGTAACCCGGAGAATAAGAAACAAGCTAAGAAGCATGTGAGAAGTTAGATTTTCAGCAGGCTACAAGAGATAGGTTAAGGGGTATGATGATAGTTTTTGGATTACAAACATTACCTTACTTCCCATGCTTTTTAGAATATAGAAGATTTTGATGCAATGACATCAGTCCAAAGAGAGCAACGATAGAAGAGAAGAGAAAATAGATTCAATACCCAAGGAACTGTTTACTCTCACTAGCCAAAATCTTTGTCAAAACATTGTGTTGTTGTTAGCACTTTTCTCAGGTATCCTCTGTATCATATAGGAAGTCAACGTCCTTTCCCAAAACCTTCAAAATATCGTATGCCGTATCAGTTAGCTCAGATGTTGATGTTGATGACATATCGCTATAAGGTCAAATAAGATATTTAACAGCTAATAGTTTGCTCATTTGAGTAATATTCTCAGCTTTTGAAGCCATCATACGCTATTGTCAGATGGAGTTACAATACTTTCAATCTATGTTTGTTATACCCTTCATCAAGGTTAATTGTTCTCTCTAGCATGCTGCTCCTACAACTTCTTTTCCGGAAAGAGCAAGTGACTTATTTCTTTTTCTTCTGGCTGGCCATAGAGATCAGGATATATGAAATAGCCCCATTCTTTAACAGGTTTATCTTCTTCGACTTGGATCCAGTTAGCATTGGCCCAAGGGTCTTTTCGTATCCTGTTACCTGCCATGAGACCTTCGTACCTGACACTCCTCCTGCAATCCTGAACTTACTTTTACTTTTGTCATAGTTTGAGGTAGTACTTTCAGTATTAGAGATTTCTTCAGCAATGTAAAGATTAGGTCCAGGAGCTCCAACGACAGTAAGCTGATAGCGAAAACCTTGATTGAGTGCGCTGAACCAATCTGGAAGGTCAATCACTGAAGGTTCATGTTCTTCAATTTTTCCTTTTAATGTCCTTCAATCCTTTTGCCACTCTTATTGCTCCAGGTTCATCTTCTAATTCTTTTGCTGCTTTTCTTCCTTCTCCTACAGAAGTCATCATTTCGACCTTAACAGAATCGACACGGATAGCGTATTCCTGATCACAATGCTGCGATATATATTTTGGTTGATTGATATCATTAAAATTGGCACTCCATTCCAACTGGCCACCACACTTACTACCTTGAGAGTCTGTTAGAGCATAATGAAGAGATGTAGGCATGCTGTTTTGTTTTACTCTTGGCATTTTTCTACTGCCATATAAGTACAATCTTTGCTTATGAACATATCAAATGGTATGAAAGGTCTTATAAAATATATATGAGATCTCTATTTAACCCATAAGATCCAGATTACGAACTAATAACAAAATAGAAAAAAATCTTTGATATTGTGAGATAAAAATAATGGTAAAGTAGTTTTTGTGATTCTCTTCTGCTAATGTGTATGTTCTTTGAGTTCTTGACGTGAGTTAAAAGTTTTACCGCATTGCTCACATGTAAAAGATGCAGAAACTTGAGTTGATTCGTCAGATTTTTCACCTGTGTCTTTTTGATTGCTTATCCGTAATCATTCTTGTCCATTAAAGTATTTAATAACCTCTTTCGTAAACATGCTACGATTATTAGAACTGCATCGAGTCCCTGACTTTTCGACCTTAGAATAACCTGATCGAGAAGGGGTCACCTGTCTTAGTGGATTACATAGCGAAAGTACCTGCGGCTTAATATTCAGGTGCCACGTATAACACAACGACTCGGAGAGTATACAAAATACATCCTTTAATTCGGGATAAGCAACGTGTACCTAGAGATTGAGTCCCCCTGCGTGTCATAGAACGGGAGCAATTCTTAAACATTGTACCCATTAATGGTATGACTGAATTAGTCAGTCGCAGGAAACAGCAAAAACCGCAGGAGATCCAACATGAACACCCTTGGAATGAAGATTGTCGGATCTCCCGCAGGACTCACGGAAGAAATTTAATTTTATCAACCCATATTAAAGACATGATTAACCTTGTTAATCTCAAATTGATAGTTAATTATGGAGAACCGCAGGAGACTCAACTAAAGATGGTTGGAGAGTATTCGCTGAGTCCCCAAGGACTATGTTTTCCTACGGCGTTGACTGCAAAATATGACATTTAGAAATATTAATTTTTTGTAATAGAGGAATCAAACGGTGGTAGAATGTCTCGTCCAATACACCTGGTATGCTTTTGTTTCCCTTTGGAAACTTTTCACATACTTCTATCCTCTATTACATTATAATTATAACACATTGTAACATTTGAACTATAGAAATAAGCAGTTAGCAAAGACTAAACTGTTGTTCATAAAGCGGGTAAAGTAAGTGGGGGACTCAAACATTGATTCTATTATTAGAATCTCCTACGTTGCTTGTTCCCATGAACCAGTTGGCCTTGCCACTTTTCTTCTGGGTTGAATAAGCGGCAAATACCCTTCTCTTCTGGTTGATCATAAAGATAAGGATACATGTAACAGCCCTGTTCCATTGAAGGCTTATCTTCTTCAACCTGAATCCGGTTAGCGTTAGCCCAAGGATCCTTACGTATTCCTGTTACCTGCCAAGAGACTTTCATTTCTGAAGTGCCTCCTGCAACCTTGAAGCGATTGCTACTTCCTTTTTTGTTTTTGTCGCCGCTGCCGCTATTGTAATCATCAGTATTAGTAATCTCTTCTGCAATGTGAAGATTTGGGCCAGGAGCTCCAATGGCGGTGAGCTGATATCGAAAATGATCATTGAGGGCACCAAACCAGTCTGGAAGCCCTATCTCGGCCTCGCCCTTATCATCTAATGCAACGATGCCGTCATACACATTTTTCATTTCTGGTGACTCTACAAAGGAATGGGAGAGATATTTGTTTGCTGGGTCAAGTGGGTGATCTATTGTGAATGAACCTCCACCTTTTTGTAGGGTACCTGTGACTCTGAGCCTACCATTTACTCTGACATTTCCGTCGAATCGAGCGGCAAGACCGCTGGTACTGCCACCATAGATACCGTCGCCGCTGTTGCTGTAACCGTGTATCCCATAACTGCTGCTACTGCGGCCACTCAGACCGGGTCCGAAGTCGCTCTCGCCGTACACTCCAGGGTGGCCCCAGCCGTAAATACCAATGCTCTGATGGCTGTAACCAATTATACCATAGCCACTATTGCTTAGTCCCCACATACCTGGGCCGAGGATACCGTTGCCATGCACTCCAACACCATAGACGCTCTCGCCAAGCACACTCACTTTACCATAATAGCTCTCGCCGCGCACACCTGGCCCATAGCTGCTAACGCCGAATACGCCATAGCTATTATAGTATCCATTCGCACTACCATATACACCGTACTCGCCCCTATAGTCCCTACAACCAAGCACACCACTAGGACCAAAGGAGGTTGCACTGCCATAGACACCGGAACGGTTACCGCGGCCAAGTATACCGACTCCTCCGTATTCACTAGTGCTTTCGCCAAGGACACCGACTCCATAGTTTATGTTATTTCGGCCAGATACCCCATAACCTATGCCATCGTTAATCCCGTCTACATGTGACATATTAACAGTCCTCCCCAACGGACAGGAATTTATGAACCATGCATATGACTTTTGTTTTAGACGCGTCGTATTTTCCATAAGGTTGAGTTATTGCATACTTGTATTAAGGTGTCTTCTTCCGATTCAGACAATTTACACTTTATTAAATGACTTCCCTAGTAGTATCCACATATGGGAAACGATCTAATTTATCCACTCCACATTTGTTTCGAAATATATCTGACTTGGGTGCAAAGTGTAAGAAATGTGAAACGACAAATACTCTAACTTTGGAAAAGGGAGACTTAAGAAACAGGTATAATATACGATTAAATTCTAGATAATAAGCGTTATTGGACAAACCGCAAGTGACACAACTCACGAGCGTCAGCGCAGTGGTCGACCTTAGTACCTTTGAGCGCTGTGAAGAGTTAAGTTAAGTTGAGTCTCGGGGATACCCTTCAGCAAAAGTGATATTGGACTATTAGCCCCACTGAAAGATATTTAAGAAGAATATTTACTATTTAGGTATTATTTAATTTATTTAGAACATGCTGCTATGAATTGTGTGCTGCGATTTCATTTAATCATATCACTTGTCGTAGTTATATTCATTTCATCTGGTTTGGTTTCAGCAGGATTCGCTACGGCCAATAGCTTGCAGGGCGCAAGAATGATATCAACCGGGAACACGTCGATGGTACGGCCTACGTTCGCATCACAGGATGAGGGTAGTAAGGCAGAAGGGGGTACTTTCACTGACACTGACACTGATACTGACACTGACACTGATACAGACACTGACACTGATACAGACACTGACACTGATACAGATACAGATACTGGCACTGACACAGATACCGAAACTGTTCCGGATACCGACACTGACTCTGACACTGGTACCGACACTGACAGTGAATCAGATACCGATCCTGAATCCGATATTACGAGACCCAAACAAAAGACAGAATCAGAAATCTGTGAAAGATTCCCTGCAATCTGTCCTGTTACACCAACCCCACCAGTTACACCAACCCCACCGGTTGCATCAATACCAACTAATCCTGAAGTTGAGATAATAACACCCCCACCAATTGGGCATCCCTGCCCCCCATTTTGTCCACCACCAATAACAGCACCCCCAACCCTACCAGTCGCATCGATTCCACCTACTCCGGAAGTAGAAATAAATCGAAATGAGGTTTGTGGTAACGGAGTAGACGACGATGGGGATGGAACGTCAGATGAGTCATTCTGTTGTCCTCCGGACACGACTTTTTACACTGGGGCCGATGGGAGTCTTCATTGTCTGCCACCAACTCCAACGCCCTCGCCAGATGAAGTAGAAATAATACGAAATGAGATTTGTGCTAACGATATAGACGATGATCGTGACGGAAGTATAGACGAGCAAGATTGTATTTCATCACCTGAGCCGCCAACTCCGCCAACTCCGCCAACTCCAGAAGGACCTCCGTTTACACTAACGCCAACACTGACACCGACACCATCCCCACCAGTTGCATCTATACCAACCAATCCTGAGGCAGAAACCGATCCTGATGCAGAATTCGAGACACCACCAATATCACCTGCGATAATACCAACTAGTCCTGAAGTATTGCGAACATGTGAAACAGGGTCGACTGGTACCTATCCAGATTGTGTCCCACCTACCCCATTCCAACCCCCTTCTCCACCAGCCTCTCCACCACCAGTTCTCACATTGCCTGCTAGTCCTGAAGTAGAGACGTCTCCTGCATCTCCAACAATAGTCACGCCTCCACCTATTCTCTGATTAGAATTAACGTATTTGATCCAGTCATAGATGAAGTAATAGAACATATTACATACGTCTATCCTCTATTACACTATATTATACGCTGAGGTAGAATATAATATTCTTAGACTCCACAAATCCATTTTTGCTGAGGAACGTGTAACTAGGATAAGATTCTATTCGACAAATTCTCCCGTTGGTAATATAGTACTCGATAATGAACTAATTCCAGAATACTTTTTGTGGGTTTATGTAGACCCAAAAACACGACAAGTCGTACATAGCAGAAAGGATATTTACGTGAACTCACGAATAACACTTGCAATTATCGTAGTATTTAGCGTAATAACGTTTTCAATGATCCCGTTCCAACAACTAATACAGCAAAATGCATTCGCTCAGGACGACGAATCTGATACCGATACAGAACAAAGTCTAAGACAAAGAACCTTAGAAGTGGAGAATCAGACAACTTTAACTGCGACGAGAATATGATTAAGAGTGCTAGCGGTATCGATTGTATACCATCAGGCCCCGCACCTCCTACTCCTCCCCCTCCAGCCACAACCTTTGCCGTTACTGGATTTGGAGATGGAGGATTCCTATGCGAAGGGGCGGAACTTGCTATCGCTTCCTTTACTATGAACACAGAGGTAGAGGAGGATGGAACAGCAACAGGGACAGTCCTTGTCACTTTCGATTCTGGATCCGAAGTCTCATTAACAGTTACAGACGGAACCACAGACGGGAGCACATTTAGTTTAAGTGGTCCGGCTGGTATTTGTTCTGATGGAGGGAACCTTTACAATAAGCGGACCCTGTGGAAATCGAGTAGAAGTCACCTATGTTGATCCTACTGGAACAGGTTCCTTTGTCTCGGACACGGGATGCACACTGTTATAATTGGCATCAAGGAAAGAGATGAAACAGTCTAACCTGTGTTAGACACATCGTCATTGATAAAGTACAATCTCAACATTACTTCTATGGTCGTATATTCATGTAAGAACTGCGGTGAACTGAATTATCTTACTCCCCACGCATTGTGGAATATATCTGACTATGGTGCAAAGTGTGACAAATGTGAAACGATAAATACGATAACCTTGGAAAAGGGAGAACTTAAAAAACAGGTATAGTTAAAGATATAGAAAATGTGTTAGTTCCATATTTTGATAGAATACTATTAAAGTATCCCGTAATTGGAACCATTTTTCTGAGCTCTTTATATATACGTGCTCTATGAGCTTGAAATTAGTATGAAAATGAGATTGTTCTTGATTGCGATTGCAATAGTTGGGGCGTTAGGCATAGCAGCAGTTATAGGCCCAGTTGCTCTGACAACACCAGCATTTGCGCCTAATTTCGTTAATGCGCCCACACCAATATTTGATCCTAATAAAGGCTCATTAGTTTCAACTGGTGAACCTGTAGTTGTAGGCGACAATGCGACGATGATGTCTGGTAATATGACCTCAGGCAATGCTACAGGCGGCAACTGGACTAATTAGTAAACTCGAATTACCTAGCCTTTTTTGTCAGTGATGAACTTGATTATTCACGCCTCACATTACACTGTATATCTAATGATTACCTACTTGAAGATCTATTGATGACATTACACTGTATATCTAATGATTACCTACTTGAAGATCTATTGATGACAGTTACATTGACAATCTTTGGAGCCATAACCAAAACATTGACCCATGTCTCTCTGCTAAACATCCTAATGATAATGTTCGTTCCATTTCTTTACTCTAACTTTTTCTTGGATGGCGTGGATTAGCTCTTAGACGCATTCCACAACATTCACAGAACATATTTTGAGTGAAAATGTAGCATTCACATTTGCTGCAATATTTCCCCCCAGCCATATAATGTGACCCGCTTGCTTGCGTTATTGTGTACAATCTCTGACATATATTAAGACAAACCATGAGGAGCTGATCTAAAATGTTATTTGGGATATAAGTAATGGATATCAGTATGGAGAGGGGGACTATTTGATTATAATTATATCCCAACTTGACTAAGGCTGATGTGCCTAAAAAATAATGTCGAGGTGAAGTTGTCTATGTAGCAGCCGTAGGATGTTCTTCTCTATTATGTTTGTCTAACTCTTCCCGTGAGCTGAACTCTGTACCCTCACATAGGGTGCATCTAAAGGGCCCATCTAGTGACATTGTAATAGATTGGTTTGTATTCTATATATCACTTCACACTTTCGGACATTTCATGTCACTCATAATGTGCGACCTAACTAATCCCGTACGGTTATGTACTCGTGCAAGAAATGCGGTGAACTAAATTATCTTACTCCACATGCTTTTGGAATATAACTGATTTTGGCGCAAAGTGTGAAAAATGTGAAACGACAAATACGATAACCTTGGAAAAAGGGAGAACTCAAGATCAGTTTCCGAGGTTCATTATTCTATCGAACGCCTTCGGCATCTGAAGGAGGGAAGATGTCATTTCTAAATAACATGATAGGAATGTTTGAATACGAAGTGGATGAGACGGGGAATTGCTAAGGTTTGGGAGTGGAAATAAGGTACACAAGTAAAGAAACCGCAGGAGACTCACCAACGGAAGAGTCCCAAACCAAAAAGTGAGTCTAGGGCCAACATGCAGCTAAAGTGACAATGGACTTTAAGGCCCTAATAACTATAGAAAATATCATATTCACGGGGGATTCGGAAAAAGCCGCAGGAGACCCAAAATGAACATGATCAGAATGGGTTCGGACTGAAGTAAGCATCCTTAGAGGGTTTCATGATATATATGTAATCATTTGATCGATTAAGGTTGCGAAGATAGAATGGAATCATAACATCATAAATCGAATTCCAGACTAAATGGATCATTCAAGCAAAATAAGACAAATTTAACATTGTTTCAGATTAGTTTCATCTTTATCTTTTAAGAGTTGTTCTGATAGCCAATTTATCATCTTATGTTGTGTTAGTAGAAGAGCCATAATCAAAGGTTCTGCTGGAAATGGGGTCCCCTTTGCATTTATTGCTAAAGCATATTTCTGACAATCATTTAACATTTTTAAGAATAGCTTTTTGTCCTCTCCAGACTTTAGACTTTCGGCAAATCCTCTCCAAGTTTCTATTTCCTTTGTATGTATATTTTCTTTCGGAAAAAGTGTAGGACTAAATGTGTTTTCTTCTTTACAATCTGACAAAGTTAAGGATATTATTTGGAGGGAAGTTAATTAAATTTTCCTGTACCAGTTGCTGTTCCTTATATAGGAAACCATGCTGCCAAATGATAGATTTCTAGGTCTTTTAATGCGCTACCTATATCTACTGTGAATGGGAAGGAATGGGATCATTCGATATAGCCGGAATTAGGGTAAGAGGGCTAACCCAGACCTCACCTACTTCTTTTCTAGTTTCAACCAATTAAGGAATATTTAGATTGTACTAACTCAGGAACAATAGCACTAAATCAAGCCAAAACACATATAATCGCAGGTCCTAGTGATACATGTACTCCTACTTGCTAGTATTGGCCAATTGTTCTGTCTTTATGTCAGTAGGTGTAGTAGCATTGATTTCATCCTCTTCCTTTTCTTCTTCAATTTGACCACCTGTGTTATTTGCAGGTACTGTGAAATTATTAAGATCGGTTGCTTCGGACGACTGCCCATTCAATAAAATGATGCAGCATGTCAAGGATGTACCTAATAGAAGCCAAAGAGCAATTCCCCTCATTCAGAGAGAAAGATAAAATAATTATATAATAATATTTCTGCAATACTGCTCAACTAGCCCAATTCTAAAGAATCCACCATTATCAGTATTCATACTCATCCACAATTCCTTACTAATTATCCTATTGGTAGAGCTGGAAGATCTGTAAGTGGTTCAGGTTCTTCGGGCGATTCGCCATTCCCGTTCCCATTATCATCACCATTATCATCACCATTATCATCACCAGTATCTTCATCCATTGGCTGTTCTTCTGTGACCCCAGTTCCTGACGGTGGGCTCGTCGTGGTGATCGTTAACTCTTTTTCATTTCCATCGTTTCTAGTATCAAATTCAACATTGACAGTGTCAGTCAAGAAACTTTGAATAGCCTGTTCTAAATCGGATATTAATAGTGATCTATCAACACCAGATGTCTCTTCAGTCAATAGCGATCTCAGCATTGTACTAATATTACTACTCAATTCAAATGAAGGCTGTACTTGTGGAGTTTGTGTTTGTGATTGTGTTTGATTTTGAGCATATGCTGGGACTAATAGAGTAACTAGGAACGAAAGGAATAGTGCTATGAATATTCTTATCACTAGTATTATTTATGGTCACATGCTTAAATTTGTTAATGACGTGTACGTGATTTGTAGAAAGTAAAATTATCTCAAAATTTGTCTTTTAAATTCCCACTTTTCTAATGTATTGTATTAAAAGTCACGCATTCCTCACACTTTGCGAAGTCAGTTATATTCCAGACAGCGTGTGGAGTAAGATAGTATATTCCACTGTTTTTCTTGCATGTATATACGACCATAAAGGTATACCCAGAAAGTACAATATCGACGACGTAAATTCAGACGATTGTTATTCAATCCATAGACCAAATTAAAATTCAGGGATCTGCCGTCTACCCCTACAATCTGGATATTTACAATTCCATATAGTTTTTCTAGATGTTTCTCTTCCTTAATCATCTTTTTCAACCTTTATCGTACGTTCTTCCATGGAGTCCATGCGATTCAACCATAGTGCATAGCATAGCTTACAATATTACTTGGTTGAGATACCTAAAAATTGTTCGCAGTAGCAGATCTGATACTAAAGGTCAGAAAGTCTCATTTCGTTTTCCTAAAATTCCATTCAAAATCGATTGCGTCAGATTAACAAAGTTAGTCATGTCTTTAATACTAGGCCAGATATGATCATACTCACTTGGTTTAGGCTAATGAATCCTGCGCAGGAGATTCAACCATGCACCCAACAGGTTGAATCTCCTGCGATTTCATAGGTAGTTCGCTGATAGGAAATCGTAAAGGTTGTCAGTTACATCGAGTAGGTTATTTGGTTATCTGGGCAGGACATATTTAGGCAATAAACCACTTTCTCGATTGCAAACACGCCATCCAGAGTTGGGGGAAGTGAACGAATTATCATCTAGCGGCTGATACTTTTGTCATTTCTTGTGTAACCCTTTTGGCCTCTTCAAAAATGATCTTTGTGATGTACTAATCTACTCCAACCCTGCGCAAAATATCAGATGTCGTGCATTCGAGTATAGAACTTGATGGTAGAAGATCCTCGATTGATAAGAGCATCTCTTATACAGACAGCCCGGCTCCAATAGGTAAATATCAGGCTCCAACATACCCTATGGTTGAATATAATATATAACTAGTGCTAGTTCTTCCCGGCCATCAGTGATCACAAGTATGATACCAAACAGCAGAAACATCTTCATTGAGACTCACTTTGGGAATATCCGATCAAAATCGCTATATGTACACAAGAAATGCTATTCTTTTCATCGGATTAGATATTTGCCAATTAATCGAATATGGATGAATCATAAATTACTGCTAAGTACTATAATCTTTATTTTAATAACGAGTTTGCCATAAAAAATGATAGCAAGGTTGTAATCTAGGATACAACAAAACACTCTCGGCAACACTACCTTTTCAATGAAGGTTCGCGTTTTTGCTATCATTCAATGAAAATGTATATATGTATACGATATCATCGTAGGAATTTGTTGACAGGTTTTCTAGAAGAAGGGTTAGTAAGTGTAATCAACTCGCCCATTTGATTATACGTACGTAAGAACTGCATTCCCTTCGGTGCAGTCTTAAATGAACGTTCTCCCTCAATATATTCAAGCAAGTCATTCTCTAGTAGAAGCATTAGATATTCTTTCAGTATACTGTAAGAAATATACGCCTTAAACTGAATCTCTGTTGCTCTTACTTTATTCCCGTTAGCTGTTTCCAGAATGGAGGCAATTATGTCATTTCTACTTCTATATTGAAGTTTCACCATATGTATTCCACTACTGTCTAATGTAACAGTGTTATAGCTAGTTTTATCTTGTTATGTACTAGAATTGATTTATCATAACCGCTGCTGTTAGTTCAGTGTTCATATTGAGCTTCTCGCAACTTTTTTTCAGGTGTCTCATCTTCACTTTTGTACTTGGCTTCAACCAGATTAGTCAGTAACTGTAGTGCTGCAACAAGCACAGAATCTCTTGTCGGTGATAGTAGTATTCGCATTTCCTGCAGCATTTTTTCCAGACGAGAAATGAGACTAGCTCACTATAATCCGGAATTATAATTTCTCGCATATATATAACGACAACCCATAGAAAGCTATCTCAAATATTGGTAACGTCATAGGGCAATAGTAATACATAGGTAGTGGACATAATATACGAATGACCACCAGCTAAACTATGTAATTCATAATGATTTGATTGGACTAATTATTTTCGAGTACAATTTCTTGTCCTTCCATTTTAAATCTATTACTTAGAAATGTAGATGTTACTTGTTTATGACAATCACGACACACAGTTCTAAGGTTGTTATGATTATGAAAGAATTCGACAGTTACCTTAATTTTATTTTCTAACGTATCATACTTGTACCCTAGCCGTTGGTACATTGACCTTGGTATAATATGATCACACTCTAAATTAGCTGATCTAACGAACTTTCTTCTATAATTGTAACGAAACTCCTTCTTACAAATCTGACAAGTATACCCATCACGTCTAAATATGTCCGACCTGACACGATCCCAAAAGAAATTGTGATAATACCATCGTCTAAATTCTCGATTACATTTCTTGGAACAGTATTTCTTATAGGGTAATACAGGATGATTTATACACTTTGTATTTCTACAAAGTAATCTCCCATCATCGTCGTATTTATCGAATTCCTGAATATATACTATCATTTTAGAACCTAATCCGGATGACATCCGGCTGAGCTACGATTATTGTGTTATTAAATTTCTTTATCGATAACTTGCGAGATTACAGTCAAAAATCTTTGGCTGAATATTAATGAAGATGAACTGCAGCAATGTCGTAAACAACATATTCTTAGAAATCTTAATTTATGGGTGAATACTGTCACACCCAGCGCAAATCTGTAACCACCGAATTAGTTGACCACTTTTACGTAATTAGGATACTGGAATATTTCTGGAACTCGGAATCGGGATTTTGAGGATAACAACACCATCTTGGTATTTCGCAGTTCCGGCTATTTGTTCATCGTCATCATCACTAACCGGGATAGGAAGAGGAATCTTTTTGTCTATCTGCAGTGGTCTGTGTTTATAGTATACTGGACCAATATTTTCTGTATCCTCTCTATTTGCACTTATAGACAAAACATTTCTCACGATCCTTAATTTAATGTCCTTTTTGGCGAAGCCAGGCAAATCAATCATAACAACTAAATCATTTGCATCTTCTACCATGTCGATAGGAGGCAGGATAAATTCGTAGAACTCCTTTGATCTAGTACTTATCTCCCTCATGAATTCCTTGACCATATACTGGGCTATCCCCATGTACATGGATTGTCTTCAATAATATAAATTCTTTATTAGCTAATCCTCTCTCCTTTTCCTAGTAGCAGTACTATCCGTTAAATCGTGGATCTGATATTGGATTATTTTATTGTTGAGGATTGAGATCCAGTAATGAGTTTGGACGTGTGAGCCCATTTTCGTCGACTATTCGAGACGTCAAGTGGACTAAATTATCTTCAGGTTGTTTTTGAATCTCCACATACCCAAAGTTGAAAATACCACCTTCTTCATACAGTATTTTTGGGTTGAAGGTTGTATCTAGTTTTGGAAGGGGAACGCCTCCTGGCATACCAAACCTAAATGCACTAAGGGGACCGGAGATTAGCTCATGGAATATCAATTTGTCGCCATCATCATTTGCATCTATTTCATATAATATGTTGACTGGGAAATGAACATCAGTGGTTACAAACACTATGTTTTTAATATTTATATCATCTAAAAATGTCAACAGTTTTTGCAGTTCATTCTCAAACCCAGTTTTGGAAGAATAGTTTGTATCGTTTCCATTAGCCCAACCATCTCGTCCTAGAATAGAAGCATTAGCTCCAGTGGGGACTGAGATAGGTACATCGCTACTTATTACTTTCCAGATTGCTGTTGAGTTCATTAAACTTTGTTCTAACCAATGGAGCTGCTCACTTCCTAGCATGGTCTTGTTATTGTTAGGAAGATCGGCTAGATTATTAGGACTACGATATGATCTTGCATCTAGAATGAAAAGATCAAGGTCAGGACCCCAATTAAACGACCTATAAATCCTATCTTTGTCATCCAAGTTTCTATACATAGGCGAATAGTTGAAGAACGCATCTCTCCCTTCATTCACAATGTTAGCATAGCCTTTTCTGTCTTTATTGAAGGAATTCCAGTATTGCCAAAGTGCTCCAAAGTCGTTGATTACCTCATGATCATCCCATTGAGAGTACATAGGCACGCTTTGAAGAAAGCTCTGAAGATACGGATCTGCTCGATTATACTGCCAGTGTTTCAAGTAGGTATCATCTACTTGTTTTATATTAGTCCAATTAACATCAGGGTCCGCTATTCCAGAAAAGTTCCCTGGTATGTTTTTCCAACTATCAGAAGGGCCTTCTACTGGACATTTATCCGCTGCATATATCATATCTCCGTTTGCAATAAAGAAATCAGGTGAAAGCTCCTTCATATATTTGAAAATAGAATATCCTCCAATATCGACTTGACGGCAATGTTTCTGACCTCCAAGGTCAGCAGCAAAGATAAAACTTATGGGGTAGGTCGTCGACGAGGGATGGTCTGATGCTGGTGCAGTTCTGAAGGTGCCCGTTAAAGAATCTGAAAAAAAGGAGCCATTTCTGTTATCTTGATATAGTTCGGGTGTAGAAAACCATACTCGGTAATAATAAACCGTATCAGGCTTTAAGCCCTCGAGCTTTGCACGCGCCGTATAGTCAGTCGACTGATTGCCAAGTGATGTTGAATTTAGGGAATTTGGTTGAGTAAAGTTTGAACTGATATCGTACTCCACATGCATTTGAGCCACTTGACTAGTACGTGCCCATACTACTGCGCTATCATTTGTAACGTCTCCACTTGCTACACCATGCGTAATTTCAAAGCTTTTTGTTCTGTCTTCTTGAGCATGCGCTGTTATCGAGGTAGTTACTATTAACGAAATTCCATTGCTTCCATTAAAAATTTGAAAGCCAATAATAACTGTTAAAATTATGATAGATGCACTCATTAGAGGGAAATACATTTAGCGGCAAAATGTAAAACAGTGTATATAAGAATGTGCTTTTGTATGATGGATCTGTCCTAGAGTAACCCTCAGTTAGCGAGTACCTAATTGTCAATGAATTAGTCATCTACATAAAGAACGGTCCTCTGCATTGGACGAAACATACTTAGCATCATAGAAAGTCTGTACCCTCCCAAAAAACTAGTATCTTTCATAGGTCTCGATTTAATCTGCTATTTATTTGCAGTTAACTAAGTTACTTAGAAGTTATATACTTATAAGAGAATTCACCATCTACGATATTGTTTTGAGAGAAGAACAGAAGACGGATGTGCTAAATGATAACCAGACAGCGGAGATCAAGGCAGAGGAGTTTTCAAGGAACATTGTCACACTCGATCCTGCAATCAGATTTGCTGGCCTAATTGAAAGATCTGGATATTTGTTCGCAGGTGGCCCCAAACAAGGAACCCCCCAATATTTGAAGGGGAGCAACGCTGATCTAAGTTTCTCACAATCTGCCGAAATTGTGCTCTTAAGAGAACATTTCTCGCAGGAGTTGGGAAATTTGAAATACGTACTTTATAATTATGACAAGGTCAAGTTATTCAGTATCCCAGTAAAACACTACATCCTTGCCATATCTACAAATAATACTGTCAACTCGGAAGATTTAGTCGACAGGGTAATTCAATACATTAAATCAGTAGAACATAGGCTTTCATTACACCCACATACAAATATAATTAATAAGGAAAAAACTGATACATTGAGAAATCTATATGAATCTGGCTTTGAAGAAGAAGTTATTGCTGATCAGCTTGATTTAGATCTTAATACTGTAAAGACGTTGATTGAGGGTATATATTCAAGACTCGAAAATAGGTGAGGGTTTTCCCTTAGCTCGTATTTTTTTTGGACTGTTTTAGTTCAAATTCAAGTCCCACCGTAAGATAGTAACATTTATGGGTTTCTATTTTTGTTGTGATTTATGAAGCAATAGAAATCGGAGAATCCAATGACGTTTTTAACACATCGGCAATCTATAATCTATTAAAAATAAAATATTTAAAATATAAGTAATTAAACTATTATGATATTTATTAAAGGGAGGATAAATACTCTCCCAATCGACTTTTATGTCGACTGGGTATCTTTATATCCAACTAGATCTGAATACTGAGCACAGGACAGGCACAATAAAGCGTGATCAACTTCACAAAAGAAGATCAGACAAAGTCGTTTAACCACAACGATAAAGTAAAAAACAGAGGAAAACAAGGCATACCAAAGCTCGTTACCCACTTTGATACACTGGATCAAGGAACGGCTGCATTTATGCAATGGTTGGGATCCGATGACAAAATGTCTACCACCTCTAACCCAATTATACTAAAGGATTTTGTTCACACTAAATATTGTACGTTACGTGATACCATAGCCGGTTGTGATGTCAAAGTAGAAACCCAGAACGGAGTACCTAAATGCACGAGTTGTAATACTGATGATTGTGGACACGTTGGCTTTGCAATACTACTTGAGCAGAAATACGAAAATGATGGTACCATATTCGATTGAATTCCAGCACGTTAAGTTTGCAGAGTCCATAAATTCGGATATATAAAAGTTGTAGTCTTGATCGTATTGAATATGAAAACGAACCAGTCTAAATAATCTATCCAAACTAAATATCAATTCTAAATATCAATTCTAAGCGGGCATAAGGATACAATAATACTAGTAGTAATAGGTTATAATAATACTAATAATAATAGAAAACTACTCTTCCCCCTTTTCTGGCTGGTCGTCCGTTTTTGAATCTAATGCAGGTGTTTGCGCCACATTTCCCAGTTTACTACCAAACTTCAAAATATATGGTGTCATAAAAGTAGTAATCATCGTAACAACCCCTAATATTGGGAGTACTGCAGATGATACCGCTCCGACATCCTGACCACCCTTTGCCACAACCAAAGACAGTTCTCCTTTTGCAGAGGCCATACCGAGCGCAGTTCTTAAAGATGTGGCACCATCATATTTTACCCTAATTAGTATGGCTCCTACTATCAAAAATTTAGTCGCAAATGAAGCCAAAATGAGCAAAATGGTCGGTACAATGAACATGGGTATCAACGATATGTCCATTAACGCACCTATTGAAATAAAGAATATGGCTGCAAATACATCACGAATAGGTGTTGTCAATACCCTTGCTGCATTGGCACTTTTTGATTCAGCAATTAATACACCTGCCAAGAAGGCACCTGTCGCTACAGATAAGCCTAGAAGGCTACCTGCAAATGATAAACCGACTGCCAGGCCCAAAATGACTATTAGAAGTAGAGCATAATCATTGGTCTTGCCTATTTTGTCTACGAGGTTTGGAATGTATCTTGATCCCAAAATTAAAATGCTTCCAATAAATGCTGCCACAATACCTATTGAATATAAGAGTTGCAACATTAATTCTTGATTCAATATATTACCTGTATGCTCCATTCCGGTAACAATTACGGCCACTGATTGAACCACTCCTAGTATGCTTATGGCAATGATGTCTTCAATAATGGATATTCCAAGAATCAAAGTAGAAGACGTGTCCTTAATCAGACCTAAGTCTTCTAGAACCCTAATCGTGACTATGGTACTTGTAATCGACATAGCTAGCGCTATGAATATAGAATCAAAAAATGAAAAGCCCAGGTATTGGCCAACAAAGAAGGTAACCAACAATGTACCTATAGATTCCGCTAACGCTACTACAATTGAGATTCTACCAACCGATTTAAGCCTAGCCAAAGGAAAATCAGTTCCGATGGCGAAGAGAAGCATTATGATCCCTAGTTCTGCAATAACGCTGATTGTGTCTATATCGTGGAGTAACAGAAAAGGTGGAGTATAAGGTCCGATTATAATACCAGCAAGAATATATCCTAGTACCATTGGTTGTTTTAGTTTGTGCGTAAGCAGGAGCATTAGAGCCGCAACTATCATGATAACCGCGAAATCCTGTACTATAGTATCTGAGCCTAATGTTTGTGAACCGCTAGTTGAAAAGATTGAAGGGAATAGAGGAATAGCCGCCAAACCGTGGTTCACAGTTGATGTTTACTGATTATTTGCTTAAAATAGTCATCGGAATTGTATAGCTTCCATTTTTCAAATATGTACAGCATCGAATTTCGAGCTAACATTACATCTCATTTCTACGATGAGAAGCGTGGGTGACATCAAATCTAAATCTAGAGCGAGCTGAAGATAATTTGGTCGAGTCTTGCATCTTCATAAAGTTGCAAGATCGACAAAGTTATTTAATAATATAGAGACACAGTTGGATATGTACAACCCTTATGTGATAATCATAATCTCCCTAGTAGCTGGGTTCGGTTGTTTCTCCATTTATTATGATGAATATCAAAAAATGCAGGTAGGAGAGGTGAATGCGTTCTCAAAAAGTAAGACCTCTTGCAACTGTACATTGGATTCGGTTGATAATATGGCGGGTTTTGAATTACCTAAAGTCGAGTTATTACAAAGTGAAAATGAGATACCTCTAGAGTGGACTCGATCAAAAGAAATTGGCTTGGACGGTGTTCTTGTAGGTAATACATACATCGCAAATTATTCTGCGGGTGACTTTGTAGAACAAAGCACTATTCAAGTCGGACAAGATCGACTTCTAGGCTTGGAGATCTCAGATGGGACATCTCCAAATATTGTAAGCGTAGAGATTGTAAATTCGACAACACCAATGAATACTACCGATCTAAGGCTTGGAGAAATAGTTATTGACAAAAAGATTTCAGATTCCTTTGTAATGTTCGACAAATCACTAAAGGAGCCTACATTAGAACAAAACAGCTTTATGGTCCAAGTTCCACCTCAAGGAGGCGATTTCGTTCTAATTTTATCCTTATTGTATAATTACAATACAAATATCGATATTAATAATAATGAAAGTGGAGCCGCTCTCCCAAAGACACAGCCTAGCTCCAGTTTCATAGCAATCTACAAGTCTATTGTATCAGTTGATCCCCAAACGTGAGCTTACAGATATTTTCATCTACCCCTCTTTATATTGTACAAGATATTCTAAGAGATATCTTTACAGGCTCAAAAACTACAAGATTCTCTGATTTATAGATAGTCGACGAACTAATGATAAGAAAAATGCCAATAAAATTAGTGCTTTTGCATCTGTACTGCCATCAGTTCAATCTCACCATCCTACCTTAGCGATTTCATATCGATCACAAACCGATATTTAACATCGCTATTGACAACTCGTTGGTATGCCTCGTTTACTTTTTGAATCGGGGTTAGTTCTACGTCACAATAGATCTTATGCTTTTCACAAAATTCAAGCATTTCCTGGATTTCATTGATTCCTCCAATGACAGAGCCTGCGAGCCGGCGACGCGCATTAGTGAGTGAGGACGCGCCAAAGGATATCTCTTTTTCTGGAAGGCCTACTATTACCATCGTACCATCAAGCCGAAGCAGATTCAAGTAGCTATTCATGTCCAGCTCTACCGAAACGGTGTTGATGATCATGTCAAAACTTCCTTTTAGTTTCTCAAAGGTCCTAGAATCTGAGGTGGCAAAAAAGTGATCAGCTCCCATCCTTCTCCCATCTTCTTGTTTATTAAGAGAGTGACTCAGAACCGTAACTTCAGCACCGAGTGCGTGCGCAATTTTAACTCCCATATGCCCTAGGCCACCTAAACCAATGATAGCCACTTTCTTCCCGGGGCCGGCATTCCAATGCATGAGAGGAGAATATAGTGTGATTCCCGCACACATAAGAGGAGCGGCACGAGGAAGAGGCAGGTCATTAGGGATCTTGAGAACGTAATCCTCGTTTACTACAATTTTGTTTGAATAGCCACCTTGAGTAGAGGTCTTCCCATCCCTTTCGACGTCGTTGTATGTTAAAGTACACCCCTCAACACAATATTGCTCAAGACCATCGCGGCATGGAGAACATTTGCGACAAGAATCGACGAAGCACCCTACACCCACCCTTTCACCTACCTTGTAACGACTGACATTCGTTCCAACCTGAGAGACAATGCCTGCTATTTCATGTCTTGGAACCATCGGAAACGTTGATCCGCCCCACTCATCACTAACTTGGTGAATATCTGAGTGGCAGATCCCACAGTACTGGATATCAATAACGACCTCATGGTCTAGAGGCTCACGTCTTTCAAATTCGTATAATGTCAGTGGTCCCTTAGCTTGCGTGCTTGCATAACCATGAACTGGTATCATCTTATTTTCTCAGTTTAGATGCAGAAGAAGGTAATATTATTCAATAATTTGCTACGCATACTGTGTCAAGATTTTATTCAAGTTTCCCCGTTCATATTTAGTCGATCTCCCATCCAGAGCTTTATACGTGCCTAGAACTATGATGCACATCTTTTTAACAACTGTAGTGATATTTATTCTTATTACGTTGCTTCGTTGCCCTTGCCTCTATAATCGTATTTTTGCATTATCTCTATTACTTCGTCATCGCTTACTTGAGGAAATTTTTTGTAAAACTGTCCAACGGCATAAAATGGTTCTGGAGAATATAGGATTACCACTTCATCTGCAAGATTTTTTAGAGATTCAAGTGTACTATCAGAGGGAGGCGCAACAGGAGCAGCTATCACCAGCTTTTTACATAAATTTTTTGACCTTAGCCATTTTGCTGCGGCTAGGATGGTTGCTCCTGTTGCAATCCCATCATCAACTAATACCACAGTCTTTCCTCTTAGACTCTCTTCATACTCAATATTACCTCTGAATCTATACAATCTGCGCTCTATTTCTCTTACCTCAGCTTTTGTTTGTGAATCAATATACCCCTGAGGTACGCTCAAATGATTTACAATGTTCTCGTTTGTATAAACACTACCGTCAGGCATTACTGCCCCTATTGCAAGTTCAGGGTTCGAAGGCGCGCCAATCTTTCTGGAGACAACAATGTCAAGTCTAGAGCCCAGATTAGATGCAATAACATCACCAATGACCACTCCTCCACGCGGAATCGCCAAGACTACTATATTTGTAGATAGCTTATCGGGCTCGGTACTTTCTTTTGTTGTTTCAGCTTTCCACCATTCGAGTTTCTTGGCTAGCTGTTCTGCAGCATCTCTTCTGTCAATGAATATTGCTGACTGCATTTTTAGTCAAGTGGAATCCTACTTATTTGCACATATCATCCTACTTTACCCTTTCTCTATACTCGTTCTATCGGAGGTTAATGCTTATGGAGAATTCACTAATTTGCAGATTTATAAAGAAATCCTGAAAACCTAGCCGTAATCGGGCACGTACCCAGAAGATAATACACGGACTAGAAAAATGATAAAAGGAGTTATTATCTTTCTTGAGCTGTAGGTCTTATTAATACTTCATTGACATCAGCTATTTTATCATATGGTATCCATAGCGTCGTATTCAGGATCAGCATCCCTTTTGTTTATGCTACCGTATAGGCGATAAATTCCTCCTCCCGTATTATCACTAAGATAATTCCAAATCTGTGGACTTATGGGCAAGGGTTTAAACATTGATTTCTGCTGGTCTTCTAGTATTTGGTAAACCAATTGACCTATTACGATCTGATCTGGATTAGCAAATGCGGTCATCTTGGCAGTTATGCTTATTGTGTAGCCCAATATATCAAAATGAGGATCTCTCAGTACGGCTTTCCCGTCAACCGTATGAGTGTCCCATCCAAATTGTACTACTGCATTCTCACCAACATCTATTCCAATTCTCACCCTTAATTCAGGATAATCATATTGGTTCAAAATAGGATTAATCCCCTGGCAAATAACCTTAATCATCGAAGATGCACATGATACAGCGTTTATGCAGCGTGAATTCAAATTATCAGATGGGTCTACAGTAAAAAATGCGAGAATCGCATCGCCGATGTATTTCAAGACGTATCCACCATATGCCGAAATGATTAGTGACATTTCTTGAGAAAATGCCCTGACTATAGTCGCTAATCTGTTCACGGGAAGGGTCATGGATAACCTGGTAGAATCCACAAGATCGATGTATAGAATAATAAAAGTAGTCTTAGACTCTGCGTAATTCTTTAAATGGTTTTGCGTTTCCTCAGTTGAAATGTCAAAATCAGACTTGACCTTAAGAGCTTTCCACATTCTTGTTTGTGCATAATTTATAGCGTAATCAATATTTACTACCTTGTCTAGGTAGAGTTTACTTATAAGCGGAACGTTCGAGTCTTTTCTAGTATTTCTTAACGACGAGGATAGAGAGAAGCCTATCATCTCTCTTCCTTTTTCACTTTTTGCCATTTCCTCTATGATTCGAAGAACATCCTCTTCATTCATATCCATTTGAAGTGCTATTACCTCTGATATTATTCCAGAATTATACAAGTTGAGAATAGTTTGTTTTTGTTCTACGCTAAAGTCAATTCACCACCTGTAAGTTAATGATAATAACAGATAAACACGGTTTTAAGTCTAACTTGTTTCATAAAAAAAGTTAAATTAATTATCTTTTAGTAATACTCCAGATCCAATGGTAATCGTTTACAATTCAGTTAGTTAGTCCAGCATTTGACAATCTAATCCTTAAGCTTCAATCATGCTAGATTCAACAACAAAACACGGGTTCTTAATATCTATGTATGTACTAGCCTATTTGGTTAAACCATATTCACATGATACATAGGAAATATCATAAATTCCTGTTACCCATAATTATGTTGATTTTGCTTCCAATAATACGATGAGTTTGCCTTCAAATGTCCCAGTTATGTATATGAGCTGCAGCCCGATCTTGTCTAGCTCATTTATGAAGTGTTGATTCATAAACTTAGTTTTTAGTTTAAGTCGACCCGGGTCTATATCTTGATCCAGACTCTTTTTGTCTATGCCTATCATTTCCATTTTCTTATACCACGTATGTATATCTTGTGGGGAAATATCCATACTACTACTCTTCTTAAGTAGATAGATTGTGAATTAAAATGTTCTTGTCTAGAACTTCCTTGAATTCAAGTTGTTCCTTAATTATTGTTGTAAAATTATAATGAATAAGTATTGACCATTTACTATATAGCCTGTTTCATCTGTGCATATAATTGGCACGTATATAGTTACCAAAAATCCAATGAAGTTTATGAATTAGAAAGTACATGTTCCTGTTCAAAGGCACATTTATTTACCTTTAGATGTAGGGATGAAGTTCCAGTATCAAAGTGTGAACCATCGTAGGCTACGGCTCACCTACTTATCCTATATATGGCGCCATCTCTCAATGAGGTAACGTATAGCATTCCATCAGGACCAATTTCCAGATCCGTTGGAACTCCAAAATCTTCTCCAAAAATATTATTCTGGAGTTCGGAATCATTATCGGCTACTTTATCAGCCAGAGAACCTGTTAGGTGCAGGGAATTTCTATCCGAGTTAAGCCCAAAATGATAGATCCTTCCAAATTCATAGTCCCCCACAAACATATCATCCTTGAATTCAGGTCCAAATTTGTCACTATTAAAAAATAAAAGTGCGGTAGGCGATACAGTATTATTCCATACAAATTCTGGATCGCTATATTCTCCACTTCCATTAAAGGTTACCAGGTCTGTGTAATCAAAATTCGGGGGAGCCAGACCTGTCACATGTTTCCAACCTCCATTAAAACCTGGTACTACTAGGTTAATCTCATCATTTGAATAAACACCATTCTCACTAATCCAAAGTTTTGAGGTTACTGGATCAAAATCCATACCAAAGGTGTTTCTTATCCCATAGGCGTAATATGTACCCAGCGATTCTGAAGATCCTAATATTCCAGAATCAACAATATTGCCATTTATTGTGACTCTGTGGATCCCACTTGATCCATCAGCATCAGGCCCACGTTTAAAATTTTGAGCTTTGGTCTCGTGTCCTTTATCTCTCTCTCCTGCGATATGACCAACGACCGAATAAACATTATTATCTGGGCCAATTACAACAGGCCCTCCATTATCTTTTGTACCTGGTCCAGCTGGCATATCCAAGAGTAATTTCTTATTAGTCAATAAACCATTTATTAGCTCATATCTATAAAGACGATTACCGACAGGTTCTCCATCGTCCCCGGAGGATGACTCGGTAAAATATAAGAAAACGAATGTTTTATTGTCAATGATCTCTGAATCAATACCTATTAGTCCTCTAGAATCATTTGTCGAAACATCAACGTCTAATACTGTTTGGTAAACACGTCCATCAATGACTCTTTTAACTTTACCGGTGTCCTCTTCCGTTACCAGAAAATCATCAGGGCCCAAAAATGTCATCCCAGTGGGTCGAGAAAAACCGTCAACAATCTTGTCCAAGTTAAAATTAGACTCTCTCAAATTAGGGTCTCCTAATGACTTACCACTATCCCCCAAGAGTAGAAGTAAGGAAAATAGCACAGGGAAAAACCAGATGTAGAAAGCAGATTGATTCATAGGTTCTTTGCTTTTTTACGAGAATCTCATGAATATTAAGTATTATCTTTCTTAATGTTATATGGTCTATCAAATTATGGTGATCCTTTTCCTTATCCTTTGCTAAGAGGATCTGCTACACTTTCGCGAGTATTTTCAACTCTAAATTATTTGTCTTTATCGGTGTTGCACCATTCACGCAAGGACGAAATAATGCTTGAAACTAATCGAATTGCAGGTCAAATTTTTTGATTCGAACGATAAAAAACGATTCTTGAATTGATTTTCCACGGGATAAGGCCTTCATACTCTGTCTATGATTCCTTAAATTGCGATCAAATTCCAAAAAAAGGCACCAAAAGCCCTGTGTAACTGCCTGTTTTACATAGTATTAATTTATTAAGTATCAAAACGACTAAATAATGGGCCTCTTATGTTCTCTGAAACCAAACAACTGGATGATCAGCAGCGCCAACGGATAGAAGTTAGCCTCGCTAACTACAATATACCATTTCAGATATTGGAAAAAGTGGCAGAAAAATGCGGGTGTAAATTAGATGCTCGTTCTTTCGTGACACGAGGATCCGGTGAGAAAGCAAACCGGTTCTCTTCGCTAAATAATGAAACAATTCTTCTCCTTCAGCGAATATTCCTTGACTGCGAAGATTGCTTCTCCAACTATAGACTTGCTGTATATATGTCTTGGAATTATTATCCCAAGTATTATAAATTTCACATAAATCAAAAGCTTGTAGGGGCATCTGGAACAAACTATCCTGTGGATGTTTGCGTGTACGCGAAGAATACTCAGACCCTTGTTGCTATTGGAATTCAAAATCAGGAAAACGGTAAGAAAACCAGCAATAAATCACTAAAAATCTTTTTGAGATCTATTAAAGATATATGCGGCCTAGAGCGACATATTCAAAGTGCTTATTATGCTTCTTCGTTTGGGTATGAAGAGAATAGTGATCTGAGGGAATTAATAGGCAAGTACTCAAGAATCAAAGATATGATATTAAAATATGTAGAATTTAGAGATAAAGTCTTTTGCGAGATCAGCCCTCAGAGAAGGCAGCCAGAATAGCGTCGAAAGCAAAAACTGGGCATTACGGATATTCCCGATTTTCTCCAGTCATACTGAATAGGCTATACGTAAATCTTTAAATTCAATGGCATTAAAATTAAAGTTTTTACTACTGATACCTAACCACAAGAATTATTCTGTAAAGCTAAATTTCGACCTATTGCCAAGATTCTGATGATAGAGATTTGGAAGACAGTATAGCATGTCTAAATCAAACTTGTATACATCAATTTCTTTGATAAAGGCGATATTCTACGTTCGTTACTAGATATAGTATCGAACGTATAACTCTCAATTAATCTCTAGTTTTAACTCGCTAACACACATGGAAATTACGGGAAAATATCAAACATGTGGGTGGGTAAAAAGTTTTTTAAGTGATAATGAATTTACAATAGTAATATGGTAGCAAAAAGGCGTTTTAACGATCTGGCATTGTATAGGATCCTTACACGTGAGAAGGCAAGACCACAAAATATGTCAGATTCATATATAGAAGAACTATTGTTGAACTTTCCCAGCCTAAGTCTGTTAAAATCTACGGAAGCGGACAGCACACGTTGCTCCCAGGAAATTATGAGTTGAGGTTATTTTGCAGAGACATCTGTCACAAGTATAAAGCTCATAAGTCTGCTTTTGAAGCGAGCTATTATAGAAACGGGCATAAAAGATGCGTAGAGTGCGAGACATTCCTACAATGGGAAGGACATCGTTGCCCTTGCTGTGGCCGTATCCTTAGGACACGGCCGCATAACACTGTTTCTAAAGGGAAGTTGCGCCTTAGAACAGGTTTAGCTGGGGCGGTTCTCAGCTAGACAATCCTAAAAACTAAGGATAGAGCTAACTCTGATAGACCACATCCATGAGTAAAAAAAGTAAATGGACAACAATAAGCTGAGGAATCCCATTCTAGACATTCCTCAAAGGCAGCTTTTTCTGCATAGTCACTTCATCCATCCTAAGAACAGCTAATACTCTTGCAAGCAGAAAACAATGGATTATTGGATGATTCGTATTGTTTCCCTTTCTTATTGGTACTTTCTACTTTGTCAATCGATATTATGAAAGTACTTTTAGGGGCTTCCTTACTAATAAGGGATTATTTTGCTACTGCAAACGGAATTATTGTAAAGTAAATGATTATTTTCGATATTATCCTTCTAGAGGGTTAGAGGATCATTTGTCAAATTTGGATCGCCATATGTTCCTATATTTTGAATACCATACTATAATTATCACCGAACCTATTATTACTCCAAATAGTGAGTAAAAGTACGAATTGGTAATAAAAAAACAAGTTCCTCTGAGTTGTTCTAACTCTTGATTATCTTCGATGCTCGTGTTCTGCCTTCTACTAATCTCTGACAGGCATTTTACCCCCTCATTGTTTAGGTAGATGACCATTATGGCACCCGCAATCACGAGAATCAGACCAAACTTTAGGTATCTATTTTTTACTATTGCAAGATATATCCTTTTCATAGTTCTAGTTTATGCACAATTCTCTTTACAAGAGCCATGCGGGGCTATTTAAGAAATTTGCTTGCCCGTTCCAGATAGATTGAAAGGCCTGTCCCAGTTTTCGCTACAAATCAACCATAAGATAGGAAAAGAACTTGAATTAGAGCTAAATACATCTAGAATGAATCATCTCGCAGAAATAATATTGGATCACTTTATTAGTTTTTGAGTACATCGTAAATATATGATCTTAACCATAGCAGTATGTTAGGAATGAAAGCAATAGTATGATGTCGCCTCAGTCATCCTCTCAATTACCAATAGATGAGTGTGAAGAGTGGATATGGAATATTTTAGAATGCAACAAAGATTGCGGGTTTGAATACATAACAGGAGATCATAAGGAGTTTCTGATATTAAATACAAATGATTTTTATGCAGACACTAAAGCATTGTACAAAATAAGAAGGCTTACCGGAATGAGGCTGATACAGGCGAGTACCCACAATGGCAGTACACAACTGTGGTTTTTCCGGCCAAATATTACACACTGAACTTATTATGCTATCTGTTGCTTTTACCAATGAAGAGAATACTAATCGAATGTCAAGTCCAGTCCATCCATGAACAGGGATTGGAGGGATTCAAAATAAAAACTGGTTCGAAGGTAATCCGATGACTATCTTAGGGAAAATGTGCTAATGTACAGAGGCATCCAAAATGGTTGGCAAGTATGATAAAACTACTGATCAATTTGCATCATATTCTATTGTCATGAAAGAATATCCTATTGAAACATGCAAGATCTGCGTGCTTTGTACTTAAATTACGCGTTTGGGGTCAATTATATACAATGTCTCATCTATTTCATGCATATATTGTCCAATTTTGCAAAGCCAGCTATGATTAAGGAAACAAGTAGATTCTGAATATGAATAAGGCAATCAAGACAGACATCAAGGACGATAGGGAAAACCGGTCTGGCTAGAAATGCAGGATATTCAGCGACAACGAATCCCAAGGAAGCTTGGCAAGAAGTCAGACCTTGATGACTTGGCTAATATTACATTGTTTATAGCCGCATTTATTGGTATATGGCAGCTAGTCTACATTTTAGGAATTTGGCCACATGTGTCGATGCCTTCTCCAGCTATGGTTGCCGAATCCTTTGCGGGCTTACTCCAGGATTTTACGTTGATTAAGAGCATTGGAATGACAATGTATCGACTCGTTATTGGATTTACAATATCTATCATTATCGGAATATCGGTAGGATTGGCTATGGTAAAATTTCAGGGATTTGGAAAAACCATGAGCTCTTTTGCTGTCGGATTACAATCTTTTCCAAGCGTAGCTTGGGTTCCCTTTGCTATTCTGCTAATAGGGCTTAATGATTTAGGAATTTTATTTGTAGTAATTATGAGTTCAGTATTTTCTGTGATGATGTCAACATATAGCGGGATTCGTAACATACCTCCTCTATATATCCAAGCATCAAGAAACATGGGTGCGAAGGGTTTTTCACTTTTTAGATATGTGATGATTCCAGCAGCAACTCCTTCTTTACTTGTAGGAATAAAACAAGCATGGTCGTTTGCGTGGCACGCACTAATAGGGGCAGAAATACTTATTGCAGCATCTGTGGGCCTAGGTCATATCTTGCTTGTTGGGAGAGAATTTCAACTCATGGATCAAATCATTGCATCCATGATTTCGATATTCGCGATTGGGTTGCTATTTGATAGAATTATGTTTTCAAAGTTGGAAGATAAAGTACGAGATAGATGGGGTCTGAACCAAAATATTGAGAGGTAATAGAGAAATAATATAAACATAAGAAGTTAATCTGAATAGACCCTTTATATAGAGAAGTTAAGGTGCTGATAGAGATTAATGTTATCTTCGGTTAACGCCTGAGATGGTAGGTTTTGGCTACCTGACAACCGGAATCGCAACCCCAAACCAATCGTGCAGGTTCCTACTTATGGCGTCTCAAATTAGTGGTGCAATATAATATCTGCTAATGGTAAGATAAACTTTACATAATATGAGACGGACTGTAGAAGGGTCTTCCCTCTCTATAGGGTGAAACAAAACTTAAATTGCCTATTTGTTAGTTCGGGACGATAGATAGAGGATTAGTTTTCGCTGGAGTGTATGTTGCCTTGACAGT
>Ga0209382_10001644_pt1 | contig 34708 bp, 33 predicted proteins | sample SoiMetdeltSBSDD5_FD_187599 | JGI IMG/M metagenome (GOLD analysis project Ga0209382, IMG submission 187599) | Bulk soil microbial communities from a Populus tree surrounding site in Tennessee, USA - Soil MetaG P. deltoides SBSDD5 (SPAdes) (version 2) | ecosystem: Environmental > Terrestrial >... | reverse complement strand
GCCAGCAGCACCCTCATTTCTCTTCGACCTCCACCACTTCGGCCTCGTCGCGGTCGCGCGCGATGAGCTCGTACTTTTTCGCGTAGTAGCGGAACGAGCGGAACGACATCCGCAGCAGCTCCGCGGCCTGCGTCTGCACGCCGCCCGCGCGCTCGAGCGCCTTGAGCATGAAGATCTTCCCGATCGCCTCGAGGTGATCCTGCAGCGAAATCCCCTCGGGTGGCAGCTCGAACGTCGCGTCCGGAACGCGTCCGCCGAGCAGAACGTGCTCGGGGAGCGACTTCGTGGTGAGAACATCCGAGGTTTCGAGGGCGATCATTCGCTCGACGACGTTCTCCAGCTCGCGCACGTTCCCCGGCCAGTGATACTTCTCGATCGCGCGCATCGCATCGGTGGAGATTCGCTTCCGCGGCACGCCCATGCGGCTACAGAACTTCTCGATGAAATGCTCGACCAGCAGCGGGATGTCTTCGCGCCGCTGACGCAGCGGCGGCAGCGCGATCGGGATGACGTTGATGCGGTAGAAGAGGTCTTCGCGGAACGTGCCTTCGCGGATGGAGTCGCTGAGATCACGGTTCGTCGCCGCGATCACGCGCACGTCGACGGCGGACTCGACGTTCGACCCGACCTTGCGCACGATGCGGTCCTGCAGCACGCGCAGAAGCTTGATCTGCATTCCCGTCGTCGTCTCGCCGATCTCGTCGAGGAAGATCGTGCCGCGGTCGGCTTCGTGGAAGAGGCCGCGCTTGTCGCGCACGGCGCCGGTGAACGCGCCCCGCTCGTGGCCGAACAGCTCGGACTCGAGGAGCGTCTCCGGCAAGGCACCGCAGTTGATGGAAACGAACTTACCGCGGCGATCGGAGTTGTAGTGGATCGCGCGCGCGATCAACTCCTTGCCAGTGCCCGACTCGCCGGAGATCAACACCGTCGAGATCGTCTTCGCGATGCGCTGGACGATGGAGAAGATCTCCTGCATCTTCGCGGACTTGCCGAGGATGTTCTCGAAGGTGAAGCGTTCTTCCAGCGCTGTCCGGAGATGGAGGTTCTCGTCTTCGAGCTCTTTGCGCTCGACCGCCTTGCGGACGACGATCTTCAGCTCTTCGATGTCGAACGGCTTGGCGATGTAATCGACCGCGCCGGCCTTGAGCGCTTCCACCGCGGAGCGCGTGGAGGTGTGGGCGGTGATCATCACGAAGATGACGGAGGGCGAGCTCGCCTTGACGTCGCGGACGAGGTCAATGCCGGAGCCGTCGGGCAGCATGAGGTCGCAAAGCACGACGTCCGGCTCATGGCGCTGGATGGCGGAGTGGGCCTCGGCCAGCGACTCCGCGGTGTCGACGCTCCACCCGTCTTCCTCGAAGACGATGCTGAGGAAGTCTCGGAGGGATGCCTCGTCATCGACGATGAGCAGGTTCACAAAGCGCATTCTAGTTCCACGAGCGCCACGAGATCGTCGATCCGCCGCTGGTCGAGGTATTCGCGACTCATTTCTTCGATGAGCAGCTCCAGACCGGCCTTGTGGCGCCTCATGAGCTGATCGGGGACGCTTACGCGCAATCGGGTGATGGCGGCGTCTTTTGTGACGCGCGGGCGGAGCGTTGGTTGCCCGTTGCAGCGGACCGCCGCCGTCTCGGCGGCTGACGCGCACGCGTCTCGCGTGTGCGAGTGCGGGCGGGACGCCCGCACGTCAGCCGGCGAGGACGCCGGCGGTCCGCTGGGTAGCGTGCGTTTTCGCACTCTGTTTTTTCTCGCCACCGTCTCGACGATTCGCGTCTCGCGCGCTTCCGGCAGAAAGTAAATCGCCTTGACCGTGTCGCGCTGCTGACCGATGCGGTGCGCGCGGCCGTTCCGCTGGTCGAGCTTCACCGGGTTCCAAGGAATGTCGTAATGCACGACCATCCCCGCGCGCTGGAGGTTCAGTCCCTCGGCGGACATGTCGGTGGAGATGACGACGTTCAACTTGCCCTTTCGAAACGCGTCCAGCACCGCGTCCCGCGAACGTTCGCGCGACGTGACGAGGCCGGAGCCTCGGATCGTTTGATGCAGGTCGCGCGCGGTCGCGGCGGAGCCGGTGAACACGAGAGTCGGCTCGCCGGTCAGAAGCTCGAGGAGCAGATTTCGTTTCGTATTCGGCGCATCACGTGCGCGCTGCATGAGCGCGTCGATGCGCGCAATCTCCTCGCGGATCGCGTGCGGATCGGCTTCGCCTTTCGGCGCGAAGAGGTCCCAGAAGAGGACTTCCTGAAACGCGTCGCGGTCTTCCTCATTTGCAAACGCGGCGCGATAGTCGCGTTTCGGCAGCGTGCGTCCGGCGGCGATCGCGGCCAGCGCGCGCTCGTAGAAGCGCCGTTGGCGGCGCAGCGACTCGATGAATGCGGCCTCGCTCGACTCGAGTCGGCGCCAGAGAAACCGGCGCAGGATCGCGCTTTCGCCGACGAGAGGAAAACGCAGCGCGTCGATGCCGTTCGCTTTCAACACCGGATGACGCACGACGCGCCGTTCGAGCTCGCCGAACTGCAACTCCGCTGGGAGCACGCTGCGGTCGCGGCGGATGACGAGCGCGGCAACGATGGACGCGATCAGCTCGCGGTCGCGGGCCGCAAACGCGACGTCGATCGACGGCACGCCGACGTCGATCAACAGATCGTCGCGCGCGATGAGGCGAACCAGAGCTTCGAGATCGCCGACTCCGTTGCAGATCGGCGTCGCGGTGACGAGCAGCACGCGCGCGCCGGCGGTGCGCTTCGCGAGTGCGGCGTAGCGTTGCGTGCGCGGATTGCGGAACGCGTGCGCTTCGTCGACGACGACCACGCGGTCGCGCGGCTCGGCAAAGAACGGATCGCGGACGACGCCGTCGTGTGTAACCAGGTTCGCGCGGACGTCGAACGACTGCAGCGTTTCGCGCCATTGTTCGACGAGCGCCGCCGGGACGATCAGGTCGACCCGGTCGAAGCGCCGCATCACCTCCGCGGCGATGAACGACTTGCCGAGGCCGACGTCGTCCGCGAGCAACGCGCCGCGCCGCGTGGACAGCAGATTGAGCACGCGCTCGACGGCGTCAGTCTGATGCGCGGCGAGCATTGAGCCTCCGGTCGAGATACTCGCGCAGGATGGTCACTTCTTCAGGCGTGACGTCGTACAGACGCGCCACCGCGAGATCGAGCTCAGTCATGACGTCCGTCCCGCGATGCGCACGCCGCGACAGCCGCACGAGCCTCTCCAATTCAGCGGTCGTGTCCGGCCAGGGCAACGCCGCAACGGTGCGTCCGAAGTAGCGGAAGTGCGCGTCCTTCGCGCGCTCCGCCACGCTCACGAGCAACGCGCCGGCGATCGTCGAGTTGAGGATCGCGGCGATCGCATACGCTTCGTCGAGCGACGTCGCGTCGATGGCGTAGAGCGTCTGGTTCGGAATCAGCGGCACCGGCTGCTCGCGAACGTGCACGACGTCCGGCAGCACCGCCGCGGCCACACCGCGCGAGAGATCCTTCCACGCCACTTTGATCCCGACGTGCTCGGGCCGCACGAAGCTCAGCCGAAAATCCATCGGCAGCATGCCGCGTGTGGAAGCGAGCTTCTCCAGCCACTTCGGCGGTTTCCGCCAGCCCCTCCGGGGCGGCCAGAGCATCCACTGCGATTCGCCGACGCTCCAGCGCTGCAGGTCGCGCCCGCGCACGCAGCGGCAGATCGCGGTCAGCGGGATGCGCAGCTCGCGAATGGTCTTCGCGTCGAGAAAGAAGTTGCGGTTGTCGCCCGTCTTCACGCCCATGAACGGCCGGCGGTGAAGCATCTCGGCGAGCGTGCGGTGTTGCTGGCGCAGCCGCCGCAGGATCGCAGCGACGTCGGGTGGAAGAAGCGCCCAGTCGGAGCCGATGACTGTTACTGGCGACTGCCTGGAAGCCCGTGCCCCCAGCACGATGCCCAGCGGAAACGTATCGGCCTCGAACCACTTCCTTCGCCGCGGATCATCGCTCCAATCTTCGATCGCGATCACCCGCTCCTCGGCCGCCCGACGCAGCGGCGCGGCGTACGCCGCGTTCAGAATCTTCGCCGGCATCAGCAGCGCCACGACTCCTTCCGGCGCGGCGAGCTGCATCGCGCGCTCGAAGAACGCCACCGACAGATCCGGCTGATGGAACGCCGCACCATCGCGCTGCGAGCGGAACAACGCGTAACGATCCGTGAGCATCTTCTTCGCGCGCGCGTCGATCCGCGCGTTGCGGACCCACGGCGGATTGCCCGCGACGACGTCGAAGCCGCCGTTGGCCATCACCGGCGCGAAGTGGACGTCGAACGAAAAAAAGTCGAGCGTCCCCTGCTCGACGCGATCGAGCATCACCTTCGCTTCGGCGATGCGTTGCTGCAGCTCCCGGCAGCGCACTCCGGCGAGCGGCTCCGAGCGGCCGAAGAGATCCTTCTGCGGCGCGGACGCGTGCCGCAGCTCCGCCTCGCTGACGTCGATCGTCTTCGCAAGGAGCTCCGAGGCGAGGCGCTGGTCGTTGCCGCGGATGACGCGGTAGAGCGCGGGACGCTGCGTGAATGGCGCTGTGCGATAGCGCTCGAGCAGATCGCGTTGCGCGCGCACCGCGGTGAGCCAGTCGCGATAGATGTCCATCCGCCCGTCGCCGAGAAAGTCCGTCGGACTGAGGAGTGAATTGCCCTGGAGGATGTTGCGGTCGAGGTTCGGCAGCGGCTCGACGTCGTCGATGCCCGCGTCGCTGCCGGAGACGATCGCCAGCCAGAGGCGAAGCTCGCAAAGCCGCACCGCCTCGGGCTTGAGATCGACGCCGTAGAGCGAGTTGGCGATGATGCGGCGGCGGAGATCGCGCGGAACTTCCTTCGTGCACGAGCGCCAGAGCCTCTCGATCACGCCGAGGGCAGAGAGAAGAAACGCTCCGGAGCCGCACGCGGGATCGAGGATCGTGATGCGCTCGAGCTTCTCGACGCTCTCTTCGACAGGGCCATCGCCGAGCCACTCCGTGATCGCGCGCTCGGTGAGCACGTCGACGATCTCCTTCGGCGTGTAGAAACTCCCGCTCGCGACGCGCTCGTCGCTGGCCATGAGCGACTCGAACACGCGGCCGAGCATCTCCGGGTCGATGTGCGTCCCCGCGGCATCGCTCTCGGCGTCGATCTCGTCGAGCCGGAAATCGAACCTCTCGAAGACGTCTTCGATGACGCGCTGCATGAGCGCGTTCGACAGATGCATCTCCGGATTCCGCTGCTCGAACGACGACGGCTCGAAGAGACCGCCGTTGAGATACGGCACGCGGCCGAGCTTCCGCGCCGCCAGCGATCGTTCGTGCAACGGCGTGTTGAGGCAGCCGAAGAACAGCGGCAGGAGAACGCCGGAGAAGAACTCGCGCCCGCGCTTGATCTCGTGCTCGAGTCGGTCGACGAGGAACCGCCGTTCCCCTCCCAACCACCCCTTCTCCTGCACGAACGAGAGGAACAGCAGTCGCGACAGGATCAGCAGCGCCTCGCCGTCGACCGCCGTCCGCTCCTCCGACGGAAAGTCCTCCGCCAGCGCCTCGGCCACATCCCGCACCGCGGCGCGGAAGCGTTGGAAAAACTCGCGCGTGACCTGCTCGCGATCGAGCGCACGATCGAAGATGCGCGGCAACGCGTCCTCGTCCGTTCGATCGACCGTGAGAAGATTCAGCCGGTCGATCGCGTGCGTCGTAGGATGCGCGAGATCGACGTCCAGCCGCCGCAGCGTGCGCTCCGGCGAGAGATCGAATACCGATAGCGATTCATCAGCGCAATAAATCACCGCTGATTTCGTGATCACATTGTAATCACGATAGCTGCGCATGAATTCAGCGATCCATTCTTCGCGCACGTTTCCGTGCAACAGAAACAGATCGAAATGGCGCAGCCGCGAGATCAGGCGCAACCGGGCCTCGCCGTTCCAGGGAATGCTGACGCCGCCTCGCCGCCACTCCCGCGGATCGACGTCGATCGGCGCGATCGGGTAGCCGAGGGCGCGGAGGAGATCGAGCGCGCCCTCCTCGCCGGTATATTGTCGGAGAGCGGCGGCGGTCAACATGGCCGCGCCTCGAATCGATGCACATCCGCTGGGCCTACCTCAAACGCATCCTCGCCGGTGCGATCTTCGGGCTGTACATGGCCCACCTGCTCTATTTCCTCAACCCGCAGGTGGACATCACGGCCCTGCGCCTGGCGACCGTGACGATCGTCTACGGCCTGACTTGCGGCCTTCTCTTCGGCAGCGCGCTGTACGGCCTGCGCCTGCTGCGCGTGCGTCTCTTCGGCCGCGCCGACACGTACAAGACGCACGGCTTCGGCTTCATCGTCTTCGCTGCGTTCTTCTCCTCTTTCATCTACTGGATGCACCTCAACCTCGTGGAGATCTACCTGCCGCGCGGTGCGGTGCGCATCCTCTCGAAGGCGACCAACGTCATCACCGCCACCGCCTTCGTGCTGCTGGCGCTGTGGGTGCTGCAGCGCAACGCGGACCGCCGCACATCGCGGGCAATCTTCGTCGGCGGCGTGATTCTCATCGCGCTCTCGTCGGTCTCGCTCTACCAGCGCCGCGAGAGCTATCGCCGCGAGCGAAAGGAGGTCGTGGTAGCCACCATCGGAGCGGTTGCCGGACACCGGCCGGTCATCCTCGTCGCGGTCCGCAATCTGCCGCACGACTGGATCGTGACGATGAAAGGCGAAGGGCTGCTGCCGTTCTTCGACCACGCCACCGAGAGCGCGTTCTTCACGCGCCTCGAGCCGTTCCGCACCACGCATCCCAACTCGCTGTGGGCATCGCTCGCGACCGGGAAACTGCCATATCGGCATCAAGTCACGGGACGGTTTTCGTACCGCACTCCGCTCAATCGCGAGGAGCCGTTCCTGCTGTTGCCGTACGGCGTCGGCTTCCGCGCCTGGGGACTCATTCCGCCGGTCGAGCGGATCTCCGCGCCGCTTCCCTCCGGCGTGGCGCTGCCGGTGTGGACGCTGTTCGAGCGCCTGCAACTCTCGTCGCGCGTGCTGCTCTGGCCTTCCCTCCCGACGCCGCCCCTCTCGACTCCGCCGCTCGACAGCGTTGCCGATCGCTTCAACGCCGCTCGCGGCGCGAAACCCGCGATCGTCGAAGCCTTGGCGAGCGACCTGGGCGGCATCACGAACATCCACGGCGACGCTGCGCTCACGGCCGTCGCCATCGAAGGTTTCTCGCGAGCGCAGCGCGCGCTGCACATCTATCTCAACGACTTGCCGCCTCGCGGCACGGTGAAAGGCGACGCTCTGCGCGCCTATGCGCAGCAGCTCGACCGCGCGCTGGGCGAGGTCGCGCGCGCGTATCCCGATCATCTGCTCGTGATCTGCTCGCCGTCCGCGGTCACGCCGCCGCAGCTCCCCGCGAATGCGTTCGCTCTCGCGCGCACGGAGCTGTCGCGGAGCGATCCCGGCGCCGACGACGGATTCGTGCTCGTCGTGGGACCCGCGGCCGCGCATCGCGAGAACCCGAAGCCGGTGTACGTCGTCGACGTCGTACCGACGCTGCTCTTCGCCGCCGGACTTCCGGTCGGACGCGACATGGACGGTCGCGTGATCACCGATGCGTTCTCCGAGGAGATGCTGCGGGGCTCTTCGCTGTCGGCGATTCAGACGTATGAGGCCGAGCGCGTCGTTGTCCGCCGTGCCGGAACCTGACGCGCGCCTCACGACACCCACCTCTTGGTCGCGCGGTCATAGCGCAGCGTGCGGATCTTCGCCGTCGGACCGTACACGCGCACGCACCAGAGATCGCCGTCGTTGTCCGTGATGTAGATCGTGCCGGGCGTCGCCTGGCCGACCGGCGAGAACGAACAGAGCGTCGACTGATTGAACGTGACCGGCGACTTCACGAGATCGCCGTCCGGATCTTTCACCGGCACGTCGATCACGCCGATGGTGACGATGTGCGATTGCGAGAAGACGATGCGCGGAGGCGCGATCATCTTGTCGATGCCTTTGTTGATGTCGTCGTTGCGGACGCCGTCGCGATCGCCGTCCTGGTAGGTCGCGAAGTGCCACGTGCCGCCGAGGAGCACGAACTTCACGCCGGTGTTCAGGCCGCGCGAGATCGCGCGCATGCGGGCGAGGTGGAAGATCGAGCGCAGCTCGCCCGCCGCCGACCGCAGCGCGATGCGCCGCTGCATCTTCAGAAAGTTCGGATACGCGACGCCGAGCACGAGCCCGACGATCGCGACGATGATGAGGAGCTCGATGAGGGTGTAGCCATGCTGACGTTTGGACACACGCGTCTCCTTCTGGTTGGCGGTTAGCGGTTGGCGGTTGGCGGAGAACGAAGACGGTGGGTGTGTGGCGGTCCCCCGCCAACCGCCAACCGTCAACCGCCAACCCGGGAAATCGGGGCCGCCGCGCCGTGCGGCGGCCCGGGGTGGGATGGGGGGTGGGGCGGCGTCAGTTCGACGCCGTGTCGGTGGGCTTCTTCGCGCGCGGCTTGCGCGGAGTCGAGACTTTCTTCGAGAGAGTGGTGTTGCCGGAGACGGAGATGTAGGGCGACATCAGCTCGAAGGTCTTGGCGCCGACGCCTTTCACCTGCATCAGGTCCGCGGCCTTCTTGAACGGGCCGTGCTCGGTGCGGTACTCGATGATCCGCTGCGCGGCCTTTTCTCCGACGCGCGGGAGCAGCGCGAGCTGCGCGGCATCGGCGCTGTTGATGTTGACCACGCCCGACGGCGCGGCCGCTTCGTCGGCCATGGCAACCGTGCCGATGGCCGCGAGGATGAGGGCAAGGGTGACGATGTGGAGGGACTTCCGCATGGGTCTTTGCTCCTTTCTTTTCTGTTGAAGGTTTGTCGATTGCTTCGATTTCGGTTTTGGCTGTTCCACACAGATTCCGGTCTCTACGACCACTTTCCGTTTCACGATTTGCTCTGCCTCGCGATCACCACCTCCTTTCGCGGCGGACAGAGTTCAAGCGCTCCGCCACTGGCACGAGATGGCTAAAGAATTGATTTCGCTGTTGTTAGCGCGATTCGACGTTTCGGACGTTGTCTAAATCGCGAGCACGAAAAGGCGGGATGCAAAAGATTTTGCGTTACACTGCGTGGCAGGCGCCTGATGAAGGAAAAGCGTGAGATCTATCGCTTCCTCCACGTCACCCCGCGTCGCATTTTCGAGCAGCTCGATCAATACGTCGTCGGGCAGCGTCACGCGAAAGAAGTCCTCGCGATCGCGGCGTACAACCACCTCAAGCGCATCGAGTACCTGAAGTTCGGCGGCGACGTCTCCATCCGTAAGTCGAACATCCTCATGATCGGTCCGTCCGGCAGCGGCAAAACCTATCTCGCGCGCACGCTGGCGAAGATCCTCGACGTCCCGTTCGCATACAACGACGCCACCGCGTTCACCGAAGCGGGCTACTACGGCGAGGACGTCGAAGTCGCGATCGGACGGTTGCTTCACTCCACGAACCAGAACGTCAACGCCGCGGAGAACGGCATCGTCTTCATCGACGAGATCGACAAGATCGCGCGGCGCGGCGGCGGCGCGCGCACCGGCGCGGGACAGCGCGACATCGGCGGCGAAGGCGTGCAGCAGTCGCTGCTGAAGATCCTCGAGGGCGAGAAGCTCTTCGTGCCGATGAACGTCACCGCGCACTGGAACAAGTACGACTACGTCGAGATCGACATCGCGAACATCCTCTTCATCTGCGCGGGCTCGTTCTCCGATCTCGAAGATGACAGCGACGGCCGCAGCGTCGGCTTCGTGGAGAGCAACGAGCCGCCGCGGCAGGGCGTCTCGTCGGAGGAGCTCGTGAAGTACGGCTTCCTCCCCGAGCTCCTCGGGCGCCTTCCCGTCCGCGTGGAGCTGCAGGAGCTGACGCCCAACGATCTCGTGACGATCCTCACCGAGCCGCGCGAGGCGATGATCCCCGAGTACCAGCGCCTCTGCGCGCTCGATCAGATCCAGCTCGAGTTCAGCCGCGACGCGCTCTTCGCCGTCGCCCAGGCCGCGCTCAAGCAGCGCCTCGGCGCGCGCGCTCTCCGCGCGATCCTCGAGAAGGTCTTGCATCCGATCCTCTTCGTCGGACCGGAGCGCGCCGGCGAGCGGATCATCATCGGACCCGAAGACGTGCACCGCGTTACGTCCTAGATGCGCTCCGCGCGTCGCACCTCAAGGTATGCTCCGCGCATGCGCACGATCGGAATCGCCGCGAAGGTCACAGCACCGCCAGCTCTGGCTTATGCGCACACCATTGCGAGCGATCTCACCGCGCGCGGACTCAGCGTCATCTTCGACGACGAGACCGCGGCGGTCATCGACGGCGATTTCAAGAACTATCCGAAAGCGGAGCTGGGCCGCCACTGCGATCTGCTCATCACCTTCGGCGGCGACGGCACGCTCCTCTCCGTCGCGCGGCACGCGCCGGAGCACGTCCCCATCCTCGGCGTGAACATGGGCACGCTCGGATTCCTCACCGAGATCCGCGTCGAAGAGTTCCCGGCCGTGCTCGATCGCGTGCTGGACGGCCACTACTTCGTCGAGCCGCGCGTGACGTTCAGCGTCAGCGTGAGCGGCCCGGATCGCGACTCGAGCAAGCGCTATCGCGTGCTCAACGACGCCGCGATCAACAAGAGCGCGGTCGCGCGCATCATCGAGATGCGCGTCAGCGTCGCGGGACTGTTCGTCTCCAGCTTTCGCGGTGACGGATTGATCGTCTGCACGCCCACCGGTTCCACGGCTTACAACCTCTCCGCGGGCGGGCCGATCATCTATCCGACGATGGGCGCGATCGTGATCACGCCGATCTGTCCGCACATGCTCACCAACCGGCCGATCGTCCTTCCGGACGAGCTCGACATCGAGATCGGGCTCATCACTCCGGACGCGAAGGACATCTACCTGACACTCGACGGCCAGGAAGGATTCGAGATCAGCGAGCGCGATCGCGTGTGCGTCCGAAAGTCCGAAGAGCGAGTACTCTTAGTGCAATCACCGGAGAAGAATTACTTCGACGTTCTGCGCAACAAGCTGAAATGGGGCGAGGGATGAGAGTCGCGTTCGCGGTTCTGGCTTTGCTGTTCGTGGCCGGCGGCGCCGCCGGCGATCCCGTGTACCTCGATCAGCTCATGGAGACGCCAATCGCGGCATTGCGCGAGCAGTTTCCCGGACTGAAGAAGGAAGGGTGCTATCGCGTCGCCGCCGAGCGTTACGTGCTGATCGACATCAACAAGAAGGACGGCAAGCCGTGGCGCGTCGCGCTCACGGACGCTGCGCCGTGCAAGAATCCGCAGGATCTTTCCGTGGCTCTCGACGTCCGCCATCGCAAGGGCGTGCTGATCGGACAAAAGACGATGGAAGTGCTGGCGATCATGGGCCGCCCCGACGCCTCGGCCACCCCCGAGCCATCCCTCAAACGCCTCGGCGAAACGGAGTACTTCTACATCTGCCGCGTCAGCGAAGGCTGCGCGCGCCACACGAGCATCTTCGTGCGCAACGGATTGGTGAGCGCGATCGCGGAGTGGTACTCGGAGTAACGTAGGGCGCGGCTTCAGCCCGCCTCTCCGGGGGTGGGCGGGCTGAAGCCCGCCCTACATTCAGCGCAGCGACGCTTCGTACGTCCCGCGCACGGCGGCCACATACGCGCGCGTCTCGCGATACGGCGGCATGCCGCGATGCTTCTCCACCGCGCCGGGGCCGGCGTTGTACGCCGCGAGCGCGAGATCGAGATCGCCGTTGAACGTGTCGAGGAGCGTGCGCAGGTAGCGCGTGCCGCCGAAGACGTTCTCGCGCGCGTCGAAGACGTTGCGCACGCCCAGGAAGCGCGCGGTGTCGGGCATGAGCTGCATGACTCCGCAGGCGCCGGCGTGTGAGACCGCGTTCGCGTTGAACGCCGACTCTCGCCGCGCGACCGCCGCGACCAGCCGCGGATCGACGCCGTGCTGGCGCGCCGCGTCGTGAATCGCCGAGTCGAGATACTTCGGGACTTTCGCGCTCGAGCGCGAGTCGAACAACACCGCGCCGAACGAATGCGTCGCGATCGAGCGCGTGCTGCGGAGGGACACGAGCGCCTCGCGGATGTTGCCGAAAAAGCGATACGCCGTGATCGAGCGGCTGTCGTTCGAGATCACGACCTTGCCCGGCTTCTTCAGCCCCGCACCCGGAACGGATGACGCGACGAAGCGACGATCGTCAGCGCTCGCGGCGGTCGCGACGAGCATCAACGTGACCGCAATCACAGTTCGATTTTTCATGTGGGCAATCACCAAACGACCCTTCCGCGTGTAGCATTCCGCCCCATGCGAATTGTGGCTGCGTTACTCTTCACCGCTCTGTTCGCCTGCGTACCCGCACGGCGATCGGCAGAAAGCGCTTCCATGCCTGACGACGGCACTCTCTTCCTCGGCGGCACGGTCGTGACCGGTGCCGATCAGATCCCGCGCAAAGACTTCGCGGTCTACGCAGCCGGCGGTGTCATTCGCCAGGTCGGGCTCGCTTCCGATCTGCGCGCCGCACATCCCAACGCGAAGGTCGTCGATGCATCGAATGCCACGATTCTCCCCGGCCTCACCGACGCGCACGGCCACCTCTACGGCCTCGGCCTCTCGCTCGACGTCGTGAGTCTCAACGGCACGCGGTCGTTCGATGAAGTGGTTGCGCGCGTGAAAGAGCGCGCCGCGACCACGCCCGCGGGACAGTGGATCCTCGGCCGCGGCTGGGATCAGAACGACTGGCCGGTGAAGGAGTTCCCGACCGTGGCCGCGCTCGACGCGGCGGTTCCCGATCATCCCATCTTCCTCCGTCGCATCGATGGACACGCGGCCGTCACCAACACCGCGGGTCTGCGCGCCGCGGGCGTCACGGCGGCATCGAAGGATCCCGATGGTGGACGCGTCATTCGCGATGCAAGCGGAAATCCGACCGGCACCTTCATCGACGCGGCGATGGACCTCGTCGAAGATCACATCCCCGCGCCGACGCCCGAGCAGCGCAAGGCGCGCGTGCTCGCGTCCGCGCAGGCCATCGCCGCGAACGGTCTCACGGAAATGCACGACGCCGGCATGGACGGCGCGACGATCACCGCGGTCAAGGAACTGATCGACGAGAAGCGCTTCCCGATCCGCGTCTACGCGATGCTCGGCGACAACGACGCGCTCCTGCGGACGTGGTTCGCGAGCGGACCGCTGATGGATTACGGCGGCCGCCTGACGGTGCGTTCCGTGAAGCTCTACGCCGACGGCGCCCTCGGCAGCCGCGGCGCCGCGCTGCTCGAGCCGTACAGCGACGATCCGACGAACAGCGGCCTGATGCTCGCGAGGCCGGAGCATCTCGAAGACGTGGCGAAGCGCGGACGCGCGGCCGGATTCCAGGTCAACACGCACGCGATCGGCGACCGCGGCGTGCGCAACGTGATCGACGCGTACGCGAGCGCGGGTGTCGTCGCGAACGATCGCTTCCGCGTCGAACATCTGCAGGTCATCGCTCCGGCGGATGTGCCGCGACTCGTCGAGCGCGGAATCATCGCGTCGATGCAGCCGACGCACGCAACGTCGGACATGTACTGGGCGGAAGCGCGCCTCGGACCCGAGCGCGTGAAGGGCGCATACGCGTGGCGCACGGTTCTCGACGCCGGCGGCCGTCTCGCCCTCGGCTCCGACTTCCCTGTCGAAGACGTGAATCCGTTCTTCGGAATCTTCGCCGCGGTGACGCGGCAGGATCAGGCGCGGTGGCCCGAGGGCGGTTGGTTCCCGTCGCAGCGACTGACGCTCGCCGAGGCGCTGCGCGGATTCACGAAAGACGCGGCGTACGCGGCGTTCGAAGAAACGACGCGCGGCACGATCGAGCCGGGCAAGCTCGCGGATTTCACGATCGTCGAAGGCGATTGGTTCGCTACTCCCGCGCCGGAGTTGTTTAGAACGAAGGTGCGGTACACGGTGGTGGGTGGCGAGGTGGTGTTCGGGAAGTAACGTAGGGCGCGGCTTCAGCCCGCCTCCCCAAGGGTGGGCGGGCTGAAGCCGCGCCCTACGTTTCGAAGTCCTCGAAGTGCGTAAGCGCCCGAAAATCCTGAAAGCGCTCATTTACATCGCGCAGTGAGATCTCGCGCAGGCGGTCGAGCGAGAACTTCTCCACCGTGAACGACGCGAGCACGCTGCCGAAGATGATCGCGCGGCGCAGCTCGCGGTCGTGGATCTCGCTGCGCGATGCGAGGAAGCCGAGGAAGCCGCCGGCGAAGGTGTCGCCGGCGCCGGTGGGATCGAACACGTTCTCCAGCGGATACGCCGGCGCCGCGAAGATCGCATCCTTCGTGATCATCAGCACGCCGTACTCGCCGCGCTTGACGACCAGCGTCGACGGGCCGAGGGCGAGGATCTGCCGGCATCCCTTCACCAGGTTCGCCTCGCCGGTGAACTGCCGCACCTCGGCCTCGTTGATGATCGCGAGGTCGACCTCGCGGAGCACGCGCTCGAGCGCCTCATGCTTCGAGGTGATCCAGTAATTCATCGTGTCGAGCGCGATGAGGCGCGGACGCTCCGCCTGTTTCAACACGTCGTACTGCAGGTCGGGATCGATGTTCGCGAGGAACAGCACGTCCGCGTGTCTTTGCCGCTCGTTGAGCCGCGGTGCGAAATCCGCGAACACGTTCAGTTGCGTGTCCAGGGTCTTCGCCACGTTCAGGTCGTAGCCATACTCGCCGCTCCAGAAGAACGTCTTCTCGCCTTTCACGCGCTGCAGGCCGTCGGTGTTGATCTTCCGGCCTTTGAAGACAGACGCGTCTTCCTCGGTGAAGTCCTCGCCGACGACGGCGACGAGCTCGACTTCCGTAAAAAACGACGCGGCCACGGAGAAGTACGTCGCGGATCCGCCGATGCAGCGGTCCACCTTTCCGAACGGCGTCTCGAGTGCGTCGAACGCGACGCTGCCGACTACGAGGATGGGCATGAGTTCTCCTACTGAATGTATTTGCCGATGATCGGAGCGAGAGAGTGCTTCACCTTCGGCGGGATCGCGCTGCGATCGGTCAGGAGCGCGAACCGAAGGGCGTCGGCACAGCCGCAGTCGCGCTCGCGGCGCGCGGCACGCGTGATCGACGTCCGCAGGATCCGCTGCGCCATTGCCGCGTTCGCGTGCAGGTAGCCGACGATCTGCTCGATGTCTACGTCGTCGTGATCGGGATGCCAGCAGTCGTAGTCCGTGACCATGGCCATCGTCGCGTAACAGATCTCCGCCTCGCGCGCGAGCTTCGCCTCGGTGAGGTTCGTCATCCCGATCACGTCCGCGCCCCACGTGCGATAGAGGTGCGACTCCGCGCGCGTGGAAAATTGCGGGCCCTCCATGCAGACGTACGTGCCGCCGACGTGCACCTTCGCGCCGGCTTCGCGTCCCGCTTCTCCCATGAGATTCGACACACCGGTGCAGATCGGATCGGCGAACGGAACGTGCGCGACGATGCCGTTGCCGAAGAACGTGTCCGCGCGATGACGCGTACGGTCGATGAACTGATGCGGGAAGACCATGTCCGTCGGGCGGTAGTTCTCTTTCATCGAGCCGACCGCGCTCGCGGAGAGGATCGTGTGCACGCCGAGGACCTTGAAGCCGTAGATGTTCGCGCGGTAGTTCACCTCGGACGGCGTGAAGCGATGTCCTTTGCCGTGGCGCGCGAGAAATGCGACGCCGACACCGTCGGCCTCCGCGATCACGTACGGATCGGACGGTGCGCCGAACGGGGTGACGATCGGGTGCTCGTTCAACACGTTGAGCCCTTCCATCGCGTAGAGGCCGGAGCCCCCAATGATGCCGATCTGGATGTCCATCGTTACCCTCGGAACTTCTGCACCGACTGCTCGATCGCCTCGCGGACACGCACGGCCAGCTCCACCGCGGCCAGGCCGTCTTCGCCCGAGACGATCGGACGCGTACGATCACGCACGCAGGCGAGGAAGGCTTCGTTCTCCGCGCGCAGCGGCTCTTTCTTGATGACGCCGAGGTCGAACGGACGGAGGACGCGCATCCCTCCCTGCTCCACGAGCCGGTAGCCCTTCACTTCCTGCTCTTTCGTGTCGACGGAGATGTAGTAGTCGCCGCCAAAGAACCGCTGCTTGCGAACTCTCTCCTGAGAAACGCGGCTCGCGGTGAGGTTCGCGATCGCGCCGTTCTCGAGCTCGAGACGCACGTTGGTCATGTCGACTTTGTCGGTGAGGACCGGGACGCCGACCGCACGCACCTCGACCACTTTCTGCTTGAACAAGGACAGCACGATGTTGAGGTCGTGGATCATCAGGTCGAGCAGCACGTCGACGTCGAGCGAGCGGGGGACGAACACGCCGAGGCGCTCGGCCTCGAAGTAGCGCGTCGGGCGGACCATGTCCGCGATCGCCGCGATGGCGGGGTTGTAGCGCTCGACGTGGCCGACCTGGATGATGCGCTGCCTCGCCGCGGCGAGCTCGATGAGGCTCTTCGCCTCCGCGGCCGTCGCGGTGATCGGCTTCTCGATCATCACATCGACGCCCGCCTCGAGAAGCTCTCGCGCAACGTCGTGATGCATCGTCGTCGGCGTGGCCACGACGGCGCACTCGACGTCCTTCGCCAGCGCGGCAACGCTCGGATAGCGCTTGATCTTGAGCGCCGACTCGACTTCCGCCGCCACGGAGTCATTCGTCTCGACGAAACCAACGACCTGCGCCTCCGGGATCTCGGTGAGCACGCGAGCGTGAAGTCTTCCCAAGTAACCCGTTCCGACAACGCCGATACGCACGCTCATGCCACCACCCTACCGGAGCGCGGAGCGCAGAGCGCAGAGCGCAGAAGTAACGCCGTGGATGGGCGGTGGCTCTTCTGCCCCCTGCCCTCTGCCCTCTGCGCTCTGGTCATCGGATCACTCCTCGCTTCGACTCCCTCACGAACTCCGCGAAGTAGCGCACCTCGGCGTGGAATCCGAGCTCTGCTTCGATCTTGTCGAGCGCGTCCTGCAGGAGCATCTTCGAGCGCGTGAGGATGCGATACGCGCGCTGGAGCGCTTCGATCGTTTCCTTCGTGAAGCCTTTGCGCTCGAGGCCGATGTTGTTCACGCCGTAGGTCTTGGCCGGGCGATTGCCGACCGTCTTCACGAACGGCAGCACGTCCTGAGTACAGATCGAGCCGCCGCCGATGAACGCGTGATCGCCGACGCGGCAGAACTGATGGACGGCCGAAAACGCGCCGATGGTCGAGAAGTCGCCCACGTCCACGTGTCCCGCGAGTGTGGCGTTGTTCGCGAAGATCGTTCCGTCGCCGATGTGGCAATCGTGCGCGACGTGCGAGTAGGCCATGAAGAAGTTGTTCGAGCCGATCGTCGTGATCCCGCCGCCGCCGACCGTGCCGCGGTTGATGGTGACGAACTCGCGAAAGACGTTGTCGTTGCCGATACGCAACTCCGTCCGCTCGCCTTTGAACTTCAGATCCTGCGGCTCGGTGCCGATGGATGCCTGTCCGAAAAAGCGATTGCGCTCGCCGATGGTCGCAGGACCTTCGATGCGCAGGTGCGGGCCGATAACCGATCCGGCGCCGATGGTAACGTGGGAACCGATGACCGCGTACGGCCCGACGCTGACGTCGGGCGCGAGCGTGGCATCGCTGCTGATGACCGCGGTTTCTGCGATGGTGGGCATGAACATCACTCCGGGCGGTCGACCATAACGCTGAGCAGCTCGGCTTCCGCCACGACCACGTCACCGACCTTTGCGATGCCGCGCACTCTCACGGTGGTCGCCCGCCGCTGCAGGACCTCGCACTCGAGGATGAGCTGATCGCCCGGCAGAACCGGTCTGCGGAAGCGAGCCTTGTCGACGCCGCCGAAGAGGAAGAGCTTGCGTTCGCGGTCCTCGATCTGGCGGAGGAACAACACCGCTGCGCATTGCGCCATCGCTTCCACGATCAGCACGCCGGGCATGACCGGTGCGCCGGGGAAGTGACCCTGGAAGAACTGCTCGTTGGCCGACACGTTCTTCAGGCCCACGATCCGTTTGCCATCCTCGGCGATCTCGAGGATGCGATCGACCAGCAGCATCGGATAGCGATGCGGCAGGAGCTTCATGATCTCGTTGATGGTGAGGCCACTCATTTCTTTTTTCCTCGCTGCTGGCGCACGTACTCGCGCTGGCTGACCGCCGGGATGCCGCGCACCCACACTCCCGCGGGAACGTCCTCGAAAACCGCGCTCTTCGAAAAGACGCGCACGCGGTCGCCGATCTTCAGATGTCCGGCGAACCCCGATTGCCCGCCGACCTGCACGTCGTCGCCGAGCTCCGTCGATCCCGCGACGCCGACCTGCGCCACGATCAGACCGCGCTGTCCGATGCGCACGTTGTGTCCGATCTGGACGAGGTTGTCGATCTTCGTTCCCGCGCCAACGACTGTTTCGCCGAGGGCGGCGCGGTCGATGGTCGTGCCGGCGCCGATCTCGACGTCGTCTTCGATGCGCACGATCCCCACCTGCGGGATCTTGTGATGCGTGCCGGCGTCGTCGGTGGCGAAGCCGTAGCCGTCCGCGCCGATGACGACGCCGCTGTGCACAATGCAACGCTTGCCGATTTTGCAGCTGTAATAGATCGAGACCTGCGGATAAACGATCGTGCCGTCGCCAATGACGGCGCCCGGCTCGATGGTGACGTTCGGATAGATCACGACGTCGTCGCCGATGACGACGTCGTCGCCGACGGACGTGAACGCGCCGATGGCAACGTTGCGGCCGAGCTTCGCGCTCTCCGCGATCGCGGCGTGGGGCGAGATTCCGTTCGGCCGCGGGCGCTGTGCGAAGAAACGCGCGACGGTCGTCGCCATTGCCAAATACGGATTCGCGACGCGGATCCACTTCGGCGAGTCGCCCTCGAGATCGTTCGCGACGAGCACGGCCGCGGCGTTGGTGGTCTCGAGCTGCGGCGCGTACTTCGGATTGGAGAGGAAACTGAGGTGCTGCTCCGTCGCCTCCGACAGTGGCGCAACGCCCGCGATCGCGACGTCCGGCCCGCTGTAGCGGCCGGAGACGAAGCTCACGATTTCAGACAGAAGTACGGCGGGCATGGCGGGGGCGGATTGTAACGTAGGGCGCGGCTTCAGCCCGCCCCTCCACGGTGGAGGCGGGCTGAAGCCGCGCCCTACGTAAAAAGCCTCCCGAGTGGGAGGCTTTTTCGTAAGGCTCAAGGACGAGTTACTTCTTGGCGGCAGCCGGTGCCGGCTGCGCTTCGTTGAAGCGCTTGATCACGGTGTCCGTGATGTCGATCGCCTCGGACGCGTAGACGAGGCCGGACTCGAACTTGTTGAAGATCGCGGCCAGACCCATTTCCTTGCCGATTCCGTCGATGACCGGCTTGATCTTGGCTTCGAGGCCCTGCAACTCGCGGTCGCGGGCTTCCCCGATCTCGCGCTCGGCGTCCTGCGCGTAACGCTGCATCGAGATGCGCTTCTCGGCGAGCTGCTTCTGCATGTCCGCGAGCTTGTCTTCGCTGAGCGAAAGGCGCTTGGTGCTGATGTCCGCGTCGAGCTTGCGCAGCTCTTCGTCCATCCCCTTGGCCTTCTCCATACGATCGTCCTGCATCTTCTTCAGCTTTTCGTAGGCGGCCTTGCCGGCCGTCGACTGCGTGAGAACTTTCTGGACGTCGATCACCGCAACACGCGCAGGCGTCGTCTGCGCAAACATCGGCGCCGCGAGCGCGGCCACTGCAACCGAAACGAGGAACTTCTTCATGGAGATCTCCTTCTGTGATCGTCGGGCAACGGGTGAAAGCCGTCGCCGTTTAGAACGTATTCCCAATCGTGAACTGGAATCCTTCGAACTCATCGAGGTCTTCCGGCGCCGGGTTGATCGCGTAGATGAACCGCAGCGGGAACTGGAAGACGGGCAGGAACAGACGGAGCTCCGCGCCGACGCTGTAGCGCAGCTTGGAGAAGTCGATCGTTTCCTTATAGCCGTACCCCTTACCCGCATCCGCGAACAGCACGAGACGGATCGGGTCGTTCACACGGTAGATGTACTCGAAGTTGTAAGTCTGATAGCTGTAGCCGCCCGCCGGACGAAGACCGCGGCCCGGGAAATTCTCGTACGGCCCGAGCGTGCCGTAGCCGAAGCCGCGCACCGAAAACTCACCGCCCACGAGGAAGCGGTCCGAGGTCGGAACGCAGAGATCCGGGACTTCCTGCGACAGCTCGTCGTACGTGTGCGCGCAGTCGTCGCGGAACGAGAGGATGTAGCCGGCCTCCAGGTTGGCGCTGAATGAGCTCTTCCGCGACATGCGGAAGAAACGCGTGGCGCCGATGGTCGGCTTGAACATCTCGACCGAGCCGCCGAGGGGTCCACCGGCGTACGCGAGGCTCAGGCTGAGACGCGAACCGCGCGACGTGTCGAACGGATTGTCGCGCGAGTCGTAACGGTACGACGGCACGATCGTCGATGTGACGAAGTTCAGGTCGGAGATGAGCGGCATCGGCAGGTTGCCCTGCGGATCCGGAACTTCCTGCGTCTGATAAATGCTCCGCGAGCGCTCGTAGCCGTACAGCAGCGAGAGGCTGTCGAAGCGGCGGAGGCGATAGCCGTAGGCAACCGTTCCGCCCTTGCCGCGCTGCTCGTAACCGAACGACGCCGGCAGGATCGTTTCTTTGTTGTAGACCGAGACGCCGAGGCTGTTCGGCGTATCCATGAACCAGGGGTCGGCGTACGAGATGCTGAAGAAATTCGTACGGCGTCCGCGCTGATAGCCGAGGGAGAAGTTCTCGCCTTCGCCGAGGAAGTTGCGGGTCGCGAACTGCGCCTGCACGAAGAAGCCGCCACCCTCGGAGTAACCACCGCCGAACTGGATGTCGTTCTTCCCTTCCTCGATGCCCTTCACCGTGACGTCGACGGTCTTCGTGTCGGGGTTCACTTTGAAGTCAGGGTTCTCCGTGACCTTGAAGTACCCGAGCTGGCCGAGCTTGTAGATCGACTGCTTGAAGGTTTCCATGTCCATGATCGAGCCTTCCTCGAGGAAGACCTCACGGCGGAGGACCTTGTCCTTCGTGGTCGAGTTGCCGGTGAACTCGAGACGTCCGAGGCGGAACTGATCGCCCTCGAACACGCGCAGCTTCACGTCGACGACGTTGTTGCCTTTGTCGGTGTACTCCGGATCGACGTACGCGTAGATGTATCCGCGCATGCGGTACGCCTCGCCGAACGCGTCGACGCGCGCCTGGATCGGCTTGCGGCCGAGCGTCTCACCCTTTTTCAGCGGCCAGTTGCCGATGATCTGCTCGTTGGTGAAGACGGTGTTGCCCTCGACCGAGACCTCGCCGAAGGTGTGGATCTCGCCTTCCTTCACCGGGATCGTGACCTTCACGCGCTTGCCCACGGTGACGACCTGCGGATCGCCGAAAGAGACGTCCTGATAGCCGAAGTCCTGGTAGTAGTTCTTGACGCGCTCGAGATCCTCGTCGAGCTTCGACGGGATGTAGAGGTTCTTCTTCCGCACCCAGGTAATGAGGTTGTGCTTCTTGATCTCCTTCATCTGGCTGCGCAGCTTCCCGTCGGAGAAGCGGCGGTTGCCGATGAAGTCGATCTGGGCGATCTTGGCCTTCACGCCTTCATTGATGATGAAGACGATCTTCTTCTCGCCCGGCTCGCCGAGGTCCTCGATGACGGTATCGACCGTCACGCCCTCGAAGCCGCCCTCGGTGTACGCGCGCTTGACCGTTTCCGCGGCGCGCTTCACGAGCGTCTGCTCGATGGTGCTTCCGACGTGGAGGTCGATCTTCTCGCGCTCGAGCGCCTCATTGATCCTGGTCTGGTTGAGCTCTTTGTTGCCGCGGAACTCGACCGAGCCGATACGCGGGCGCTCGCGCACGATCGCTTTCACGACCACGCCGCCGGATTCGCCGGGCTCGACCTCGACACGGATGTCGTCGAAGAGACCGGTCTGCCAGAGGTTGGCGAAGTTCTTCTGGATCGCGTCCGGCACGTAAGCCTCGCCGGGAACGATGCCGAGGTAGACGCGGATGGTGTCGCTCGCCACCGAGGAGTTCCCGACGGCTTCGAACCGCTCGACCGTCTGTCCGCTCACTTGTTGCTGCGGTTTGGCGGTCGGCGCGTCGGTGATGCGACCGGTGGAGGGCGCATCGAGGATCACGCCCGGGCGCGGCTTCGGCCGCTCCTGCGTGGGAGCGGTTTGGGCTCGGGCGACCCTGCCGGCGAACGCCAGGACCACGAGCATGACGAGAATTCGAGTCATAAGTTCTGTCGAGACACGGTTTTGAAGTGAGACGCACGACCCTGGAGAGAGGTCACGCCAGACCCTGAACAGCCGAGAAACGCGGCGCATTCTACACGGCCGGCCGATATCATCCGGCCCCGTGCGCATCGTCCGAGCGCTTGTTCTCGTCTTTGTTGCTGCCGGCTTGGACGGCGGACCGCTGCCCGAGGTCTCGCTCGCCCCGAAAAACGGGGTGCTGCGGCTCGCGGTCACGGGCGACACGGGCGAGGGTGCGGACGCCGTCGCCGCGGGAATCGCGAAGGTTCACGCGCAGAAGCCGTTCGACGCGATCGTGCTGACCGGCGACAACTTCTATCCGTGCGGCGTGGAATCGGTGGAGGATCCGCGGTGGAGTCTCGTCACCGCGCTGACCAGCATCGGCGTCCCGGTCCTCCCCATCCTCGGCAATCACGACTCCTGCGGCAAGGCCGATCCCGACGCGCAGATTCTTGCTCCGATCCCGAACTGGCAATTCCCCGCGCGCGAATACGCCGTTCGCGCGGGCGTCGCGGACTTCGCGTTCGTCGACACGAACCCGTATGTGAAGGGACGCTCGCGCGAGCTCGAGTCGTCGCTGCGCGACGTGTTCGCGAGCTCGAAGGCGCGCTGGCGCGTGATCGTCGGACACCATCCCGTGATCTCGTCCGGCTACCACGGCTACTTCCCGCGCGATGAAGTGAACCGCATGCGCAAGGTGATCCCGACGCTGAGAGAAGTGAAAGCGGATCTCTACATCTGCGGCCACGATCATCACCTGGAGCTGATCCGCGGACGGATGCTGCATCTCGTCAGCGGTGCCGGCTCCGCACCCGTGCCGCCGATCAAACTGCGGCTGTCGACGGTGTACCCCAGCGAGATCCGCCGCGAACGGATCGGCTTCGCCGTGGTGGAGATCCGCGCGAAATCGATTCGCGTGCGGTTCTATGACGCGAAAGGCCGCGCGAAGAGCGAGTGGTTGTAGCGCCGGCGGGCTATGAAGGCGTGGATCCGTACAAGATCTGATGCCGCCAATCGTTCAGGCGATCCACGGCCGCCGCATCAGTTGCTCCGCTCGTTTCTTCTCGAACCGCGAGCTGCGGCTCTTCCGGCCTGAGGAATCGGAGCACGCGTCGCCGCCTGTTCACGCGCCGAATGAGACTTTTCATTTCGGCGTGTCGCGTGTTGGGAGCGTAGGTACGGTTTTCCCACGTTCCGGGCTCGAACCAATGTTTGAAGTCGTGGAAGTTGATCGCGGCGACGTCTCGCGTTACGACATTGCTCGTCCATTCCACGATCCGTCCCGTGCCGTCGTCACCGACCTCGGAGTACCAAAGCGGTCTTCCGTTGCGACGCTCCGTCGCTGCGGGGACGAACGCATCGTCAATGCGCTTGTACGAATCGACAGGGAACTGACCCCAGGAATACGGATGAAAGGTGATCATGTCGAAAAGATGCAAACCACGATCGCTTTCCTGCTTGAGAGTTTCTCGGATCACCGCCTCGTGGTCGGCTTCCGGTCCCACGAATTCTGCATCCGGCCTCACCGAACGGACACCGTTCGTGAACGGGATCGTCACCTCGTCGAGAAGTCGAGCTACGGCGATGTCCCACCGGTCCAAACCTATGGCCGGCCAATAGATATGCTGCCCCGGCTCGTTCCACGCGGCGTACCAGGAGATGTCGGCACCATACCGATTCGCCAACGCGGCGCCGAATTGGTGGACCGCAATGGGATCGATGTGCGGCGGGCGCGAGCAGTAAGGATGCTCGTCGGCGAAGCGAATGCCTTTTGAGCCGTCACGAGGATCAACCCAGGCACTGCAGCCTCGCGTGTAAGGCAGATACGCAGGCGCGTGGTTGGAGGCGTATTGGGGCGCCCACATCAGGTTGGCGAAGACCTTCATCCCGCGCCGCGGATCGCCTGCATGTCCGCGTCGACCTTGGCCCAGTTGAAAACGCCAGGTTCCGGGTTGGCAGCATCCCAGAAGACCCACACTCGGATGAACGAGAGTCCCATGGCGGCGAGCGCCCGCATGCCGGCCGCCGGCGCATGCTCGAAGCTCTCCCAGGAGTTGCCGAAAAGTATGCGAGGCATGCGGCAATATACGTCTACTTCCACTATTCCGCACGGGTGGCAACGCTTCCGGATCTAGGATTCGAGCGCGTACGTCGCCCGCCCGCCCCCGAACGACCAGTTCTCCTTCGTCACTTCGACGAGGCTCACCAGCACGTCGTCCGGACGCACATCCACCGCCTCCTGCAACCGCCTCGCGATGTCGGCGTAAAGCGCGCGCTTGACCTCCACCGTGCGCCCGGCGTTCAAAGTGATCTGGACGACCACCAACGCGTCGGAGCGCTCCACACCGCCGTACGACGGATGCGCAACGAGGTTGTCGTGATCGACTTCTTCGATGATGTGAAAGCGATCATCGGCAGGAACGTTGGCAGTGGTGACGAGCGCCTCATGAATCGCATTCGACGCGTCGCGGAGAAATTCGGGCGTGCGGCCTTTGCGGAGGGTGATACGAACGAGCGGCATACGAGCGGATTGTAGTGCACGCACATAATGTCTCTATCGGTGGAGCATGTGAGTCCGTACCGTGTCGTCTGCGCGCAAGACATTGAATCTCGTAATGGAAAGGACTCACATGGTACGGAAGCTCACTTCGATTGTGGCAGCACTCACGGTGGCACTTGCTCTCATCCCCGCTCCGAAAGCACACGCCATCAACAGGGAGATTCATTACACGATCTGGTTCTACGGCGTTTACGGCCCTCGTTCCACGGAGCCGGTCGGCGAATGGACCAAGTATTGCGATCAGAGCATGGGCGGATGGGGAGCCCTGCCGTACGAATGCTTTGGCGCCAATCCGCCGGAGCAGTGCGAGACCGACGTCGTCTTCGGCGACATCTGCGAGGAGTAACGAATCCTGAAGCTCACGCGGTGCGGCCGCGCGCCGCGTGAGCGACTCCGCCCATTCGCTGCACGAAAGCACCCATTCCCTGCACGCCGTGACGCACACACCCGATTCGCGGCACACTGTCGCGATGCGGCGGTGGTGGATCCCTCTGTTCTGGTGCGCGTTCGCGTTCATGTCCGCGACCCAGACCTTCCTGGCGATGCTCACGCACGGGCATTCGTTCGCACGCATCGTCTTCTATCAACTCTGTGTCTGGGCGGGATGGATCGTCCTCACGCCGCTGGTGATCCGCCTCGTCGAGCGGTTCCCGCCGCGGCGGTGGCGGAACATCTTCGTGCACGCGGGCGTGGCCGCGTCCATGGCGATCACGCACGTGGCGTACTGGATCGCGATGACGATCCTCATCCAGCCGTACGACGACATGACCATCCGCGAGTTCGGTCCGAACTTCCCCTCGGCGACGGTCGCGCGAATGCCGCTGGAGATCGTGATCTATCTCGCGGCCATGGCCATCGGGCACACGCGGACGCTGGAACGCTCACTGAGCCAGGCGCGCCTGCACGCGCTCGAGTTACAGATTCAGCCGCACTTTCTGTTCAACACGCTCAACGCCATCAGCTCGCTCGTGCGCGCGCGGCAGAACAGCGAGGCGGTGGAAGTGATCGCGGGCTTGTCGGATCTGCTGCGCTACACGCTCGACCACGCCGGCGAGCAACGCGTGCCGCTCGAGCAGGAGACGGCCATGGTCCAGCGCTACCTCGGCATCCAACGCGTGCGCTTCCCCGACCGGCTCGACGTCCACATCGACGTCGCTGACGACGCGCGCCGCGCCGCTGTGCCGACGCTCATCCTGCAGCCGCTCGCGGAGAACGCGATCCGTCACGGCATCGCGCGTGCCGCGAGCGCGGGACGGGTGGAGGTGCGCGCATTCCGTCGCGACGGGACGTTGGAGATCGAGATGTTCAACACCGGCTCGCTCGCGAATGGGAATCGTCGCGGCATCGGCCTGACCAACACCGTCGAACGGCTGCGGCAGCTCTACGGCAACGCGCACCATTTCGAATTGCGCGAGCGCGACGGCGGCGTCGTCGCCGCGATCTCGATCCCCTGGAGCGTGGTCGCGTGAAGGTGGTGATCGTCGATGACGAACCGCTCGCGCGACAGGTCGTGCGAATGCTCGTCGAGAGCGACCGCGAGCTGACGATCGCCGGCGAATGCAGCGGCGTCGACGCGGCGGAGGTCATCGCGCGCGAGCGTCCGGACATTCTCTTCCTCGACATCCAGATGCCGGAGGTGGACGGGTTCGAGGTGATCGAGCGCGTTGGCGCGGACACCGTGCCCGCCGTCGTCTTCGTCACTGCGCACGACGACTACGCGCTGCGTGCGTTCGAAGTGCACGCGCTCGACTACCTCCTCAAGCCGTTCGACGACCGGCGCTTCTTCACCGCGCTGTCGCGGGCGAAGGAGCGCGTGCGCGCGAAGACACCGAGCACGTTCGTGCGACGATTCCTCGTGCGCACGCGCGAGAAAGTGCTGTTCCTCAAATCGGACGACCTCGAATGGATCGAGGCCGCGGACTACTACGTCTCGCTCCACACCGGCGGGAAGAGCTATCTCCTGCGACAAACGATGGCCGAGATCGAGCGCCAGCTCGACCCGTCGAAGTTCGTGCGCGTGCACCGCTCCGCGATCGTGAACCTCGAGCGCGTCCGCGAGATGCACCCGCTCTTCCGCGGCGATTCCGTGCTCGTCCTCGCGGACGGCACGCAGCTCCGGCTGAGCCGGGCGCGCCGGGAAGAGTTCGAACGGCGCCTGGCCGGGATATAAAGGCAGCGCATTTGCTGGAGGTTTTCTGCATGCGAAGCTTTTTCCTCGCCGTCCTCATCGCTTTTCCCTCTCTCGTCTCGGCGCAGCAGTACATCCTTCCCGCGGCCGGCAGCGTGCAGGGCGGGAACGGCACGTACTTCCGATCGGACGTCTCGATCTGGAACTTCCGCGACGAGAGTCAGCGCATCGTGATGCGCTGGCTGCCGCAGGCCACGAGCGGCGTCGGTCTTCCAACGGTCGAGCTCACCGTCGGCGCGTTCAGCGGGATCCAGGACGAGGACTTCGTCGCCAACGTCATGCATCGTACGGGCAGTCTCGGCGCGATCCTGTTCACTGCCGTTCGTATCGACGGAACGCCCGACCCGAACGCGCGGCTGACGATTCAATCGCGCATCTGGACTCCGCAGCCGAACACGCTCGGATTCACGTCACAGTCGTTCGACGCGATCCGGGTCACGCAGATCGCCGGCGACCGCCGCGCGCTCACGAATCAACGGAACGACTTCCGCTACCGCATGAACGTCGGCATCGTGAACTTCGACACGCAGGCCACGCGCACGTGGCAGATCCTCCACGCCTCGGAGACGACTCCGATGACGCTGCCGCCGATGTCGATGCACCTGATCACGCTCCCGCGTCCACCGAACAGCAGCGATCCGTTCCTGGTCAAGATCCTCGGCGACGGAGGCTCGCAATTCAACTGGGTGGGGTTCGGGTCGAGCGTGGACAACGTGAGCGGCGACGCGTGGTCGTCGATGGCGTACTCGGCGACGTTCCCGTAAGGGGCTTCCCACAGGACCGCCGGCGTCCCCGCCGGCTGACCGGGCGGCGTCCCGCGCCGCCCGCCCGGGTGGCGGCGCGGGACGCCGCCACATCAGCCGCCGGGACGGCGGCGGTCCGCAGTGGCTCAATTCGCGATCGGCTCTTCGACGGGCCGCGGCACGAGCACGACCTCATCCCCGTTCATCGTGAAGTCGATGTGCTCGGGGACGTTGTCCTTGTTGCGGATCATGAACTCGGACAGCTCGTCTTCGACATGGCGCTGAATGGCGCGCCGCAGGGGACGCGCGCCGGAATTCGCTTCCTCGCCCGCTTTCGCCAGCAGCCAGCGCACCACCGAGTCGTCCACAGCGATCTGCACGTTCTTGTGCACGAGGGCGTGGTTCACGTCGTCGATCAGCAGTTGGCAGATCGCGCGCAGCTCCTTCTCGGTGAGCGGATTGAAGATGATCACCTCGTCGATGCGGTTGATGAACTCGGGGCTGAACTCGCGCTTGAGCTCTCCGTGGATGAGCTGTTCGGCCGACTTCTGATCGGCGTCGCCGCTCTTCTCGCGGAAACCCATGTGTCCCTTGGTCGCGAGATGCCGCGTGCCGAGGTTGCTGGTCATGATGATCAGCGTGTTGCGGAAGTCGACTTGGTTCCCCAGCGAGTCCGTGAGAATGCCGTCCTCGAGGATCTGCAGGAGGATGTTCGCGATGTCGGGATGTGCTTTCTCGATCTCGTCGAGTAGGACGACGGAGTACGGATTGCGACGCACGCGCTCCGTGAGCTGTCCGCCTTCCTCGTGACCGACGTAGCCGGGAGGCGAGCCGATGAGCTTCGACACGGCGTGCTTCTCCATGTACTCGGACATGTCGAAGCGGACGAGATGCTTCTGCGATCCGAAGAGGAACTCCGCGAGACGCCGCGCGACCTCGGTCTTTCCGACGCCGGACGAGCCGAGGAAGATGAATGAGCCCATCGGCCGGTTCGGTGAGGCGACGCCGAGGCGGGAGCGGCGGATCGCGCGCGAGATCGCGCGGATGGCCTTGTCCTGACCGACGATGCGCAGCATCAGGATCTCTTCCATGTTGATCAGCTTCGCGGCCTCGTCGGCCTCGATCGAAGTGACCGGGATGTCGGTCCAGGAGCTGATGATCTCTTCGACGTCGCGCTGCGTGACCTCCATCATCTCGTCGCCGACCATCTCGCGCTCGGCCTTGAAGCGCTCGATCTCTTCCTTGAGCTCGATCTCGCGCTCGCGGAGGAACACGGCCTTCTCGAAGTCTTTGTCTGAGATCGCCTTCTTCATCTCCTTCACGATCGAGCGCGTCTCCGCTTCGAGTCTGCGCAGGTTCTGCGTGTCCGCGACGCGGCGCAGCTTCACCTTCGCGCCGGCCTCGTCGAGGATGTCGATGGCCTTGTCGGGGAAGAAGCGGTCGGTGATGTAGCGGTTCGATTGATACACCGCGCTCTTGATCGCGGTGTCGCTGTACTTGACCTTGTGGAACGACTCGTAGCGTTCCTTCACGCCTTCGAGGATCTGCAGCGTCTCATCCTCGGTCGGCGGATTCACGACGATGGCCTGGAAGCGCCGCAGCAGCGAGCGGTCTTTCTCGATGTAGCGGCGGTACTCGCGAATCGTCGTCGCGCCGATACACGAGATCTCGCCGCGCGACAGCGCCGGCTTGAGGATGTTCGCCGCGTCGAGCGAGCCTTCCGCCGAGCCCGCGCCGATGAGGGAGTGGATCTCATCGATGAAGATGATGATGTCCTGGTTTTCTTTCAGCTCTTTGATGATGCCTTTGAGCCGCTCCTCGAACTGGCCGCGATACTTCGTGCCCGCGACGATCAGCGAAAGATCGAGCGAGAGAATGCGCTTGTTCGCGATGAACAGCGGCACGTTGCCGTCGACGATGCGCTGCGCCAGTCCTTCGACGATCGCGGTCTTGCCCACGCCCGGTTCGCCGAGAAGGATCGGGTTGTTCTTCGTGCGGCGGGAGAGGATCTGAATGATCCGCTCGACTTCCTTCTCGCGGCCGATCAGCGGATCGAACTGCTGCTGATGCGCCATCGCTGTGAGATCGCGCGCGTACTCGGCGAGGAACGGGAGCTCTTTCTTCTGTTTGTCCGCCTCGCGTTCTTTGAGGATCGAGATCGTCTCCTCGCGCACGCCGTAGACGTTGAGGCCTTTGCCGGTGAGGATGCGTGCGGCGGTGGACGACTCCACGCGCAGGATGCCGATCAGGAGGTGCTCGGTGCCGACGTACTGGTGGAGCATCGACTCCGCCTCGTGCGCGGCGTAGGCGAGGATCTTCTTCGATTCCTCGCTGAGGGGCAGCTCGGCCGACGAAGAGATGCGGTCGACGAAGAGTCGATCGCCCTCCACTTCTCTTCGGATCTGCTCCGGTTTGACGTTGAAGCGGGAGAAGATCTCTTTGATGATCTCCTCCCCCTCGCGAAGGACGCCGAGGAGGATGTGCTCGGACTCGATGACGCGGGAGCCGAGCTTGGACGCTTCGTAGCGGGCGAAGAAGAGTGCGCGGCGGGCCTTCTCGTTGTATTTCTCGAACATGTCAGTTGTGCCGCTGTTGCTTCATCTCGAAGATTCGGTCACAGCGTGCAGCCAGTTCCGGGTTATGGGTCACGATGATGGAAGTCAGTCCGCGCTTATTGTGGCACTGCCTCATCAATTCGAACACTTTTTCACTGGTTACGAGATCGAGGTTCCCCGTCGGCTCGTCGGCGAGGAAGAGCACCGGGTTCGCCAGAAGCGCACGCGCGATGGCGACTCGCTGCTGCTCACCGCCGGAAAGCTGGTTGGGAAAGTGACGACTTCTCTCCGCCAGTCCGAGCTCGGCCAGCAGCTCGGACGCCCGATATAACGTCTCGTCGCGATCCGCTCTTCCGATCCATCCGGGCATGGCCACGTTCTCGAGCGCGGTGAACTCGGGAAGGAGATGGTGGAACTGAAAGACGAACCCGACGCTTCGGTTGCGGAAGCGCGCGAGCTGGTCAGCCGTGAGCGTGCCGAGGTCTCGGTCGTCGACGCGAATCTTGCCGCGGTCGGGACGATCGAGTCCGCCGAGGAGATGGAGGAGGGTGGACTTGCCGATGCCGGACGGCCCCACGATCGCCAGCATCTCGCCCTTCTCCACTTCGAGATCGAGGCCGCTGAACACGACCACCGGAACCTCGGCATTGCGATACGTCTTCGCGAGCTGCTGTCCTTCGAGGAAGGGCATCGGAGAACGATTATAGGTCTGGAGTGCGCGAGCGCGAGTTCGCGCTCTGCAACACTGCGCATTACCTGAGGCGCTCGTGCCAGTAGTTCGGCTTTCTGCTGGTGTGCGCCAACGCGACAATCTCCACGTACTCGTCGTGCTCGCGGTAGACGAGAAAGAACGGGAAGTGGCGCAGAGGAACACGACGAACGGCCCCGCGAACTCGCACGCGCCGAACGACCTCACCGCCCGCGGGATGATCGGATATCAGATTCACGGCGGCTTGGATGTCGGTCCAGAGACGGTCTCCCAACCCCGCTCCATGCCGCTCGTACCAAGCGATGTAGTGGCGGAACTCCTCTTCGGCCGCCGCGTTCGGACGAACAGATCGACTCACCGGCCGAAGATGTCTCGCTCGATGCGGCGCCGCACGTCATTCCAATCCGATGTCACGAGAGTACCCGCGTCGACCGCGGCGCAGCGACGCTCGATCTCGGCCGCCCATGCCTCGTCCACATCTGCGTCCGGCTGCGGCTCCAGGCTCTCGAGAATTCGGACAGCCACTTCCGCGCGATCCGGTTCGGGAAGGCTCAGCACCTGTTCCAGCAATGTCTCGGTGTCATTCATCGCGAACTCATTATCACCCCGACATCTGATTCATCCTCTTTCTTAGCGCCTCCACCGACCGCTCATCCAGCGCGACGTGCGTCACATTCCAATCCTTGCCCCGCTTCTCGAGATAGCCCACCGAGGTCGGGTAGTCGAACCGTCGTGGGCCGGCGCTGGCGGGGTTGAAGTACGTCACGGCGCCGAGGCGCTCGTTGTGCGGGAGGTGGCTGTGTCCGAAGACCACGAGGTCCGCCGGCTCGTCCCGCAGCGATGCAACGACGCGCGGCGCGGGCTTGCTCGCGCGCGGGAGGATGTGCGTGAGCAGAAACCGCAATCCTCCAAGGGCGAAGCGCATCACGTCCTCGCCCGTTGCATTGTCATTGTTACCGTCGACGTAGGTCACCGGCGCGAGCGCGCGCAGCGCTTTCAGCACGTGCGCGCCGCCGACGTCGCCGGCGTGCACGATGGCGTCGACGTTCGCGAAGAGCTCCGGCACGCGCGGATGCACGACGCCGTGCGTGTCCGAGATGATGCCGATGCGTAGAATCTCCGTCATGCGCTTCATTCTGATCCCTTGCACGCTCGCCTGCATGCTCGTCGCCATGCCGATCTTCGGCGACGAAGCGGCGGACCTCCGCGCCGCGCGCACCGTCTTCGAGGAGAACATCGCCGCGATCCGCAACAAGAACCGCGACAAGTACATCTCCCTCTACCTCAACAGCCCCGGACTCGTGCGCATCGGCCCGACCGGCTTCACCCTCGGCTACGAGGAGTTCGCGAAAGGCGCGGGCTCGGGATGGCCGGACACGATCGAAGCGACGGACATGCGTCTCACGCCGTTGCGCCCGGGCGTCGTGTACGGAACGTATCGCTACCGCGTGCGCTACGGCGCGAACGAGATCACCGGCATCTCCGAGCGCGTCTTCGTCGACACGCCGTCCGGCTGGAAGATCGCGCTCACCGGCGCAATCAACGCGCCCCTCGGCACGCCGCCCTCCGCGCGCGTCATCACCGGCGCGACGCTCATCGACGGCCGCGGCGGCGCGCCGATCCCGAACGCGACGGTGGTCGTTCGCGATAGCAAGATCGAATGCGCGGGCAAGTGCGACGCTCCGGCAGGAGTGGACGTCATCGACGCGCGCGGCATGTGGATCACGCCTGGGCTCGTGGACGCGCACATGCACTTCTCGCAGACCGGCTGGGCGGACGGGCGTCCGGACGCGCTCGATCTGCGCGCGAAGCATCCGTACGAAAACACGATCGCGGATCTGCGCGCGCACCCGGAACGCTTCGCGCGCTCGTATCTCTGCTCCGGCGTCACCGGCGTCTTCGACGTCGGCGGCTACACGTGGACGACCGACCTCGCGAAGCGGCTCGAGCACGACACCGCCGCGCCGCACATTTCCGCCGCGGGCCCGCTGCTCTCGACGCTCGATCACTGGCTCAACCTTCCCGCGGAGCATCAGTTCATTCATCTGAAAGACGAGGCGACGGCGCGCGAAGGCGTCCGTTATCTCGCCGCGCATGGTTCGCGCGCGGTGAAGGTCTGGTACCTCGACGCGAACGTTCCCGGCATCACCGCCGCGGGCGAAGCCGCGAACGCGGCGAAGCTTCCGCTGATCGTGCACGCGACGGAGCTCGAAGGCGCGAAGGCCGCGGTGCGCGCGGGTGCAAAGCTGCTCGTGCACAGCGTCTGGGACCTGCCGGTCGACGATGAATTCATCGCCCTCGCGAAACAGCAGGGCACGATTCTCACGCCGACGCTCACGGTGATGAGCGGCTACGTGCGGATGTTCGAATCCGCGGTCTCGCACACGCCGCCCGCGATCGACGACCCGAATCGCTGCGTCGATGCCGCGACGCGCGCGAAAGTCGAATCGACCGCAACCGTCGCTGCGGGAATCACGGCCGAGCAACTGCGTCAACGCGCACAACGCACCGCGCAGCGCGAAGCCGTCGCTGCCGCGAACCTGAAGCGGCTCGTCGCCGCCGGCATCCCGATCGCGACGGGAACCGACGCCGGCAATCCGCTCACGCTCCACGGCCCCGCGATCTACGCGGAGATGGAGGCGATGCAGAAGGCGGGGATGACCCCGATGCAGGTGATCGTCGCATCGACCGCCACCGCCGCGCGCGCCGCCCGCTTCGACGACGTCACCGGCACGATCGAAAAAGGCAAGAGCGCGGACCTCCTGCTGCTGGCCGCGGACCCGACGCAGGACGTGACGAATTTTCGGAAGATAAGGTTCGTGATGCGGGGCGGGGTGATTCGGGGAGTGGAGGAGTTGAGCGCGATGGCGCAGTGAGTCGGCATCTTACCGACGAAGGCACGCGACTGCGATTACAGGAGCCAAGAGCGAGGCCTCGCGCAGCATTTCGACGAGTGCCTTTCCTCACGGGCGCCCTCGGGCGACAATGAACGTCGAGGTAGGACATGGGCAAGGACTCGGGCATCGAATGGACACACCACACCTTCAACCCTTGGTGGGGATGTGTAAAGGTCTCGGACGCGTGCACACACTGCTACGCGGAGACTTGGGCAAAGCGAATCGGCCAGACGTTGTGGGGCCTCAATGCGCCGCGGCGGTTCTTCGGTGACAGCCATTGGAGTGAACCGATCCGTTGGAACGCCCAAGCCACGCGCACTGGAGTACGCCGCCGGGTCTTCTGCTCATCCATGGCTGACGTCTTCGAAGATCGCCGCGACCTCGACGTGCACCGCGCGCGACTCTGGGAGCTCATCGACGCGACACCGATGCTCGATTGGCTTCTCTTGACGAAACGTACGGACCGAGTGGAGGCGTTGGTTCCGTGGGGCGATACGTGGCCGGAACACGTGTGGCTGGGGTCCACCGCAGAGAGCCAGAAGTGGGCGGACATCCGAGTCGCGCGCCTTGTGAAGATCCCGGCGAAGGTGAGGTTCTTGTCCTGCGAGCCACTCTTGGGACGAGTAGATCTCTCTCTCTGGCTCCCTGAGATCGACTGGGTCATCGCGGGCGGAGAAAGCGGCGGGAACGCGCGACCCATGCAGCTAGAGTGGGCGCGTGCCTTGCGCGATCAGTGTCAGGCCGCAGCCGTCCCGTTCCACTTCAAGCAATGGGGCAACTGGCGCCCGGAGGGAGATGCGATGGAACGGATGAACAAAAAGGAGGCGGGCCGCGAACTCGATGGC
>Ga0209382_10001642_pt1 | contig 34732 bp, 43 predicted proteins | sample SoiMetdeltSBSDD5_FD_187599 | JGI IMG/M metagenome (GOLD analysis project Ga0209382, IMG submission 187599) | Bulk soil microbial communities from a Populus tree surrounding site in Tennessee, USA - Soil MetaG P. deltoides SBSDD5 (SPAdes) (version 2) | ecosystem: Environmental > Terrestrial >... | reverse complement strand
ATGCTTCCTCCTATTGGGGGAGAAAGCATGACTCAAATTCAACGTGTGGAGCAGCTCTCAAAAACTGTTAGCGATGTCTTGAGCCTTTTTTGAGATAAAACTGTTAGCGATGTCTTGGACCCTGACAACTAGACGCTAAGGGGCGTTTAGTCAGTGAGTGCTTGAGCGCGCCGATAAGGGCCTTGGTTTTAGTGGCCTGAGCATAATGGGCTTGGAAGATTTCCTGGTTGATATATCCCACATCCAGCGCTACATAGAGTAAGGACTGTACTTCTACTGCCGAACGGCGAGCGATCCCCAAGAAACGCGCGAATTCCCGCCTAGATTCGCAGTCGAAACCCTCAGCGATATTGGTCATTGCAGAAACTGCCGCACGGCAAATTTGATCCCGCAAACCAAAATCCTTCGCGAACGTGCCTGAGGTGGTCAACTCATAAATTTGATCAAGTCAGCTTTCGGGCCGCTTGCCAAGCCTGAATATCTTCAAAGCGTTTGATCAAAGGCATGTTTTCTTCCTTTCAGGAAGAAGTGTCAAGTGCTCAAGTGCCAAAGGATCACATGACACGTAAGCACATGATACCTGACACTTAAACACGTGACACTTTAAACCCCGTCCAAGCTGCTCGCGCTAGCATGATTACCACAATTGCCATTAAAGCTGCATTGATAAAAGCGACCGGCTTCGGCTCAATCTGGGTAATGCTAAACGGAAATGCCTCGACATGCCAGCCTAGCCCGTCGTTGAAATAGGTCAACGCGCGCCAGAGATTCGAGAACATGAGCAGCGCCGAGAGCCACCACCAACCCCGGTAGATCAATACGGCGAAGAGGACGACGAAGACTCCGCCGATGGCTAACTCCCAAATGACGCCGCGCCGGGAGGCGGGCACCAGCCCGGCGACGAAAGTGATTACAATGACGAGGAGGCCCAAGCCGACGTAAGCGTAAGCGGCTTGGTGGTGGCGGTTGGTGTCAGTCATTATCTTGATATTGCGTCAACGGATCGCTTCGCGCAACGGATCATCGGATTGTGTGCGCTGCATCCGTTGACACGACCTATGAGAACCATGCCTTTAACCGCTCGGCTTCAAAAGAACGTTTCTCTTCGAGGTACGCCGCCGAGGGTTCGGTCAGCATCACCTCCGGCGCGGGCTCGGCCAGGAAACGGCCCCGCACCAACATCGCCTCACCCTCTCCAACTTCCAGGAAACATCCCCCTTCCCCTTGGAAGGTCGCTTGCGACTCCTGGCCGGCGAATTGAGCCGCGATCCGTTCAGCGACGACTTGGCCCATCGCATCCGCAAAGACGCCCGCTTTGGGCAGCGGTTTCCCGTTCGCCATCGAAATCTCGACCACATCGCCGACCGCGTAAACACCGGCAAACTTTGTCTCCAGCGTGCGCGGGTTGACCTTCACCCACTCGCCGCCGTCCGTCAATCCGCTCTGCGCGACGATGGCCGGGCATTTGTGCGGCGGGACGCCGAGCAGCAGATCGAATGGCCGCCGCTCATTGGCGAATACGACTTCGCCCTTCTCAATGGCCGTTGCTTTGTGATTCGGGAGGAAGGTGATTCCATTCTCAACCAAGCGACTCTCGATGACATCGCAACCGGCTTGTCCAATGATCGGCAAAGACATCGGCTGCGGCGAGAAAACTTCCATCTCAACTTTTACATTTTGCCGCCGGAAGAATCCATTGACGAGCAAGGCGATTTCATACGGCGCGGGCGGACATTTGTAGGGGACGCCAAAGATGCCAAGCAGTACACGGCCTCCCTGAAATTTCCGCAGCGCTTCGGCGGCTCCCGGAATCGCCTGGGGATCGTAGACATTTAACGCGTGCGCCTGAAAGCCGGGCACTTTCTCCGGGGCCAGTTCCGCGCCCAAAGCCACGATGACCGCATCGGCTTCGATTCTTCGTCCATCCAATTCGACGGCGCGCGCGGCCGGATCGAGGGCAGTAATCGGCGCGTGAATGACTTGAATGCCGTGCGGTTCGAGCGCCGCCAGTGGGCGCTGCCCCGCTTCCAACGACGACTCACCTACCAGCGCCCACGACTTCCGAAAGCCGACCATGAAGTGCGTGCGCCGATCCACCAAAATAATTTCGTCGTCAGGCGCTAAACTTTGCCGCAACTTGTGCGCGGCGGCCAAGCCGCCGAAACCACCGCCAAGAATTAGAACACGTTTCATAGGATAATCCTTTTAGCAGATAGCTGATAGCTGATAGCGGATGGTTAATGCAAGGTGCTGCGAAAGGCATTGATGCTCTTTGATAATTGCTCACCATCCGCGTACAAAGATTTTTGTTCCTGCTCCAGGATGTACCCTCGGTCTAAAGCTAAAAAGGAGGCTCCCACGACCTCGAAGGCCGAACCGACCGAGACTTCCAGATGATAATCAAAAGCTTTATGAGTGCTTCTACTGGCTCCTTCAACGATGTTCAAGCTGATAGAATTTACTGCCCGATTCATTTGCGATTTGAGTCCATAATCTTCATGGCGCGGAAACTTGGCTGTGGCCGCATAAACCTTTTCCGCATAAGCCCTCGCCATGTGCCAGATCTTCAAACTCTCAAATCTAAATGGCATCGCTCATTCGCCTCCTCGCCATCCGCTATCCGCCATCCGCTATTCGCCATCAGCTATCCGCCATCCCCTACATTCCCATCATCCCCAGCGTATCTCGCGCTTCGCTCATAACGGCGGGTGTGATTTCGGTGTACCCTTTCTGTCGGGCATAGTCGCTGTAGATCCGGCGGATCATCCCTTGGACAAAAGTCGGCGCAGCCGCGAGACGCTTGAGCGCGGCCTCGCTCCAGACCGGCTCCGGGCCGGCGGAGGTTTGCACCGGTGCTTCCTGACCACTCAACGCCGAGCGAATCATCGCCATCGGTTCGGGGGACGTAGCCCCACCGATCGTGACCCCGAGCGAGCGAACCATCTGCGTTTCGCCGGCGTTGGTCACCATCGCCACCGCGCGGCCGCAGGTCGGGCATTGAAATGTGATAGACATCGAGCCGCCGCTTTCGGCGTTCACGGTCTCGACGAATTCCATAACGGTATTATCGGACTGGCAGACGAATTTCATAATAAAAGAGAGAACTTGGAGAAATAAGAAGCCGCGTGATACGTGAGGCGTGACTCGTGAAATTCACGCCTCACGCGTCACGGGTCACGTATCACGCGTCACTTCGTGGAGTTCCTTCAGTTCCCCCAAGTTCCTTTATTTCCTTTCTTCTAAAGTTTCCGCAATTTTCATAATCGCTCTCCCCGCCGCGCTCTCGGCGTGCTCCAAGATGAAGGGGCGGCCATTGTCTGTCTCATGCGCCAAGCGCGGATCGAACGGGATGCTGCCCAAGTGGGGCACGCCGATTTCTTCGGCAAACGCCGCGCCGCGCCCGGCCGGAAAAAATTCACCCGCGACCTCGCCGGCCTCATTGACATACCCGGCCATATTTTCGACGAGGCCGATCAGCCCGGCCCCGGCCTCGTGCGCGGCCGCAATCGCTCGCCGCACGACGAGGTGCGAGACTTGAGAGGGGATGGTGACAACGACGGCGCCGCCGGTTGAGAGATTCTGCAATTGCGGGACGAGCCGCGCAACCGTGTCAAACCGATCCGCGCCCGGCGGCAAATCGAGCAACAAATAATCCAAGTCGCCCCACTCGGTGTCCGAGATAAACTCGCGCACCGCATTCGCTTCGAGCGAGCCGCGCCAAACGAACGCGTCCGCCGCCAGACCGCCGGGATGCTGCCAACGCACCGGCGTGTCGTCGTCGGGGAGGAACAAATCCATGGACATCACGCGAATATCGCAGACGCCAATCGCGGGGCGGACGCCGTCCGAGGTGATCTCCAATTTTTGACCGCGCGCGCCGAGCATCGCCGCCGCCGAAGCACCGTGGATGTCTGCATCCAACACGCCGACCGCTTTGCCCGCCAACGCCAGCGCCGCCGCGAGATTCGCGGTGAGCGCAGATTTGCCCACACCGCCTTTGCCGCTCATGATGGCGATGACGCGCTTGACTTGCGCCAGACGCGCGCCCACCCGCTCACGCTGCGCGACGACTTGTCCGAGGACGTTGGATTTATCCATCTCTATTTAGCAATGATTACACAGAACGCCGTCAGCGCGGCCGCCGCCAAGACGGATTCGATATAAACCTTGCGCGCCTGACGGCGAAGGATTTGCATAAGCTGCGCATCTTCGATCTTCTCTTCCCCGGTATCCATGTTGCGCGACCCGCGCGCGGTCAACGATACTCAAGTTTTCTCGTGGGCTTGAAAGAAGCCAATGGCCGCCAGGTAGAACGGGACGAACAGGCCCAGGCGCCACCAACGATCTACGCCGGTGAGGATCAAGGCCGCCGCTATGCCAACGCTGATAACAAACATCACGATACCAAAACTAAGCCGGGCTTGTCGCTGGCGCGGACCGATGTTCTCCACACACACCTCGCCTTGGTTTCCCTGTGGCAAAGAGCCATCTTCTTTTCCCAGACCAAAGGCTAAACGAGTTAAGTGTAAGACGTGGTTATTCATCAGTCACCTTTTACCCCCACCCTGCCTACCTCTCGGGCCAGAACGACACTCATCGCCGCCCCACCCGCGAACGCTGCGCCCAGATTACTCAACGCTGCCACTTTCACCATCGCGCCATTTCCGCTGCCCACGCGCCAGCCCAAGTGATCCAGGATTAAATCCATCACACTAAATGCCAGAACGGCGACCACCGCGCTCATGCATGCCAATCGAACCGAAGCCTGCCAGCTTTGCAACGCGATACCAAGCGCCACCCCGGTGATCGCGGTGACGATGAAGACCCCGACGATGAACAGCAGCGTGAAGTTGAGATGGATCGGCAGCCCGCGCCAGATTTGGGCGACGAGGCCCCGCAGTGGGAGGAGCGCCAGCCCGACCATCAGTGTGCCAAAACCGAAACTCAGCGCGCCCGCCCAAGCGAAGCGCCGCGCGTGAGGATAACGGGTGAGGCGACTGAGCCAGAATCCCCAAACCGCACCCGCAGTTAAGAGAACAATCAGTATGGTAACAATCATCCCAGTAACAATCAGCGGCGGCGGATCAAACTGAAAGCTCAAGCCCATCACATCGCCCACGACCCGACTTAGCCCAAATGGAAACGCCGCCGCGACGCCGAGGCACAGGCCGGTTGCGAGTGCGCCATGGAGAGCAACAAAAATTACATCCATCCGTTCTATCCGTTCCATCCGTTGATTCAGTCCGGCTCTTTCACTGTAATCCCCAACAAACCCACAATCTGTTCAGCTTGTGAGGCGTCAATGATCGCGCCTTTCAATTCCTTCGCGCCCGCCCGCAAGCCATTGATGACAGAGCCCCGGAAATCCGCGCCCACCAGTTGGCTGCCGAGCAAATCTGCATTCGCCAGGTCACAGTCTAAAAACACGACGCCGTTCAAGTCAGCGGATTCAAAAGAAGCGCCGCGCAAAACACACTTTTCAAAACGCGCCGATTTGAAACTGGCCGAGGCGAAAACCGCGCTTTCCAGATTGCAATCGCGGAAGAGAACATCCTCGGCGCGCGCTTCCAGCAGTTGAGCACCCAACAATCGGCAGCCGATGAATTCCACTCGCCGCCAGTGCGCTTTCTCCCACTCTGCGCCCGATAGGTCTGAAGCTTCTAACTGCACATCTACAAGCCGCACTTTTGGCAACTTCGTCCGGCTCAGACTGACGCGGCGCAAATGGACTTGGTCAAAAATGACTCCGCTGGCGGACTGATTCGTAAAATCCCCGCCCGACCAAGCGACTTGAGAATATTCTGCGTGATCATCAAGGCGACTGACCGCCTCGGCGCGAAGCGGCTTGGGTAACTTAGGCGATTGGAGATTACGGGTTTTCATTTCTCCCTGATTCTCAGTCCCTCACGCAAGCGTCCTGAGCGGAGCGGCAATCCTGAGCGGAACGCAGTGGAGCCGAAGGATTGCCGCGCAGTCGAAGGATGCGATTCCAAACCAGATTCTGTTAGGGAAACGCCCCCTTCGACTGCGCCCTGCAGAGAACGCAGGGCTCCGCTCAGGGTGCTGGCCCGTTTTCCTAATGATCAGTCACGCCCCACTCGATCAACTCAATCCGATTCCCGTCCGGGTCGGCGATGAAGAAGCGATCCGCGCCGGGGATAGGTGTAGCCTCATCCATTTGGATTCCGCGACCTTGCAGGAAAGTCCGCGCGGCCTGGGCATTCTCCACCGCGAGCGCAATGTGCCGAGGGCTGGGAGGTTCGCTCTCCTTCACCGGCATCAAGTGAATCTGCTGCGCGCCGATTTGAAACCAGCGGACATGCAGCCCCGCCGCCGGAAATGTGGAGGGGATCGCGATCTCCGTCAGGCCCAGCACATCCCGGTAAAACGCGACAGCGCGCTCCATGTCTTGAACGGGAACGCTGTGGTGATGGATGCCGGTTAGATGCATAATCCGTTTTTCCAATTGCTCCGGCATCGGTTGAAAACCGACGCCTCGTTCTGGTAAGTCCGCGAAGCGGACTTGGTTTACCGCAGCCGTCGGCTTCTAGCGGATGGCTGAACTTCGCGCTTTCATCTTGATCCAAACGTCGCCGGAAGCAATAAGCCGCCTAACGGCGAGCGGCGAACTCGCGGATTAGCCCACCGTTCTAATCTACATAGAATCGTAAGGAGCGGGGTTCACTGAGTTAGTAGTCTTAGCCTTTCAGACTCAACCAGATACTTCAGCCATTTGTTGCCTTTTGGTGTTAGGCGGACTTCCAACTCCACACCCCACTTTCCGCCATATCCTTCTTGAAGTTCTAGGGTAGGCAATAGATAAGGCTCTCTCGCTAAAACAAGAACAATTCCTTCCGACTCAAGATAATGATAACCAGCCTGTTCCATTGCGTCTCTAATTGCTTCATCACTGCGTTCTTCCCAGCTCCCAACTTTTAGATTTTCCGAAATTACTATAGGGCATTGTGGGTGTTCAAGCAAAACAGCACTTATCTTAAGAAGGAGCTCTTTTTCTTTTGATGATACTCTGCTCAACACAGGTAATCCATAAGCAATTTCCTGCTTTAACTTATAATGTCTCAGTTCCTGTGGGGAAGGAGTGTTTTGACTATGTGCTCTTGTGTGGCAGTTGGGGCACAAGACTATTAGATTGTCGTAAGTCGTCTTGCCTCCTGCTTCCAGATGATCTATATGATGGATTTCTAGCCAAGGCGCACCGCATAAGGTGCACCGATGTCCGGCCATCTCACAAAGCAAATCCTCCAAGGGAGTAGGGATATATCGTTTTGAGGTTCGATACTCGCGTATCACGTCATCGAAATGTTCGGGATGGTCGTAGTGACTTCTATCAAGCAGTGGTTTTCCCATTTATCCTTGCCTTGCCATCAAAAACTTTGGATTTGTTACAGGACTGGGGCGGGCTAACTCCAGGTTAGATTGTCCATCTATTCCGTTCGCCCAAGTTCCTTGATTTCCCTCAGTTCCCCGCCTTCTCTTTCCCGCCGTTCCCTGCCATCCCCTTGAAATACCCAAACGCGCCTTCGCCCTGCGCCTCCCACATCTCGCGCATTATTTTGAGTCCGGTGTCAACGGATCGCTGCGCGCAACGGATAACCGGATAGCAGTTGATGAATCCGTTTATCTGTTCCACATCCGTTGACACCCTGATACCTTGCTTCTGGACTCCCGCCTTCGCGGGAGTGACATGACGCAGCAGTGAACTCATAGCCTCTTTCGCCCCCGCTCATAAGGCGCGCGGACGACAATGTCTGTCATTGGATAGTGTTTGGCATTCCGCGTAATGAGTTCTGCGCCGAGCACTTTGGCAGTGGCGGCGATCAACCCGTCGCCCAAGTCCAACCGATGACTGCGGGCAAACTGATTCAAATACGCCCCAGCCATGCGTGCCACGGTTTCGTCTGCCGGATAAATGGTGAATAAGGCCAAGATGGCCTCGGTATCCGCCTCCTCGCCGCGCCGCATTCCGGCAAGAATTTCCGTCACAGAGATGCTGGAGATGAAGAGCTCGCCGTCAGCCAATAGGGCATTGGCAATGTAATCCGTGGCTACTTCAACGCCATGAAAGTGGTCAATTAAAACGTCAGTGTCTATCAGCCGCACGGCGGGTCACCCTCAAACGGCTCAGGCGTCGTCCCCGACGCAAACGGTTGACGTACTGCACGCCATCGTCCGGAATATCTGCCCGGCCCTGCCAAATTCCGGAGGTGCGCTTCAAAGCCGCGCGGATGCGTTTCTCTGAAAGTAGGACGATGCGCCCGGCGCGGTCAACCGTCACCAGCATTTCATCGCCCACCTTCAGCCCGCTGCGGAGTTCTTTAGGCACAGTCAAGCGAAAGCCTTTTTCAATCGGGATGCGATCCATGTTTCACCTCCTGCGCTCTATCATACTCCCAATCTTAATTGAAGTTCCCTCAGTTCCTTGAGTTCCTTCAGTTCCCCCGAGTTCCCTCAGTTCCCCGTCTTCTCTTCTCCGCCATTCCCCGCCATCCCCTTGAAATACCCAAACGCTCCCTCTCCCTGCGCTTCCCACATCTCGCGCACTTTCTTAAGCATCTCGTCGGCGATGTCGAAGTTGATCGCGGAATGGCCGGCGTCGCGCGCCAGGCTCTCGACCATCTCGCGCACCATCGCCCGCTCAAACTTGGGCACGCGCTCCAAGCGTACGAGCGCGTCATCCGTCCAGGGCATAGACTTCTTCACGCCTTCGTCGCCGGCGTAGCCCAAACGTTTGGCAACTTCAATGGTCACGTCCAGCGTCACCTCGGGCAACTGCTTCTCGCGCGCGTAGCGTTCCATCGCCAACATCGCAATCGGGCGGACGAAGGCGGGCACGCGGTTGTTCACGCGGTCGAGCGCATCCGGTGTCCACGGGAACACGCGCTCGTGCGGAACGTATTCTTCAATCGGCGAGCGCGCGGACTGGCGCGCCTCGACGATCTTGCGGTCTTCGGCCTCCAACCCCATCAAGTGCTTGGCCGAGGGCGGCAAGATGCCCATGAGCGCGCCGTGCAGCAGATCGAGCGTGATGTGGTTGTAGCCTTCCTTGCGCGCATATTCCTCGACCGAGACTTTCGCCATCGCCTGAGCGAACGGCGGCGCGCGCAGGATGAGCTTCAGCGCATCGTCGTCCCACTCTAGCGGATCTTCCTCGTATTCTTCGAGCGTGGGGATGTCGAATGGTTTGGCATCCGCCGCGCCGACGATGAGCAGATTGTAATCACACTGCCGCAGCAGGTTCTCGGTGTTCGAGCCCATGTCTGCGCCCTCGATGTGGTGCGCGCCCCACCGACCGAACACAACCAGATCGGGACTCTCCTTCTCGCACCATTCGATGATTTTGTTGAATGGTTTGCCGACGAGCACTTCGGTGGTGATGGGCACGCCTTCTTCTTTGGCGACCTTCTCAGCGCGCAGCAGATTGGCCTCGCAGACTTTCTTCAGGCCGCGGTCAATGATGTTGTTGTGCAGCTCTTCCTGCTCCTCGAACTTGAAGACTTTCCCGGCCTGATACGAGAGGACGTAGCGGATGTTGTTGAAGGCGGCATAGTGGTAGAACGGATCAAACGCGCCGACGACGTGAACACTCGCGCCGAAGGTCTGCGCCAGCCGCAGCGCTTTGCGCAGCGCGACGAAGCAGTACGCCGACGAATCCGCGCAGACGAGAATCTTGCCGCCGCGCAGCGAGCGTTCTTTTTGTTTCATGATCAGCATGTCGGTACTAATGAGCCGGGCGACGCGGCTGGTGACCGAGCCAAGCTGGCTGCGCGTGACCTGCCCGATGCCGTGCCCGCCCATGACGACCAGATCATAGTCGCCGGAGTTAATGTCCTTCGCCAACTGCTCGAAGTGAATCCCCTCCATCAGCTTGCGCTCGATCTTCAGGTTGCTCTCTTCGCCGCGCTTGTTGAGCACATCGAGGAAGGAATCGGAGATGAGGATGAGGCCCTGCTCGATCAGCTTGTCGTGGATTTTGCGTTGGCGCGCGAGTTCCTCATCCGTCTGGAACCGAGCCGGCAGCCCGACCTCCAACTGGCGGAAGCGGTCATCGTGCAGGCGCGCGGCGTACACATGATTGCCGATGAGCGTCGCGTCCCATTCGCGGGCAAATTCAATCGCCCAGTTGATGCCTTCGTGACACAACTCGGAGTTGTCGGTGGGGATGAGCAACTTGCGATACAGCGGCCCGGTTTGCCAGGAGCGGACGGCGACGGACTCGGTGGTTGGGGCGGAAACGGTGGTCATCAGATTCTCCTTATATAAGAGTGTCAAGTGATTAAGTGTTTAAGTGTCAAGTGTTTAAGTGCCACGTGAGCACCTGACACTTAAACACTTGACACTTAATCACCTGACACTTAATCATTTCACAACTAACACCGGAATTTTGGCATGCCTGACTAATCGGTCACTGACACTGCCGAGCAGCACTTCGGCCATTTCGCCTTTGCCGCGCGCGCCGACGACGATGCAGTCACAGCCGTTTAGTTCAGCGGCGGACAGGATACACTCGGCCGGCATGCCTTCCAACACGTTGACGTTTACTTTTTCGATGTTGCACGCGTGGGCTTGCTCGGCCCCCATCTCGGCCGTGCGGCGGGCCTCGGCGTTCATCCAGGCGACGACTTCCTGGCGCTGCGGCTCCGGCAAATAAGCCGGAACTTTTTCAAACACGGTGACAACCGTCAGCGTCGCCCCGGCGTGCATGGCGAAGTCAATGCCATATTCCAGCGCTTTCTTGCTGTTGGCCGAGCCATCATAACTGATGAGGATGTGATGGAACATGAGGGCCTCCAAAACCTCACCCCCTACCCCCGGCCCCTCCCCCCTCTCCTGAAGCGGGAAGTCCCGCTTCAGGAGAGGGGGGAGGGGTGGCGCGGTTTTAGCGCCGGGGAGGGGGGTGAGGTTCAAAACGGCTTGAACACCATCAAATAGACATTGACCAACGGCAACAGCGTCGCCAGGATGCCAAAGATCGTCCAGCGTAATGTGACGCCTTTGAAAAGCGGGTCAAGCTGCCCGGTGCGAACCGCTTCGTCGGCGAGGCGGATCAACTGCCGCTGACCGGGGAACAACTCGAATAGCCAGATGAGCACGGTGACGATCAATAAGATCAACGCTGTAAACAACCAGCCTGTTTGTAAAATATTTCGTCCGCTGACGCTCGCCATCCAGAAACCCGTGATGAGGATGAGCGCCACCCCCGGCAGAGTGAAAACGTAATCGGCAAACATCACGCCCCGCTGTGCGTAGGCGATGGCGCGCAGATCGCCGGAGGCATCCGCCCGAGTTTTCCAGAGCGCGGCGGTGAGGATGTTCCCGACAAATAAGATGACGCCCAGGAGGTGCAAGAGCTTTAGCAACAGGAGCATTGTATCATTCCTCATAAACCTGTGAGGTCCGCTGCGCGAGACCTCACAGGTTTGGAGTCGTAGTCGGAAAAGCTTCCAGCGGATAAAAATCGTAATGGACGCTCAGGGCGGTTCCTTCCGGCACGGGCTGCTGCAATTGGATGACGGCGGTAAGCGTTTCTTCCTGACCCGGCGCGAGCGTTAATTGCAACATGCAGAAGCACTGATAAAAATGCAACGTGTCAGCTAGCTCGGCCGGCGAGGTGCCTTCCTCTGCTTTGCCGGTTACCGTTTGATCGGAAAGATTCTTGACGTGAAATTGAACGCGCACGAGATCGCCAACCAGCAGTCGAGCGGAAGGTTGCAGGGGTGTGAATTCCCAGGGCAGGCCGGCCTGCACGTTAGCCGTGAAGTTGATTAACGCAGCTTGGCCCAAGTCCAGGCTCACCCCCCAACGGCCGGAAGCGCGTCGAAGCTCAAACGTCTGATCCGCTTCGAGGAAAGGCACCCCACCCGAACGTCGCAGATCGTCCAATTTCTTTTTCAGCGCGGCGACATCGGCCTCTGGCTGCCCGGCTTGATCCAAAATGTCCGCGATGGCCGAGGCATTTCCATCCGGCGCGCGGACGTGCGCGGTGATAGTAGCCGAGTCGCCGGTTTCTGTGACTTGAGGCTGCTGGAGCTCGATCCAATTCGCCAACTGTTGGGCGATTTCCAGTTGTGCGCCGATGTAAGGATCGTATTGCGCCACGTACGCTTCTTTTGAAAGCGCGGCCTGGTCAGCCGCCGAGAGGTAGGTGTAGGCGGAGGCATAATCACGCGCGTACACCGCGCGCATGTAATTTTCAACGGTGGTCAGAGGCGTTTGCGGAGAACAAGCGGCTAACAAGACGAGGCCCCAGAGGGGCAGCGCCAGTCTCAGGCCAGCATGAGATGTATTGATTCTCAACATCACCCCACCCCCCAGACATCCAGGCCCAAGTTCCAGCCCTGCGCACAGGTCTGACGGATCAGGCTAAGTGAGAGCCGGTCACAGGCCAGCACGTTCTGAATGTCCTGTTGCAACGTTGCGCGCGTGGGTCGGACGAAGTCGCCGCGGGTCGGGTTGACGTACCGCTTGACGAGCCGGCCCTCCGAATTAAAAATAAGGACGGTGGGGATACGCTCGATGTTGCCGAACGCGCCTAAAAGTTCCGGCGTGCTGACGACGACCGGCACACGGATTTGATTCGCTTCGATGAAATTCGGCAGGCTGGGCGCGCCCACATGAAACTCCAGTGTTCCATCCGCGTGCAGATGAGGCACGCCGGGCGGAGGCGCATAGTTCTCGAAGGCGTTGACGGCCACAATGGATAACTCGTCCGCGCTAAACGCCTGCCGCAGCGTGTTCAAGTCCACCATTTCTTCGACGCACGGCGGACACCACGAGGCGAAGAAGGTGACGAGGACCACGCGCCCCTCCAAACGCGGGAGGGCCGTACCCGTTTCCACGGTGGAGAAATTCTCCAATCGGGTAGAAGAGAGTTGTAGCTGAGTCGCCGGATCAGGCGGAGTCGTCACGTAGAATAAGAAAGTGGCGACCGCGACGATAGAGGAAATATAAAACCAGCCGCGCGGCCAGAGGAAATTTTTGACTTGCTGCTTGAAGGCCTGATACCCCATTGGGTTGAGCGCGCGCGCCGTCCGGGAGAGGACGACCGCGATGACAAGAAATGGCGCGCCGACGAGGAGCAGCACGCTCCAGCTATAACTGTTCGCCAGTTGGGGATTGGCTTCGATGGCGTCTTTGCACATGGGGCAGGCCCAGGCCACACCCGGGAGGGCGAGCCAAGCGAGGGCGAGACTAACGACGAAGCTAAGAGTAGCAAGCAGGCGTTTAGACTCCACCGCTAAAAGTCTTTTTACTGCGGAGAGCGCGGGGGCCACAGAGAATTTAAGGAAAAAACTCAGCGCACTCCGCGCGCTCTGCGGTTGAATCGCCCTTTTTTCAGTGGAGTCACGTTTGTTTTGCGGGGACATTAGCGGACAGCCACAGACGCAGCCGGATACAAATGATACAACAAGAGATAGACGACGACGCCGGTGATTGAAACATACAACCACATTGGCAACACCCGGCGGGCGAGCGGCCGGTGTTTCAGGAAACGCCCCTTCAAGCCTCGATAAAGCACGGTCAATGCTAGCGGAACAAGGATAATTGCCAGGAGGATGTGGGAGATGAGGAGCGTGTAATACACCGGCCGGATGAGGCCCGCCCCCTGAAACGCCGTGGCGCCGACTTGAAAATGATAGACTAAGTACGAAATGAGAAAGAGGGTCGAGGTGCCGAAGGCCAGCAGCATACAGAGCCGATGCGCCTGGATGCGTTTCTGCCGGATAAAAATATAACCGAGCGCGAGCAGGATCGCGCTCAACGCGTTCAGCGTGGCATTGATGGTGGGCAGAATAGAAACCGAGATCATAGCCAGGGCCTTTCCATTTTCCATTGATGATTTCGCAATCGCCCTTCGCCCCTCACCCCAGCCCTCTCCCCGGTGGGGAGAGGGGGGCAGACTCCCTCTCCCCACCGGGGAGAGGGCTGGGGTGAGGGTGAGCGCCGGCGACTTTGTAAAAGTCTAGAAATCACGGAAATTTCTCTTTCACTATTAACAAAGCTTCCTGCTGCAAGCGCGCCATGGCCTCGTCATCCAAGGGATCGTAAAAACCCCGAACTTGCCCGCGCCGATCCACGAGCGCGAAGTGCCCATCATGGAGAAAGGCATCGTCGCCCGGCGTGCGTTTGTAGAGCGGCACTTCTTCGACGGCCATCAGAAAAGAATGCAACGAGAGATCATAAATGACCGCTTGATCGCCGGTGAGGAAATACCAGCGATCCGGCTGCGCCTGAAAACGCTCGGCCAGTTCCGCGAGGACGGGCGGCGTATCCTGTTGAGGGTCAACGGTGATGGAGACGAACTGCACGTCCGCCAGCGAGTCTTGCAGACGCGCGAGTTGAGGCAGGGTCAGCGGGCACAGCCGCGTGCAATGCGAGAAAAAAAAACTGGCGATCCAGACTCGGCCCTGCAAAGCCTCCAGGCCGAACGGCCGCCCCGAACGTTCTACCAGCGAGAAATCCGCAACCTGGCTATAAACCGGCAGCGGGGAGGCCGCCCGTGACCGGGACCAATCCCAGGCCCAGGCTCCGGCACTCCCCGCTAAGACGATCAGCAATAATCCCCAGGCGAAGAAGGCAACGCGACTCTTCTTGTCCACTCCGATAGCGCATTCTAATCCATTGCGGCCTGAGACCGGTCAGGTCTAGACCGTCAATCAGAATAAATTTACTTTAACTAAGCGCATCCACCAGCGGCGGTATCGCCAAGATAATCGAAAGGATGAGCGGGAAGATGGCGATGAAGCGCAGCAGCCGGCCCTCAAAGCGCAGGTGCATGTAATACATCGCCACCAGCGTCGCCTTGGCAATCGCCAAAGCGATGAGCAGCGGAACTTTCGCCGAACTGGTCGCGAGTACCATGGCCGCCCCGACCTCCGCCACCGTCAGGATGATCAGAAAGACAAAGACCCGCATGTAGCCCGGATTGGCGTGACCTGATTCCGTTGACATGGAACCTCCTCTAGATAAGGTAGACGATCGTGAACAAGATGATCCAGACCACGTCCACGAAGTGCCAGTACAAGCCCATTAACTCAACGCCGTCATGGCTGGTTTGAGAATAGCGGCCGCGGAAGGCTTTGATGCTCGTCACGATGAGCGCGACGACTCCGCCGGTGACGTGCAAACCGTGAAAACCGGTGAGCACGTAGAAGGACGCGCCGAAGATGCTCTCCGACGGCGTGGTGCCTTCACCCAACAGCGCGCTCCATTCGATGCCCTGAATGGCAATGAAGACAATCCCTAAGACCGTCGTGGTGACCAGCATATTTTTCAACTTCTGCTGATCCCCGGCCTGGATGCCGGCGTAGGCCTGCACCATCGTCACACTGCTGACGATGAGGATGAACGTGTTCAAGGCCACCAGCGGCACATTCAGCACGTCCGCGACGATCGGCCAAGTGGGAGTGCCCGCCCGGAGGACGATGTACGCGCCGATCAGCCCGGCAAAGAACATGACTTCGGAGGCCAGAAACAGCCAGATCGCAAACTTGATCGTGGTCATGCCTCCCCAGACCGGGAAGGGATGAGGCGCTTCAGCCACAGCAACTTCTGCCATCAGATGAGGCTTAACAGTGGTTTGGGTCATAGTCAGATTTCCTTTCAACTCTCAAACGAACAAGTTTCTAAAGTTGCTCCAAGTCCGCGCCGAAGGCCGCGGACGGTTCGGCCCACCGCGCGGACGCGGTGGTGAGCATAACCACCCTCAGAGCTGCCGATCCGCTAACAACAGCGTGAGCAGCGCGGGCAGATAAATAACCGACGCAAGATAAAAGCGGCGAGCGGCCAGGTTGGTGCGCGCCGCCGTAAAGTAGAGGCTTAAGCCAAGAAATGCCAGGCCTAAGATCAATGCTCCAAAGAAGTAAACCGATCCGGCCAAGCCGATCATCGTCGGGGCGAGGCTCACGGGCAGCAGTGCCAAGGTATTTAAGACAATCTGCCGAACCGTGCTCTCCCCCTCCGGGTCAATCGTCGGCAACATGGGAAAGCCGCCGCGCGTGTAATCCTCGCGATACATCCAGGCCAACGCCAGGAAGTGCGGCAGTTGCCAGAAGAAGACGATGGCGAAGAGTAACCAGGCCTCCACTTCTAATGTGCCGCGCGCCGCCGCCCAGCCTCCGGCGACCGGCAACGCGCCTGGTACGGCACCTATCACCGTGCATAACGACGTGTGGCGCTTGAGGGGCGTGTAGGCGAACAAGTACGAGCTTAACGTCACGGCAGCTAACAAGCCGGCCAGTTGGTTCGTCGCTAGCGTCAGATACAGGACTCCAGACGCCGCGAGCGCGACCCCAAAGATCAGCGCTTCTCCAAACTGCAGCCGCCCCGCCGGCAGCGGCCGGTTGCGCGTCCGGCGCATTTTGGCATCCAGTTCTCGTTCGAGCACCATGTTGAGCGCGCTCGCGCCGGCGGCGGTGAGCGCCGTGCCGATCAACGTATGCGCCAACCGGGCCGCGTCCAGCACACCACGCGCGCCGAGGAAAAAGCCGACCAACGTCGTCAGCCCAATCACGAGCGTGATGCGCGGCTTCGTCAGTTCCCAGAAGTCCAGGAGCTTAGACCGGCTGAGCGCGGGAGGCGGCGGCAGGGTGTCGAGGGTAGCTTTCATAGAAGACGATTCTTAACTACCGCTAATGGCTGGCATTAGTGGCAAACGTAACAAGTTTCAGTCCAAGTCCTACAGCAATACATATGACATATCATTATCATATTTGTTCGAGTGGATTCGTTAGGCCCGAATTCGCTTTGCACTATCATTTACTTATGGATACTTACGGGCATTGACATCCAAGTTTCTATTAGTAACAGTCGCTGATTCACCATGAGGACCAACAATAATCACCTCGCTGGGATTGCTCAGAGCAATACAGCAGAATTTTCCTTTGTCTTTCTGGATATTGGTTGATAGAAGTCGCTTTTTATTGGCCTTCTGCCATTCATCCATGGTGTTGTACAATTCTCTCATGGAGGTACTTTCGAAATAAATCAGGTTGTGCTTGTTTTCGTCAGACATTGTTTTTTCCTTCTAATTCCTATTAGGCGGCTTGGTTCGCCGCCTAATGTCCTAAATCGAGATGATTCGGCAATTCAATTAGCAGCGGATTTTGTAGCTGATGTAACAGATGCGGCTTCCATCCGCTACATCTGTTACCCTATCCGTTGCTAACCACGGACGGAAATACCGAGTTATAGCGAGTAAACCGGCACAAGCACTTCACGCTTGGCTTGCCGTCGCCCGCGGAGGCTTTCTTCGATTGTCTTCAGCACATTCGCCGCATAGTAGCGTGTCCCGCATTCAGTACACACGCCAGCGGGCACATTTTCAAGCAAAACATAGTGCCCACGCACTTTTCGATGCAGCGTTACGCGCTTTTCTACAATCGGTCCGCCGCAGTACTCGCAAGTCTCGCCTTCCCAGAAACTATTTTCCTTGTTTTTCATGGTTTGTTTTTGTCTTCGTAAACAGTAATCACTCGAACTTTGCCTGCCTGACTTATGCGACAGACAATCCCGATCCCACGTCCATCCAGCGCTGTGCCAATCACTTCAGACTTGCCTTCTTTTGGCCAAGTTCTCCTGATTTTGCCTGTTAAGATGCCCTGCTCCACATCGTAGATATCAAAACCATCCGCCAGCGCTTCGTCATCTGCATGTTCAGAAAGATAGTAGAGACCATTCCGCACCAACGTTTGGATTTGCGAGATTCTGCTCAATTTGCTCTCTCATCTGGTCTCGATTGTAACAGAGCAAGCTAGTCAGCCGCCGACCCGGCCAGCGCCTGGTTCTGCGGCAGCCAGTCTTCCTTGACCATGGGCGAACTGTACTCGTACGGGCCGTGATAGACCACCGGGTCGGTATCAAAGTTGTGCTCCGGCGGCGGTGAGGTCGTCGTCCATTCAAGCGTATTGGCTTCCCACGGATTGTTCGTCGCTTTCTTTCCCCAGAACAGACCCGCAAAGAAATTGCCGAAGAGCACTAGTTGCGACAGGCCTAAGATATAGGCGCTAATCGTCATGAACTGGTTCATCGGTTGCAGGGACGTCAGGAAAGCATAGTTGTACGGGTCGGCAATCCGGCGCGGCATCCCGCCCATCCCCAAAATGAACATGGGGAAGAAGACGCAGTTGAAGGCGATGAAGGTCAGGATGAAGTGGACCTTGCCCCAGCGGTCATCCATCATCCGGCCAAACATTTTGGGGAACCAATATTGGATGGCCCCAAACACGCCAAACAGACTGCCGCCGAAGAGCACATAGTGAATGTGGCCGACGATCCAATAGGTGTCATGGATGAAAACATCCACCGGGATCGCGGCGGCGAAGATGCCGCTCAAGCCGCCGATGACGAAGGTGGAGACGAAGGCCAGTGCGTTGAGCATCGGCGCGGTGATCCGGATTTGTCCCCGCCAGATCGTCGCCAGCCAGTTGAAGGTCTTAATCGCCGAGGGCAAAGCGATCATCATGGTGGAGGTCATAAAGGTCATACCCAACACCGGATTCATTCCGCTTTGGAACATGTGATGGCCCCAGACGATGAACCCCAATCCGGCGATGGCCATGATGGAGTAAACCATCGGCCGGTAGCCGAAGAGCGGTTTGCGCGCAAAACAGGAGATCATATCCGACGCCATGCCCATCGCCGGCAGAATCATGATGTAGACGGCCGGATGCGAGTAGAACCAGAACAGGTGCTGCCAGAGCAAGACTTGTCCGCCGCCGCTCGGCAGAAAGAAGTGCGTGCCGATGGTGCGATCAAACAGCAGCAGGAGCAGCGCGGAGGTCAAGACCGGGGTCGCCAGGAGCGCGAGGATGGCGGTGATGAACAGCGCCCAGATGGTCAGCGGCAGGCGGAACATGTGCATGCCTTTGGCGCGCAGCATAATGATGGTCGTGATGTAGTTAATCGCGCCCATGAGGGACGAGGTGCCGACCAGCAGCAGGCTGATGATCCACAACGTCTGGCCGGTGCCCGAACCGGGAATTTTATCGGCCAGGGCGCTCAGGGGCACGTACGACGTCCAACCCGCGGCGGCCGTCCCACTTTCCACAAAGAAGCTGGCTAACATGATCAAGAACGCAGGAACCATCAACCAGTAGGAAAGCATGTTCACGCGCGGGAAGGCCATGTCTTTCGCGCCGATCATGAGCGGGATCAGGAAATTGCCGAAGGCGCCCGACAGCACGGGGATGATGAAGAAGAAGATCATGATCGTCCCGTGCATCGTCACGATCGCCGGGAAGGTTTCCGGCGCGAGAATGCTGCCCGATTTTCCATAGAGCAACCCGCCAACGATGGGAATCTCCTGCCAGGGCCAGGCCAACTGGGTGCGGATGAGCATCGCCAGCAGCCCGCCCATGCAGAAGAAAAACAAACTGGAGAAGAGGAACTGAATGCCAATGACCTTGTGGTCAATGGAAAAGACATACTTTTCAAGAAAACTTTTTTCCGCAGAAGCGTGAGTCGTCATAGGGGTCTCCTCAATACCAAACCAGGGAACCGCAAAAACCGCGGGAACTGAAGGAACTTCACAAAGTTCCCTGAGTTCCCCTAAGTTCCCTTAGTTCCCGCTTTGTTTCGCCTTTACCTCCGCCAGCCACGTTTTGAAATCGTCCGCCGACTCCACCGTCACCTGCCCGCGCATACGGTAGTGTCCCAGGCCGCACAACTCGGCGCAGGCGATCTCGAACTGGCCGGTTTCCGTCGCTTGGAACCACAGGCGAATGTTCATGCCCGGAACCGCATCCTGCTTGATCCGGAATTGCGGGACAAAGAAACTGTGGATGACATCTTGCGAGGTGAGCCGGACAATGACCGGCTGATCCACCGGCGCGTGCAAGATGTTGATTGGCGCGACGACATCGTCTTCGGTGTCCAGGCGGCCATCGTCCCCGGCGTAGGTCGCATGCCACTCGAACTGCTTGGCGCTGACCGCCACCAAGACCGACTGGCTCTCATTCGGCAAGTGCTGCTTCATCGTCACCCAAGCGCCCCGCTGGTAGAGAGCCAGCGAGAACAGCATTAAGCCCGGGATGATCGTCCAGGCCAACTCGACCTTGTGATTCCCATGAATGTAAGCCGCCTTCTGCCCCGGCCGACTGCGATAGCGAATCAGAAAGTAAATCAGTAATCCTTCGACCAGCACAAAGGCCACGCCGGTGACAATCAGAACCAGCATGAACAGCGAATCAACGCCGGGGCCGAATGTGGAAGCCTGTGGAAGCAAACCGCCCATAATCTTCTTCCTCCTTAGTTATCCACCACAACAGCAGTTTCTACGGAATACGCAATACGGAATAAGATATTCCGTATTGCGTATTCCGTAGAAACTGCTCTAACCATTACTCACCCTTTAAAGGTGAACTCAACGTCTTTCGTTTCCTTCTCGCCCACCGTCACTTCCATTGTTTGCGTCCCATATTCTTCGTGCCACGCTTCAATGGTATAGGTGCCCGGCGGGAGATTCGGGAGCGTGAACGTGCCATCCGCGCCGGTGACGGCAAAGTAAGGATGATCCAGCACCCCGATGTAGCCCTGCATCCAATCATGCACATCGCATTTGACCGGGATCATGACTTCCGGTTGATCGAACTTCTTCTTGGAATCCATCTTGACCGGCTGGCCCAAATTGAAGCCCTTGTTGACGGACGGCACGGGATGGATGTTGTGCAGAATCCCATCGCTGTTGCGGATGATCAATTCTTGACCCACCTGAACGCCGATGACGTGCGGGTGATAGCGGCAGCCGTCTTGATCTAAAACGACCGATTCCGCAGGTGGGGAGAATTTGAGATCACCCAAGCCGCTTTTAACGTAGACAAAGACGTTTTGGAGGGTTCCGTTATTTACCACCACGGTCTCGGCGAACGCGCCATCCGGATACTTGTCTTTGCACGTCGGTTCGGCATCCATCAAGATCGGTTCGGGATCGGGCGCCGTCCCGCTGAAAACTACTTTTCCGGTAACGGTCGCGGCCGTCTCCGGGTTAACCGGTGACGTGGGCGTGGGGCCGCCCCCGCCGCCACCGCCTCCCCCCCCCCCGCTGCCACCGGTCCCGCACGCGGCGACGAAGGATAACACACCAATCAAAGCGAACAAAAACAAACGACGTCGTTGCATCATAGCCTCCCTGGCATCATTGGCCAGACCTGTCAGGTCTCACACAACCCACCCAAGCAAAACAGGGACTTCGTAAGACCTGACAGGTCTAGAACTAGTGTAACTCCTGCTTGAATATTTCCGACGAATTCTCCCAAGCGGGAGAACTCATTTTCATCAACCAATCTCGCACCGTCGCGCGTTGCGTCTCCGTCAACGTGCTGAGGGGTTCCGTATGCAGCGCGCTAGCTTCCGAGAGATAGGCCGTCCGGCCGGTTGGATCAACACCCAAGTGCGCAACGCCCAACGCGTAGTAGCCGCGCAATTGTCCATAGAGGGCATAGCCGGAAACAATCACGGTCGTATACCGCTCCGCCTCTTCCAGCCGAGCGACGTCGGTGACTTCGCTGAGATTGGACAAGCCTTCTCCTAACAGCGCATCACCTTTAAAGACCAATTGCGCGTACCATTGAGCCATGACGAGCTTACGCAACTTTCTGACGGCGGCGGATCAAGCGGACGAGGAGCCACTCCAAAACGGCGGTCACGAGGATAGCGATGGGGATCCAGATATAGCGAATAGCCGGCACCGGCTGGTCGAGGTAAATCTGATACCAGGACGAGATCGCGCCGGAGCCGAATTTCTCTTTGAGCAGGCCATCCGCGGCGGAGAAGGAAATGGGCAAAAAGACGCCGGGAGTCAAAGGCAGGTCTTCGGCGTCGCCTGTGGTCAAGGCCCGGCGGAAGATGACCGAATAGCGCCCAGCCGCATAAGCGGCGGTGGCTTTGAGATTTTGCGTCGCCTGATCGGTGACGGCGCCGACGCCAACACCGTTCTGCTCTACCGGCGACTGCGCGCCGGCCGTCCACGTCCACAAATTAACCGTGTGATTCGGATCGCCATACACAAAGTAAGGCCGCTCGGCGCCTTCCGGTGGTTTGGACGGGAACTGGATCGCGATTTCGTCCTGGCCGGTGTTTTCCTGGCGATCAACCCACTGAACGAGTAAAGCAACTTCGCTGGCATTGTAGAGCGCCCGCACCCATACGCCTTTAATGGAAGGCGTAAAGTTGCGCGGCTCACGCATGATCTGGCCGACCAGCGGGTAGTAATACAGCGTGGCGTCCTGCCATTCTTTGGCGTTGGGGTCATCCGGAATGCTGCCGGTTACTTGTTTGACGATGATGGCCGCTTGCGGTTCAGGTGCGGTATCCAGCGAAAGTGAATCCACATAGTTGACCAAATCCCAGCGCTTCTGCTCGTCCGGGTTTCCGTCAGCGTCCACCAGCGCATCCGCAAAGGAAGGCATGGGGCTGCCGGTCAGGCCGGTCATGATGCGGAGGTAAATGTCGTTCGCCGTCCCCCCGCCTCGGAAGTTCCAGGCTTGAGTCAAATCCGCCGGGTAAATCACTTGATCGTAATCATCGGTCAACGTCAAAGCGCTTGGCCCATCCGCTCGGCCCTCAGCGCCGTGACATTTGAAACACTGCACTTCCTGGTAGACCTGCGCGCCACGCGCAATACTTTCCGCATTCGCCGCGACGCGTTTTGACACGGTCATACTCTGCGGCACATCGCCGCTAAAAGAACTGGAGAAGGTTTGGATATATTTGGCGACGGCCAGAATCTCATCTTGGCTGAGGATGCCCTTCCAGGCGGGCATGGCCGAGCCGGGCATCCCGTTGCTGATGACATTGATCAGGTCGGCGTCGGTAGGCGGCGAGGAAGAATCCGTCGTCCGGATTTTAAATTCGCCAAACGTAAAGTCACGCGGCCGGGGGAACATCAAATCGGCGGCGGGGCCTTTGCCATCACCGTTCGCGCCGTGACAAATTGCGCAGCGCTCCGTGTAGACCGTCTGGCCCTCCGCCGCCGGAGCCGAAGCGTTCGTGGTGCGCGTGCCGAAGAAGGCGAAAGCGGCGACGACCGTAGAGATAACAGCGCTTACTATAATTAATGCGTGACGCGTGATGCGTGACGAGTGATCCATTTTCTATTCCAACCCCGCTTCACGTGGATGCTGATGCGTTGTATCGTACAAATAGAGGATGACCTGCCAGATTTCTTCTTCCTTGAGCGTCCCTTCCCAAGCCGGCATGGCGCTGTTCCAACCCTTCCCCTCCGTCGGCAAACCGGGAGCGCCTTTCGCAATGCGCCAGAACAGATAACCTTCCTGCAATTGCGCGATGGTGCCGGGATCGGTGAAATCCGCCGGGCGCGGGTTGAGCGAATCGGCAAACAGCCCGTTACCCTTCAAAGCATCGCCGTGGCAAAAGATACAATGTGTGGCGTACACCCCTTCGCCCGCGGCCAGCGCCGCCGCCTCCGGGCTGCCACTGGAGTCGCGGAAGGGATTCACGACGGTCTGTAATTCAATCGTCTTGTCGCCAAACGTGATCGAGGTGGGCGGGGCCGGATGGATGGAGCGCAATTCCGCCGGCGCTTCTACATGCGGCACGACCTGTTGATAAGCGAGCCAACCAACGAGCAGCGGGATCAGGATCAAGACCGCCAAGCGCAGCCACACTACCCATTTAAGTTTTTGCTCGACGAAGAACGTGAAGATGGGCGACCGGAATTCATTCCACGAGGCGTCACTGGACGAGACCCAAACCAGGATGACGGCGGTGACGATCCCCAGGTAAATGGTGAGCAAGCTGGAGGGGATTGGCGGTTGGATGACAAACCGGAAAATGATGAACGCGAACAACCAGACCAGCACGGCCTGGGTAAATTTATGGCGGAGAGGGGTCAGGATAGAATTCATTTGAGGGAGGCCAGGTAGCTGACGACGATCTCGAGTTGTTTGGCGGTGAAGCGATCCCCGAAGTTGGGGGGCATGATGCTCGGATTCGGGCACGGGCCGGTGGGGCACTTCTCGGCAATCACGGCATTCGGATCAATGATGGACTGCCGAATTTCTTCCGCGGACAGCCGCGCGCCGACATCGGAGAGATTAGGCCCAACGGTGCCGGTCGCAGCGATGGCCTCAATCGTATGGCAACCCTGACAACCTGCTTGCGGGATCAACTCTTCGGCGGTCGCGCCAGTGAACTCCGGGCCACCGCTCGCTCCACCGTCACCAGCGGCAGCCAAGTCCTGCGGCGTCAACTTCACCGTGATTTGTCCACCGAGACTTTGCAGGAACGCAATGACCGATTTTTGTTCCGCCGGATTCAGCCGCCGATCGAGCGCGAGGCCGCCCATCAGACAATCATACCCCTCGACGACGAAATCACACGGCTTGAGGAGCGCCTGTTGGAGATACGCTTCGGCGGTCATGCCCGCCTCACGCGTTGCGGCGCGGGCGCCCACCCCCTCCAAATCGGGAGCGCGCGGCCCCGGCGAACCAATCCCATGACACACCAGGCAGCCGCCTTTATCGCCGGTCACAATATCTTTGCCGGCCAGAGCTAACTCATCCGGCGACATATTGACGTTCAGTTCGGTCGTGGCCGGTGGCCGCGATTCGATTTGCGGAATGCTATTGGCAAAGCCCAAATAGCTGGAAACGACCACGAGAACGAATAAAAAAATCTTAAGATTAGTGTTCATTGGCCTGCCACATTGAACTGCGAGAAGAATCGGCATGATCCGCAGCCCGCCCCCCACTCTTGCGGTCGCTCAAACCGTTCAGCCAAAAGATGAATGCAATGAAACCCAGGAAGAGCAGCACGCACAGGGAGATAACCCGCGCCGCGAAGCCGAGCGTCGGCGCGAAGGCATCCACCGACGTATCCTGAATAATCTGGTAGACGTGCCAATACTGGCGGATGGCGTTGCGCGCATACCCCATCAACCCCATGAGCCAGGTGAAGGTGACGGCGAGGAGGACAAGGACGTACTGCGACCGGGCCGGCATTTGTCCCCAACGCATGGGGCCGAGCGAACGCGCTTTGGTGAAGAGAGCGATGTCTACCAGCGTGACCAAGAACAGGACCGCTAAAACCGCGCTGACCTGATAGACCGAGAACCCGATGCGGACGTTCGCCGGAACTGAGTAGCCATACACCCCCAAACCGATGACGATGCCCGCCGCGGCCAGCGCTAGCAGCGCTTGAGCCGCTTTGCCAACGCGCGACCACCCGACTGTCGTTTCTTTCCCCGCCCGACGATAGAGCATGAACGAGGTGAAGGTGGTGAGGATCATAATGTTGACGGCGGTGTTCTTCGCGCTCATCACGCCCAAGATGCCCAGCAGCGGGTGAAAGGTGGAGCCGATGCGCCGCGCTTCAGCCAAACTGGCGACAAGCGAGTGCGGGGTGGCCCAAACGAGGAAGCACAATGCCAGCACGGCGACGAGATACTTAATATATTTCTGGTAACGCTGCCCGCCTTCGATGCGGCCCAAGCCGAGCCACAAATAGTAATTCGCCGAGAGGAAGATCACACCGATGAGGATGGCTTGAATAATCCACAGCCACGAGAGGAAGCCGCCCATCATGGTAATGCCCATCTGCTGGTTGAAGGCATAGATTTCGCGGCCCAACCAGTAGCCCGCGAACGGGAGCGGGATCAAACCGCACAAAGCAATGAAGTTGCCGACGTAGCCCATCCAATCGTAATGCGCGCGGTCTTCATCAGACTTGGAATTAAGAAAACGAATGGCGGCATACAGGCCGACCACCGCGCCGCCAAAAGCGACATTGGCGATCAGGCGATGGACATTGATTGGCATCCAGGTCGGGTTATTGATCGCGGCCCACAGTCCACCGTATTGGTCGGAGAGTTGACCGGTCTGAGGATCAACACCCGCCGGGCTGATGGCAAACGTCAGCCAAGCATCGGCCACAAACATCAACACGGTGCCGAACAAGTTCAGCAGCAGGCCGAGCAGGATATGGATTAATTTGCGACCACGCGTGCCATTCAACCAATCCCAACCATAGTAATAGAGGTAGAGACTCCCGGCTTCGCCGAAGAAGAGCAGAGGATAAATGAGAAGCGTGGGCGTGAAAATATCGGCGAGGTAATTGGTGTAACGCGGGTAAAGCACAAAGAGGAAAAAGACCAGCACGGCGCCAAAAACAGCAGTGGTGGAAAACGCTACGAGGAGCAGCTTGGTGAACTCATGCGCCAGGCGATCATACCGAGCGCCCTCCTCGGCGTTCTTCGAGCGCGCCCCGACAATTTCGACGACGAGCGCAAACATGGGGACGCCGAGCACGAAGGCGGCAAACATCAAGTGGAGTTCGGCCGCGATCCAAACCATCACCCGGCTGCCGACGACGGGAAAGGTCCGATAGTCCGGCGGCTCAGGGCCTTGAGCCCAGGCGGAGCCGGTGGTCAACAGCAAAACCACGCCAACCGCGATAAAGACGGCCAAGAAAAACCACTTTGAACGAGCGCGCGAAGATATGGGCAAGGCTCCCTCCGTGTCCGCCTTCCCTAAGCAGACCCGTGAAATTCGCTTTGATCCATGGGCTGGTGAGTCATCACCGACCGAGACAGGCCCAAGTGTACGTGATTAAGTTTCAATGTCAAGGTCATTCCTTAAGTGTCAAGTGCTTAAGTGTTCAAGTGTCACGTGACACTTGAACACTTAAGCACTTGACACTTAAACACTTATCATTTCAGCGTCAGCAAAAACGCAATCACATTCGCCAGGTCCTGCGGCGGGAGGGTGTCCTTAAAAGTTTTGGGCATGATCCCATCGTCGAAGCCCTCGACCACATAAGCACTGGGATGGGTGATTGATTCGTAAAGATACAACTCGGCGGAATAGCCCGGTTTTCTGGTCGCGGCGCGGGTCGCGATGCCCGCCTGTGACGGCCCGACGATCTTCTTGTCCGGCTCGAGTGAATGGCAGGCGACACACCCCGCCGAAGTGAAAGTCGCCTGACCGGCGGTCGCATCGCCTTTGGGTAAGGCTGCCAATTCCGTCTGTAAAACTTCGAGGGAGGCTTCACCGCCGCTTTGTGTTTGTGCGGTTTGTGCAGGCGGAGTCGCGGTCGCCGCTGGAGCGGTTGGCGTCGCGCGCATTAAGTTGGGGATGTAGCCAATCGGCTGTTCCGAATACCGGATGGCGAGGAAGCCGACGATGAGAACGATGAGGCCGATCCAAAAGATCGCCAACGAGCGGTTGTCCGAGAGGGGGATTTGCGGGGCTTCGCCCGAAGCTTTGGCCGCCGGTTTGGCGGCAGCGGCTGGAGCCTCCTGGGTAACGCGATTACCGGTCAGGCTGGATAAGCGATTGAACATGATGGCCAAGACGATACCCAAGCCAAGCGTTGAAGCCAGGATGACGCCCACTCCCACCACAAAAATCAGCGCTTCAGCCTGAGAAGTAAACGTCGGAACGTAAGCCCGCTGGACCGGCGCGGCCTCCGCCGAGTTGCGATAAATGGCAAAGCCGCCCAGAACGAGCAAGACGAAAAGCAGGATGAGCGTAGGCAGGTAACGGCGCAAGAGTTCCTCCTTAACGTGTTTCTAAGTCAATTTACGGAATACGCAATACGGAATATTTTTGATAGGGCACATATTTCGTATTGCGTATTCCGTTTACGAACCCTATTGTTCCGCCGTGGCCGTGCGCCAGTTAACTCGCGCGCCTGCCCGCAGACGGATAGCCGCTTTGAGCGGCGAGAGGCGGACGTATTGCATGGTCAGCACGGCGAAGACCACCATACTCGCCCACACCGCCGTCGCCAGCGCTAAGTGAAGGCCATTCAGGAAGACTGGGAAATTGTTCAGCACATTCGCCGCGCCGACAAGGATCTGGCTGCCAAATAAGATGAGGGTGACGAAGGCGGCGGTGATTATTGGTGTATCTCTGCGTCTCAAGCGCCAGGCCTGCACTGCCGATCCGATAATCAACAGCCCGACCGCGCCCGCTACGTAACGATGCGTCATGTGCAGCCAACCCAACACGGTTGCCGGCGTGAAGGCGCCATCACACAACGGCCAACCGGAACAGGCCGCGCCCGCGTGCGTCGCGGTAACAAGCGCGCCGGTGATGAGCAGAAAATAAATGCCCAAAGCGGTCACGCCTACGAGGCGGCTTAAGGCATCAAAATGGAAAAGCGCTTCGCCGAGGCGCGGGTCTTTCTTATATTGAAAGGCGACGACGGTGACGACTAGCAGTAGTGCGAGCAAGGCCAACGCATTGGCGAGGTGAAGCGCCACGATCGCCGGCGGCAGGGTCAATTTAACCGTCACCGCGCCGAGCATGATTTGAATCACCAAAAGCGCCACGGCCAGCAATGCGGGCGCGACGATCCAACGCACGCGCCGATAGTTGCGCCACGCCCCAAACGCCGTCGCCAGAATCAGCGGGCTGACCAAAGCAGTAATGAAGCGGTGCGAGATTTCAATGAAGGTGGGCAAGTCAAGCGGGGGGAAAAGCTGTCCATCACACAGAGGCCAATGCTCACCGCAGCCCATCCCGGAGCCGGTGACGCGGACGATCCCACCGACGACAATGAGTAGAAAAGTAAAGCAGGAGGTCGTCAATGCCAACCAGCGGAAACGGGAGGCATTCGGGGTTGAGGGAAGAGCTTGGGTCATGGGGATTTAGACAGGGGAAAGCACATTGATCAACGAGTCATTGGCAAGCGGGGGGATTATAAGGAAACAGAAAGATTGCGTCAAATTGCACTTATAGGCTAATTTAGCCAAACTCAGATGTTAGGCTCTCTAATGTTTGACGGGAGCAGGGATGATCGGTACACGGATCGCACAGATTGGACGGATTTCACGGATTTTTTTAATGGTTCCCCCGCCCCCGCTGTCCCGCGATCCCGCGTCCCGCGTTCTCTGGGACGCCGAGCGGACCGGGGTGACATCCGGCTTTTCCCGAAGGGGTGTAATCCGTGTACGGTTTTCTCGCTTAATCCGAAAGAGGCAGATGTTATAATCCCGCCAATGTTCACCGACCCTCCCCTCACAAAACGACAACTCGGTTGGTTAATCTTGAGCCTTGGTGCGGCGATGGTGCTGACAAGTCTTGGGGTTGACATCGTCGGCGCAGGGCAATTCAATGGTCTTGGCCCGGCGCAGCGGCAACTCATTGGCGTAGGAACGTTGATTGCGCTTTTTGGACTCAGTCTGTTACCGCTCGGTGATCGCCTAGCATGAGCTTGGCTCACCTGCCCCGCCCCTGGCGTTGGGTCGTCATCGTTTTATTCGCCCTCGCGCTCCTGGCGCTGCTCGGTCAATTCATCGTCTACTGCCACTACGCCGCGAGCCTGTTCCGCTTTCCGTTCGATTACGATCAAGGCGAAGGCTTCGAACTTTACGACACCGTCCTGCATGCTCAAGGTCAGTGGCCCTACCGCGATAGCCAGGTCTTTCCTTTTTATACTTCCATCTATCCCCCCCTCTTCCATATCATTACGGTTCCTTTAATTTGGATTTTCGGGCCGGAGCTGTGGACGGGGCGCTTGATTGGATTCTTGGCGTCACTAATCGCCGCCACCGCTATCGGCTGGGGGGTGTACCGAGCGAGCGGGAATCGCGTGATCGCCGCTTTTTCCGGGCTGACGTTCCTCGCTTCCAATTACACATTTCACATCGGCCCGCTGTTCCGGCAGCATATGACGATGGTGATGTTTGAGGTGTTGGCGATTGTGGCGCTAGCTGGACCTCACCCCCCGTCCCCCTCTCCCGACGCTGAACCGCGCGTCGGGAGAGGGGGAGTCCTGAGCTACCCGTCAGGAATATGGATCGGTCTTATTTTTCTCCTCGCCGCGGGATATACCAAGCAGTTAGCGCTGGCGACGGCGCTGGCCGGGTTGGCGTTTCTATTTCTGCGCGGCCCACGGCGCGCGCTGCTGGCGGGCGCGGGATTGGCAGTCGTCGCCGGGGGAATTTTTATTTGGATCAATTACGCGACACACGGCTGGTGGTATGTCAGCCTCATCAAAGCCAACCTCAATGCCTTCAGTCAAGCACAAGCCCTGAGTTTGTATCGGCAATGGACAGAATTGCATTGGGTCATCATCGCGCTGGCGCTCGGACGACTTGTTTATGAGATTTATTTCTCGCGCTTATCGGCGTACGCCATTTGGTTCGCGTTCGCCCTCGGCAACGGCGCACTCTCCGGAAAATTCGGCGCGGGGGAATCTTATTTCGTCACCGTCACGGCCGCCGCTTGTGTCTTATCTGGAATCGCCCTCGCCCAGTTGTGGAAACATTCGGCTGAATGGAAAGTCCAGGGAGCTATTGCTTTAGCCATCATCATCCCCCTGCTCTATCTCGTCCAAACCCGGCTGACTCTCCATCTCTATACTGCCGGGCCGATCTACACGACGGTGGCGCGTGCGCTTGGCGTCAACAGCGAGTCAGGTTATTATGACTCGCAAGGTTACACCCAACTGGGGCCTCGGCCGACAGGTGCCGACCACGAGGCCGGTTATGCGATCAGCGAATTAGCGCACAACGCAGATGGCCCGGTGTTTTCGGAAGAAGCGGGCTTCATGTTCAAAGCCGGAAAGCCAGTGGTGACGAATGCCTTTCCGCAGTTGGTGATGTATCAAGCTGGGCTGTTTGACCCAACGCAGGAAATCGAGATGATTAATCGCAAAGCCTTCGGGCTGGTGATTCTGCGCGCGCAGTTCTATCCACCGCCAGTGCTGGCAGCCTTAGGCGCGAACTACCAACCCCGGACGGAAATTATGATGAACGGGTTTCTATATCGTATTTTGGAACCGAGGCCTTAAGATGCTGCGTGAAATCCCTTGTTCCCACTGCTCCGGCGCGGGCCTGGAATTACAACCGGACGGCAGCGCGCTGTGCAAATTCTGCGGCGCACGGAATACCATGGCCGGCCCGGTTTGTCCGCGCTGCGAACGCGTGAATCCCTCCGGCGCGGACCATTGCGAAATCTGCCGCGAGGCGCTCACTCGTCTTTGCCCAAAATGTGAAACCAAAAACTGGAGCGGCCTGGATCACTGCACGCAGTGCGGCCAGTCACTCGACGCGTTGGAGTTCGTCGCCCGGCGGTGGTTAACGGATGTGCGTTCCGAGCAACAACAGAAGGCGCCCGGCATCAAAGCTCAAGAGGAAGCGGGTTCGCAACGCCGGCTGGGGCAGATGATGGAGATGGAAGAACGCCGCCAGAAAGCATTGAATGAAGCAGCGACCCTGCAAGCTGCGCGCGAACGCCGACTGATGACGTGGGTTTTGGTCGGCGCTGGTTTTATTTTTCTTATAATTGTTGTCGGTATCGTTGTCAGCTTCATTCCCAGGTAAACTCCTTGCTGCCTTCTTCCAGTTACACCGTTCAACTCCCCATCTTTGAAGGCCCACTCGATCTGCTGCTGCAGCTCATCGAGCGCGACGAACTGGACATTACCAAAATCTCGTTGGCGCAGGTCACCGATCAATTTCTGGGTTATCTCAAAGTCCTGGAAAGTCTCAACATCGCAGACATCGCCGATTTTTTGGTGATCGCGGCGCGGCTGATTCTCATCAAAAGTGAAGCGCTGCTGCCTCGCCCGGTGGAACGCCAACCGGGTGAAGAGGATCCGGGCGACGAACTGGCGCGACAGTTGATTGCTTATAAAAGATACAAAGAGATCGCTGGCGACTTACATGATCGGGAGGCCGCCGGGCTGCGGACGTTTCTGCGTTTGGCGGCGCCGCCCAAAGTGGAAGCGAAACTGGACTTGAGCAAGTTGACCCCCCTCGATTTGCTGGAAGCCGTGCGCCGGGCGTTGGCGCTGGTCCCGGAGAAACCGCCGCTGGCGACGGTGGTCGCGCCGCCCAAAGTGACGATCCGCGATCAAATTCGACTCTTGGCGCATTCGCTGCGCTCACAAGGCGGGCGCATCAGTTTTCAAAAGACGCTGGCCGCCGCAACCAGCCGTTTGGAAATTGTCGTCACTTTTTTGGCGGTGCTGGAACTGATCAAGCGCCGCAAGATCGAAGCGCGGCAGGACAGCTTGTTCGGAGAAATTGAACTTTTGTCCGTGGGGGAATGGACGGAAGCCGAGGATGCGCTTACAGAATTAGAGTTTGAATAGACGGATATTTTTGAGTCAACGGATAGAACGGATTCACCGGATGCTTAAGATTTCACAAGCCTATTTCATCTCTGTAATTTTATTCGTTTCATCCGCTCCATCCGTTGACCAAAGCCTTAGACCCATTCCTACCCTGACTCCAGATCCAATCATCGCCCCCACGCTATCAATCAACACATCCACCAACGACGCTCCGCGCCCGGCGACAAACAATTGATGAAATTCATCGGTTGCGCCGTACAAGCCGGCCAGTAGAATTGCCCAGACCACTTGCGCTAAGTTCGCTTGTTGTCCATTCGTCAACGCATGCAGATAAGCCACGGCAAGCAGGCCATACCCCAGCAAGTGGCCGCCTTTCTTTACGAGCAAATCCCAGAATCCGAAAGCCGGCATCTCTTCTTTGGGAATGGATGAGGCAATGAAGATCGCCGCCATCATTAATAAAGTCGGCCCCCAACGTTGAGTCAAAGATTTCAGGGTCTTGGGATTCATAAGGCGGTTAAAAGGCAACCACGGATTACACCCCGGCTGCACTGCGCAGGCCGGGGTGTAATCTGTGGTTCCAACTATTGCGTCCTCAACCACACCTGCATCGGCCCAGGCTCGCGATTAGCCCAGGCATAATAAGGAATCGCCTGCACTTCCACGGATCGCCGCGCTTGTTTTACAGACCGCCCTGTCCGGTACAGGCGGTGAGTCCAATCCTCATCGGGCGGGGCAACATCAACCTGGCCGCGCAGTTCGACGACGCCTCCCAGTAAATCCGGTTGGAAGGACGCTGAGAATTCTGCGCGATCAGGCAAGACGATGTCGCGTGGGTCGAGGCCGGAGTTCCCAGCTTGTTCAACACAATACAGAAGTGGGCCGCGCAGCAGCGCCACCCGCTGCCGATTTTCAATCGCATACGGATGCGATTCAACCTGCCGCACCGGCATGGGCAGACTCAGGTGGATGGTATCCCCTCGTCCCCAGGCGCGCTCAACTTTGACATAGGTCCCCGCTTCCACCGCACCGGCGAACGGCTGTCCGTTGATTTCAAGCTTGGCCCCCGCCTCACACCAAGCCGGAACGCGGAGCAGCAGACTGAAGCGCCCTTCCCCATTCACTTCCAGCGTTATCTCACCATCCCACGGATAACGCGTCTTCTGCTTTAACTCCACCTCACGTCCATCCGGAAGCGTAATGCGAGCTACTCCCTCCGCATATAGATGTACCCAAACTTCGTTAGTGGAGTCCTTCGTCCCGCGAAGCGGTCCTTCGTCTTTCGTCGTCCAAGAGACGCTATAGAAATAGCCGGGAAGCGAAGCCAGCAAACGCGCGATGTTCGGCGGGCAGCAGGCGCAATCGAACCATGGCTGGCGGCGATGCTGCCCGTTATCCGCAAGCGGATTCTGATAAAAATAATTTTGGCCGTCCAACGCCAACCCTGGCAGCACGGCGTTGTAAAGCGTGGTTTCGATGACGTCCGCGTAATGGGGCTTCCCCTCCCAGGCCAGCATTCGCCAATTCCACATCACGCTGCCGATGGCCGCGCAAGATTCAGCATAGGCGCGCTCATTCGGCAGTTCGTAGTCTCGCCCAAAAGCTTCACCCTCATAGCGTGAGCCGATGCCGCCGCTGATATACATTTGCTTCGTCGTTTGGTTATCCCACATCATCTCAAGCGCCGCGCGTAACGCCGCCTCGCCGGTTTCCATGTATAAGTCCGCGGCGCCGGCATTCAAGTAGACGGCGCGCACCGCATGACCAATCATCCGGTCAAACTCGCGGAAAGGTTTATGATCCTGGTGATAGTCCCGGCCTCCAATCACGTCATGCCCGCGCACGTCAATAAAAAATTGTGCCTGCTGTTGATAGCGACTTTCGTTGGTATCCCGCGCCAATTCAACCAGCGCCATTTCGATTTCCGGATGACCGCAGGTTCCTAAGTGTTTGCCTTCGGCTTCCGGCCCAAACGTCTGGCAGATGTGATCCGCGAGGCGGCGCGCAACGTCGAGCAATCGCTCATCCCCGGTTGAGCGATGATGCGCGACGGCCGCTTGAATGAGATGACCGGCGCAGTAGAGTTCGTGTAGGTCGCGCAAGTTCGTCCAGCGCTCCCCGGCGCGCTCGAACATGAAGTAGGTATTCAAGTAACCATCCGGCTGCTGGGCCGCGGCGACTTCGGTAATCACCGTCTCCAGCATCTCGGTCAAGGGGGGATCGGTCTCCGTCGCCAACGTCCAGGCCACGGCTTCGAGCCACTTGTACACATCGGAATCGTTGTAGTAGATGCCTTGAAAAGGAAGCTGCTTTTTGCCGGCAGCGCGGCGGAAGTTATCTATCCGGCCGGTCGCCTCACACTGCCGATATTGCGAAGGCAGGACGACTTGGCGGTTGAAGCGGCGGCGCGGCGTCCAGAAGTCATCATGTAAAGTGACGGCGGTCACCGGCACGGGCCGCAAACGGGCACAGGCACTGCGATTGGTGTCTACGACGATGGCGGATGGGAGTGTTTGAGAGGGTGTCATAAGCGGATTATCCTACAAAGCGGAGACGAAGATTCCTTGACAAATCAGGGCAATCGCATCTAAATTGGCCGGGAAGTCGGCTAAGATAGCGGGTATCCCTTTTTCATGGAGGCCCTTATGCCCCAGCGACTGCCCGGAGCGTT
>Ga0209382_10001641_pt1 | contig 34733 bp, 27 predicted proteins | sample SoiMetdeltSBSDD5_FD_187599 | JGI IMG/M metagenome (GOLD analysis project Ga0209382, IMG submission 187599) | Bulk soil microbial communities from a Populus tree surrounding site in Tennessee, USA - Soil MetaG P. deltoides SBSDD5 (SPAdes) (version 2) | ecosystem: Environmental > Terrestrial >... | reverse complement strand
GCGGGTGAGGCTCGTCGTCTCGGTGCGCCTCAGGCTCGGTCTCGACAGCGATGAGGCCTCAATGGCCTCCCAAAGCGATCTCGTCGCCTGCCCGCGGCATCGAAGGCGCTTTCGAGGCGCGCCGAGAAACGGCCGCGAGTCATGGCCGGGGACTCATCCGAGGGCCTCGTTCGACGTCTCTTTCGAGGTGGTTGGCACCTCTCCCTAGGGGCCGACGTCTCTTTCGAGGTGGTTGGCACCTCTCCCTAGCGGCACCTCTCCCTAGCGCACCGGTGGTTGGCACCTCTCCCTAGGCACCTCTCCCTAGGCCGAAAGTGGGCGGCCTCCCAGCGGAGGCCGCCCAAAACGCGCCGTGCCGCGGCGCGACGACTCGCGCTCAGAAACCCGTGAAGATCGACGAGAACTGCCAGGTCGTCTGGGACACGCCGCTGCAGCTCGGCGAGGCGAACGTCTGACCAGGGCAGCCGCCGTTGTCGCGGGCCATGGACCAGAACGCCAGGCGGTTGATGTAGCTCTGGCCTCTGGCCCAGGCCACCAGGTCCCGCGCGTTCTGGAGAGTGAAGATCTCGCCCTGTGTGTCGTTCTGGCCGATCATCGGCGTGATCCCGATCATCTCGCCGGTCTGGTTGCGCGTCGACTGGGCGGCCTGCTGGGCCGAGAGCAGCATGTTGCCCCCGTTGTCGTTCGCAGAGCCGTAGTCCATCGCCATGATGTTGATCGTGTCGGGGTGGTAGTTGATCGCATGGCAGGCGTTGACGATGTTGAGGCCGCCGGTCACCAGCCCCGTGGGCAGGACCGGCAGGGTCAGGGAGATGGCCTTGCCGGGGTTCGCCGCCTTCAGCCCCTTCAGGGCTTGCGCCACCGCGGCGTTGTTGATTCCTCCCTCGATGTCGAAGTCCATGCCGGTGATGTTCGGATAGGCGTTGAAGGCCTGCTGGTACATCGCCTGGATCTGGCTGGCGGTGCCGCAGGAGCTGGCCACGGAGCCGTTCGCCCCGCCCCAGGCGATGACGACGGACACCCGGTTGGCCACCAGGGCGTCGATCGCGGACTTCACCGTGGTTCCGTTCGGGAACGTGGCGTTGGAGACGTGGCCGAGCCCGCCGGACCAGGTGGCCTGGCAGCCGCCGTCGACGAGGAAGGCCAGCGTCACCGCCCGTAGGCCGGCGGCCTGGGCGTGGGCAACGATCTGCGAGCCCACGGCCAGGCTGATGTCCGCATACGGAGCGAAGCGGGAGCTGCCAGTGGGAGGGGTGCACGTCCCGCCGGGAGCCGCCGGCGTCGTGACCGAAACCGAGCTGCTCGGGTTGGAGCTGCCCGCCCCATCGGCGGCGACGATCGCGAACGTGTAGGTGGTGCACGGGCTCAAGCTCGAAACGGTGGCGCTCGTGCTCGATGCGGTCGTGACCTGGCTGCCGTTCTGGAGGACCCGGTACTGGACCGTGCAGTTCGGGCCGGAGGTCGAGGCGTTCCAGGAGAGCCGGACGCTGCTGCTCGTCAGGTTCGAGGAGGCGAGGCCCGTCGGGACGCTCGGGACCACCGTACATCCGCCGCCGCAGGCGCCGATATTCGTCCACGGCTGGCCGCTGCCGGCAGTGCCGTTGTTCGTAGCCGGGTTCTGGCCCTGCGTCCAGAAGTTCGCCCTGTAGTTGACGCCGCTCACGCTGGCCGTCATGCCGCCCGTATAGACCTGGCTCGACACCCAGACCGGCGAGCAGGTTCCTCCGCCCCCACCGCCACCGGTGCCGCTACAGCTGCCGTTGCTCGTCCATGGTTGGCCGCTGCCGGCGCCGCCGTTGTTGGTGGACGGGTTCTGGCCTTGCGACCAGAAGTTCGCGGTGTAGTTCACCCCGTTCAGGCTGGCCTGGTTGCCAGCCGTGTAGGTCTGGGCGGCACTCCATGCCGGAGCGCAGGTCTGGGCGTGCGCGGGTGCCGCCCAGGCCGCCAACACAAAGGCAACCGCCACCAGCCCTGACCATCGCAATCGATAGGACATCGCCAGGCTCCTTTTGATAGAGGGAGGCCGCAACGTGTTGGATGACACGTTGATGACGTCGCGCCGAGTGAGGGAGCAGCGAGACCCGGAGGTACTGCCAGGACCCGCTCTGGATACCCCGTTCGGGGGCTACTAACCTGTAGCTGACCTCACCGTTAATCGATTAACTAAATCGATCATTAACACGGACGCCCGGGACGTGTCAAGAGTCAGCGCCCATCCGAGCGCCGCCCGCCTTGATCGCCGACCCCTTGACTGCGCGTCTGGTCCAGGCAGATGTCTTCGAGGATGTAGAGGAAGGCGTCGTCCCCGGACGGCGCCGAGCGGCGGCGTTCATCGCACCCGGCGTCCGTTGCCTTCAGCGGTCTCGGGTGGGCACGTGCCTCAGCCGTCCAGCAGCCAGCGGAAAGCGGCCTCGGCGACCGGCGCCGGCACCTCGTGCCCGCCGGCGAAGGTCTCGAAGCGGACGACGAAGCCGGCGTCGCGGAGCCTTCGGTCGATTCGCCGACCACAGCTCTCGAAGGGCAGGATTTCGTCGGCCCGCCCATGAGAAAGGAAGACGCGCGGCTTCGCGCTCACCGTGTCGGTGGCGGCGACGATGCACGCCGAGAAGGCGAGCACGTGAGTGAAGACGTCGCCGTTGGGCAGGCCCAGGACGAGCGCGTACGAGGCGCCGTCGGAGAACCCACCAATTGCGACGTGTCGCCGGTCCACCGCGCAGCGCTCGAAGGTGGCCGCGAGGGCGCGCTCGGTCGCCGCTGCGTCTATGCCGGGAGCGCCGCGGATGGCATCCCACGTGATGCCATCCGACGCCGGCGCGAGGACGATCACCCCATGCTCCTCGGCGAGGGATCGGAGGTGATCGAGCATCTGCTGCGGCGACTGGGTTGCGCCGTGGAAGAAGAGCAACAGCGGCGAGCCGGGCCCTTCCGCCGAGCGCGTGGCGGCTTTGTGCGGCACGTAGAGCAGTGCCGGTCGGGGTGAGCCGATGTCGAGCCGCTCCTCGCCGGCCCGGCAGAGTCCGGTCGCCGGGCGCGACGGGGGCGAGAAGTGCTCGGCGGCCCCGGTAGCCGCGTCGCGCTCCGGGGGGATGGCGCAGGCGGCCAGTGCGCTCGCTGCGACGAGGGCGGTGAGGCATCTTCGCGATGGGCGGCTTGGCGGCCGATGGTTGCGAGCAGACGGCGCGGCGAGGGGCGGCATCGAAGCCTGATACGGAATCGGCGCGCCGAGGTTCTTCCCGGAACGCCGTGCGGTCGACGGGTCGCCTGCGTTCAATGCCCTGCCGGGTCGGTTCAAGATCCCCGGGCAGAGAGCCGCTATGGTTCGCGAGCCCGCGGACGAGCTCGACGCAGTGACTCGATCGCCCGCCGGACTACCAGGAGCCATCTCATGAACGCCGTCGCCGACTCGCAAGATCCCTCGACGCTGGAGCGACGCATCGCAAGGTGGCGTGCGGAGACTCCCGGCTGCGCGCGGGTGAACCACCTGAACAACGCCGGCGCCGCGCTCCAGCCCGAGCCAGTGCTGCGAGCGGTCGGCGATCACTTGCGGCTGGAGGGTGAGATCGGCGGCTACGAGGCGGCGGAACGGGACGCCCAGAGGGTCGACGCGGTGTACGCGAGCCTCGCGGCGCTCCTGGGAACGCGGCCCGGCAATGTGGCGGTCACCGCGAACGGTACCGCGGGCTTCATCCAGGCGCTGACCTCCTTCGATCTGGCGAGGGGCGATGCGATCGTGACCAGCCTGTCGGACTACACCTCGAACCAGATCCAGTACCTGGCGCTCGCCGCGCGGCTCGGTGTGCGCGTCCTCCACGCCCCCGACCTTCCCGAAGGAGGGATCGACCCCCAGGCGGTGCGGGAGATCCTTCGCTCGACGCCGGCGCGCTTCGTGGCGCTGTCGTGGATCCCGACGCACTCGGGCCTGATCCAGGACGTGGGCGCCGTTGGGGAGGTGTGCGAGGAGCTCGGAGTCCCGTTCCTCGTCGACGCGGTGCAGGCGGCCGGCCAGCTTCCCATCGACGTGCAGTCGATCCGTTGCGACTACCTGGTGGGGACGGCGCGCAAGTTCCTGCGCGGCCCGCGCGGCGTCGGCTTCCTCTACGCCTCGGATCGGGCCCTCGGCCGCGGCGACTATCCGCTGTTCGTCGACATGCGCGGCGCGCGCTGGACGGCGCCGGACCGCTTCGAGGTTGCGGCGACGGCCCGGCGTTACGAGGACTGGGAGTTCCCCTACGCCCTGGTCCTCGGCATGGGTGCGGCGGTGGACCACGCGCTGCGCGAGGGGGTGGCGGAGTGCGGGGCGAGGGCGTTCGAGCTCGCGGCCCGGCTGCGAGGGAAGCTCGCGGCGATCGACGGCGTCGAGCTCCTCGACCGCGGTCGTCGCCAATGTGCGATCGTCACGGCGGCGGTGGCCGGACGGAGCGGCGACGAGGTGAAGCGAGAGCTGGCTGCGGCGGGGATCAACGTCGTGGCCACGCTCGGGGAGTTCGCTCAGCACGACCTCGGTCGGCGTGGCGTCGAGTCGGGGATCCGCGTCTCGCCGCACTACTACAACATCGTCGAAGAAGTGGACGCTGCGGCGGAGGCGATCGGGCGTATCGCCGGCGCGGCGGCCTAACAGACGTTCCAGTTGCCCGATACGGGTCAGAGCTCGCCGTCGGGCACAGGCCTCATGCCTCGGCGGTAGGCGCCCGGAGGCATGCCGAACGCGCGCTTGAACGCACGCGTGAAGTGGGCCTGGTCGGCGAAACCCGCACGGAGCGCGATGTCGCTGAGCCGCTCGTGAGCCCGCATCAGCTCGGCAGCGGCCTGCTCCAGGCGGGCGCGTCGGCGGTCGTGCCCCGCGGTCACGCCGTACGCCTGTCGATAGCGTCGCGCGAGGTGGTCCGCGCTCACGCCGGCCTCGGCTGCCAGGTCGCGGATCGACGTTCCGTCTCCGGGATCGTCGTGGAGGCGCTCGCGGACGCGCGCGAGCCAACGCGGCACTGCCGCCTCCCGGCGCGGAGCCCGGCTCCGCACGATGCGGCCGAGAAGCTCCAGGGCGAGCCCCTCGGCGACGAGCGCCGTGGCGCTGTCCTGGATCTGCAGCTCCGCGTAGAGGCGGGCCGCCAGGGCCGCGACGTCGCCCGAGCGGAAGTGAAGCACGCGATCGAACGCCGGGCCCGGGTTGCTGTCGGCGTCCGGCAGCCACTCGAGCTGCAGCGTCGTGGTCGCCGCGTCGCCGAACCGGTCGTCGTGCGGAACGCCCGCCGGCTTCAGCACCACGTCGCCGGGCCGGGTCTCGACCTGCTCGCGGTCGAACGTCTCCGCGACTCCCCCGGTGACCGTGTAGGCGAGGTTGTTGGCGCGATGCGCGTGTCTCGGGATGAAGAAGCGCGACGGGAGCGTGGTCGCGAGGATCCGGAAGCCGCCGGCGCGCAGCTCCGTCGCACCCGGACCGAGGGCGATCTCCCGCAACGACCCGGCATCCATCGCGCCCATGCCTTCGCCCTGCCCTGGAACTTGGTGACGGACCCGCCGCCTCAGAAGCTGTAGATCACCGACAGCGAAACCGTGTCGAGCACGCTCGAGACGTCGGCTCCGAGGTCTACCTGCAGCCGCTCGCCGGCCACTCCCACGCCGCCCGCCATGTGGAGCACGCGGTCGTGCTCGAGGTCGCCGCTGTGCTCGTCGACCCAGGCGCCGGCGCGAAAGGCGACCACCGGCCGCCGCGACAGCAACGCGTATTCGCCGCCGAAGTGTCCCTCCCAGGCGCTCTGGTAGGGGCGAGCCTCGGGGTTGCCGCGGGAGTGCAAGCCCAGGAAGTTCTCCACCAAGCTCCCCAGAAAGCCGCGGTACGCCAGGTAGTCGAGCTGTCCGGCGAGAGTCAACCGGCCGGAGGGAGAGCGCCAGGCGAGCCCGGCCCCGGCGGCGGAGGGCACGTTCGTCACGTCGTCGACGGGCGGCCACCGGCCGGGAGCACCGGAACGGGTGACCTCCGCGTTCGCCGTCATGCTCGCGCCCGGACGGAGGAAGAGGCCGATCGACACCCGCTCGTGTGGGGTGAACAGCAAGCCGCTGCTCACGGTCGTGTCGGACCCCTCGATGCTCATGGTGCCGATCCCGAGGAGCCGGTCGGGCGTATACGGAATCGGCTCGTAGCTGCTCTCGGGTCGGTTGGGGTCCGCACCGTAAAGCTCGGAACGCGCGGTGAACGAGAGGTCGAAGCGAACGAGCGCCAGGCCGAAGCTCCACCGGTCGTTTGCGCGCCAGCCGGCGGCGAGCCCGAACGTGTGAAGCCGGAGCTTCGCGCGGTCGCGGCTCGCCGGCTCGCGGACGAAGCCTCCGCTGCCGAGGAAGAGACCTTGAGACTCCGTGAAGCTGTCGGCCCGCGCCAGCTCGTGCGCGTAGAGAGCGAGCGTCCAGCGCCCCCGCGGCCAGATCGCGGAAGCGAACGACGGCCCTGCCTCGGAGGTGCTCTCGTGCGCCAGGAGCAGGCCCGGACGGGTGTCGATCCCCAGGCCGGTGGGGGTGCCGTCGAAGCGGCCGCCGGCGGCGAAGGCTGCCGAGCTGCTCCAACCGCGCGCCTCGAGAGAGACCTCGGGCCGCACGAGCTGGACCAATCCTGCCGGGTTGGCAAAGGCTGCCGTCGCGTCGTCGGCCAGTGGCGCGAAGGCGCCGCCGAAGCCGAGGCTGCGGGCGCCGGGATTGGAGAAGTTGAAGTCCAGGTGCGAACGGGGGTGGACGGCCTGACCCTGCGCCGCACCGACGAGACCGAACATGGCCAGCCCGAGCGCGCTCGCCAGCATGCGCGAGGCCTGCCTCGTTCCACGCGCGAAAGCGACGTCGGCCGCACCCATGGTCCCTCCTGCGATCGCGCAACCCGTCGGTCGCCCGATTTCGAAGGCGGCGAGGCTAACACGTCACGAGATGGCGACCCGACGAGGTGCGAGCCGCCCGCGGGCCAGAAGGACCTGTGGGCTCACTGGTCGACTGCGCGGCGGAGGCGACACGGTCCCCCGGTCACGTCGGTGCCACTAGCGGGATGCGAACGAGCTGGTCGATCGAGGTGCTCGAACGAGGTGCCGACCACCTCGGAGCAGGCGTCAGGGTCCGAATGCGTTCTTGAGCCGGCTGAACTGTATGGCGTCGGCAATCTCTCTGGAAAACGCCTCGGAGCTGAGCTTTTCCAGTAGCGCAAATGCTGCTTGGTAGCTCACGGGGCCGCCATTCGAGGTGATGACTCTGGCGTCAACGACCACATTGCGATCAAACTGAACCTTGACCTTGGGGTAGGCCTTGGCCAGGCCCTCCTCTCCTCCCGCCCACGTGGTCGCATTTTTTCCGTCGAGAACGCCTGCCGCTGCGAGCAGGAAGGCGCCCGAACAGTTGCTTGCCATCCAGGAGGCTGATTGATTCTGTTTTGCGATGAACCGGACGAGATCCTCGCTCTTCAAGAGCCCTTTCATCGAATACGAGCTCGGAACGATCAACACATCGAGCCCGAGGTCGTCGTAGATCGTCTTGTCGGCGAGAATCCTGAGCCCTTCCTCCGACCGGACCTCCCGGCTTCTCGTCGCCGAGACGACCACGACCTCATAGGACGAGAACGACGCCTTCTTGGTCGCCGCACCGAAGACTTCTATGGGTGCGGTCACATCACTGGTCAAGAAGCCATCGAAGACCAGGATGCCGATCTTGTTTGCCGCGGCAGCAGCGCTCGCAGGAACGACGACGCAGCAAAGCGTCAGAAGTGCCGAGCACAAAATCTTTTGCATAGGGACCTCCAAGTTGAGACTCTGGCGCTCAGGTGCGCCGTCGCAAGTCTAGGGCTGGGGAGCGCTCGGACGTCCCTTCACACGGCCCGTGGAGCCGCCAACTCGGCCCTCTCGAGCGCTTCTGCCTGGTGGGTGGCACCGCGCGCATCGGCGCGGAGCGACCGCAGCCTCAGCGGCGCGGGCCGTTCGGCGCCGCGCCGGCGTCCGACGCCGCCCGCGAGCGGGCCTCGTCCCGAATCAGCGCCAGCGGTTCGCCCGCTGCTTGACGTAGTGGCGGTACACGTAGCCCCACGGGATGACGAGCGGCATCAGAACGACGCCGAAGACAATGTTGAAGGAGTCCTCGGCAAAGGTCGGGGGTACCTGTCCCGACGACCATTGCGGCAGCCCGAAGGCGATCAGCCAGATCGTCTTCCACACCAGCTCGAACATCAGGATCGGCAGCATCTGCAGCGGATAGCGCAGGCCGACGAACGCCAGGACCCACACGGCTCCGAGCAGGCTGGCGATCACCCCGCGTGCCAGGGGCTCGTGACGGAGTAGCGACGGCAGGATCATCGCGCCGAGCCCGACGACCAGCAGCAGGTACACGGCGCGCAGGACATAGAGCCGTGCGAGTGAGACTTCGCCCTCGGCGGCGTTCGCAGCGGCAGGCAGGGAAGTCGCAGCAGTCGTAGCCATCTCACATCTCCTTCTAGAGTGCACGCAGCCGCTTGGGCGCCTGTTCGGCGCCGGAGTTGGGTTGGAACTCGAGCAAGTCGCCGGGCTGGCAGTCGAGCACCCGGCAGATCGCGTCGAGGGTCGAGAAGCGGATCGCGCGCGCCTTGCCGGTCTTGAGGATCGAGAGGTTGGCGAGCGTGATGTCGATGCGGGCGGCGAGCTCGGTGAGCGTCATTCGCCGCTCGTGCAGGACCTCGTCGAGCCTGACGAGGATGGACATCAGACCGTCCCTTCGAGGTCGTCTCGCAGGCGGGTGCCTTCGCGAAAGACCTGCGCGAGCACGAACAGCAGCATGACCGCGAGCCAACCGGTGAGAGTGATGTCTCCATCGAGGCGCAGCGGCACTTCTTTCGTCGACACGGCCGAGGCGATCGCCACCACGAGGAGGTGCAGCAGCTCCAGGCCGAGCAACGCCCAGGCAATCGTCCGCAGGCGGGAAGCATTGTCGGCGCTGAACGGATCGCCGTCACGCACGGACTCGACGATCTTCAACAGCTCTTTCAAGACGACGTAGGCGATCGGCACGCCGGCGATGCCGATCACCATGATCATGCGCATTCCGGCAACGATCCCTTCGTGACGGGCAACCGCGCCGACGCCGAGCGCGCGCCAGGTCCACTCCTCGGCCTGAAAGGTGGCCGCGAGCAGCACGAGGATCAGCCCGCCGAGGATCCAGTTGAGGACGATGAGGACGCGAAGGCTCATCCAGGTGACGGGCAGGGCGGGGGAGTGCTTCATCGGGTTTGCTCCTCCTGACTTATCGACAAACGATAATCTTCTTATCGTTTTCCGTCAAGTGTGCTCTCCGGTCTTCAGCAGTGAGACGGAGTGCCTGGCAGTGAGACGGAGTGCCTGGCACCTCTTCCGCCGCGCACCTCTTCCGCCTGCCGCGAAGCGCCATCAGAGCCGCTCAAGCCATTGCAGCCGCGTGAGTTGCGAAGTGGGTGGCACCTCGCAGTGGCGGCACCTCGCAGTGGGGCACCTCGCAGTGGGTGCCGAAGTGGGTGGCACCTCGCAGTGGCGAGAGTGCACCTCGCAGTGGCGAGAGTTGCGAAGTGGGTGGCACCTCGCAGTGGGGGCCGCTCAAGCCATTGCAGCCGCGAGAGTTGCGAAGTGGGTGGCACCTCGCAGTGGGGCAGCCGCGAGAGTTGCGAAGTGGGTGGCACCTCGCAGTGGCGGCACCTCGCAGTGCCGGGCGTGTCCGCTTTTCACTCGCGCCGCCGAGTACCTAGACATCAAGGCACCTGTTGCCGAAAGGAGTCGCAAATGGCAGGCATCGACGATCGGGACGTTCTCGCGCTGGGCGGGAACTGGAAGTGGCGGCTGGGGTACACCTCGGAGGCGTTGCTCATCGACCCGGCGGGTCATCTCAAGCCGCCCGGACCGATCAACGAATACGTCGTCCACTTCGAGCCACGAGGCAAGAAGGGCGAGCTCGGCGACCTGTTCGACGGCACGATCGACGGCTGGCCTGGCGTGATCGTGGCCGAGACCTGGTACGAGAAGCAGGGCCGCGTCTTGGTGCGGATGCGTGTCTCGCTCGACCAGACGATCGAGCTGTATTCGGGCGTGCACGTCTTCTATCCCGATGATCCGCGAGGAGTGCACGTGGTCGGCGGCTGGGTCAACTGCGGGGGAGGCTTGATCGGCAAGCCGCAGGAGGGCCACCCCTACATCGCGTGGTTCACGATGGCCAAGGTGCGTTAGGTCGCTGCCAGCCAGAGCGCCGGCGAGCGAGAGAGTTGCGGTGGGTGGCACCTCCCGAGCCGCACCTCTCGAGCCGGCCTCTCGGCACCGGCGCTCACGATGCCAGTTGCGAAGCGGGTGGCACCTCACATACGCGGCCTGCCTGGTGCGGGCGTCTCATCGCGAAGCGGGGCCAGCCGTGAAGCCACAGCGCGCCAGGAGAGCTTCGAAGCGAGCGTCGGTGCGGTACGGATCCCACTTCGGGTCCACAGGCAGGAATATCAAGTGCACGTCGCGCTCGGCGTAGGCCTTGTCGAGCCACTCGAGCACCGCCTCTCGCTGGCCGAGACCGGCATGCACGAGCGCGATCGCATACGGTGGCACGTAGTGCTCACGGGAGCCGGCTTCCAGCACCCTCAGGACCTCTCGCGCTTCGTTGGCGCGGCCCATCGACCCCAGCAGGTAGCCCCGCAGGGAAATCGTCTTGCTGTTGCCGCCCGACAACCGCGTGGCGTCGGTCAGCGCTTCCAGCGCAAGATCGTTCGTTCCCAGCTGGGCGTATGCCTGTGCAAGCTCCACGTAGCCGATCCAGAAGTCCGAGTCGACGCGGACGGCGCGCCGCGCGTATTCGACGGCGTCGGGGTATTCACCGGCCTGGAACGCGACCTGTGAAGACAGCGCGTAGCTCACGGGCTCGAGTGGTTCGAGCTCCCGCGCCCGGCGCATGGCTGCTTCCGCCTCGTCGTCACGCTGCAGCTGGGACAGCGCATGCCCCAACGTTCGATGCGCCGCGGCGTTGCTGGGATCGAGATCGACCGCGCGCCGGAATGCGGTTTCCGCGGCCTTCCAGTCCCAGTCCATCAACCAGCTGACGTACCCCGAGGCCAGCTGTGCCTCGGAGAGCTGCGGATTGGCGCGGACGGCTTGGGTAGCGGCCTCTCGCGCGCGCGGCCAGACGTCGAGAGGGCGCGCATCGCCGTTCTGGGTGCTCCCGGTGTAGGTCAGGCTGAGGTGGGACCAGGCAAGGGCGTAGCTCGGATCGAGTGCGATCGCACGTTTGTACTGCTGGACCGCCCGCGCGTTGTTCTCCGGCGTTCGCCGCTTCTCGAAGTACCGTCCCCTGAGATAGGCGTCGTAGGCCTCGGCGTTCTGGCTTTGTCTACGGCCGAGACGTCCCACGGGATCGGGTAGCACCCGGAGGCGGACCTGCTCGGCGATTGCCGCGCTCAGCTCCTCCTCCAGGCCGAGCAGACTGGTCGGCTCCCGTTCGTAAGACTGGGACCAGACATGCTCCTGATCCCGCACGCGAATCAGCTTGGCGGTGACGCGCAACCGACTGCCCTCCGCGCGAAGTGAGCTCTCCACAAGATAGTCGACCGCGAGCTCCTGGCCGATCTTGGCCACGCTCTTCCTCGTGCCCCTGTAGCCCAGGGTGCGACCCTTGACGATCAGACGCCCGGGATCGATCTGTGCGAGTGACGCGCCCGTCTCCTCGGTGAGGCCGGCGGCGAGGTACTCGCGCTCGGGATCGCTCCCGAGGTTCTCGAAGGGCAGCACGGCAAGCGTCACCCGCGAGGGTGGCGCACTGCCGCCCAACCCGGTCCACGCCAGGACAGCGGCAACCATGGCGACGGCCGCGACGCCGAGCACGAGGAGGGCCCGGTTCGGTCTCCTCCGCTGCGGTGCAGGCGCAGCTCCCGCCGACGACGGCGCCTCAGTCGTCTCGGCCGATCGGGTTTGCTCGAACCGTGGCGGCGTTGCGTTCGCTGGCGGGGGTGCCGGCGCCCGCGGCGGCTCCGAGGGCGGAGCTGCAAGGCCGGTGTCTCGCCCGCCCGAAACGACCTCCACCGCGGCGATGAACCGATACCCCTTCCCGGTGACCGTTTCGATGAAGACGGGAGCCTCTGGTGCATCGCGCAGTGCCTGGCGGATCTTGCGGATCGCCGTGTGGACGCCGGTTTCGACGTCGAGGAAGACATCTTTGCCCCAGAGCCGATCGACGATCTCACCGCGTGAGACGAGCAGGCCTCGGCGCTCGACCAGGAGGATGAGCAGGTCCATGGGCAACCGCTCGAGTCGAATCGGACGCCCCCGGCGCCGCAGCTCGTAGGCCGCGACATCGAGCTCGAACTCGCGAAAGCGCAGCGTCTCGCGGGAATCGGGGTTCGTCATGGTCGAGGGTGCGGCGGCCGCGGGGCGGTAAGTCCAATTGACTCTAGCTCTTCTCCGGACAGAAGACCTCCAGAGAGTCTCCAGGCTCGCTCCATGGTCAGCACCGCGCCGCGGGGGGACCATGGGCCTCGCCGGGTGCGACCTCGGCGTCATTCCGACGCCGACGACCGCGCCCGCAGGAGAAAGAGAACCATGAGCTGCAGAAACTCGAAGCCCCGTCGCAGCGGTCGTCTGTTCGCCGTGCTCGCCTTCTCGGGCGCCCTGCTCGCCACGTCCGCCGGCGCCCTGCGCGCGGATGCGGGCGCCGCCGCGGAGGCGGCGGGACTCGTCGGCACCTGGACCGTACAGGTAACGCTTCGCGACTGCGCGACCAATGCCCCCATCGGCTCGTTCAACTCGCTCGTCACCTTCCACCGTGGTGGAACGATCAGCGAGAGCGCCGGGAGTCGCACGTTCGCGGCAGGTCAACGCGGCGCGGCACAGGGCACGTGGGCTCGCAAGGGTGACCACACGTATCGGCAGCGGATGATCGCGTTGATCGTCTTCGACACGGCACCCAACCTGCCCGGCACCCCGACCTTCGACCCGAGCTCGCCGGTCTCTCCAGGGTTCCGCGCCGGCTGGCAGACCGTGACCCACACGATCGAGGTCGTCGACGCCGACCATCTCACCTCGGCAGGAACCAACACGTTCTACGACTCGGCGGGCGCCGTGTACCGGACTGGTTGCTCGACGTCCGTTGCGCAGCGCTTCAAGTAGATCCAAAGACGGCAGGCGGTGGCCCGGAGTGTAGAGAGCGTCGCCCCTCTCCAATCGGCGACGAACGACACTCCGGGCCATCGCTTGTCAGCCGTGCCCTTGGAGCCCCAACTGGAGTGCCCCCGACCGACCGGAGAGCCAACCACTTCGGAGCAAGGACCGGCCGCTGAGGCCAGTCGACTCTCCTACGAGGGGACCGCATACGACAACATCATGAAGCCGACGCCACCGCCGCCGACGATCGCGATGGTCGACTGGGGCATGTCCCCCAGAGAGGTTGCCGCTCTCAAAAAGGGGGCATGGCCACGATGAGTCTCCGGCCTATTTCGGCAAGGCCGTGGTTGCGCGCGGCAGTATCCGATCGCGCAACCACACGAGCGGCTCCAGGGCGTCGGGCTTGTTGAAGCGCTTGCCGGTGAAAGCCGCCACGACGGAGATCTCGGGCATCACGATCAGCAGGTTGCCGCCGTTGCCCATCGCCATCAGCAGACGCGTCCTGGGCAGGTTCGGCTGCGACGTCTCGTCGATCCACCACAGATAGCCGTAGCGCTGCTTGCGGTCCGGAATCTCCGTGTGTGTCGCTGTCATGCGCGTGATCCACTCCTTGGACACGATCTGCCGGCCCTGCCACAACCCGCTGGCCAGGACGAGCTCTCCGATCCGCGCGAAGTCACCGGGCGCCAAACGCAGATGCCCGCCGCTGTCGACCTGCTTGCCGCGGTTCCAGCTCGCCCACTGGGCCGACTCGATCCCCAGCGGCTTGAACAAATGCTGCGCGGCGAAGTCGTCGAGGCGCATGCCGCTGCCAAGCGAGACGATGGCACCCAGCGCGATCGCGTTGCCCGTGCAGTAGGAGAACCGCCGCCCGGGCTGCTCGCGCGCCGGCAGGCGAGCCCAGAAGGCCAGCCAGTCGCGCTCGTCGTACATCGTGTCCTCGTGGCCGGGGGAATCGGGCTGCCAGTCGTCGCAGTCGAGCCCGCTGCGCATCGTCAGCAGGTCCTCGACCGTGATCGCGGCCTTGCGCGGGTCCTTTTGCAGGAGCTCGCGATATGCGGGCAATAGATCGACGACTCGAGACTCCAGCGAGGGGATGTTCCCACGCTCCAGGGCGATGCCCACGAGCAAGGCCGTGATCGACTTGGTGGCCGAGCGCAGGTCAGGCGCCGTGCGGCCGGCGACCCCGACACCGACGGCGACCAAGCTTCCATCCTGGACCAGATGGAAGGACAGCACGCCCGGGTGATCGCCGCGCTGGATCTCCATGGCGAGCTGCTTTGCCGCCTCTGCGAACGTCTCGGCGGCAGAGCTCGGAGCGCTCACCCCGGCGAGGCAGAGCGCTACGAGCGTGAGCAGACGTGAGGTGGAAGAGCGCGGCATGGCGCTGCGAATCGTGTCATGCGGAGGCTCAGGGAAGGCCCGACCGCAAGTTTCTACGACTCGAGGTTTCTACGACAGACGTGAGATGGACGTCCCCAAGGTCGTTTCACGAGCATGTCCAACTCCGTCGGCCCACGACGCGAATACTTGCGAAGGGCTTCACCAACTGCCAACCCGTACCAAAGGAGTCACCGATGCCCGCTCAACCGACCGCCGGAAGAACCGCTACGCCCATCGACCTGGAGCCGATCCAGACCACGGGAAGCATCGTCACCCTGCAGCCGGACGCGGACGGTTGCGAAATCGTCTTCTCCGAGAGCGCACACGCGCTTCCGCTGCAGGTGTTCCGGCTTCCGATCGGCAACGCCAACTACAACGCGATGTACGCGCTGCTGCTGGCCTGCTGGATCAACAAGCTGAACGTGGACATCTACCACCGTGCAAGCCTCGGCGCGCAGACGCCGCCAGGGACGAACACGCAGGCGCCACAGATCGTCACGTCCGTAACCGGTCGCTACTTCACCAACTGAGGGCGGGGACTTCCATGGGCCTTTCACTGTCTTGCCTCATCGAAGCCACCCTGCCGTGGGTGACGGAGCCGCTCAGGATCCCGAAGCACCTCCACTTCAAGGTGACGGCCTCGCGGTTCGGGTTGAAGGTCAGCGAAAACGACGTCTTCGATGACCTGCACGTCGTCTATGAGACCGCCGACGCCATCCAGAAGACGTTCCGGCCGGCCGTCGACGTCGAGCTGATGAACGCGTTCGTCCGGATCGGACTCCTCGTGTCGCAACCAGGCACGCGGCTGACCGAGCGCGGCTACCGCCACGTGGGTCGCGTGGCTGCCGATCGGCCGTACGTCATCTTCTCCGATCTCCACATGGCGCACGCCGGCAACCGCCAGGACTTCTTCGCCGCCTCTGGAAACCGCGAGCTCTACCGCGAGGTGCTCGACCAATACGCAGCCAGCGAGTTCACGTTGATCGAAAACGGCGACGTCGAGGAGCTCCTGATCTTCGAGCCCACGGCGTCGGAGGCCGCCCGCCGCCGCGAGCTGGCCGAGGCGGGCGACACGGGTGACCCGCTGGGATCGAGCTGGGACGCGCTCGACGATCACCGTCTCGTGTTCCGTCGCGAGCAGCTCCAGAAGATCATCGACAGCAACCGGGCTCTCTACACGCAGATCAACGACCAGTTCCATGAACATGGCCGCTACATCCGGCTGGCCGGCAACCACGACCAGGACCTCCAGGAGGGCGACCTGCTGGAGACGCTGCGCTCGGTCTACCCGAACCTGGACGTGCCCCATGACTTCCTGATCATCGAGCCCGGCGGCGCGACCTCCGGGGCCGGGCCGTTCGTGGTGGCGCACGGCCATCACTTCGACCGGCAGTGCACGCCGCTCTTCGCCCGGCGTCTGGGCGAAGCCTACTCAGAGGCGCTCGCCTGGGCGTACCAGGGCGCCGACCGCATCTGGGCCTGGGACGGCGACGACGACGTCCGGGGCTGGACTTCCGGCGAACCCTTCCGCGCCAGCCTGGTCTCCGACGATCCGGCGGTGTGGAAGGGCCTCGACGACGTGCTGTTGGCCGCGGCGCTGCTCGCCGTGGCTGGTGCTCAGCTGAGTGGCCCGCTGACGGCGGGCCTCGCGGCGGCGGGCGGTGCCACGGCCGTCTTGACCACACAGCTGGGAGATCCCGCCCTGTGGGAGAGCGCCTTCGGGCACAACATCTCGTGGGACTACTTCGAGCGGCCGAGCGTCGCCGAAAACGTGTTCAACGAAGTCCTGTGCGGCACGGAGTGGTTCAAGTTCCGCCACCTCGACGAGCTGGCCATCACCGCGGCCATGCCGTTGATGTTCCCGGGAGGGGCCGGCCAGCTCGTGCTGGGACACTCCCATGAGGTCCGCAACAGCACGGTGAGCGGCGCCGGCCAGCCCGCCCGCGGCTACCTCAACAGCGGCGCCGCGGGACGGTTCGAGAACCTGCTCTGGGCCGTGGAGATCGTGGACGGCGCCGCGCAGATCGTCGGCTGGCACCGGCCCGGCGGTCCGCGGTCGAGCGACGCCCCGCAGCGCCATGTGTACCAGCCGACCCTCATCGGTGGCGTGCAGTTCCTCACGCCCTCGGCGAGCGCGGTCCCCCTGCCTGCAACGCCAGCGCCGCACTGGCTGGAGGCGGTACTGCACGTGATGATGGCCTGAAGCGCAGGCCGCCAACAATCTCGATCGACGCGCTAGTCGACGCGGCGAATGATCCCGCAGGCGACACGGCCGCCACCCGCGCAGTTCGGGTCCGTGGGATCCGGGCAGTAGGTGTCCGGCAATGCGTGGACGACGACCGCGCTACCATCGGCGTCGAGAATGCTCAGGTTGCCCGGGCTCAGCGCGATGCGGCTCGTGGTCGTGCTCATCACGCCCTCGCCTGAGGAGCCTACTCGGACGTTCACCAGATCACCCGAATGGTAGGGGTGATTGGCGGTCACGGGAGTGTTGTTGCCGAAGGGTCCCAGATCGAGGTGGCTGCCGGCCGCACCACACGGGACGGGGGCACCGGTGGTGGGATTCGTAGTGGCGGCGCAGTTGGCGACCGCGTGGACGTGAACGGCATGCTTGCCGGCAGCCAGACCCCGGACACCGAGGAGCACGTCAACGACCTTGATCCCTTCGGAGGAGGCCCGCTCGGTCAGGATGAGAATCCCGTCAACCGGCGTCGCGGGATCGCAGCTCGTGACGGTGGCGACGGCGCGGGCCGAGATGTGATCGGCGGAGCTCGGTCCGGCAGAGAGTAGGGAGATGCAGACGACGCCGAGCAGACACCGTACGATTCGGAGGCTCTTCATACGCGTTCTCCTTTTCTCCTTCGCGGTTAACTGAGTCCCGCGCCGTTCTCGCGTGGATGGTCGATCGACCGGCAACAGCGGCGCGGGAGGATGTCAAAGAGGAAGGTGTAGCCCGAGATCGAGAACGTAGCTACCGCGTATGAGCTTGTCAAGTGACATCAGAGACAGTGGGGTCAGCAATAAGTTATCTATTGAGTAAAGTGCCCGCACCCGATCGCCGATATCAAATGGAGCCAGCGACAGTGAAGTCAGCGAGGAGTTATCTAATGACCAGGTGCCGGCGCTCCGGTCAGGAATATCAAGTGCAGTCAGCGACACTTGAAGTCAGCGAAACGTTAGCGAATCGCCCGACGCGGGGGCGATCAACCCGCCATAGCTGGTCGCTGGGCTCAGTCAGCTAGGGGCAGCTGGCGAAGGCGTTGACGTCGGCGATCGTGGCGAACAGCTGCCCCTGCGGGCTCTTGTAGGTCTTGGCCGCGCCCGTCTGCGTGTCCGTCACCGTCAGGGTGACCTCGACATTGGTGCCGCCGGACGCAAACACCCAGTAGCGGCCGTTGAAACTGCAGGCGTCGAGGACCTTGACGTTGACCTCGATGTTGCTGGGGTCGAAGAACCAGAAGCTGCCACTGTCGGCGGCGAACGGCACGGCGCCGCCGTTGCCGGTGCCGCCGTCGGCCGTCTTCCACGACGCCAGGACGCGGAAGCGCTCGCCGTTGAGGCACAACGAGGCCGCGCCGCCGGCGCACTTGCCCTCGCGGAAGTAGAGCTTGTCGAAGTACACCGTCAGGGAGGGCGGCGTCGTCGGGAGGCTCAAGGTCTTGTGGGCCCCGAAGAACACCCCCACCGTCATGGCGCCGGCGGGTGCGAGACCGATCGCCGAGAAGGGTTTCCAGCTTTGCGCCACCTTGGCGGGACTGTCCGCGTTGCCGGCGAGGACCGAGCCCGAACAGTTCGCCGTCGAGTAGAACCGGAGGACGGCAGCGCCCTGGGCGCCGTCGAAGGCGCTCGCCAGCCAGGCGAAGCCGCCGGCCACGTAGGTCTTGCCGGGGGTGGCGGGAAAACATTGGTAGATCTCCGCCAGACTCGCCCCCGGCCTGTTGTTGGTGATGCGCACGGCGCCCGAGCGCGGGTCGCCGCCGACGTCGTTGGCGACCCAGTCGTACTCCCAGTCGGTGGCGGTCTTCTTCCCCCAGCCGGCGAGGTCGCTGACGAACTGTGGGTTGGCGAGCCGGTTCGGCGCCGCGGTGCCGGGGCTGGCGACCTGCGCCTCGGGGTCGTCGAAGGCGACGTCGACCTGCGCACGGCCAGCGGGGCCGCCCAGGGCGAGGGCGAGTGCGAAGGCCAGGGGCGGGACGGCGGGTCTGTGGCTGCGCATGGCGTGTCCTCCTACCTGGGGACACGGAATCCGCCTCGAGAATCGGACACAACGCGGCGAAGCCGTGTGGCCGCCAATCGGGCGCTCGTTACGGCGAGGGGGTGCGCCTGCGAGAACGGGTCTTCGATCGCGAGGCGCGCCCGCTGCCGGGTGCCTTCGCCGTCGCCTCGCCGGCCAGCGCCGGTTGCGTGGCAATGGTCTGCGCCACCGCCGCCTGGGCCTGGGGGACCTGGGTCGTCGGCTGGGTCGGCGCGGCCGACGTCTCTTCGCCGACGAGCCCTCGGCGCGTCTTCGTGCGCAAGCTTCGCCGACGAGTAGCCGCCCTCGGTGCGCTTGCGAAGTGGGTGGAGCGGTTGTAAACAACCAGTAACACATCGCGTGCGCCCTGAGGTTGGAACCAAACCGGTAACACATGGCGCACATCCTTCGGTTGTAGGCCAAGCCAGTGCCTAACACATCGCCCACAACCATTGGTTGCAAACCAAGCCACGATCTAGCACATCGCATACACTTCCGATTGTAAAATCGGTCAAATATCTAACACATCGCGCCCCGTCGGTGGGAACCAAATCCAATATCTAACACATCACGCACGCCCCTTGAGGCCATGGGCCAGGCCATGATCTAGCACATCGCTGACAATCTTTAAATTGTGACCGGCTTCTCTTTACAATCGCGCAGGCGGTGATAGGGTGCGAGCGGAGAAAAGGGATTTCGTTATCCCACCGTTTGTGGCCACGAACTCTTCGTGGGAAGAAGAGAGCCGGGGCCGGGTCGCGTAGCCGCTGGCTGAGAGCCAGGCGGGCTGAAGCCAGCAGGAACGGCGGCGCAGGTGCTCCGGGTCCTTCTCGTGCTCACACGGAGGATCGGATCATGATCTGCATCGACCGAACCGGCCACGCCTCGCGAATCGGCCGCGCAGCGGCCCTCCTCGTGCCTGCCCTGGCGCTCGGCGCAGCGGCCCACCTCGCTGCCGGAACCGCCCCGGCGGTGATCTTCGCGACCAAATGCAGTAGCTGTCACACGTACGGTCGCGGGGTTCTGGTTGGACCGGACCTCAAGGGTGTAGCGACACGGCGCAGTCGTCCCTGGCTGATGTCGTGGATCCGCTCCTCCGAGCGAGTGATCCGCTCCGGTGACGCGACGGCAGTGGTGCTCTTCGAGAAGTACGGCCACCAGCGCATGCCCGACCATGAGCTCTCGGACAGCGACCTGAGCCAGCTGATCGACTACCTCGCCGCGGGTGGCCCCGAATTCGAGGGCCGGAGTGCGCCGCGCCTGGCCGCCACCGCCAGGCCCCACGACATCGATGCTGGCCGCGATCTCTTCTTCGGACAGCGCGTCTTCGCCGGCGGTGGTGCGGCCTGCGCTTCCTGCCACAGCGTCCGGGACCAGCCGGCGCTGGCCGGTGGCAGCCTGGGTCCCGACCTCACGCGCACCTACTCGAAGTACCAGGACAAGGACCTGCGGTCGCTGCTCGAGTGGGACTGCCTGCCGCGCCCGCCCGCGACCGACGGGCGCCGGCCGATGACCGACGACGAGTCCTTCGCGGTGCGCGCCTTCCTGCGCCAGGCCGACCAGCAGGGACGCCTGATCGGGCGCGTCACCATCTCCGAGGCCCGGTCCGTCAACCGATGACCGACTGGGCGCTATTCGCGGCGGCCCCGCGAGTCGCGCTGCTGTCGCTGGGGTGGGTAACGCTGCTGCGCTACCTGCTCGTCCGGCGGCGCGGACCCATGCCGTCGTCGGCGCTCTCGCGCGCGAAGGAGCTGCTGTGGGACTCCTGGCCGTGGCGCATCGGCCTGGTGGGCCTCCTGCTTCTTCACCTGGTGCTGTTCGTCTTTCCCATGAAGGTCCTGGTCTGGAACCGCGGCCACGCGCAGCTCCTCGCGCTCGAGGCCACCGGCTTCGCCTGCGGTCTCCTGGCACTGGCGGGCATCGTCTCTCTCATCCGGCGGCGACTCCGGGCCGAGCTCTCGCTCGCCGACGCAGCCTTTCTCTGCCTGCTCCTGGTCGAGGTGCTCTCCGGCTTGGCCATGGCCGGGCTCTACCGCTGGGCCTCCTCCTGGTCCACGGTCACGCTCGTCCCGTACGTTCGCTCGCTGCTGACGCTCGACGCGCGCCCGGCCCTGATGACTGGCATGCCCTACGCGGCGAAGCTCCACGTCTTCTGCTCGATTGCCCTGCTGGCGGTGCTGCCCTTCAGTCACGCCCTCGACTTCGTGTTGCTGCCAGTGGACCGCGCGGTCACTGCGCTGCTGGTCCCTCTGGCCGTGGCGCGGCGGCGGGCCTGGAGGACGCTGCGGACACTGGGGCGGCGCGGCGCGGTCGCCGATCCCTCGAGCGCGAGCAAGACCGCGAGGAGCACGATCCACGCGATGTGGATGCTGGCCGCGGGCGCCTTGGGGGCGGCGGTGCTCGCCGCCGGTGTGGGCCGCGAGCTGTCGCTGGTGGGCGTCCATCAAGGCTACGCGCCGGAGCAACCCATCGCGTTCTCCCACAAGCTCCACGCCGGCGACAACGAGATCGCCTGCCTCTACTGCCATTTCGCCGCCACCAAGAGCCGCCACGCCGGCATCCCGCCGGTCAACGTCTGCATGAACTGCCACGCCATCCTGCGCAAGGAGACGGCGGAGATCGCCAAGCTGAAGGAGGCGGTTGCCCAGGGCCGGCCCATCGAGTGGATCAAGGTCCACAACCTCCCCGACTTCGTCTACTTCAATCACAGCCAACACGTGTTGTCTTCGGTGGCCTGCCGCGAGTGTCACGGGCCGGTGGAGACCATGGCCCGCGTGCGCCAGGAGAAGCCGCTCACCATGGGGTGGTGCCTCGATTGCCATCGTCACCGCGGTCTCGAGCCCGCCGTCCCCCCGAGCACGGTGGCGGGACTGACGTCGGCGGTGCAGGGGCGCGCGTCCGTAGCGCTGGCCGCACTGCATCCGACGGCCACCGATCCCGGGCAGCGGCCCCCGCTTCCCGGGTTGGAGTGCGGAAAATGCCATTACTGAATCCACCGCGCGGCGATCGCATCTACTGGAAGAGCGTCGACGAGCTGCAGGCCGACTCCTCTCCGCTCGCGGAGCGGCAGCGCGAGTTCGCGGAGCCGCTGCCGTGGCAGGCCGGTGCGGCGCCGGCCGCTCCGGGCCTCTCGCGTCGTGACTTGTTGACGCTGATGGGCTTCAGCCTCACCGCTGCCAATCTCGCCTGTTCGCGCGCGCCCGTTGAAAAGGCCATCCCGTTCCTGAACAAACCCGAGGAGCTCACACCGGGTGTGGCGAACTGGTACGCGACGACCTGCGGCGGGTGCTCGGCCGGCTGTCCCCTGCTCGTGAAGACGCGCGATGGCCGTCCGATCAAGATCGAGGGCAACCCCGACTCGCCACGTTTCGGCGGCGGCACCTGCGCCGCCGGCCAGGCCACGGTGCTCTCTCTTTACGACGAAGATCGCTTGCGGGGTCCGTTGTGGATCGGGCAGCCAACCTCTTGGGATGCGATCGACGCCTGGATCGTGCCGCGGGTCTCGGCGGCCCTCGCGCGCGAGGGCGGCGTGGCCCTCCTTTCCGGGCCCGTTCTCAGCCCGACCACGCGCGAGCTGATCGCGGGCTGGGCGGACCTCCACCCGTCGTTCCAGCACGTCGTGTACGAGCCGCGTTCCCTCTCCGCCGTCCGCCGGGCCCACGAGCAGGCGTACGGAGCGGCCGTGGTCCCTCACTTCCGCTTCGACCGAGCGCGCGTGATCGTCGGCATCGAGGCCGACTTCCTGGGGACCTGGCTCTCACCCGTCGAGTTCACACATCACTACGCGCGCCATCGCGTACCCGACGCGCCGGGCTTCGTGTCACTCCACGTGCAGTTCGAGTCGGGCCTCTCGCTCACCGGCGCCAACGCCGATCGGCGCGTGCCCATCACCCCGTCCCAGCGCGGACTGGTGGCGCTGGCGCTGCTGCGGGCGCTCCGCCTCGAGGCGCGGTTGGAGCCGCTGGTGCCGGAGCCGCCCGCCGCGGCCGTGGACCGCCGCCAGATCGAAGCCATTGCAAAGGAGCTCTGGCTCGCGCGCGGCGAATCGCTCCTGGTCTCGGGGGCGCCGGAGGTCTCGACGCAGGTGCTGGTGGCGGCGGCCAACGACCTGCTCGGCAACGTGGGCCGAACGCTGGAGCTGGATCGGCCGTCGCTCCAGTCCCAGGCCGACGACGCGGCCGTGGAGCGTCTCATCCAGTCCATGGATCGCGGCGACATCCACGTGCTCATCGTCCACGGCGTGAATCCGGTCTACGACCACCCCGAGTCGGCTCGCTTCGTCCGCGCCGTCGAGAAGGTGGCCCTCAGCCTCTCGCTCTCGGACCGGCTGGACGAGACGGCGGCGTGCCTGCACGGCGTCTGTCCCGACCATCACTTTCTCGAAGCCTGGAACGACGCGGAGCCGCTGGCCTCCGTCTACAGCCTGGCCCAGCCCACCATCGCGCCGCTCTTCGATACGCGCGCGGCGCAGGAGAGCCTCCTCACGTGGATCGGCGGTCCGTCGGACGAGAAGGCGGACTACCGGACGGTCTTGCGCGACCACTGGCGCCGCAACATCCACCCGCAACAGACGCGGTATCACGAGCTCGACGAGCTCTGGGACCGCACGCTGCAGGCGGGGGTGTTGGACCTGTCGGGCGCGTCTGCGCGCGAGGTGGCGAGCGGGGACTTCGAGGACGACTTGCCGGCCGCCGCCCAGCGCGCGCTCGAGCACTTCCGCGAGGGGCAGGCCAACCAGACCGCCCGGCTTCACGAGCTCCACCTCTACGAATCGGTCGCCTTGCGCGACGGCCGCCAGGCCAACAACCCATGGCTCCAGGAGCTACCCGATCCGATCACCAAGCTCACCTGGGGCAACTGCGCCTCGATCTCACCGGCCCTCGCCGCCAGTCAGGACCTTGCGGATGGGGACGTGGTCGCGCTCGTCCACGGGCGGACCCGGCTGGAGCTGCCGGTCCTGGTCCAGCCTGGCCAGCAGGAACACACCATCTCCGTCCCGGTCGGCTATGGGCGGACGCGCGGCAAGGTGGCCGGCCGCCTGGGCACGAACGCCTACCCGATGGCACCGCTGAGGGACGGCCTGCGCGGCGCCGCGCGGATCGGCGTGGCGCTCGAGAAGACCGGGCGGCGCGAAGCGCTCGCCACCACGCAGACCCACCACTCGATGGAGGGCCGCCCGATCGTCCGCGAGGCCACGCTGGCCGAATACCGGCTGAACCCAGCCGCCGGCAACGAGGAGCGCGGCGATCAGGCGACGCTGTGGAAGGAGCACCCGGAGGCGGACCACCTCTGGGGCCTGGCCATCGACCTCTCCACCTGCACGGGCTGCTCGGCCTGCGTGGTGGCCTGCCAGGCCGAGAACAACGTGCCGGTGGTGGGGAAGGACGAGGTCCGGCGCGGCCGCGAGATGCACTGGATCCGCCTGGACCGCTACTACGCCGGAGGTGCCGAGAATCCGGACACCGTCTTCCAACCCATGATGTGCCAGCACTGCAACAACGCGCCCTGCGAGACGGTGTGTCCGGTGCTGGCCACGGTGCACAGCTCCGACGGCCTCAACCAGCAGATCTACAACCGTTGCGTGGGCACCCGCTACTGCGAGAACAACTGCCCGTACAAGGTGCGGCGCTTCAACTGGTTCAACTACGCCCACAACGCTCGCTTCGACTACGACATGAACAGCGCGCTGGGCACCATGGTGCTCAACCCGGACGTGGTCGTCCGCTCGCGCGGCGTGATGGAGAAGTGCTCGCTGTGCGTGCAGCGCATCCAGGCCGCGAAGTTGACCGCCAAGCAGCAGGGCCGTCCGCTGGTTGACGGGGACGCGCAGACCGCCTGCCAGCAGGCCTGTCCCGCGCAGGCCATCGTGTTCGGCGACTTCAAGGATCCCCGGAGCCGCCTGGCGCACCTGCGCACGGACGCCCGCCACTACCACGTGCTCGCCGAGCTGGGCACGCGGCCCAACGTCGGCTATCTGAGCAAGATCAGGAACCGCCCAGGAGGCATGAGGTGAGACCACGTCGAGCGCTCCGACGTCCGATCCCGTTGCGCGCGCCGCCCGGGGAGCGCCAGAAGGGGAGCGAGAGCCGGCCGAGCCCGCTGCGGCCGGAGTGGGTGGACGGCCAACCTACCCTCGCGCAGATCACCGACGAGGTGGCGCGGCCACTCTCCGGCGTCCCCGGCGCGGGCTGGTTTGCCTGTTTCGCCGCCTCCGGTCTGGCCTTCCTCATCGGCGCGACCTGCGTCAGCTACCAGATCGCCACCGGCATCGGCACCTGGGGTCTCAACAAGTCGGTGGGCTGGGCCTTCGACATCACCAACTTCGTGTTCTGGATCGGCATCGGCCACGCAGGGACCTTGATCTCGGCCATCCTCCTGCTGTTCCGCCAGAAGTGGCGCACGTCCATCAACCGCTCCGCAGAGGCGATGACCATCTTCGCGGTGATGTGCGCGGCCCTGTTCCCGCTCATCCACATGGGCCGTCCCTGGCTCGCCTTCTGGATGATGCCCTTTCCGAACACGCGGGGTCCGCTGTGGGTGAACTTCCGCTCCCCGCTGGTGTGGGACGTGTTTGCCATCAACACCTACCTCACCATCTCACTGGTCTTCTGGTACCTCGGCATGATCCCGGACTTCGCCGCGCTGCGCGACCGCGCGATCGGCAAGGTCAAGAAGCTGGCCTACCGGCTGGCGAGCCTGGGCTGGAACGGCTCTCACCGCACCTGGCACCGCTACGAGATGGCCTGCCTCATCCTCGCCGGCTTGGCCACGCCGCTCGTGCTCTCGGTGCATTCGATCGTCAGCATGGACTTCGCCACTTCGGTGCTGTCCGGCTGGCACACCACGATCTTCCCGCCCTACTTCGTGGCCGGGGCCGTGTACTCCGGGTTCGGCATGGTGCTGACGCTGCTCATCATCACGCGCCGCGTGATGAACCTCGAGCGCTACATCACCCTGCACCACCTCGACCGCATGGCCAAGATCATGTTGCTCACCGGCTCCATCGTGGCCTTCGCCTACGCCACCGAGTTCTTCACCGCCTGGTACAGCGGCAACCCCTACGAGAGGGCCACCTTCCTCAACCGCGCGTTCGGCCCCTACGCCTGGGCCTTCTGGACGATGGTGGCCTGCAACGTCTTCATGCCGCAGCTCCTGTGGCGGCAGCGCGTGCGCCGGAGCGTGCCCCTCCTCTTCGCCATCTCCATCCTGGTCAACGTCGGCATGTGGTTCGAGCGCTTCGTCATCATCGTGACCTCGCTCCACCGCGGCTACCTGCCCTCGAGCTGGGTCATGTACAAGCCGACGGTCATCGAGGTGGGCACGCTCATCGGGAGCTTCGGGCTCTTCTTCACCTGCTTCCTGCTCTTCATCCGCTTCCTGCCGATGATCGCCATGTGGGAGATCCGCGGCCTGGTAGGGGCGAAGGCTGCGGTCCGGGCGGAGGAGGAACCGGCCGGTGCCTGATCGGGAGTTCCTCGTCGCGACCTTCGCCGAGGAGCACGGGATGTTGCAGGGCGTGGAACGCATCCGCAAGCACGGCTTCCGGGTCTACGACGTCTACACGCCCTACCCCGTGCACGGCCTCGACGAGGCCATGGGGATACGGCGCACGCGGCTGCCCTGGGTGACGCTGGGAGCGGGCCTGATCGGCCTCGCCACCGCCCTGGCCATGCAGTTCTATATGGCCGTCTTCGACTGGAACCTCAACGTGGGCGGCAAGCCCGACAACTCCACATTGGCCTTCGTGCCCGTCAGCTTCGAGCTGACCGTGCTGTTCGCCGGGCTGGCCACCGCGGTCGCCCTCCTGTTCCGCTGCGGCCTCTACCCGGGGGCGTTGCCACGCATGCTGGAGGAGGGCACGAACGAAGACACGTTCGCGGTGGTGCTGCGCCGTCGCGACGCCACCTTCGACGCCGGCGAGGCGCGTCGGCTCCTGCTCGAGAGCGGAGCGCGCGAGGTCACGGTCAAGGTGGTGGACTGGTGAGCGGCCGCTTCGCCCGGATGGCCATGCTGCTCGCCGGCGGCTCCGCCGGGGTGCTGGGCCTTGGCCTTCTCGCCAGCGACCACGTCCACCAGCGCGGCCGGGAGTACATGCCGGACATGGCGCACTCGATTCCCTACGATGCCTTCGCCGAGAACCCGGTCATGCGGGACGGCAAGACGCTCCAGGCGCCGGTGTCGGGCACGATTCCGCGGGGGTTCACCCCCTTCCGCTACGCGGCGGGAACCGAAGAGGCGGAGCGCGCCGGCCGCGAGCTCCTGGACCCGCTGCCGGCCACACCGGAGAACGTGGTCCGCGGCAAGGTTCTCTACCAGACGTTCTGTCTGGTGTGCCACGGCCAGAGAGGGAGGGGGGACGGTCCTCTCGTGCCCAGGATCCCGAATCCCCCGTCCTACTCCTCGGAGCGGGTGCGCGCCTTCCCGCCTGGCCGGATCTACCACGTCATCTCGCTGGGCACGGGCAACATGCCCAGCTACGCCTCGCAGGTCTCGCCGCAGGAGCGCTGGCTGATCGTCCGTTACGTGCAGACGCTGCAGGCCGCGGAGGGGCCGCCATGAACGCCCGCTCCGGGAACACCGCTACAGCCACGGCGATGACCGCACCGCTCACGGTGTCGTCCGGCTATCGGCGAGCCGCCTTCGTCATGATGACGGTGGGCGGGCTCGGCGTCGCCGCCGGGCTTTGGCTGGCCCCGCAGCGCACCTGGTCCAACCTGCTGCTCAACAACTTCTACCTCCTGTCCATCGGCCTGGCCGGAGGGGTGCTGCTGTGCTTTCATTTCCTCTCCGGCGCGGGCTGGTCGGCCTCCCTCCGGCGCGTGCCCGAGGCCATGATGGCGGGGCTGCCGGTGATGGCGGCGCTGGTGATCACGCTCTTCTTCGGCCGGCACAGTCTCTACGCGTGGAGCCGGCCCGACGCGGTGAGCCCGCCGCTGCCCCCGGACAAGGCCTTCTACCTGAGCACCCCGTTCGTGCTCGTGCGCATGCTGGTCGTGCTGGGGCTCTGGGTGTGGCTGGCCTCGCGTATCCGCCGCACCTCGCTGGCCCAGGACGACGACGCATCGCTGGACCGCCACCGGAGCCTGGTCCGCCACGCGGCCGCCTTCGCCGTGGTCTTTGCCCTGTCCTTCTCTCTCGCCAGCGTGGACTGGCTCATGTCCCTCGACCCGCATTGGTTCAGCACCATCTTTGCCGTGTACACCTTCGCGGGCGTTGTCGAGATCGGCCTGGCCGTGACGACGCTGATCGTGCTCCTGCTCCGCGACCGTGGGCCGCTGCGGGGGATCGTGACGGAGAGTCACCTGCGCGACCTGGGAACGCTCCTCTTCGCCTTCAGCACGTTCTGGGCCTACATCTGGCTCTCGCAGTACCTGCTCATCTGGTACGGCAACCTGCCCGAAGAGATCACGTATTACGCGCGCCGTACCGGCCCGCAGTGGGTCTTCCTCTTCCTGCTCAACCTGGTGGTCAACTGGGGAGTGCCCTTCGTGGCTCTCTTGTCACGCGCATCCAAGCGCAACCCGCGCGTGCTGGGAGGCGTCTGTCTGGTGCTGCTCCTCGGACATTGGCTGGACCTCTATCTCGCCATCATGCCGGAGACGGTGAGCACACCGACCTTCGGAATCTGGGAAGCCGTGATCCCCCTCGGCTATCTCGGCCTGTTCTTGTTCCTCATCGCCCGCGCGCTCGCCGCCGCGCCCATCCTGCCCCTCGGCGACCCCTTCCTGGAGGAGAGCCTGCATCCCCACGCGTGAGTTGCTGGAGCCCGATCCATGTCGAACGAGCGCGCCTTGAAGTGGTTGGTCTTCGCCGGAGTTGGCCTCGGAGTCTGCGGCCTGCTCTACCGGCCGGCAACCAACCGAGTGGAGCTACCCAACCGCATCCCCGAAGCCGCTCCGTACGTCACGTCGGAGGCCCAGTTCTTCCCGCCGCCCTTCGAGGAGTACTGGCAGAAGGTGGGCCATCCCGGGCAGTGCCAGTCCTGCCACCAGCGCATCTTCGACGAGTGGAACGGCTCCATGATGTCGAACGCCTGGCGGGATCCGGCCTGGCGCGGCGCCTTCCTGCTCTCCGCACGCCAGACCTCGACCGATGGCGACTGCTCGGTGCCGACTCCGCCCGACGGCACCCCGAAGGCCCGGCACAATCCCTTCGCGCGCGAGGGCGACTGCTCGACCTCCTTCGACATCGGGGATGGGCACCACGTGTTGGCCCGGCCGGGCTCGCTCATGGACGGCTTCTGCTCGCGCTGCCACATGCCGAGCAACTACGTGGACAACGTACCGCTGCACGCGGTCTCCACCGACTCCCCGTCCGGCCGGGAGCACGCCGCCCTCGATCCCAACTTCAACCCCGTATCCGACAACGGCACCGGCATCGCCTTTGCCACTCTCGACGAGCAGCACCGCAACACGGAGACGGGCAAGAGAGGCGTGTTCTGCGCCATCTGCCACAGCATCGCCGAGACGCGTGACACGCCGTACCACAACTATCGACGCTCTGCCTTGGCCGCTCACCCCGAATACGTTCCCGCACTGGGGATGCAGCCGCGGACGAGCCTGCTGCCGGAGACGGCGCAGGACATGCTGGAGCCTCCGGACCAGCGGCGCGCCAACCTCGGCTACGCCATCGGGGCGGGTAGCTTCCGTCTCTCTCCGCACGCCATCGGGCTGCCCGAACGGACGGGCCCCCTGACCTCCGCCGACCACGAGGGTTCGCCCGACCGCTACTTGAGCGGCGTGTTCAAGGCCGACCTCTCGTACCTGCGCGCCGACAGCTCCAAGCACCACGGCTTCTACCACGCCCTCACCACCCGCGCCGAGATGTGCAGCGCATGCCACGACGTGACCAACCCCCTGACCATCAAGAACCGGCTCGGCAAGTGGGTGGGCGGCTTTCCCATCGAGAGGACATACGCGGAGTGGGGGTCCAGCCGCTACGCCGACCGGCCGGGCAACCGCAACTTCGACCCGGCGTTCAAGCGGGATTGCCAGACCTGCCACATGCAGCAGGACTACGACCAGCCGGGCACGGCGCAGACGCTCTACGATCACGGTGCACCGCGGCCGCCGCTGCGCCACCAGGTGGCCATCGACGCCCCCGCCCGGCCGTATTTCACCCACCACTTCGTGGGCGGCAACAGCTACATCACCCGCATGATCGGCGCCGACGTCGACGAGATGGGCAACGTCCAGCCCTATCCCGAGCTGTCGATCTTCAGCTTCTCTTCCGCCGACAAGCACAGCCTCTACTCGAACGCGTTCTGGAGGGGGGTGAACCAGCGCGGGCCCCTGGCGCAACAGGCCCGGCTGGCCTGGGACCGCCTGCGCAACGTGCTCGACCTCGAGGTCTCGGGGCCGGAGACCGCGCCCGCGGGGGCACCCGCGCCCCTATATATACGTGTCACCAACAGTGGCAGCGGGCACAAGTTCCCCACCGGCTTTCCGGAAGGTCGCATCGCCTGGCTGGCCGTGCACGCTTTCGACCTCGCCACCGGCAAGGAGCTGGCTCTCCAGGACACGGCCTGGCATCGGACGTCGGTGGGAATCGGAAACCTGACCGCCAAGGACATGGTCGATCCCAACTTCCCCGGCTGCCGGTGGCGGCTCCCCGCTGGCTCGGTGGATCCCTACGCATACCAGCTCAAGGCGGTGGCCTCGCTGGGCGACGGATGTCCTACGCTCGATCTGGTCTACGCCCACGCCCTGAACCTCGTCACCAACGCCAAGGGCCAGCCCGTCGACGAGCGCGGCGTGGTCATCGATCGGGAGTCGCCCACGAGCCTCCCCCAGTTCCGCGACGTCGATGGGGACGGGGACTTCTACGATGACTCGTACCTGCGCGACACCCGGCTGCCGCCGTTGCCGGTGGCGGGAGCCACCCTCGTCCTCGACCGCTATTCGGTGGTGGTGCCCGCACGAACTGTGGGACCGGTAGCGGTGACGGCCAGCGTCTACTACCAGTCCGTCGAGAGCATGGTGGCGAAGAAGTTCCTGGGCAACCTGGCCGACACCGACACCGACTTCCAGCTCGAGACGTGCGTGCTGCACGGCGCGTGCGACGGCCGCGTGCCCTCCACGGAGCCGGCGGTGGTCGAAGGGGCACCGCCCGTACCCATGGAAGTGCGGACCTGGGTGATCCGCGTGGCTGGCTCGGGTACCGGTTCGCCTCCAGAACGAGCCGCGCCCCGCGTCTCGACCTATCCGGCTTCCGGCGCCCTCCGGGTGGTGCACGACGTGGTGGTCAAGGCCACGTTCTCGATGCCGGTGCGGGGCGTCGACGCCGAGACCTTCACCCTGACGGACGGTCGAGGCAACCGCGTGGCGGCGGCGGTGGACCAGATCGGCGACGGGACCTGGGCCCTCTTCCCCTCCGTTGTCTTCCTCGAGGGCGAACAGGTTTACACCGCCCGTCTTGCCCCCGGCATCTGCGGGGTCGACGGCAGCAACCTCCTTCGCGAGTCATCGACGAGCGAAGACGTCGTGGAGCGGTCGCCCGAGGGGCGGCCGCGGAACAACTGCACGCGCCAGGAGGTGGCGTGGAGCTTCCGCACCGCGGGCAAGCGCGGCGAGGGCGGCGGCGACACCCGGGTGGCCCTCGGATTTCCCGCCCAAGAGCCGGCCGCGCCGGAGGCTCCGCCGGCCGTGGCTTCAGTGGGCACGAGAGCGAAGGAGGTGTTCGTGGCCTTCTCGAAACCGGTCATGAACGTGACCCCCACCACGCTGTCCGTGTGGCGGTCGCGCGGCTCCGGCGACTGCAGCCGCATCAGTCCCGCCGTCCCCGGTCGCGTGCGGCCCAACTCCGCCGGCGACCTGTGGACGTTCGTGCCCGCCGTCCCTCTCGACGGGAACGCGACCTATTGCGTCACGGTGTCCGATGCCGTCTATGACCTGCGCGGACAGACGCTGCCGCACCGATTCACGAGCGCCGTCCGGTAAGCCCGCTCAGACTCGCGTCGGGCTCGCGCGGGGTGTGCGTCTCACGGGCGTTGGCGCGGCGCGGCGTTCTTCACGTATTTGTCGAACCAGCGCAGCTCCTCGTAGGCGAGCTGCTCGTTCGACTCCATGGCGGAGTACCAGTGCGGCTCGTGGGGAAGCATGACCAGCCGCGTAGTGCCGCCATTGCCACGAATTGCCTCGTAGAGCATCTCCGACTGCATCGGTATGGTGCCCGGGTTGGCATCCTCGGAGCCGTGGATGATGAGAAGCGGCGCTGCGAGCTTGTCGACGAAGAAGTACGGCGAGACCCGGAGGTACACGTCGCGCGCCTTCCACACCGAGCGCCGCTCGCTCTGGAAGCCGAAGGGCGTCAGCGTCTTGTTGTAGGCACCGCTGGTCGCTACACCGGCGCGGAAGAGATCGGTATGGGCGACCAGGTTCGCCGTCATCATCGCGCCGTGGCTGTGTCCGGTGACGCCGATGCGGTCGCGATCGACGACGCCGAGCGCGACCGCCTTGTCGACCGCCGCCCGCGCGTCGTCGACGAGCTGCTCGATGTAGGTGTCGTAAGCCTTGGCGGGATCGCCGACGATCGGGAAGGCGGCGTTGTCGATGATGGCGTAGCCGGAGAGGAGGAGCAGGCGATAGTTGGTGAGGCGGGTGAAGAGCTGCTCGGTGCCGCTGATCTGCCCGGCCGTCGCAGCGCTAGCGTAGTCGAGCGGATAGGCGGCGAGGATTGCCGGCACGGGCGTACCTTCCTGATAGCCCGGTGGCGTGTAGAGAGTGAAGGAGAGCTCCGTACCGTCCGCGCGCTGGTATTTCACCAGGCGCTTCTTGATCGCGCGCACCGCGGGCGTCGGGTCGGGGATGTGCGTGATCGCGCGCGAGGTCGACTCGAGCGTTGCCTCGTCCAGCGCGGCGCCCGTCACCACGTTGCCAAGGGTCCGCTGCATGAGATTGGGAGGATCCACCGGCGACTGATGCCATGTCAGCAACACGCCCTCGCCGTCGCTGCCGAAGTCGACGAAATACTCGTAGGCGTCCTTGGCGCTGCGAAACAGGCGCTGCGACTGGCGCGTCCGGAGATCGAAGCGATCGAGGAACGGGCGATCGCCCTCGGGCGAGTAGCCGTCGCCGTTGAGGAAGATCGCGTCGGCCACCTGGCGTACCACCTGCTCGCCGTTCGGCAACACGCGATAGACCGGCTGTCCCGGGTCTTCGTAGAGCTCGTCGCTCGACATGTCCCACACGACGCTGGGCTTCGCGTTCGGGTCGGCGGCGTCGATCAGGTAGGTACGGCGCCAGTGGCGGTTGTCGTCGTATTCGTGGAGCAGGCCGATCCCCCGCCGTTCGCTCCAGTCGAGACCGTCGAAGCGCTGCTCGATGCGCGCGAGCTCGACGGCTGGGCGTGAAAAGGGCGCGCTCTGCGTCATGACCTTGTCGCGCGCCGGCACCTTCACGTTCCAGTCGCCGCCGTCCAGGGCCTCCGCCCACACCAGGGTGGCCGGCTCCGTGGGTCGCCACGCGAAGTCACGAGGGCCGCTCGGCACGCCGTGGACGGGCACGCGGTCGGCGACCGGCAGCTTCGCGAGCGTCGTGACGTTTCCGGCCCGGTCCCATATCTCGACGTCGTGGGCGAATCGCCCGTAGGTGACGGCGTGGGAGTATGGCTTGCGGATCGAATTGACCAGGATGTGCTCACCGTCAGGCGCGACGGCGACTGCGCTGATGACGGCTGGCTTGCCGAGGGGCTGGACGGCGCCCGTGGCGGCGTCGACGACCGCCAGCTGGGTGGTTCCGTAGTATTCGAAGCGCGCCTCGTCGGCCTGGTTGCGGAGCGTGTCGCGCGCCTCGTAGGTGCTGAACTCGCCTGACTTGCCGTCGCTCTCCTGAATGCTCGGCCCCTCCGAGTCAGCGGCCGCCGCGGGCGGCGCCCCTGCGTCGACGGGGATGGCCTTGACGAGCAGCGCCTTCTGATCGGGCATCCACTGCAGCGAGCTGCCGAGCATCGGATTCAGGGCGACGTCGCCGAGGCGCCGGACGGCGCCGTCGACCCCGCCGATCCAGAGCTCGACGGCGTCGTGCGAGGTGTTGCGAAAGGCGAACCGCTTGCCGTCGGCGGCCCAGGCGAAGCCGTCCACGCAGCCAGCGGCCGGCAGCGAGACCGCGGTCTCCCGGCTCGTCGCCAGGTCGACGATCGCCAGCGTCTGGACGCATGGCGCCACGCCGTACCCTCCCTGGGTGTCGTGCTTGCGTCGGGTCCGCGGCTCGAGCCGCACTCCGGCGAGCTTGAGGAACGGCTCCGCCACCTGCGCCAACGGCGCATATTGCACCCACGACACGAGCAGCACGCTCTCCCCGGTCGGGCTGAGGTACGGCCGGGGAGGTGCCGGTGCGTGCAGCACATCGAGCACGGGTTGTGGGGGCAGGTCGTACCCGGACGAGCGCACAGGCGGCGCCGCGGTGGCGGCCCCCACCGAGCTGAGCGCGGCCACCAGGAGCGCCAGCGCGAGACGAGGACGGGCCACCGTGAACTGTCGAGCGATCGGGAGTTGATGGAGGCTCATGGCGTCGACTCTATGACTCGATCGCCGTCGAGCGCGAGGGCGGAGCTGTTCCGCAGCGAAATGGCCGGGCGTCCTCGGCGTACATCTGCCGGGAGTCTTTCGCCAACCCGGGTGGCCGCGGCAGCGCCGCAGCGGAGGGTGACATGTCGACGTCGCGCGTTGGAACCGCGGTGGCTTGGGTCCTCAGCGGCCTTCTCGCCCTGGCCTTCCTCGCTTCAGGGGTTCCGAAGCTCCTGATGATCGAGGTCTGGGCCCGCAAGTTCGCGCAGTGGGGGTACCCGGTCTGGTTTCTCCTGCTGATCGGGGCGCTCGAGGTGGGCGGGGCCATCCTGCTGCTGATCCCCAGGTGGACACGGTACGGCGTGCTCCTGCTGGGTGTGGTGATGGTCGGCGCGATGTACACGCATGTCAGCAACGGCGAGGGACTGCAGGTGCTACGGCCGCTCATCGTCGGCGCAGCGCTCGGCGTGCTGGCGTGGCTCCGGGCGCCGGCCCGGCCGCCGGCTCGCGCCGCCGGGTAGCTAGC
>Ga0209382_10001639_pt1 | contig 34767 bp, 40 predicted proteins | sample SoiMetdeltSBSDD5_FD_187599 | JGI IMG/M metagenome (GOLD analysis project Ga0209382, IMG submission 187599) | Bulk soil microbial communities from a Populus tree surrounding site in Tennessee, USA - Soil MetaG P. deltoides SBSDD5 (SPAdes) (version 2) | ecosystem: Environmental > Terrestrial >... | reverse complement strand
ACCAACACACTGCGACAGACGAGGAGCTGGGACTGTGAAGAACGGAGAAACCTACCCATGAGCGTCATCGATTCCAGGGTCGTCAACATCGGCGAGCTGAAGCTCGAGCACTTCGCGAAGGGCGACAAGTTCGAGAGCAACTCGGCGCGCGTCGGGCCGCTGCTAGGCGCGAAGGACCTCGGCTACTCGTACGATGTCGTCCCGCCCGGCAAGCGCGGGTGCCCCTTCCACAGCCATCGCGGCGAGGAGGAGATGTTCTTCATCGTCAAGGGCAAGGGACTGCTGCGCTACGGCGCCGAGACGCGCAAGATCCGCGCGGGCGACGTGATCTGCTGCCCGGTGGGCGGACCGGAAACCGCGCACCAGATCGTCAACGACTCCGGCGAGGACCTCGCCTACTTGTCGGTCAGCACGATGCTGCCCGCGGAGGTCTGTGAATATCCGGATTCGAAGAAGATCGGCGCATTCGGCGGCGGCCTGCGCCACATGACCCGGACCGGCGACCACCTGGACTACTGGGTCGACGAAGCCTGAGCGGGACGAAGCGGGCCCTATAATTCTCCCCATGGGTCACCGCCTCTCCAAGATCACCACGCGCACCGGCGACGCGGGCGAAACCGGTCTCGGCGACGGCTCGCGCGTACCGAAGGACGCCGCGCGCATCCAGGCGCTCGGCGACATCGACGAGCTGAATTCGGTGATCGGGACCGTGCTCGCGGAAGACGTCCCTCAAGGTACGCGCGATGCGCTGCTGCAGGTCCAGCACGACCTCTTCGATCTCGGCGGCGAGGTCTGCATTCCCGGGCACACGATGATCAGCGCGGCGCACGTCGAGCGGCTCGAAGCGCTGACCGAGACGCAAAACACGGGGATGCCGCCATTGAAAGAGTTCATCCTCCCGGGCGGCACGCGCGCGGCGGCCGCGGCGCACGTCGCGCGCACCGTGTGCCGGCGCGCGGAACGCAGCCTCGTCGCGCTCGGGCGCACGGAGACCGTGAACGCCGCCGCGCGCCAGTACCTCAATCGGCTCTCCGACCTGCTGTTCGTACTGGGACGAACGCTCAACCGCGACGCCGGGCACGGGGACGTGCTCTGGCGCCACGACCGCGGCCGCGGCTGAGCGGCCCCCGGCGTGGGCGCGGATCCGCTGGTTGCGTTGCTCGCCGCCTGCGCGCAGAGCGACCGGGCGGCGTTCGAGCAACTCTACCGCCAGACGTCGGCGAAACTGTTCGGCGTCGCGCTGCGTATAGTCAGGCAGGAGGACCTGGCGGAAGAGGTGCTGCAGGACTGCTACATCCGGATCTGGAACCGCGCGGGAGATTACCGCGAGGGACTTGCCGCGCCCATGACCTGGATGGCGAGCATCGTGCGCAACCGCTCGCTCGACTGGCTGCGGCGCGCCAACCCCGAGGTGATCGACGTCGACGGCGAGATCATCGAACGCGTCGCTAGCGACGGTGAAGGACCGCTCGCCGCGCTGGAGCGGCTGCAGGATGGCGCCGCGCTCGCCCACTGCCTGCGCGAGCTGGAGGCGAAGCAACGCCAGGCGATCCTGCTTGCGTTCCACGACGGCCTCTCGCACTCGGAGCTCGCGAACCATTTGCGGGAGCCGCTCGGGACCGTGAAGACGTGGGTGCGGCGCGGCCTGGCTAAGCTGAAGGCCTGCCTCGGCGCTCGCCCGGGCTCCTGAGCCATGAACCTCGACCGCAAACCGGAACTTCAGCAGCGCCTGGCCGCCGAGTTCGCGCTCGGGACCTTGCGCGGCCGTGCCCGCCAGCGCTTCCGGCGCTTCATGGCCGAGGACGCAGTGCTCGCCGCCGCGGTGCAGGACTGGGAGTTGCGACTTGCGCCGATGGCGGCCGCAGTCGCTCCAGTGCAGCCGCCAGCTCGGGTCTGGAGAGCGATCCAGGAGCGGATCGGCGGCGCCGCCGTGCGACCCGACGGCATCTGGGCGAATCTCGCGTTCTGGCGCAACCTCGGCCTTGCCGCGAGCGGAATGGCCGCGGGGCTGCTCGCCGCGATCGTTTTCATCTCGCCGCAGGCGCCTTCTCCGGCGCCCGCACCAATGGTGGTGCGCGTCCCTTCCAACGAGATGGCAGCGACCTATCTTGCGGTCCTCTCGGATCCGAAAACGCAAAAGCCGATGCTCGTCGTGTCGGCAGGACGAAGCTCCAACGAGCTCTGGGTGAAGACGCTCGACCCAGCGATCCATGTTCCCGATCGAAGCCTCGAGTTGTGGGCGCTGCCGCCCGGCCAGGCGCCCAAGTCGCTCGGCGTAGTCGCCCCTTCGGAGAAGATGACGGCGCTCAAGCTCGTCGCCGCTGCCGATCTCGCGTTCGCCGATGTTCCTGCTCTGGCGGTGAGCCTCGAGCCAGCGGGCGGTTCTCCGACCGGCGCACCGACCGGCCCGGTCCTCTACACTGGACCCTTTCTCAAGTACTGGTAGCCATGCGCGGCAAGAAACCGCCGATCCGGGCGCTGGTCTTCGATGTCTTCGGCACCGTCGTCGACTGGCGCACCTCGATCATTCGCGAAGGCAGGATTCTCGGGCGCCGCAAGCGGCTGCGCGTCGACTGGGCGGCGTTTGCCGACGCGTGGCGCGCGGGCTACCGGCCGGCGATGGCGCGGGTGCGCTCCGGCGATCTGCCGTGGATGAAGATCGACGACCTGCACCGCAGGATCCTAGACGGCCTGCTGAAGCAGTTTTCGATTCGCGGCCTGGCGGAAGCAGAGATCGACGACCTGAACCGTGCCTGGCACCGCCTGCGGCCATGGCCGGATGCGCGGCGCGGGCTGGCGCGCCTCAAGAGGCACCACGTGATCGCAACGCTCTCGAACGGCAACGTCGCGCTGCTGGTCAACATGGCGAAGTACGCGCGGCTGCCTTGGGACACCGTGCTCTGCGCCGAGCTCTTCCACCACTACAAGCCGGACCCGGAGACGTACCTCGGCGCCGCGCAGCTGCTCGGGTTCGCGCCCGCCGAGGTGATGATGGTCGCCGCGCACAAGGACGACCTGCGCGCGGCCATGGCCTGCGGCCTGCGGACCGCGTTCGTGCGCCGGCCGCTCGAATACGGGCCGGACGTGCGCATCGACGTTGCCGCCGATCGCGCATTCGACTACAACACCGACGATTTTCTCGACCTGTCCCGCCAGCTGGAAAAAGCCGGCAAATAGGAGACTACGCGATGGCCGAAATCACGATCCAGAACGTCGAAGCGCTCGGCAAGCCGCTCGGGCAGTACTCGCATATGACGCGGGTGAAGAATGCGTCCGAGACGCTCTATATCGCGGGGATGCTCGCGCCGGGCGAGGATTTCGACAGCCAGTGCAGCGGGGTCTTCGCGCAGATCGAGAAGGCGCTCACCGCGGCGGGCGCGCGCTGGTCAAACGTGGCGCAGTTCACCACCTACCTCGTCCACTCGCAGGACATCCCGAAATTCATGGCTTGGCGGCTGCGCGAGTTTCCGAAGCTATTTCCCGACGGGAAATATCCGCCCAACACGCTGCTGATCATCGACCGGCTGGTCGGCGAGCCGTACCTGATCGAAGTGCAGACGATCGCGGCGCTGTAGCCGCGCGCACTCGCTAGGTCTGCTCCTCCGCGGCAAACGCTTCGTCGCGCGTCTTGCGCAGCGCCGGCAGCGCGATGACTACGAGCAGGATCGCCGAGACGAGCAGGAATGAGAACGAAATCGGCTTGGCGACCGGGTCGACGAACACCGTTGGATCGCCGCGCGAGAGCAGCATCGCCCGGCGCAGGTTTTCTTCCATCAGCGGCCCGAGGATGAAGCCGAGGATCAGCGGCGCAGGCTCGCACTCGAGCTTGACGCATACGTAGCCGAGCAGGCCGAACAGTGCCATCAGGAAGCAGTCGAAGGGCTGGTTCGAGATGCTGAACACCCCGACGGACATGAAGACGAGGATCGACGGATAAAGGATCCGATACGGGACCGTGAGCAGCTTGATCCACATGCCGATCAGCGGCAGGTTGAGCACGACCAGCATCAGGTTGCCCACCCACATCGAGGCGATCATTCCCCAGAACAGCTGCGGCCGCTCGGTCATCACCTGGGGCCCAGGCGCGATGCCCTGGATCATCATCGCGCCGATCATCAGCGCCATCACGGCGTTCGACGGGATGCCGAGCGTCAGCAGCGGAATGAACGAAGTCTGGGCGCCCGCATTGTTCGCGGACTCGGGCGCCGCGACGCCCTCGATCGCGCCCTTGCCGAATTCGTGCGAGTACTTGGAGATCTTCTTCTCGAGCGTATAGGCGCCGAAGGAGGCGAGCAGCGCTCCGCCGCCAGGCAGGATGCCGAGCGCCGAGCCGAGCGCAGTGCCGCGCAGCGTCGGGGCCCAGACGCGCTTCCAGTCTTCCTTGCTCGGCCACAGGCTGCCCACCTTGCTGGTGAAGACCTCGCGGTGCTCCTTTTGCTCCAGGTTGCCGATGATCTCGGCAATGCCGAACATGCCCATCGCCACCGTGACGAAGCCGATGCCGTCGGCAAGCTCCGAGACGCCGAATGCAAAGCGCAATACGCCGGAATTGACGTCCGTCCCGACCAGGCCGAGCAGCAGCCCCAGGATCACCATCGAAATCGCCTTGATCAGCGATCCGTGCGCCAGCACCACGGCGGACACCAGGCCGAGCACCATCAGCGAGAAGTACTCCGCCGGGCCGAACTTGAGCGCGACCTCCGCCAGCGGCGGCGCGAACATGGCCACGATCAGGGTCGAGACGCAGCCGGCGAAGAACGAGCCGAGCGCCGCGACCGCGAGCGCAGGCCCGGCGCGACCCTGCCGCGCCATCTGGTAGCCGTCGAGGCACGTCACCACCGAAGACGATTCGCCTGGCAGATTCACCAGGATCGCGGTCGTCGAGCCGCCGTATTGCGCGCCGTAGTAGATGCCGGCGAGCATGATCAGCGCCGCCACGGGCGAGAGCGTAAACGTCACCGGCAGCAGCATCGCGATCGTTGCAACCGGCCCGATGCCGGGCAGCACCCCGATCAGCGTGCCGAGCAGCACGCCGATCAGGCACATGATGATGTTGAACGGAAGGTTGTTGAGTGTGTAGCCCCAGAGCGTCACCGACTGCAGCTTGAACACCTCGACGAAGCCGACGCCCAGGTTCTGAAAGACCTTGGCGACGAAGACGTAGATGTCGTTGAACCATTCCATGGCGGCCCCTTAGCGGATCGGACAGGATTCGACGAAATCCGGACAGATCGGGAACGGCAACGTCAGGCCCTTCACAAACACCAGCACCGAGAAGATCACGAGGACCAGCGCGAGGATCGCGACTTCCTTCCACTTGAACTCGTGCCCGCCGTAGGCGCTGATGAAAACCACCGCGATCGAGGCGATCACGAGACCGAGCGGCTTGAGCAGGTAGGCAAACGCGAGGCCGGAAGCGAGGATCAGCACCAGCGCCTTGGTCTCGGGACGGAACACGATCGAGAGCACCGACAGGATCAGCGCCGACCCCAGCATTGCGTAGTCATTCGAGATCCCAAGCGCCTTCGCTACAAAAGTGGTGACCACGAAAACGCCGGCGGCGATCGCGAGATCGATGATATTGAACGGCAGCTTCACCGCTGCCGCCGCGCCGACGATGTGCGACACGAACGAGCGGAAGAAGATGATCGCGCCGAGCACCGCCAGCAGCCCGCCGAGAACGACCGGGAAGTAGGCCGGACCCATCCGCACTGCGCTGCCGATCTGGTACCCGGGGATCAGCTTGTCGCCCCAGATGCGATTGATGAAGTCCGGAGTGCCCACGGCGATCACCACGAAGGCAGCCCCGAAGACGAAGAACATCAACCCGGCCCAGAAATCCTTCGGATTCTTGATCTGCATCCGTTCCTCCCGATCTCGCGCGCTGCGCCGGCGTTGCAGAGGTACTACTCGAGGAAAGTGTAGCATGGGGGCGCGAAATGACGCATCGCCTTCCGCTGCTGCGAACGCACCCCGTCCTGTACCTGCTCGCGCTCGCGCTGCTGGCTCTCGCCGGTTGCGGAAAGCAGGCACGATTGCAGCCCCTTGCGCCCGACGCCGTGGTGCTTGCGTTCGGCGACAGCCTGACCTACGGCACCGGGGCTGACGAACGTGACAGCTATCCGGCGCAGCTCGCGCTGCTGGTCGGTCGCAAGGTCGCGCGCGCCGGCGTGCCTGGCGAAGTCAGCAGCGACGGCCTGGCGCGGCTGCCCGAAGCGCTCGACGAGCATCAGCCCGTGCTGCTCGTCCTCTGTCACGGCGGCAACGACTTCCTGCGTCGGCTCTCGAAGCAGCAGGTTGCCGCGAACCTGCGCGCCATGATCCGGCTCGCCAAGAGCCGCGGCATCGAGGTCGTGCTGATCGGCACGCCCGAGCCGGGACTCGCCGTGACCGCGCCCGAGCTCTATGCCGAGATCGCCAGGGAATTCGGCCTTCCGTACGAAGACGGCGTGATCGGAAAAATACTGCGCGACGCTTCGCTCAAGTCCGACCCGATCCACCCCAACGCCCGCGGCTATCGCCTGATCGCGGAACGCGTCGCCGAGCTGCTGAAGAAATCCGGCGCGCTCTGAATGCGCCGGCGCGATCAGCGCGCGCGAAACTCGACGTCGCCGTAGTACGTCTCGGCGGTCTCGCCGGTGTTGTCGGTATCGGTCGAGACGATCGTCGCGCGGATCGGCGGCGCCTCGCCGCCGAACGCCTTGCGGAAGTCCTCCGGGATATTGCGCTCGTATCGCAGCCAGCGCCCCAGGCTGCGCGCACCGGAATCGACCACGATCATGCGCACGCGATTGGTGTAGGCGCTCGGCGCAAACGTGCCGGGCGCAGCCTTCGTGTCCCATACGTAGCAAAGCGCGGCGAGCGGGACATCGGCGCCGTAGAGCATGCGCGCGGCGCCGATCCGCAAGCGCTCGGCCGCGGAAAGACTTTCGATGTCGACATCGAACGTGACGTACAGGCGCGCTGGAAAGTCGTCTCCCGCCCGGGTCGCAAGATCGCTTCGCTCCAGGGCGCGCAGTACCTTCCAGCGCCAGTCGAGGATCGGATGGCGGCGCGGATCGATCCTCAGCTCGCGGAGGATCCCGGACGCGGAGCCTTGTGCCCGGGCCCGCAGCACCGTGCGCCCCGCTTCTTCCACGAGCGCGTACTCGGTCGGCCGCACCTTGCTTTCGAACACGAAATGACGGAACTCCGCCGGCAGCGGCGCGCCCGGCTTGAGCGACGAGAAACGCATCGCTGCGACGGAGTCCTGCGCGCGCGCAGGGCGCGCCGGTTGCGCAGCAACAACCGCCGCGCATGCGCCGAGAAACGCGCGGCGTTTCACCGCAGGAGATGCCGCTGTGCGCGCAAGCGCCCGAGCCGGGCGTAGTCGTCCGGCCGATCGACGTCCCAGACGACCCGCAGCTCGCGCCAGCGCCATCCCAGCTCGCGCAAGCGCACCCGCGTCTGCTGCAGGACCGAGTCGGTCCCCCACTCGATCCCCGAAAACAGCCGCGGCGAAACGCGGCGCAGCCCGATCAGCGCGTATCCACCGTCCTCGGCCGGCGAAAGTACGGCGTCGGCGCCGCCTTGCAACGCGCGCGCCGCGGCTCGCAGGTCGGCGGCGCGCAGGACCGGGCAATCGGTCCCGATCAGCACCACCGACTTCGCAGTCCGTAACGCGCGCCCGCACGCACGCAGCATGCGAGCGCCGAGGTCTCCGCGTCCCTGCGTGTGCAGCGTGACCGGATAACGTCGAGCGAGCGTCGCGAAGGCCCGGTGGCGGGCGTGCGGCGCGCAATGCAGCTCGATCCGCGCGAAGCGCGCTCGCACGGCGAGACGCAACGTGTCGTCGATCAGGCGGGCGTGCAACCGCGCAGCGCCCTGCTCGCCGAGGAGCGGTACGAGGCGCGTCTTCACGCGGCCCGCCTGCGGGGCCTTCGCGAAGACGACGAGCGCGGCCTTATCAAGCCCCGTTCGCGTACCGCCGCGCAAGGTCTTCCGGCCGCGCACCGAGAAAGTAGGCGAGTCGCAGCCGCCACATCAGAACGATCGTTCGCAGCACCCCGCGGCGCTCCCAGCCACGGCCCGAAGTCACCACGCGCTGCGGCAAGCAGGCGGGCGGCGAGATCTTCTTCAGCCGCGCGCTCAGGGCGACGTCCTCCATCAACGGAATGTCGGAGAATCCCCCCGCGGCGGCGAACACGTCGCGGCGAACGAACATCGCCTGGTCGCCGGTCGCGATGCCGCTCAGGCGCGAGCGCCAGTTCATGCAGAAGGCGACGATCGCGAGCAGCGGCGATCTGCCTTCTATGCGCACGTCGAAGCGGCCCCAGCCGCGGCTTGCAAGCGCTGCGAGGAGCAGCGGTGCCGCATCCGGGGGAAGCCGGGTATCGGCGTGCAAGAAAACGAGCCCGTCGCCGCTCGCAATCGCAGCGCCGGCATTCATCTGCCGTGCCCTCCCACGCGGCGCCTGGAGGATCCTGTCGGCAAGCCCGGCGGCGAGCGCAGGCGTGCCGTCCGCGCTGCCCCCGTCGACGACGATCACCTCGTGCCCGCTCGCGCGCAGCGGCGCAAGCGCCTCGAGCGCAGCGACGATCTGCGGCGCTTCGTCGAGGGCCGGAACGATGATCGAGAGCCTCACTTCCTTGCGTCGTTCAGCGTCCAGTCGTAGTCCAGGTGCGAGATCGGCGCCTTGCCGTCGACGACCAGCTTCTGCTGGCCGGGGTCCTCGGTGAGGAGCTTCGCGTACTTCGCGAAATACTGCTCGCGCGACTGGATGCCCTGGTAGCCGCTCGACCAGTCTTCCTTGAACCAATTGAAGATCATTGAGACCTCGAGCTTCCCGCCCGCTGCGCGATTGCGCGTGGCGTCGGACAGGAAGCGCTGCGCCTGCTGCTCGAGCTGCGCGTCCAGCCGCTCGGCGACGTAGGCCTCCTCGCGCAGCATCGGGCAGCCGACCGAGGCGCAGTTGACCGCGAAATGCACCCGCGGCTCGTCATACGCGCCCGGCTTGCGCAGCGTCCCGTGCTCGATTGCGTCGAGCGAGAACTTGCGCCCGAGCAGGACGAAGAACTCGTCCTTGAACGGATTGCCGAATACCTTGCCGAAATCCCAGATCGACTTGAGGTTCGGATAGCGCGTCAGGATTTTCTCGACCGTAAACGCGTTGTAGGCGTTGATGAGAAAGGCCATCCGCTGCGGCTTCGACCAGCCGTTGAACTCGGCCTCGCTCACGTTCGAAAGCGTAGCGAGATAGGCCTTGAGCGCCTCGCGGTCCTTCACCATCCCGGCGTAGTCGACCTGCGATGCCTTGCCTCCAGAGAGCAGCACCACGTGCTTCTTCAGCAGCGCGTCCCAGGCCTTGTGGGAGTGGTCGAAGGATTGGGCGGCGGCGGACAGCGGCAGCAGCAAGAGGGACGCAAGAAGCAGGAATTTACGGAGCGTGTTCATATGATTGATAGCGCTTGTTTGGTTTCCCTACATCTGCCGACTTGGCGCATAAAACAAAAACGCGCCAAGTCGGCAGACCATAGAGAGCTGAATGGAAGGTAGCGCATCCATTGGAAGATGGGGAAACTCCCCTAAGCCCGCCTCCAGGCGTGAAACTTCTCCACCTTGGCCAGCAACCCCTGCGGTGCGTGCGCCTTCTTCCACACGCCGGCAGCGTACTTGTTTGCCTCGACGAGTGTGGGATAGATATGGATCGTGCCGAGAATCTTGTTCAAGCCGAAGCCGTGACGCATCGCAGCGACGAACTCGGCGATCAGGTCGCCGGCGTGCTCGCCCGCGATGGTGACGCCGAGGATCCGGTCCTTGCCGGGCACCGTGAGCACCTTGACCGTCCCGTGCGCGTCTTCGTCCGCGATCGCGCGGTCCAGGTCGTCGATCCCGTAGACCGAGACTTCGTAGGGAACGTTGCGCTCCTTGGCTTCCAGCTCGTTCAAGCCGACGCGCGCGACCTCCGGATCGGTGAAGGTCGCCCACGGAATCACCGAGTAGTCGGCGCGGAATTTCTTCAGCGAGCCGAAGAGCGCGTTCACCGCTGCATACCAGGCCTGATGCGCCGCGGTATGCGTGAACTGGTAGGGCCCGGCGACGTCTCCGCAGGCGTAGATGTTGGGGTAGATCGTCTGCAGGAATTCATTCGTCTCCACGGTGCGCGCCTTGGTCACCGCGATGCCAAGCTCTTCGAGACCGTAGCCTTTGGTGTTGGCCACGCGGCCGACCGCACAGAGAAGCGCGTCGAATTCGATGCGGATGTCGTTTCCCCGGTGCTCGCAGACCAGAACCTTGCGGCCCTCCTCGAGCAGGAACTGCTTCGCCTTGTGGCCGGTGCGCACGTCGACGCCCTCGTCGCGAAAGCGCTCGGCCACCATTTCCGAGAACTCCGGATCCTCGCGCGGCAGGATCCGCGGCAGCATCTCGACCTGCGTGACTTTCGAGCCGAAGCGCGCAAACGCCTGCGTCAGCTCCGAGCCGATCGGCCCGCCGCCCAGCACCACCAGGCGCGGCGGCAGCGTGCGGATCCCCCAGACGGTGTCCGAGGTCAGGCAATCCATCTGGTCGATTCCAGGAATCGGCGGGACGAACGGCCTCGCTCCCGCGGCGATCACGATCGAGCGCGTCGTCAGGCGCCGGGTCTCGCCGCTTTTCAGCGTTGCTTCGACCTCCCAGGGAGTAACGATCTTCGCAGTGCCCTCCAGGCATTCGACGCCGAGGCCGGTGTAGCGCTCGATCGAATCGTGGGGCTCGATGGTGCGCACCACGCGCTGTACGCGCTCCATGACGTCGGCGAAGTCGAATTCGGCGCTCGCCGACTTGATGCCGTAGTCCTTCGCGCGCCGGATCGTAGAGAGCACGCGCGCGCTCTTGATCAGCGCCTTCGAAGGCACGCAGCCGGTGTTCAGGCAGTCTCCACCCATGAGATGGCGCTCGATCAGCGTGACTTTCGCCTTGACGGCGGCAGCTATGTACGAGGACACCAGTCCCGCCGACCCCGCCCCGATCACCACCAGGTTGCGGTCGTAGCTCGACGGCTTCTTTCCCTTCCAGCGCGCATACACGCGCCGCGCCTTGACCAGGTCGACGATCTTCTTTGCGATCAGCGGGAAGATCCCGAGCAGCACGAATGCGCCGATCAGGCCGGGCGACAGAATCCCGGCGGGAGAGGAAATCTCCGCCAGCTGCGTTCCCGCGTTGACGTAGACGATCGTGCCGGCGAGCATGCCGAGCTGGCTGACCCAGTAGAACGTCCATGCCCGGATCGGCGTCAGGCCCATCGCCAGGTTGATCACGAAGAACGGGACTGCAGGAATCAGCCGCAGCGTGAAGAGGTAGAAGCCACCCTCCTTCTCCACGCCCTCGTTGATCGTGCGCAGGTGCTTGCCGAACTTCTGCTGCACCCAGTCGCGGAACAGGAAGCGCGAGGCAAGATACGCGAGCGTCGCGCCGATCGAGGAGGCGAACGACACGATCACGGTACCCCAGACAAGTCCGAAGATCGCGCCGGCCGCCAGCGTCAGGACCGTGGCGGCGCCGGGAAACGAAAGCGCCGTCACTACGATATAGATCAGGAAGAATCCCGCCGCGGTCTGCCATGGATGGCCAGCGTAGTAGTCCTGAATCGCGGCTTGCTGTGCCTTGATCGACTCGAACGTCAGGTAGCGATGGCCGCCCAACGCGAAGAACGCCGCGGCCAGCAGCACGGCCACGACGAGCACGAGAAGCTTGGCGCTCTTCACGCCGCGGCCGGCAGATCTGCCCGTAACGCCGCAGCCGGCGTGTAGTTCGGCCCGTTCACGATGCGCGCAAAGTAGGACGCGTGCGCAGCGGAGCCTTCCGGCCAGGAGGCGAGGAGCCTTTCACGCCATGCCGTATGATCGTACGGGATCGGCTGCGCTTCGATCTCTACATCGCCTACGCGCAAGCCATACAGCGCACCGGCGCGCCGGCGTACCGAGATGCGCGTCGCAACCCCGAATCGGGTGCCGCTGAAATTCGGCATCCCCGCAGCGCCGTTGTTGATCACGGCCCCGCCATCGCCGATCGATCGCAGCACCGGCAGGCAGGTATGGCTCGATGCGAGGATTCGCGTCTCGGCGGCTGCGAGCGCGGCGCGCGCCGCAGCGACGCCGGCCCCGGTTGCAAGGCTCTCCTGCGAGAAGCTCCAGCCGGCGAGCGAATCGGCGTCTCCGTGCACGACGGCGACGCGCTCTGCGCCGACTTCCGCAACGAGGTGCATCGGCAGCGCGGCAAGCGCTCGCAGCGTTTCGAGCTCTTCCGCGACGCTCGCGCGCAGACGCTCCATGATCGCGTTGGATCGCGCGACCTCAGCGTCGCTGACCCATGCGGGATATCCGCAACCGCAGCCCGCATCCGCGCCGGGGAGCGCGAGCTCGGTTTCGACATTGCCGCGCGTCGCACGATGCCCGAGCACGACCCGGTTCACCTGCAGGAAGTCTTCGCGCACGACGTCGAACCAGTGGAAGTCGCCGTTGAAGACGAGCGCCTTGTCGCCTTTTTCGCTTTCGTAGAGGTCGAGCAGCCGCGCGAGCGCTTCCGGATTCCCGTACAGCCCGCCCGCGATCCACAGCGTGTCCACCTGCAGCGTTGCCGGCGCGGCGAGCGACCGCGCGCCGTACCGGTAGTCGAGGGGACAGCTCCTGCCGGGGCCTTCAGCCATCGAGCGCCCCGCCGCACGACGAGCCCTGGCCGGCGGTGCAGCCATAGCAGTGGTCGCGCACGGCGATCGGGTTGCCGTCGAGGTCGTGGCCGATCAGCTCCGACAGATGCACCCGCTTGCGTCCTTCGATGGCGAGCGGCAGGCCGAGCATCTGGTTGAAGTCGCAATCGTAGACGTGACCCTGCCAGTCGACGGAAACCAGCGAGCGGCACATGACGGTGGCGAGATTTTCGTCGCGGTGCGCGCGGCTGAGCAGCGCCATGTAGTCGTTGAACTCTCCGCGGGTGACGAGCGTCGAGCCGAAGCGCTGGATCGGCATGTTCGCCAGCGTGTAGAGCCGGTTGAACCGGATGCCATAGCGTTCGCCGAGCACGCGCTTGTAGTCGGCCTCGAGGGCGGCCTGCGGAGGCGGCAGGTTCGGGCCCTGCGGGTTGTAGACGAGATTGAGCTGCAGTTCGCCGCCGTCTGCCGCGTATCCGAGTACGTTCAGGCGGCGGATGGCGTGCAGGCTCTTCTCGAAGACGCCCTTGCCGCGCTGCCGGTCGACGTTATCCTCGAGGTAGCACGGCAGCGATGCGACCACCTCGACTTTCTGGGCGGCGAGGAATTCCGCCAGCCCTTCCTGTCCCGGCTCCTCGAGAATCGTCAGGTTGCAGCGATCGATGACGTGCACGCCGAGCGCCCTCGCGCGCAGCACGAGCTCGCGGAAATGCGGATTGAGCTCCGGTGCGCCGCCGGTCACGTCGAGGCGCCGCACGCCGGATACTTCGAGGAAGGCGAGCACATCGACGATCGTCTCGCGCGACATCAGCTCGGTGCGCGTCGGCCCGGCGTTGACATGGCAGTGAAGACACGCCTGGTTGCACTTGTAGCCGAGGTTGACCTGGAGCGTCTCGAGGCGCGCGCGCCGGATCGACGGAAAACCGTAGCGGCGCATCAGCGGCAGGGTGGCGTGCATTGCGGTTCCTCAGGGTCGGCAGATCGCGTTGGTCGCTCGGCGTCGCGCGCGCTTACAACTACGGCGCAGGTCCGCGACCGGATGCACGGATTATGCAGGCCCGACGGGGCTTTGTGCGCGTTCCGATCGATCGTCGAGGACTTCCAGCAGCCGGGTGCCGGTGCTGCGCAGCCGCTGGGAAAGCATCAGGACCAGCTCCATCAGGATCTTGGCGCCGAGCATCGGCTGCTCGACGATGATGCGCGCGAGGTTTTCCCTCGTCAGCACCGCGAGCAGCGTTGCCTCGATCGCGACGCAACTCGCGAAGCGCGGCTCGCCGTCGATCATCGACATCTCGCCGAGCGTCTTGCCAGCTTCGACCACGGCGATCAGCTGCGAGGCGTTCCAGCGATCGCGCTTCTGCACTTCTACGCGGCCCTCGATCAGCATCAGCATGAAGTCGCCGCCCTCGCCCTCGCGGAGGATCTCCACGCCCGGCTGCGCGCGGTAGACCCCCATGAAATGCGACAGCAGCCGCACTTCGGCGGGCGAGAAATTCTCCAGCAGCAGGCAGCGCGGGATCAGCGCGTGGATCTGGACCGAGAACTGCGTCGCGTCGCCGAGATACTCGAGGTGCGAGAGCAGGCTGAGACGGTCGTCCATGGCGAGCCGATTATGCCGAAGCGCTAGGCGATGAGCCAGAGGACGGTCGCGATCCATCCGGCGCTCGCCAGGGCAAGCGTCGGATCGCGCAGCACTTCTTCGGCCGGATCGCCGCCGCCGCCGCGAAAATGCAAGCGGAAAAGATAGCGGAACGTGCCCAGCAGCACCCACGGCAGCGTCACGATCAGCTGTCGTGTTCCGTGCAGCGACGCGGTTTCGGGCGACACCGTGTACGACGCATAGCTGATGATCATGCAGACTGCGCAGACGAGGATCGCCTTGTCGAGAAATCCGGTGGTGTATGCATCGAGCACCGCGCGGTGCTGCCCGGCATCGTCCGCGAGGCGCGCGAGCTCCGCCCGGCGCTTCGCGAAGCCCAGAAACAGCGTCAGCGAGAACCCGCAGGCCAGCAGCCATTGCGACGGCTCGACGCCGATCCCGGACGTGCCCGCGAGCAGGCGCAGCATGAACCCGGCTGCGATGACGAAGACGTCGACGACGGGCACGCGCTTCAGACCGAGCGTGTAGGCGGCGTTCAGCGCGAGGTATGCCGCGACGATCCCCGTCGCGATTGCCCCGACCCACGCCGCGAGCGCGAGCGCGACCGCGGCGAGCACGCCGGAAATCGCGTAGGCTTCACGCGGCGTGACCGCGCCGCGCGCAACCGGTCGATTGCGCTTGTCCGGATGGTCGCGATCCTGCTCGGCGTCGAGGCAATCGTTGAACGCGTAGACGGCGCTCGATGCGAGGCAGAACGCCGCGGTCGCGACGAGCGCGCTCGCGAGCAGTGCGGGGTCGTCCCACGCATGGCCGAACACGATTCCCGCGAGCACGAACCCGTTCTTCACCCAGTGCAGCGGGCGCGCCAGCTCGACAAAAGCGTTCAGCCGGTTCACGGGGCGAAGTACCGCTCGAAGAAGTAGCAGCGCAGCACCGGCAGCCCGCGCGGAATGCGGTAGTAGCGCTCCTTGATGACCGCGAGCACTTCAGCCCGGTAGGGCTCGTAGCGGAACTCCTTGCCGAGCACTGCGTGATAGATGCCGCCGCCGAGCGCGATGGTCCGCACGTCCACTTCGCGAAAGAAAGGCGCGTACTCACCGGCCGCCGGCGGTTGACGTCTCAGGATCACGAAATCCTTGCCCGCGTAGCTGCGCCAGTCGGTCGCAATATCGTCCTGCCTCGCATGCGACGTGCCCAAGCCGAAAACCGGAACGGGTCGGCGGGCATAGTAGGCGAACAGCGCTGCGGACGCGTAGCTGTCCGCTGCGAGCACATGAGCCGGCAGTTGCGGTCCGACCGCTGCGAGCAGTTCTTCGGCCCTCCCGGGAAACGTGATGCGTGGGTAGAAAGACGTCGCTTTCCAGGTCTCGAGCGGCAGCGCCACTGCGACGCCAATCACCACCACGTGGAGCGCGCCGAGCCAGGCGAAGAACCGGACGACGGTCGCGAGACTGCGCCGCTCGAGCACGAGCGCGACCGTGAGGATGAGTGCCGGGACGAACGAAAGCAGCCAGTGCAGGCCGATCCGCCGGACCGGCGCGAGCAGCGCGAATATCACGATCGGTACGAGCCACGCGAGCAGCAGAGCGCGCACGTGGTGCGCCTTCGCAGCAGCGAGGATCCGGGCGCGCTCGCGCCATGCGATCCAGAGGAGCGGCGCGGCCAGGTAGGCGAGCGACGCCGCATACAGCAGCGGCGTCAGCGCGGACCATCCGGCGGACTCGTGGCGATTGATCGCGTTGAAGAGAACGTTGCACCAGCAAGCGTGCAGATTCCACCAGAGGTTGACGAGGCCGAACGGCACAGCCACGGCGATTGCGAGCAGCGGCCCGCTCCAGCGTCGCGACGCGCCGGGCGAAGCCGCCGCCCACGCGAGGTAGCCGATTCCGAGCAGCACGGCAAAGTATTTGGACAGGAACGCGAGCCCGAGCACCGCGCCCGAAGCGGCGAACAGCGCGAGCGAGTCGCGCTGCGCGGCGCGTGCGAAGAGCGCCATCGAAGCGACGGAGAAAAGCACGAGCGGTGCATCGGTCGTGACCAGCACGCCCCACAGGTTCAACGGCACGAGCAGGACCGCGAGCCCCGCGAGGTCCGCGACGTCGCGGTCCTTCTCAAACCAGTGCAGAAGCGAGCCGCGCACGATGAGGGCAACGAGCGCGGGCAGCAAGGTCACCGGGAGGCGCGCAACCCAGTCGGCATCGGAGAGCGCGACGAGCGGCGCGAGCAGCCACCCGATCATCGGTGGATGGTCGTAATAGCCGAGATCGGGGTTGCGTCCCCAGAGAACGAAGTACGCCTCGTCCGCGGTCACCGGCAGCACCGCCGACAGCCAAAGGCGAAAGGCGAGCGTCGCGCCGAGCGCGAGGTAGAACGCTCCCCGCGGCAGCGTCGTATTCAACGCGGCCCGGCGCCCCCGCTCTGCCGGCGCGTTTTCACGGCTCGTGCGAGCGCATCGAGCACGCCCACCGAGTCGTCCCAACCGAGGCACGCGTCGGTGATGCTCTGGCCGAACTGCAACGGCTTGCCGGGTTCCAGCTCCTGCCGTCCCTCGACCAGATGCGACTCCAGCATGACACCGACGATCCTCGGGCTGCCCGCGGCGAGCTGCGCGGCGACGTCTTTCGCCACCTCGACCTGGCGCCGGTACTGCTTCGATGAGTTGGCGTGAGAAAAATCCACCATCAGCCGGCACGGAAGCTTTGCGCGAGCAAGCTCCTTGCAGGCGGCATCGACGCTCGCGGCATCGAAGTTCGGTTCCTTGCCGCCGCGCAAAATGATGTGGCAGTCATCATTGCCTCGGGTCTGCACGATCGCCACCTGCCCGCTCTTGTGCACCGAGAGGAAGTGATGCTTCTGCCGCGCCGCGAGCACCGCGTCGACCGCGACCTGCACGTTGCCGTCGGTGCCGTTCTTGAAGCCGACCGGCGCGGAGAGTCCCGAGGCTAGCTCGCGGTGCACCTGGGATTCGGTGGTGCGGGCGCCGATCGCGCCCCACGAGACGAGATCGCCGATGTATTGCGGCGAAATGACGTCGAGGAACTCGCAGCCCGCGGGCACGCCGGTTTGATTGACGCGGACGAGGACGTCCCGCGCGATGCGCAGCCCCTCGTTGATGCGAAAGCTGCCGTTCAGGTACGGATCGTTGATCAGCCCCTTCCAGCCGACCGTGGTGCGCGGCTTCTCGAAGTACACGCGCATCAGGATCTCGAGCTCCGCGGCATGACGCGAGCGCTCGGCCGCGAGCTTTCCCGCGTAGGCGAGCGCGCCGGCGGGATCGTGGATCGAGCAGGGACCGATCACTACCAGCAGGCGATCGGACTGCCCGTGCAGGATCTCGCGCACGCGCCGGCGCGTGTCGGCGATCAGCTGCTCGACCGGGGTGCCCTGGATCGGAAAGAAGCGGATCAGGTGCTCCGGCGGAGGCAAAGGCACGATGTTCTCGATCCGTTCGTCGTCGGTGAGCGAGGTCTTGTCCGCGGGAACGAGGGCGAGGTAGCTGTCGGTCGGTGTCGTCATGGGAGCCTTCCGCTCAAAAAAAAACCGCCAGGCATCTCTGCTCTGGCGGTTCCTTGGGCTCGGTCAGCGTGCGGCTAGCCGTTCCCCTCCGCCAGAGGGCGCGGAAAGAAAAAGTAAAAGCCGTACTGCCGGCGAATCATGCGGGCATTCAACCACGAAGCATCCCGGATTGGCAAATCAGCTCTCGGCGACGAGCCCTGCGTGCTCGATGCCGTGGATGCACACGGCTTCGTCTTCCTCGCCCGTTCCGCCGCTCGCGCCTGCCGCGCCGAGCAGCTCGCCGCTCGCGTTGCGGATCAGCACCGCCCCGGTCTGCGGCAGGAACTTGCCGCCGGCGGTCGCCGCCAGCGTAACGAAGAAGTTCGGGTTGTCCTTCGCGCGCGCCGCGAGCGTGCGGCTCGAAGCGCCCATCGCCACCGCGCCCCATGCCTTTCCGGTAGCGATCTCGATGCGGAACATGCTCGCCGCATCCTCGCGCTGCGCGGCCTTCAGATGCCCGGACTCGTCCAGCACCACGACGCCGAGCGGCTTGAGTCTCATCTCGCGCGCCTTGGCAAGCGCGCCTTCGAGGATGCGGTTCGCCTGTTGCAAGGTGAGCTTCGTCAATTTCCCTCCCGTGCTTTCGTGGCAAGCCGGTCTTCGAGCCAATCGCGCAGCGCGAGCCCGGTGCCGAAATCCCAGGGCTTCAGCTTTTCCGGCGCGATCCGCCGGTAATCGGCCAGCTCCTCGTTCAACCGCACCTCGCCCTGCGCCGGGACATGGTAGGCGATGATCAGCTCGTTCCTGCGCTCGAACGGATAAAGGCCGACGAAGTGAACGCCGCTGGCATCGAGCGAAAGCTCTTCCTTCACTTCGCGCGCGACTGCGTCTGCGGGCGTTTCGCCCTTTTCCAGGAAGCCAGTGATCAGCCCGAACATTTTCGGGTCGGCCCACGCCTTGTTGCGCGCGAGGATCACGCCGCCCTCGTGCTCCACGATCGCAGCCACGACCGGCAGCGGGTTGTCCCAGTGAACGAATCCGCACGCGCAGCCAAGACGCGGTGCGCCGCCATGATCGCCCGCCTGCAACGGCTGCGCGCAGCGCGGGCAGAATCTAAATTCGCTGCTCAATCCAGGCCTTGACCGATTGCAGCGCGGCCGGAAGCTTGCCTGGCTCGGTTCCGCCGGCCTGTGCCATGTCCGGGCGCCCGCCCCCCTTGCCGCCGACCTGCTGGGCGACATAGTTGACGAGCTCTCCCGCCTTCACCTTGGCGATCAGATCCTGCGTCACTCCGGCGATCAGCGCGACCTTGCCGTCGTTCACCGCGCCGAGCACGATCGCAGCGGATTTCAAACGGTCCTTCAGCTTGTCCATTGCCTCGCGCAGGGTTTTCGCGTCGGCCCCGTCAATCGTTGCGGCGAGCACCTTCGCCCCCTTCACGTCGACCGCCTGGTCCGCGAGGTCGCCGCCAGTGCCGGAAACGAGCTTCGACTTGAGTCGCGCCAGCTCTTTTTCGAGCGATCGTTTCTCCTCCAGCAGGTGGTTCACTGCGGCTTCGACCCCGCCGGGCTGGGCGCGCAGGCGCTTTGCCACTTCGTAGAATTCCTGCAACTCGCTGTTCATCATCGCGAGTGCGCTGCCGCCGGTCGTGGCCTCCACCCGGCGGATTCCCGCGGCCACGCCGCCTTCAGAATAGATCTTGAACAAGCCGATGTCGCCGGTGCGCTCGACGTGGGTGCCGCCGCAGAACTCGCGGGACGTGCCGATGTCGAGTACGCGCACCTCGTCGCCGTACTTCTCGCCGAACAGCATCACGGCTCCAGACTTCTTCGCCTCTTCGATCGGCATGACCTGCGCGCGCGTCGGGGTGTTCTCCAGGATTTCGGCGTTGACGCGAAGCTCGACCTCGCGAATCTGCTCGTCGCTGACCGGCTTGTCGTGCGCGAAGTCAAACCGCGTCTTGTCGGCGTCGACCAGCGAACCCTTTTGCTGGACATGCGTGCCAAGCACTTCGCGGAGCGCCTTGTGCATCAGATGCGTCACCGAGTGATTGCGCATGGTCCGCTTGCGCAGCTGGGTGTCGACCCGCGCCTCGAGCTTGTCGCCTGCCTTCAGCACGCCAGTCTTCAGCACGCCATGGTGGCCGAATACATCGGGCTGGATGCGCTGCGTATCCGCAACTGAAAACGTGCCGGCAGATCCCACGAGCTCGCCCTGGTCGCCCACCTGGCCGCCCGACTCGGCGTAGAACGGCGTCTGGTCGAGCACGACAACGCCCGATTCCCCCGCCTTCAGCGCAGTGGTTGAGGAACCTTCGCGGTACAGCGCGACGATGGTCGCCGGCACTTTCAGTGTCTCGTAGCCGCGGAACTCGGTCTTTGCGCCGGCGTACTGCAGGTTCCCTTCGGCCGCGAAGCGATGCGACTTGCGTGCACGCTCGCGCTGCTCGGCCATGGCGGCCTCGAATCCGGCCATGTCGAGCATCACGCCGCGCTCGCGGCAGATGTCGGCAGTCAGGTCGACCGGGAAGCCGAACGTGTCGTAGAGCCTGAACGCCGTCTCGCCGTCGAGGAGCTTGTCGCCCGAGGCGAGCGCGCCCTCGAGCACCCCCATGCCCTTTTCCAGCGTTTCGGCAAAGCGCTCTTCCTCCTGCCGCAGAACCTGCGAGACGCGCTCGCGGGCGCGCGACAGCTCGGGAAAGGCTGCGCCCATCGCGCGATCGAGATCGGCGACGAGACGATGGAAGAACGGCTGCTTCTGCCCGAGCTTGTAGCCGTGCCGGATTGCGCGCCGCACGATGCGGCGCAGAACATAGCCGCGCCCTTCATTTCCTGGAATCACGCCGTCGACGATGAGGAAGCTGCATGCGCGGATGTGATCCGCGATCACGTTGAGGGATGGATTCCTGAGTTCTTTCTGGTGCGTTTCGCGCGCCGCTGCGGCGATCAGCTGCTGGAACAGGTCGATCTCGTAGTTCGAGTGCACGTGCTGCAGCACCGCCGCGATGCGCTCGAGGCCCATGCCGGTGTCGACCGAAGGCTTCGGCAGCGGATGCAGCACGCCCGCTTCGTCGCGATTGAACTGCATGAACACCAGGTTCCAGATCTCGATATAGCGATCGCCGTCGGCGTCCGCGCTTCCGGGCGGACCGCCCTCGATCCCCGGGCCGTGGTCGTAGAAGATCTCGCTGCACGGGCCGCACGGGCCGGTGTCCGCCATCTGCCAGAAGTTGTCCGACTGGTATTTCTGCCCGCCGGGCTTGTCCCCGATGCGCACGCAGCGCTCGGCCGGCACCCCGATCCGCTTCGTCCACAGATCGTAGGCCTCATCGTCCGTTTCGTATACCGTGGTCCACAGCCGCTCGGCCGGCAAGCCATAGACCTTGGTGAGCAGCTCCCACGCGTAGTCGATCGCGTCCTTCTTGAAATAGTCGCCGAACGAGAAATTGCCGAGCATCTCGAAGAACGTGTGGTGGCGTGCGGTATAGCCGACGTTCTCGAGATCGTTGTGCTTGCCGCCTGCGCGCACGCAGCGCTGCGAAGTGGTGGCGCGCACGTAGGCGCGCTGATCCCTGCCGAGAAACGTCTCCTTGAACTGCACCATCCCCGAATTGACGAACAGCAGCGTCGGGTCGTTGGCCGGAACGAGCGAGCTCGAGGACACGATCGTGTGTCCTTGCGAGCGAAAATACTCGAGGAAGCTCGTGCGGATTTCGCTTGATTTCATTCGAATATTCTACTTCAGCGCCCGCCGGCGCCGAGAGGAGGAGCGGTCTACGGCGCCGGCCGCCGCCGCCGACCGCTTTTCTTCAGGCCGCGAGACGGCCGTACTTCACGAGTCGCGCGCGAATTCCGGTCTGCGTGCGCTCATGCGCCGCGGCGAGTTCCTGCAAGCCGCGACCCGCGTCGAACGACGCGAGCAGCTGGCGGTCCTCGTCCTCCGTCCATGGCTGTCCCGCCTTGGACGGCAAGTCCTCGCGCCGGCGCGAGAAACGCTCGGAGCGCTCCAGCGCTTCGGCCGCAACGAACAGCGCGCGCACGATGTCGGCGCGCTGGTACGGGCTCTGCGCGGGGAACACTTCGCCCGACGCCGGATCGACGCCGTTCGCAAGCGCGCGCACCATGCTCAATGCTTCGGACTGATTCATCGTTTTCACCTCCCTTCCGCCGCGAGGCGCGGCTCTCTACTGAACGTCTATACAGTAGCGCCGGATGACGCGGGTGTGCGGCACGATCACGGTATGATGCACATCCCACGTTCGCGGGTCGCTCCAATGCTGCCGCTCCTCAATCGACTGTTCTCGGGAAAGATCTCGATGGTTGCCCTGAGCGGCGGCGTGGCGGCCTACGCGCGCGGCGACAAGCCGACCGGGCGCCGGCTGCTCGCGATTGCCTCGAGTGCAGCGCCGAACGACGTCGCGCTGCATGATCGCGCCTCCTGGGTGGCCTCACAGGCCGGGGACTACCGCATGGCACTCGACCTGCTCACCAGCGCGTTGCAGACGAAACCGGACACCATCGACCTGGAATTGCGGGCGGCGATGATGCAATGCGCTCTGGGCGACGAACCCGGCGCCGCGCAGCGCTGCGAGCAGGCGATCGCGCGGAGTAGCGACGATCCGGGCCCGCTGATGCCTTTGCTCTCGAAATTGCGGCTGCCCGGACCTCCGGCCTTGGAAACGCTCGCTGCGATCCACAACTGGCTCAGGCCCCGCACCTATGTCGAGATCGGAGTAGAAACAGGCGTGTCGCTCGCGCTCGCCACGCCGGGAACCAGGGTGATCGGTATTGATCCGACGCCGCTCGTCAGCCGCGCGCTTCCGCCGGGAACCACGATCTATGCCGAGACCAGCGACGCATTCTTCGCCCGGCACGACGTGCGCGGGCTGCTCGGCGGGCTTCCCGTCGAGCTCGCATACATCGACGGCATGCATCTGTTCGAGTTCGTGCTGCGCGATTTCATCAACCTCGAGCGGCTGTGCACCGCGGACTCGACGATCCTGATGGACGACTGCTACCCGTTGGAGCGGCGCAGCGCCCAGCGCGAGCGCAAGACCGGTTTCTGGACAGGGGACGTGTGGCGCGCCGTCGGCGTGCTGAAGAAATACCGTCCAGACTTGAAAATCCATACGATCGCGGCCGCGCCGACGGGATTGTGCGTAGTGCGCGGCCTCGATCCCGCGTCGCGCGTGCTGGCCGACAACTACGATGCGATCGTGAAGGAGTTTCTCGCGCTCGACTTCTCCGTCATCGAGGCCGACACGGCGGCATTCGTCAACGCGTTTCCAAACGACTGGGAGCGCATCAAGGAGATTCTTCGCTAGCGCCGGCGCGCAAGCGCCCGAGCGCGCGGCGGATCACGTCGGGCGAAAATCCGCGCGATTGCAGGAAGCGCGCGCGGCGCATGCGTTCCTTGGGTGCGGTCGCCGGCTCGTGATACTTGCGCGCCAGGATCGCCCGGGCGCGCTCCAGATCGGTTTTTTCCACATCCGCCGCGAACCGCGCTGCCGCTTCCGGCTCGACGCCCTTCGCGACGAGTTCGCGTCGGACCCTGAAAGCGCCAAATTTTCGCGACAACTGGTGCGCCCGCGCCTCGGCATAGCGTTCGTCCGATAGTAGCTCTCGCGAGCTCAGCTGATCGATCAATGCTTTCAGAGCATCGGACGACGCGGCGTCCGGCGCGAGCTTGCGCGCCAGCTCGGCGCGCGTGTGCTCGCGCCGAGCCAGCAGCCGAAGGGCCCGCGCCCTTAGTTCGTCGCTCAACTGCGTCTGCGCGCCGGGAGCTTCTCGACCTTGTTGTCTTCGACTTCTTCGCTTGCAGGCGCAGCCACGGCCGGCGCCGCCAGGCCCGCTTTCTCGCGGATCTTCGCCTCGATCTCGCGCGCCAGCGCCGGGTTCTCGCCCAGGAACTCGCGCGAATTGTCCTTGCCCTGCCCGAGACGGTCTTCCTTGTAGATGTACCAGGCGCCGGATTTTTCCAGCACGCCCTGGGCGACGCCGAGCTCGAGAATCTCGCCGTCGCGCGAGATGCCGGTGCCATACAGGATGTCGAACTCGGCGCTGCGGAACGGCGGCGCCACCTTGTTCTTGACGATCTTGACGCGCGTCTCGGAGCCGATCACCTCGTCGCCCTTCTTGATCGAGCCGATGCGGCGGATGTCCATCCGCACCGAGGCGTAGAACTTGAGCGCGTTGCCGCCGGTCGTCGTCTCCGGATTGCCGAACATGACGCCGATCTTCATGCGGATCTGGTTGATGAAGATCACCAGCGTATTGGTGCGCTTGATGTTGGAGGTCAGCTTGCGCAGCGCCTGGCTCATCAGCCGCGCCTGCAGGCCCATCTGCGGCTCGCCCATCTCGCCCTCGATCTCGGCCTTGGGCGTCAGCGCGGCGACCGAGTCGATCACGATCACGTCGACGGCGCCTGAGCGCACCAGCATGTCGGCGATTTCGAGCGCCTGCTCGCCGGTGTCGGGTTGCGAGATCAGCAGGTCTTCGGTCTTGACGCCGAGCTTTGCGGCGTAGCCGACGTCGAGCGCGTTCTCCGCGTCGATGAACGCGGCCTGCCCGCCCGTTTTCTGCACTTCGGCGATGACCTGCAGCGTGAGCGTGGTCTTGCCCGAGGACTCGGGCCCGTAGATCTCGACCACCCGGCCGCGCGGCAATCCACCGACCCCGAGCGCGAGGTCGAGCCCCAGCGACCCGGTCGACACCACGTCGATGTCCTTGATTGCCTCGGCGTCCATTCGCATGATGGAGCCCTTGCCGAACTGCTTTTCGATTTGCGACAGGGCCGCGGCCAGCGCCTTCGTTCTGTTCTCTTCCATCGTGTACCTCTTTTTATCTGCGGTCGGCATCTACGGCAGGCGCCCGCTTGAGCGGTCCCGGGCCGACACCGGATACTGTACAAACGTCCATGTATTGTACGGGTTGACGGTCGCCTGTCAAACGGCACGGTGGTACATTGCATCTTCCCTAATCAGAACAGGATTTTGGAGACGAACATGGCGAAGGTCGCGTTTCTCGGGCTGGGCGTGATGGGATATCCGATGGCAGGCCACCTGCTGAAGAAGGGCGGCCACGACGTGACGGTCTATAACCGCACCCCGGCAAAAGCCGCGCAGTGGACGAAAGAGTACGGCGGCAAGTCCGCGCCCACGCCGCGCGAAGCAGCCTCGGGTTGCGATTTCGTGATGATGTGCGTCGGCAATGACGACGACGTTCGCGCCGTGGCCCTGGGCGAGCAAGGCGCGGTCGCCGGGATCAAGAAGGGCGCCGTTCTCGTCGATCACACCACCGCGTCGGCAGTGGTCGCGCGCGAATTGCACGCGAAATGCAAATCCGCCGGCACCGGCTTCGTCGACGCGCCGGTGTCGGGCGGCCAGGCGGGCGCGGTCAACGGCCAGCTCAGCATCATGTGCGGCGGCGAACAAGCCGACTTCGACCGGGCGAAGCCGGTGCTCGATGCGTACGCCAAGATGTGCGCGCTGATCGGCGGGCCGGGCAGCGGCCAATTGACCAAGATGGTCAACCAGGTCGCGATCGTCGGGCTGCTGCAGGGACTATCGGAGGCGCTCAATTTCGGACGCAAGGCGGGGCTCGACATGGAGAAGGTCGTAGCGGTGATCTCCAAGGGCGCGGCGCAGTCCTGGCAGCTCGAAAACCGCTGGAAGACCATGGTGGAGGGAAAGTTCGAAGGCTTCGGCTTCGCGGCCGACTGGATGCGCAAGGATCTGAACATCGCGCTCGCCGAAGCGAAGAAGAACGGCGCCCACATGCCCGGCACTGCGCTGATCGAGCAGTACTACGGGCGGATCAGCGCCGCCGGCCACGGCCGCTGGGACAACACGGCGTTGATGGGCCTGCTCGCTGGCGATTGACGCCGCCGTGCGCGGCTGGGACGGCATCTGGGACACCAGTTTCGGTCGCCTCCGCCTGATAGAGGAAGGCGTGCGGGTGCATGGGCTGTACGAATGCGGCGGCCCGTCGAGCCTGGAAGGAACGGTGGACGATAACGCTCTCGACTTCGACTATTGCGAACCCGCGGTTTCCGGTAGTGGCCGCTTCGTGCTCGCCAAAGACGGCACATCGTTCACCGGCCGCTGGCGGCCGCGCGCCGAAACCCAATGGTCGGACTGGAACGGCTGGCGCGTGCAGCCGCAAGAGGGAATCACGTGGCTCGTCGTCCTCGAAGCGCACTGGCAGCGCAGCCTGGATGAAAGCGAATACGCGTTCGGCAACATGCTGCGCGAAATCTTCGCGCGCACCCCACGCGTGCGGGTGCGGCAGCGATTCTTCGACGACGAAGAGAGCCTCGGGCAGTGGTGCCGCGAGCTTGCCTACCTGCCCGAGCCGGTCGTGCTCGTCATCGCGAGCCACGGCGTGGCCGAGGGCCTGAGCGTGCGCGGCAAGGTCATCGATACGCAGCAGATTTTCGGCAGCCTGAGTCACGCAGGCAGCCTGAAGCTGCTGCACTTCTCCTCGTGCCTGGTCGGCCTCGGACGCGAAGGGAAAACGATCAGGCAGCCGTTCGCCGTCTCGGGCTACATCACGAGCGTCGACTGGGGCGCGAGCGCGCTGCTCGAGTTCACCTACCTGGATCTGATCCTGAACCGCGGCCTGGAGCCGGCCAAAGCGGCTGCGATTCTGCCTTCGCTGGTCACGTTCGCCGGAGAGGACGCGCCGCGCGAATCGCCGTACCCTGCGGCGGGTTTTCGATTCTTTCCTGCCCGCTAGGCGAGCGGCGCAGCTTCGCTACTTCTTCTCGACCAGGCTGAGGATCTGGAAGCGGCCGTCGTCGCGGAACAGGAACGTTTCCAGGAACTGCACCGAGCTCGCGCCGCGCAACAGCTCCGGAGCAGGTGCGCTGAACGGGGCCGCCTTGCGCACGTTCGACTCGGCGCGTTGCTCGAGCTGGCGGAAGCCGTTCGATCGCCGCACCGAGACTTGCTGCGGCGCCCCGTCCCTGCCGATGCGGATGTCGAGCACGACGATCGACTTCAGCACTTCGGGAATCGGATCGCTGAACAGATCCGTGCTCGCGCTCGCGATCTGCTTCGCGACTTCGACCTTGTAGTCCGGCAGCGTGGTGGCGCGCGTCGAGCGTCGAGGTGCAGGTGTGGGCACGGAAGGTACCTTGGCGACGGGGCCGGGGGGAGAAACTTCGGGCTGCAGTGGCGGCGTCTCGGGGCGCTGCGTCGCGCAGCCCGCGAGAATCACCGTGCAAGTAATCATGGTTCCGAAACGGCGCAATGGCATCAGACTCCCTCCAGCCCGTAGGACCCCGCCAGCACCTATTCGTTCACCGCTACGCGGCCACGCGGCTCAGGCGCACCGGGATGCGCCGGGGGCCGAACGGCTTGCCGAATTTCTGGTAGCGCCCGGGAAGTTGCGTGCCGCAGTGAGTACAGGCGCCCTGTTCGCTCAGGTGATACGCGCGGATCGCGTACCAGTCACGCACGATGACCGGGTTCTCGCAGGAGGGGCAATAGGTCGTTCCGCCCTCCTCGTCGTGCACATTGCCGGTGTAGACGTAGCGCAGCCCCGCGAGCTGCGCGATGTCGCGGGCGCGCTGCAGCGTCGCCGCCGGCGTTGCCGATACGTCGGTCATCTTCCAGTCCGGATGGAACGCCGTGAAATGCAGCGGCACGTCGGTGCCGAGGTTCTGCCGGACCCACTTGCACTCGGCCTCGATCTCGGCGTCGGAGTCGTTCTTGCCCGGGATCAGCAGCGTCGTGATCTCGGTCCACACGCTCGTTTCTTTGACCAGATAGACGAGCGTGTCGAGCACCGCGGCGAGCTTGCCGCCGCAGATGCGGAAGTAGAAATCCTCGGTGAACGCTTTCAGGTCGACGTTCGCCGCATCCATCTTGGCGTAAAACTCGCGCCGCGGTGCGGCATGCATGTAGCCCGCAGTCACGGCGACGGTCTGCACGCCCCTCGCATGACACGCGTCCGCGATGTCCATCGCATACTCGGCGAAGATCACCGGATCGTTGTAGGTGAACGCCACGGACTTGCAGCCGAGCTGGATCGCCGCCTGCGCGATCATGTCCGGCGTGGCGGCATCCATCAGCTTGTCCATCTCGCGCGACTTCGAGATGTCCCAGTTCTGGCAGAACTTGCAGGCAAGGTTGCATCCGGCGGTGCCGAACGAGAGGATCGAGGTGCCGGGATAGAACTGGTTGAGCGGCTTTTTCTCGACCGGATCGACGCAGAAGCCCGACGATCGGCCGTAGGTCGTCAGGACCATCCGCCCGCCTTCCATCTTGCGAACGAAGCACAGGCCGCGCTGCCCCTCGTGCAGCCGGCAATCGCGCGGGCACAGGTCGCACTGAATGCGGCCGTCTTCCAGCGCATGCCACCAGCGCCCCGGATAGCTCGTTTCCGGGATCAATGGAGCGCTTCCTCTTTCCATTTCGCAACCCGGTAGCGCCGCACGGTGCAGCGGCCGAGACTCGTTTCCGCGGGGATGCCGGCCTTGCGCTTGAGCTCGGCGAAGAACTGCCTCTTGTCGGGCAACCCTTCCCAAACCTGCGGCAGATAGGTCGCGCGCTTGCCCGCACACTCGAGGATGATGCCGTCCTCGCCGGCGCGCACCTGCGCGAGCAAATCCGTCTCGTCGGCGAAGCGGATCGTCTTCGGCCTCGAGAGCAGCGAGACTTCGAGCGCGCAAAACGGCCACTCCTCCTTCGTGAGCGACGGGAAGCGCGGATCGCGGAGCGCCGCAGCGACCGCGTTCGCCGCGATGTCCTCGCGCAGAGGGCGATGCGCCTCGAGGCTGCCAATGCAACCACGCAGCTTGCCGTCCTTGAGAAGCGTGACAAATGTCGCGGCAGTCTGGCCAAGCCACGAATCCCGATCGCTTTCCTGCATGGCGCCAATCCCCAGCTCGCGGGCGATCGCGGCGCGCGCGAGCGCGAGAAGCTTTCCTCCCGCGCCGTCTGCCGTCACGCGCGGGCCGTCGTCGAGCGCGAACGCGGAATAGCCGACGACGCGGCCCTTGCCGCCCGCGGTGTCCCCGGAGTTGTTCGCTGCCAGCGGCCGGATCGACAGCCCCTTGGCGCGCGCGAGCTGCAGCAGCCCGTTCAGCGGCGTGGCGCCGCACGCTTCCTCGTGATCGATATCGGTTGCGTACGCAGCGATTCGCGCCAGCGTCCTGCCGTCGATGCTGCGCGCCTCGTCGTACGGGTGATAGTGCGAAAGATCGGTGGACACGACGACGAGCGTCTCTTCTCCGCCCCAGAGCCGGTCGATCGTCTCGGCCACCTCGGAGGCGCTCGCGCTCCCGACCGCGAGCGGCACCAGCGTGAACGGGCCGAGCGTCTTCTGCAGGAACGGAACCTGCACCTCGAGCGAGTGCTCCATCGCGTGCGCGGGCTCGCTCGTGACCACCTGCTGGAGGTGCGCGATCGCAGCGCATGCGGCGCGATCGATCGGCACGCGGCCCAGCGGCGTCTCGAACCCGTCGCAGAGCGGCAGCGCGAGTCCGCGCACCGCAACCCGATGCACCGGCCCGAGGAGCACGACGCGCTTCACGATGCCCCGCGCCGGCGCGAGCTCGTCGTACGCGGCCGCTGCGACCGGACCCGAGTAGATGTAGCCGGCGTGCGGGACGATCAGCGCCTTCGGATGCCCCATCCGGGGCTCGAATTGCTCGACGCCATCGAGCAGCTCGTCGACCTCGGCTGCGAGCTGCCGCGGGTCTGCGGGGTAGAAGGTACCCGCGACCGCGGGCCGGCGAATCTTTTCCATGTTCCTCGCGATCCTTTACGCCTGGGGAAATCCTGCGTCAAGCGTCTCCAGCACGCCCTCGAGCGCGCGTGCGACGGACTGACGACGCACAGACTCCCGATCGCCCGCGAAGTTCCTGCTTTCCGTCCTCGCCCCTTCCCTGGTCGCCCATGCAAAGCACACCAGCCCCACGGGTTTTGCAGCGGAGCCGCCGGAAGGGCCTGCGACTCCGGTGACTGCGACCGAGATCGTGCCGTGGCTGCGCTCGAGTGCGCCGAGCGCAAGCTCTCGCGCCGTGGCCTCGCTCACCGCTCCATGCTGCTCCAGCGTCTCGTGCCGCACGCCGAGCAGCTCCTCTTTCGCTGCGTTCGAATACACGACGAACCCGCGCTCGAACCACTCGGAGGAGCCGGCGACGGCAGTCACCGCCTGCGACACCCACCCGCCGGTGCACGATTCCGCAGTGACCAGCGAAGCACGCTGCTCGCGCAGTCGAGCCCCGACCCGCGTCGCCTGCAGGACCAGGGGATCCGCGGTCACAGCAGGAAGCGCTTGGCGAGCGCGAGAACGACCAGCGCGTATCCCGCGGCGAGCACATCGTCGAACATGACGCCGAACCCTCCTTTCAGGCGACGCTCGATGTTACGGATCGGCGGCGGCTTCACCACGTCGAAGAAGCGGAACAAGAGGAAGGCCGTGATCTGCCACCAGGGTTCGTCGGGAAGCAACGCGAGCATGCCGAGGAACGCCACCACTTCGTCCCAGCACATGGAACCATGATCGGCGACGCCGAGGTGCCGCCCGGTCAGCTCGCACGCCCATACGCCGACCGCGAACAGCAGCACCACGATCGCAAGCGTCTCGGCCGGCCCATAGGCCGGACGGATCAACCACCACAGCGGAAACGCAAGCAGCGTGCCGACCGTCCCGGGAGCGAAGCGCGACACGCCGGCACCGAAGCCGAGCGCGATGAAATGCGCCGGGTGCGTGTAGGTGAACGCAAACCCGGGTCGCGTCGGGATCATGCGGAGAAGTGATCGAAGCCGCGGGCGACCGGAATTTCATTCCCGTGGCGATCGGCGATCGACAAGGTCGGGTCGCCCGGACGAATGGTGCCGACGCGCGCAAGCGGAACGCCCGTGTCGCGCGCCACGTCCTCGATCGCCGCGCGCACGCCCGGCGGCGCAGTGAAGACGAGCTCATAGTCGTCGCCGCCCGAGAGCACGCATTGACGCTCGAGCTCCGGCGTCCCAACGCGCGCAAACGCCGCGCACTTCGGCAGCCGGTCATAGTGGACAAGCGCCCCGCACGCGGAACGCTCGAGGATATGCCCCAGGTCCTGGGCAAAACCGTCCGACACGTCGATCGCCGCATTGGCGTGCGCGCGCAGCCGCTCACCGAGCGCAACGCGCGGCTCGGGCTCATGCAGCCGCCGCTCGGCGTCGTCGATGCCCGGGTGCGCAAGCGCGAGGGCAGCGCCGCCGAGCTCGCCCGAAACCCAGACGTCGTCGCCGGGCCGCGCAGCGTCGCGTCGCAGCGCCCGCCCCTCGGGCACTTCGCCGAGGATGCAGATGCAGATCGAACGAGGGCCGCGTACCGTGTCCCCGCCGATCAGCTCGACGCCGAACCGTGCGGCGAGAGCGAAGAGCCCGTCGGCGAATGCGGCGATCCAGGCCTCCTCTGCGTCCGGCAGCGAAAGTGCGAGGGTCAGCCAGCGCGGCGTCGCTCCCATCGCCGCCATGTCTGAGAGATTGACGGCGAGCGCCTTGTGGCCGAGCTTGCGCGGATCCGCTGCGGCGCGAAAATGCCGCCCTTCCACGAGGAGATCCGTGGATACGGCGATCTCCATCCCCGCGGCCGGGCGCACGAGCGCTGCATCGTCGCCGACGCCCAGCACCGCGCAGACGGGCCGCTCAAAAAAGCGCCGGATGATCTCGAACTCGGAAGGCACTACGCGGGCTGGCGCGTGCCGGCGAGCTCCTGCGGGCGAAGCTGCGCGGCCAGCTTTTCCAGAACCCCGTTCACGTACTTGTGCCCGTCGGTGCCGCCGAACACCTTGCCGAGCTCGATCGCTTCGTTGATCACCACCTTGAACGGCGTGTCGGTCCGCTCGGCGAGCTCATAGGCGCCGATGCAGAGAATCGCGCGCTCGACGGGAGACAACCGCAGGAAGGCACGGTCGAGCGCCGGCGTGATGCGCTGCTCGAGCTCCGCCGCGCGGCTGGTGACGCCGCGGATCAGGTCTTCGGCGAGCGCCTGGTCGCAGCGCTCCCAGCCGTCCTGCGTGCGCGCCTCGGCGAGCGCGTCCGCTCCCGCGACCTGCCACGCGTACAGCGCCTGCAGAGCGATCTCGCGCGCGCGGCGGCGCGCTGCCTTCAGCGCCATCGTTCCGCCAGCTGGCGCTTCAGCTGCGCCATCTCGTGCGCGACCCGCACCGCTTCTGCGCCCTTGTCCTGGCGCGCACGCGCCTGCGCCTCGTCGTCGGTCGTGAGGATGCCGTTCGCGACCGGGATCCCGGTCTCGAGCGCCACGTCCATCACGCCGCGCGCGGACTCATTCGCGACCACGTCGAAATGGTGCGTATCGCCGCGGATCACTGCGCCGATCGCGACCAGCGCGTCGAACCGGCCACACTGCGCAAGCCACTGCAGCGCGATGGGAATTTCCAGTGCGCCGGCGACGGCAATGAACTCCGACTCCGCTCCGATGCGCTCGATCTCCGCGCGCGCAGCAGCGAGCAGCAGGTCGCAGATCTCTGCGTTGAAGCGGGAATGGACCACGCCCAGCCGCACCCGCGCACCCGGCGGAGCGGTTCCCTGGTATCCGCCGCTCATTGCCGGGGCCGCTCGGCGTAGCCGGCAACTTCGAGACCGAAGCCGGTCATGCTCGGCATCTTGCGGGGCGCTGCCATGAGCCGCATGCGCCCGACGCCGAGGTCGCGCAGGATCTGCGCGCCGATGCCGTACGTGCGCAGATCGTAGCCGCGCACCGGGCGCGGCGGCGCATCCGGCGCCCCTTCTGCGATTCGCGCCTCGAGCGCCGCGTCGCTCTGCGCGCAGTTCAGCAGCACCATCACACCGCACCCGGCCTCACGGATCGCCGCGAGCGCCTGCGGGATGCTCCAGCTGTGGCTGCCCGGGCCCGCATCGAGGAGGTCGACGATCGACAGCGGCTCATGCACGCGCACCAGCGTCTCGCGCGCCGCCACGATGTCGCCGCTGGCGAGCGCGATATGGGTGGCGCCGGCCGGAAGGTCGCGATACGCGACCATGCGGAACCTGCCGTGAACGGTGTCGATCCCGCGATCGGCGATGCGCCGCACCAGCGACTCGTTCGCATTGCGGTAGTGGATCAGGTCGGCGATCGTGCCGATCTTGAGATCGTGCTGCGCGGCGAACTGCAGCAGGTCCGGGAGCCGCGCCATGCTGCCGTCGTCTTTCATGATCTCGCACAGCACTGCCGCCGGCGTGAGTCCGGCGAGCCGTGCTAGATCGCAGCAAGCCTCGGTATGCCCTGCCCGCATCAGCACGCCACCGGCTTCCGCGATGAGCGGGAACACATGGCCGGGTTGCACGATGTCGGAAGGCTTTGCGCCGGGCGCCGCGGCAACCTTGATCGTCAGCGCCCGATCATGCGCCGAGATTCCGGTCGCTATGCCTTCGGCGGCCTCGATCGATGCGGTGAAATTGGTGCCGTGGCGCGAGCGGTTCTCGCTGACCATCGGCTTGAGTCCGAGGCGCGCAGCATGCTCGGGCAGGATCGGCATGCAGACGAGGCCACGACCGTGGCGGGCGAGGAAGTTCACCTTTTCCGCGGTGACGAAATCCGCGGCGAACACGAGGTCGCCCTCGTTCTCGCGGTCCTCGTCGTCGACCAGGATGACGATGCGGCCCGCGCGAATCTCGCCGATGATCTCGGCGATCGGGCTGATCGCAGTTCTTTCGCGGCGCATGGCGCGGATTATATGCCGCGCCGGCCCTCCCGAGTCCGAGGGGTGCGAAGCGGAACGCGCTACTCGGCGCTGCCGGTTTCGCTCTCGGCGCTGCCGGTGCGCTCGCGGATGCGCGCCGACTTGCCGGAGCGCTTGCGCAGGTAATAGAGCTTGGCGCGCCGCACGTCGCCCTTTCTCTTCACCTCGATCGACGAGATGAGCGGCGAGTAGGTCTGGAACGTGCGTTCCACGCCCTCGCCCGACGAGATCTTGCGCACGATGAACGAAGAGCGCAGCCCGCGGTTGCGCTTGGCGATCACGATGCCTTCGAATGCCTGCTCGCGCTTCTTGTCGCCTTCGACGACGCCGACGCGCACGACGAGCGTGTCGCCGGGCGAGAAGTCCGGAATGCTCTTGCCGAGCCGCTTCATCTCTTCCTGCTCGAGTCGCTGGATCAGATTCATTTCTGCACTCCCTCTTCGCGCTGGAATTCATCCAGCAGCCTGGTTTCCTCTTCGCTCAGCCTGCGGGCCGCGATCAGGTCGGGCCTGCGCAGCCATGTCCGGCCGAGCGACTGCTTCAATCGCCAGCGCCGGATGTTCTCGTGATGCCCCGACAGCAGCACCTCCGGCACTCGCTCGCCTGCGAAACTCTCGGGCCGCGTGTATTGCGGGCAGTCGAGCAACCCGTCGGCGAACGATTCCTCGACCGCCGATTCTTCGTCGCCGAGCGCGCCCGGCAACTGGCGCACTACTGCGTCGATCAATGCCATTGCCGCCAGTTCTCCGCCGGTCAGCACGAAGTCTCCGAGCGAGAGCTCTTCGTCGACCCGGCGCCGCAGCAGCCGTTCGTCGACCCCTTCATAACGGCCGCACAGCAACGTTACCGCCTTCCGCCCCGCGACCTCGACCACCTTGGCATGGTCGAGCCTGCGCCCCTGCGGCGAGAGGTACAGGACCGGTCCGCCGCCGGCCGCGCGCACCGCGTCGAGCGTTTTCTCCAGCGGTTCGCCGAGCATCACCATGCCCGGGCCCCCGCCGTACGGCCGGTCATCCACGCTGCGGTACGCATCGGTCGTGAAATCGCGCGGATTCCACGCCTGGACGTGCCACAGCCCGCGCTGCAGTGCGCGCGCCGTGATGCCGCTCGCCGTCACCGCGGCGAGCATTTCCGGAAACAGCGTCACCACGTCGAAGCGGATCACCAGTCCGCTCCCCAGTCGACTTCGATCCGCCCGCCTTCGAGATCGACTCGCTTCACCACCGCCGGGACCCAAGGCAGCAGCCGCTGGCGTTTCTCGCCCGAAAGCTCCATCACATCCTGCGCGCCGCTCGACACCACGCCC
>Ga0209382_10001638_pt1 | contig 34783 bp, 38 predicted proteins | sample SoiMetdeltSBSDD5_FD_187599 | JGI IMG/M metagenome (GOLD analysis project Ga0209382, IMG submission 187599) | Bulk soil microbial communities from a Populus tree surrounding site in Tennessee, USA - Soil MetaG P. deltoides SBSDD5 (SPAdes) (version 2) | ecosystem: Environmental > Terrestrial >... | reverse complement strand
CGTAGGGCGTCAGCTCGACCGGGCACCGTTCTCCGACTCGGACAGGACGCGGTCGGAACAACAAAGTGCGCCGAGAGCCGACTGAATATGCTAGCGCGCCCCATCCACAAGGAAAACTCCGCGCGCACGCAACTCCCGCCCGCCGAGCGACACGCTAGCGGCCCAGGGCACGCTCGGCCCGCGTTCGCCGGCGACATCTGTGTAAACCCTCCGGCTCCTCCACGCGTCACCACTGCGGCGGGCGACGGCGGAACCTTGGAGGAAAGACCATGAGATGGCTACGCGCGTGCCTGGCGGTGCTGACCGTGCTCAGCCTGGCCGGGTGTTGGGGGCAGTGGGGCGCCAACGCGGCCCGCCACAACGCCAACCCCCTCGAGTCAACGCTGACGGCGTCCAACGTCGCCACGCTGAGCGAGATGTGGTCGACGCCCGAGACCGTGACCGCGGTCTGGGACGACACGGCCTACGTCGTGATCGACGGCGAGCTGAGGGCCCTGGCCGTGAAGTCCGGGAACAAGGAGTGGACCAGCCCCCTGCCGGGCACCGAGCCGCGCGGCTCGTTCTCGGTGCAGGTGGGCCCGTTCGTGACCGGCGCCGGCGGCGGCGAGATCGCCGTGCTCTACGCACACTTCTACACGGACGAGGCCGGCGAACCCGCGGTCGAGCACGCCGGCATGCGCTGGGACCGCGAGACCGGCAAGCTGGTGGGCGTCCTGTCCACTCCGCCCGCGCCCGGCCCGGACAACATCGACGCGGTCTCGGGCGCGGGGATCGTGGCCTACGAGACCTTCGACCGCCGGCTCGAGGTCGTGTCCGCCACGGCTGACACGCCGGCGCCGGACCCGGGCGGGCTGCCGACGTCGAAGCGCCTGTGGGGCGCCACCAACACGCGGTACGGGGTGGCATCCGTCATCGACGGCGGCCGGCTCGTCGACGTTGGCCTCCAGACCCTCCAGAGCTACCCCGTCGCCGGCTGCGGTGGACCGGACTGCCGTCCGACCTGGACGGCGGAGCTGGGGAGCTTCGTGACGGCCGTGACGGCCGCCAACGGCCACGTGTTCGCGCTGTCCGTGGACAACCGGCTCACCAGCTTCGACGCGGCCGACGGCACGGTCGAGTGGCACGCGACGCTCCCGGCGCGGGGCCAGTCCCTCGCCGTCGCCGACGGCCTGCTGTACGCGTCCGGCGGTCAAGCGGTCCAGGCCTTCCCACTGGACGGCTGCGGTCAGCCTGACTGCACCCCGAAGTGGACGGCCGACCTGCCGGCGGCCGCAGCGGCCAACCTGGTCGTCGCCGGTGGGGTGCTCTACGCGGGCGCGGAGGATGCCACGGTGACCGCGTTCCCCGCAGCCGGCTGCGGAGCTCTGGGCCCCTGCCCGCCGCTGGCGACGGTCGCGGTGGCGGGGTCACCTGGCTCGATGATCGTGGCCGCGGGGCACCTGTTCGTCACGTATCTCACGAGCGACACCCTGCAGGTGGTGACCCAGGTGTTCGGGCCGACGATCTGACCCCTGGCGGCGTAAGGTGCCCGGGCCGGAAGGTCCGGGCACCGGGGGGAGATCACGATGCGGACGACGCGGCGGACGTTCCTGACGGGTGCGCTGGCGGCGGGGGCGACCCTGCCGCTGGCCGGGTGGGGCCAGCTGCAGAGCGAAGCCGGGGCCCGGCCGCAGCAGCCGCCCGCCGACCTGCCACCCGGCCTGTTCGCCCTCGGGGTGGCGTCCGGCGACCCGCTGCCCCGGGCCGTCGTGTTGTGGACCCGGCTGGCGCCCGCGCCGACCGCCGGCGGGGGCATGCCGCCCGTGGACGTGCCGGTGCGCTGGGAGGTGGCCACCGACGACGCGTTCCGGCGGGTGGTCCGCCGGGGCGACGCCGTCGCCGAGGCCCGCTTCGGCCACGCGGTCCACGTCGACGTCCGGCGGCTCGAGCCGGCCTCCTGGTACCACTACCGGTTCATCGTCGGCGACCAGGTCAGCCCGGTCGGGCGGACGCGCACCGCCCCGCTCCGGACCCGGGACGCCGACCGCCTGCGGTTCCTGTTCGGCAGCTGCCAGAACTGGCAGTCCGGCTTCTGGCCGCTGTGGGCCCACGCCCCGGCCGAGGACCCCGACCTGGTCCTCCACCTGGGCGACTACATCTACGAGGGCGGGGCCGGCACCGGGCCGAGCATCGTCCGGCCCCACAACGGGCCGGAGATCGTGACGCTCGACGACTACCGGAACCGTTACGGGCTCTACAAGGGCGACCCCGCGCTCCAGGGCATCCACGCCACCTGCCCGTGGATCGTGACCTGGGACGACCACGAGGTCGAGAACAACTACGCCGGCCTCGTCCCCCAGTTCCCGGCCGAGGCGCCGGCGTTCCCCGCCCGCCGGGCAGCCGCCTACCAGGCCTGGTGGGAGCACATGCCGGTCCGCATGCCGCCGCCCACCGGCCCCGACCTGACCATCTACCGGTCCTTCGACTGGGGGCGGCTGGCCCGGTTCCACGTCCTCGACACCCGCCAGTACCGCACCGACCAGCCGTGCGGCGACGGCACCGGCCCCACCTGCCCCGAGCGCACCGACCCGGCCCGGACCCTGCTCGGCACCGACCAGGAGGCGTGGCTGGGCGCGGGCCTGGCCGACTCCCGGGCCACCTGGGACGTGCTCGCCAACCAGGTCGTGATGACGTCGATGCAGCTGGCCGGCTCGGTCTACAACCGCGACCAGTGGGACGGCTACGCCGCGTCCCGGTCCCGGCTGCTCGGCCAGCTGCAGGCCGGCGGGGTCGCCAACGCCGTGGTGCTGACCGGCGACATCCACGCCGCGGGCGTCGGCGACCTGGTGGACGAGGACCCCGACGGCACTCCCGGGACCCAGGCCTACGGCACCGAGCTCGTGGGCGGGTCGATCAGCTCGCGCTTCGACGAGGCGGTGGCCGACATCGCCCAGCAGCTCATCGCGGCCCTGCCCCACGTGCGCTTCGCCGACACCCGCCGGCGGGGCTACATGGTGTGCGACGCCACCGAGACCGAGCTGGTCACCCGGTTCCAGGTGGTCGACTCGACGGCCACGCCCGACGCGCCGGTCTACAACGCGGGCTCGTGGACGACGCTGGCGGGGATCCCGGGCGTCCAAACGTGATGTGGCGGCGTGGACGCCGAGCACTCGGTGCATACGCCGCCACATCGCCTCAGGGCAGGGTCAGGATCTCCGGGCCGTCGTCGGTCACCGCCACCGTGTGCTCCCAGTGGGCGGCGCGGGCGCCGTCGGTGGTGACCACCGTCCAGCCGTCGGGCAGCACCGCGGTCATGTCGGTGCCGGCCGACACCATCGGCTCGACCGCGAACACGTCGCCGGCCGCCACCCGCTTGCCCCGCCCGCGGCGGCCGACGTTGGGAACGTCGGGCGGTTCGTGCATCGCGGTGCCGATCCCGTGGCCCACGTAGTCGCGCACGACCCGGAACCCGGCCCGCTCGACCGTCGACTGCACGGCGGCTCCCAGGTCGCCGAGGCGCGCCCCGGGCATGAGCTGGGCGATCCCGGCATCGAGGGCCTTGCGGGTCACGTCGATCAACCGCCGGTCCTCGGCGCCGATGGCGCCGACGCCCGCGGTGAACGCGGCATCGCCGTGGTAGCCGTCGACGATGGCGCCGCAGTCGATCGAGATGATGTCGCCCTCCTCCAGCGCCTCCTGGCCCGGGATGCCATGGACGACGACGTCGTTGCGGCTGGCGCAGATCACCGCCGGGTAGCCGTGATAGCCGAGGAAGTTGGACTTCGCCTTGCGCTGGCCCAGGACCTCGCGGCCGATGGCGTCCAGCTCGAGAAGCGTGACACCCGGCCGGATCGCCTCGCGGATCCTCTCGTGCATCTCCGCCACCACCCGGCCGGCCCGGCGCATGGTGCGGATTTCGTCGGCCCTGCGCCGGCCCACGCCCGCCCTAGCTGCCCCGGCGCTGGTCGATGATTGTGACCAAACGCACAAGCACGTCGTCGGTCGAGCCGAGCCCTTCGACGATCTCCAGCATCCCGCGCTCGTCGTACCAGGCGATGAGCGGCGCGGTCTTGGCCTCATACTCGGCCAGGCGCCGCTCGATAGCGGCCGGCTTGTCGTCATCCCGCTGGACGACGTCGCCGCCGCAGTTGTCGCACACCCAGCCGTACTTGGGCGGGTTGTGCGTCGAGTAATTGGCGCCGCAGTCGTCGCACATGCGCCGGCTGGCCAGTCGCGCCAGCACGACCTCCCGGTCGACGTCGAGGTCGATGACCACGTCGAGCGGCCGGGTGACGGTGATCTTGGCCAGGGCGTCGGCCTGGTCGACCGTGCGGGGGAACCCGTCGAGGATGTAGCCCCGCATGGTGCTGTCGCCCTGGTCGAGCCGCTCCTCGACGATGCCGATCATGATGTCGTCGGGCACGAGCTCGCCCTCCGCCATCAGCTCGGCGGCCTTGCGGCCGAGGTCGGTGCCCTCCCGGACCGCGGCCCGGAGCATGTCGCCGGTGGAGATGTGGGGAACGACGTAGTGGCGGGACAACCGCACGCACTGGGTCCCCTTGCCCGCCCCCTGGCGCCCCAGCATGACCATGCGGACGCCACGGGTCATTGCAGAAAGCCCTCGTAGTTCCGCATCATCAGCTGGCTGTCGATCTGCTTCATCGTCTCGAGCGCGACGCCCACGGCAATGAGGATCGAGGTGCCGCCGAACGCGAACGCCTGGACGTCGGCGAACGCCAGCAGCAGCGACGGCAGCAGGGCGATGGCGGCGATGAACAGCGCGCCGGGCAAGGTGATGCGGGCCAGGATGCGGGCCAGGTACCGCTCGGTCTGCGGGCCCGGCCGGATGCCCGGGATGAAGCCACCCTGCTTGCGGATCGTGTCCGCCTGCTGGTGCGGGTCGAAGGCGATGGCGGTGTAGAAGTAGGCGAACCCGATGATGAGCAGGCCGTACACAACGAGGTGCAGCGGCGCCGTCTGGTTCACGAGGTGGTCGTCCACCCACTCCTGCACGCCGACGCCCCAGCTGCCCGGCTCGGACGGCAGCACCTGGGTCACCAGCAGCGGCAGGTACAGCATCGAGCTGGCGAAGATGATCGGCACGACGCCGGACTGGTTGACCTTGAGCGGGATGTAGGTGTTCTGGCCGCCGTACATGCGCCGGCCCACGACGCGCTTGGCGAACTGCACCGGGATGCGGCGCTGGCCGTTCTCCACGATGACGATGCCGACCAGCACGACGAGGAACAGGAAGATCAGCGGGATGAGCAGGCTCCAGCCCTTGGTGGCCTGGATCTGGCCGAACTGCGAGGGGATGCTCGACACCACGCTGGCGAAGATCAGCAGCGACATGCCGTTGCCGATGCCGCGCTGGGTGATGACCTCGCCCAGCCACATGAGCAGGGCGGTGCCGGCGGTCAGCACGAGCACGACCAGCAGCACCCGGTACCAGCTGAAGTCGGGCAGGACGTCGATGTTCGTGGGGTTGTTGGCCCCGCCGAGCAGGCCCCCACCGCCGTTGTGGAACAGGAAGGCCAGGGCCGTCGACTGCAGCACGGCGATGGCGATCGTCAGGTAGCGGGTCCACTGGGTGATCTTCCGCTGCCCGATGGCGCCCTGCTTCTGCCACTCCTCCAGCTTGGGGATCACCACCGTCAGGATCTGCATGATGATCGAGCTGGTGATGTAGGGCATGACGCCGAGGGCGAAGATCGCGAAGTTGGTCAGCCCGGCGCCCGAGAACAGCTGCATGTAGGCCAGGATCCCGCCGCTCTCCTCGGACTGCCGCTTGAGCGACTCGATGGCGTCGAGGTCGATGCCCGGCGCCGGGATGTACGACCCGAGCCGGTAGATGGCGATGATGGCCAGCGTGAACAGGATCTTGTTCCTCAGGTCCGCGACCCTGAACATGTTCCGCAGGCTGGAAAGCACGATGGTTCCCCTTACACGGCGTCGGCCTGGCGCTACCGACGGCAGTGACTGAGTACGCCAGTCTTGCCGGTGCTGACGCCCGGAGCGCAATCGACGCCCCAGGCGACTATGGCGAGCTGCTGACTAACGGTTCGCGAACTGGTTGCCCTTGGCGGGCGGACGGCGGTCCCCCCACGGCTTCGGCAGGACCTCGACGGTACCGCCGGCGGCGGTGATCGCGTCCCGCGCCGCCTTGGAGAAGGCGTGGGCCTTGACCGTCACGTTGCGGGTCAGCTCGCCCCGGCCCAGCACCTTGACCAGCGCACCCTTGTGGGTAAGGCCCTTGGCGTGCAGCGCGTCGGGAGTGACCTCGTCGAGGTCGGACGCCTCGATCGTGTCGAGGTTGATGGCCTGGTACTCGACGCGGAACGGGTTGTTGAAGCCCTTGAGCTTGGGGAGCCGCATGTGCAGCGGCATCTGCCCGCCCTCGAAGGTGGAGGGGACGGTGCCGCGGGCGCTCTGGCCCTTCGTCCCCCGGCCGGCGGTCTTGCCGCCCTTGCCCCCGATGCCACGGCCGACCCGCTTGCCGCGCTTGGTCGACCCGGGGGCGGGCTTGAGATCGTGGACCTTGATGGTCATCGCGCTACTTCTCCTGCTCCTGGACACGCACCAGGTGGGGGACCCGGGCGATCATCCCGCGGATCTCGGGACGGTCCGGCAGCGTGTTGGTCTTGCCGATGCGGCCGAGGCCCAGCGCTCGGAGCGTGCCCTTGTGCTTGGGCTTCGTGCCGATCGCGGAGCGCACCTGGGTGACGCGTAGGTCGGCCATCACACCTGCTCCGGCTCGAGGCGGGCCCGCTCGCTCTCGCGGTAGGCCTGCACCAGGGCGCCCGGGAACAGCTCCTCGGGGGACTTGCCCCGCAGCTTGGCGACCTCGTCGGGGCGCTTCAGCGCCTTGAGCCCGGCGATGGTCGCCCGGGCCACGTTGATGTGGTTGGACGAGCCGAGCGACTTGCACAACACGTCGCGGATGCCGGCCTCCTCGAGGATGGCGCGGGCGGCGCCGCCGGCGATGACGCCGGTACCGGGTGCGGCGGGCTTCATGTACACCCGCCCGGCGCCGGTCTCGCCCACCACGGGATGGACGATCGTGGTCCCGGCCAGGGGCACCTTGAACAGGTTCTTGCGGGCCTCCTCGGTGCCCTTCTGGATGGCGAGGGGCACCTCCTTGGCCTTGCCGTAGCCGAGCCCGACCCGGCCGTTGCCATCGCCGATCACCACGAGTGCGGTGAAGCTGAAGCGCCGGCCGCCCTTGACGACCTTGGCCACCCGGTTGATGTTGATGACCCGCGACTCGTGCAGCGTGGCGTCGCCCGAGGCGCGGGGGTTCTCGCGGGGCTCGCGGGGCTGGCGGTCGCGGGGACCGCGGCCGCCGCCGCCTCCATGTCCGTTGGGCATCTAGAGCTCCAGTCCTGCTTCGCGGGCTCCCTCGGCCACGGCCGCGACCCGGCCGTGGTAGAGGAAGCCGCCGCGGTCGAACACGACCCGCTCGACGCCGGCGTCCTTGGCGCGCTCGGCGACGAGGCGGCCGACGGCGGTCGCGGCGTCTCTGTTGGACGAGCCGTCGCGGAGGGTCGACTCGTGGGTCGAGGCCGACGCAACCGTGCGGCCGGCGCGGTCGTCGATCACCTGGGCCGTGATGTGGCGGTTCGACCGGAACACGGCCAGGCGGGGCCGCTCGGCCGTGCCCCGCACCTGCTTGCGCACCCGGGCGTGGCGCCGGATGCGAGCATCACGCTTCTGCTTGGCGCTGCTGCTCATGACAACTACTTCCCGGCCTTTCCGGCCTTGCGCTGCACGTACTCGCCGGCGTAGCGCACGCCCTTGCCCTTGTAGGGCTCGGGCTTGCGCCACGCCCGGATGTCCGCGGCCACCTGGCCGACGGTCTCCTTGTCGATGCCCGACACGACGATGCGGTTGGGGGCCGGCACCTCGAAGGTGACGCCGTCGGGGGCGGTGATGTTGACGGGATGGCTGAACCCGAGGGCCAGCTCCATGGCGCCCGGGCCCCTGGCGGTGGCCCGGTAGCCGACGCCGACGATCTCGAGCTCCTTGCGGAAGCCCTGGGTCACGCCGAGCACCATGTTGTTGACCAGGGAGCGCACCAGGCCGTGCATGGCGCGGTTGCGCCGCTCGTCGTCGGGGCGCTCGACCACCAGGTTTTCGCCGTCCTGGCGGACGGTGATGGCCCCGGGGATGTCGCGCTCGAGGGTGCCCTTCGGGCCCTTCACGCTGATGTGCGCGCCACTGATGGCGACGTCGACGCCGCTGGGCACGGGGATGGGGGACTTGCCGACGCGGGACATGTCAGATCACCACACGAAGCAGAGGACCTCGCCGCCGACCCTGCGCTTGCGCGCCTCGCGGTCGGACAGGAGCCCCTGGCTGGTCGAGATGACGGCCACGCCCAGCCCGCCGAGGACCCGCGGGACCTCGTTGGACGGGGAGTAGACGCGCAGGCCGGGCTTGGACACGCGCCGGATCCCAGAGATGGTCCGGGCGCGCTCCGGGCTGTACTTCATGCGCACGTGGAGGGTCCGGCCGGGCCGGTCCTGGTTGTCCTCGACGTCGTACGACTCGATGTAGCCCTCGCTCTTGAGGACGCCCGCCAGGGCCTCCTTCAGCTTGGACGAGGGCATGCGCACGTCGTCGTGCATCGCGACGTTGGCGTTGCGGATGCGCGTGAGCATGTCGGCGATGGGGTCGGTCATGGTCATGTGCGGCCTCCCCTCACCAGCTCGCCTTGGTCACGCCGGGGAGCTCGCCCGCGTGCGCCAGCTCGCGCAGGCAGATCCGGCACAGCCCGAACTTGCGGAACACCGCGTGGGGCCGGCCGCACCGGCGGCAGCGGGTGTAGGCCCGCACCTTGAACTTGGGCTTGCGCCGCTGCTTGTTGATGAGCGCTGTCTTCGCCATGGCTTTACTGACCCTCGCGCTTGAACGGGAACCCCATGGCCAGCAGGAGAGCCCGACCCTGGTCGTCGGTGCTGGCGGTGGTGACGATGGTGATGTCCATGCCACGGGGCTGGTCGATGCTGTCGTAGTCGATCTCCGGGAACACGAGCTGCTCCGTGAGGCCGAACGTGTAGTTGCCGTTGCCGTCGAACGACCGGGGGTTGAGGCCCCGGAAGTCACGGATGCGGGGGATGGCGATCGAGATCAACCGATCCATGAACTCCCACATCCGGTCGCCCCGGAGCGTGACCTTGGCGCCGATGGCGTTGCCCTCCCGCAGCTTGAAGCCGGCGATGGAGCGCTTGGCCCGGGTGATGACCGGCTTCTGGCCGGTGATGGTGGTGAGGTCGCGCACCGCCCCCTCGAGCAGGGAGGCCTGGGCGGTGGCGTCGCCGACGCCCATGTTGAGCACGATCTTGGTGAGGCGCGGGACCTGCATGACGTTGCCGAGCCCCAGCTCGTCCTTGAGCTGGTCGCGCAGCGTCTCGCCGTAGCGGGCCTTGAGGCGGGGCACGGTGCGCTCCCGCGTTGCCGTATCGGTCACGGGTGCTCCCTTCGGTCGCACACGTGACCGACATCGCCGCTTCGCGGCGAGAAACGCACTGTGTTCATGGTTCGCTCGCTGCGCTCGCTCACGTGATCTCACCTCCGCACTTCTTGCACACGCGGACCTTGGCGCCCGACGGGTCGATCTTGAAGCCGACCCGGGTGGCCTTGCCGCAGCTCGGGCACACCAGGGCGACGTTGGAGACGGGGATCGGCATGTCCTTGTCGATGATCCCGCCCTGCTGGGTCGTCCGGGTCGGGCGCTGGCTCTTGCGGGCGACGTTGACGCCGTCGACGATCACCTTGCCGTCGCGGGGCAGGGCACGCATGACGCTGCCCTCCTTGCCGCGGTCCTTGCCGGTGAGCACGCGGACCCGGTCGCCCTTGCGGATCTTCAGACCTGCCATCACAGGACCTCCGGGGCGAGCGAGACGATCTTCATGAACCGCTTGTCGCGCAGCTCACGGCCCACCGGGCCGAAGATGCGGGTGCCGCGCGGGTTGCGGTCCGGGTTGATGAGCACGGCCGCGTTCTCGTCGAAGCGGATGTAGCTGCCGTCGGGGCGGCGGCGCTCCTTCTTGGTGCGGACGACGACGCACTTGACGACGTCGCCCTTCTTGACCGAAGCGCCGGGGATGGCGTCCTTGACCGTGCCGACGAAGATGTCGCCGATCGAGGCGTAGCGGCGGCGGGAGCCACCGAGCACCTTGATGACGAGCACCTCCTTGGCACCCGAGTTGTCTGCCACCTTGAGGCGGCTCTCCTGCTGGATCATCGGACTACTTCGCCCTCTCCAGGATCTCGACCAGCCGCCAGCGCTTCTGCTTGGACAGCGGGCGGGTCTCGACGATGCGGACCCGGTCGCCGACGCGCAGCTCGTTGTTCTCGTCGTGCGTGTAGAGGCGGCTGGTGCGGACCATCGTCTTCTTGTAGAGCGCGTGTGGCTTGCGGGTCGTCACGGCGACGACCGCGGTCTTGTCCATGGCCGTGGAGGCCACGACGCCCTCGCGGACCTTGCGGGCCGTGCGCTCGCCGCTGGTGGCGTTGTCTGCGGCCATCAGGCGTTCTCCTTCTCGATCGCCTCGGCGGCCGCGATCTCGCGGGCCCGCAGCTCGGTCTCGAGCCGGGCGATGTCCTTGCGCATCTGCCCGATGCGCGCGTAGTTCGTGAGCTGCCCGGTGGCGAGCTGGAACCGCAGCTTGAACAGCTGGTCCTTGGCGTCGCGCACCTGGTCGAGCAGGGCGCCGTCGTCGACGTCGTGGAAGGTGGTCCTGGCCATCAGAACGCCTCCTCCTTGGTGACGAAGCGGGCCTTGATCGGCAGCTTCTGGATGGCGCGCTCGAGGGCGGCACGGGCGACGGCGGGGTCCGGGTAGGACATCTCGAACATCACCCGGCCGGGCTTGACCACGGCGACCCACTTCTCCGGGTTGCCCTTGCCCGACCCCATGCGGGTCTCCGCGGGCTTCTGGGTGACGGGCTTGTCGGGGAAGACGTTGATCCACACCTTGCCGCCACGCTTGATGTGGCGGGTCATGGCGATACGGGCGGCCTCGATCTGGCGGGCGGTGATCCACCCGGGCTCGAGGGCCTGGATGCCGTACTCGCCGAAGGTGACCTCGGTCGCGCCCTTGGCGGAACCCGTCATGCGGCCTCGGTGGTGCTTGCGGTGCGCGACCTTGCGCGGCATCAACATGTCACTCGTCTCCCGGCCGGAAGTGCGGCGTCTCGTGGTGGTCGTGCACCCGGCGCTCGATCTCCTCCTCCTCGGCCAGCAGCCGCTCGAGCTCCGGGTCGGCCTCCTTGATGAGGGGCTCGTTCTCCGGGGTCTCGTCCGGGGCGGCGTCGGCCGGGCGGCGGCGCCCGGCGGCCGAGGACACGACCCGCTTGCCGCCCTGCCCGCCGGCGCCGGAGGTCTCGCCCACGGCCATGGCGGCCTCGCGGGCGATCTTCTCCTCGCTCTGGGACTTGTAGGGCAGCACGTCGCCCTTGTAGAGCCACACCTTCACGCCGATGCGGCCGGCGGTGGTGCGGGCCTCGCGGAAGCCGTAGTCGATGTCCGCCCGCAGCGTGTGGCGGGGGACCCGGCCCTCGCGGTAGCTCTCGGTGCGGGCCATCTCCGAGCCGCCGAGGCGGCCGGAGCACTGCACCTGGATGCCCTGGGCGCCGGCCTTCTGGGCGTTCTGGACGGCGCGCTTCATGGCCCGCCGGAAGGCGACCCGGGCCGCGAGCTGGTCGGCGACGCCCTGGGCGATGAGGGCGGCGTCGAGCTCGGGCTGCTTGATCTCCTGGATGTTGAGCTGCACCTTCGGGTTGCCGGTGATCTTGGCCAGGCCGGCCCGCAGCCGGTCGGCCTCGCTGCCCCGGCGCCCGATGACGATGCCCGGGCGTGCGGTGTGCACGTCGACCCGCAGGCGGTCGCGGGTGCGCTCGATCTCGACCCGGCTGATGGCTGCGTGCGGCAGCTCGGTCATCAGGTAGTCCCGGATCCTCCAGTCCTGGATGACGTTGTCGCTGTACTCCTCGCGGTCGGCGAACCAGCGGGACTTCCAGTCCGTGGTGACGCCGAGCCGGAAGCCGTAGGGATTGACTTTTTGACCCATTACTTCGTCTCCTCGGCGTCGGAGGGCGCCTCGTCGGTGTCGTCGGCGGCGGCCTCGGGCTCGTCGGAGGCGTCGTCGGTGTCGTCGGTCTCGGTGTCGGTGGCCTCGTCCTCGACCGCCGAGTCGGCAGCCTCGGCCTCGGCGTCTTCGACCATGTCCTCGGTGGGCTCGCCCGTGGTGGGCTCGACCTCGTCGATCGGGGTGTCCGGGGTCTCGTCCTCGGGGGCCGCGGTCACGGCCTCGCCCCGGCTGCGGGCCACCCGGGCCCGGCGGGACTCCTGCGCCCTGCGGCTGCGCCGGCCCGTCGGCGTGGGGGCGCCGCTCCCGGCCTGACGGGCCTCGACCTTGGCGGCCATCTCGGCCGGCATGGGGCTCACGATGATCGTGATGTGGCACATGCGCTTGCGGATGCGAGTGGCCCGGCCCCGGGCCCGCGGCCGCCAGCGCTTGAGGGTGGGGCCCTCGTCGGCGTAGCAGGTCGCCACGTAGAGGGTGTCCGGGTCCAGCTCGTCGTTGTGCTGGGCGTTGGCCACGGCGGAGTTCAGGCAGCGGTCGATGACGTTGGCCGCGCCGCGCTCGGTGAAGCGGAGCACGTCGGCGGCCTCGCCCACCGGCAGGCCCCGGATGAGGTCGAGGACCTCGCGGGCCTTGGTGGCCGACATGCGCACGTGGCGGACCTGGGCACGGGTGCCCGGCCGCTCGTTGGTGCGGGCGGTGACGGCCATCACCGCCTCCCCCGCACGGACTTCTCCTGGCCGGCGTGGTAGCGGAACGTGCGGGTCGGGGCGAACTCGCCGAGCTTGTGCCCGACCATCGCCTCCGTCACGTAGACCGGCACGTGCTTGCGCCCATCGTGGACGGCCACGGTGTGGCCGACCATGTCGGGGATGATGGTGGAGCGGCGCGACCAGGTCTTGATGACCTTCTTCTCGCCCTTGGAGTTGAGGGCGTCGACCTTGCGGAGCAGGTGCTCGTCGACGAAGGGGCCCTTCTTGAGTGAACGGGGCACGGGATCTACCTCCGCGAGCCGCGGGTACGGCGGCGACGCACGATGAGCTTGTCGGACGGCTTGGAACGGGCCCGGGTGCGGCCTTCGGGCTGACCCCAGGGCGAGACCGGGTTGCGGCCGCCCGAGGACTTGCCCTCGCCACCGCCGAGGGGGTGGTCGACGGGGTTCATGGCCACGCCGCGGGTCTGGGGGCGGACGCCCTTCCAGCGGTTGCGGCCGGCCTTGCCGACCTTGATGAGCTCGTGCTCGGCGTTGCCGACCTCGCCGACGGTGGCCCGGCAGTCGATCGACACCCGGCGCATCTCGGTGGAGGGCAGGCGCAGCGTGGCGTGGTTGCCCTCCTTGGCCAGCAGCACGACCGAGGAGCCGGCCGAGCGGGCCAGCTTCCCGCCGCCGCCGGGCTGGAGCTCGATGTTGTGGACGGTGGTGCCCACGGGGATGTAGCGCAGCGGCAGGGCGTTGCCCGGCCGGATCTCGGAGCCCTGGCCCGACTGGAGCCGGTCGCCGACCTTCAGGTCGCGGGGCGCCAGGATGTAGCGCTTCTCGCCGTCGAGGTAGTGGAGCAGGGCGATGCGGCACGACCGGTTGGGGTCGTACTCGATGGCGGCCACGGTGGCAGGCACGCCGTCCTTGTTCCGCCGGAAGTCGATGATGCGGTACCGCTGCTTGTGGCCGCCGCCGCGGTGGCGCGACGTCTTGCGCCCGTGCACGTTGCGGCCACCGGTCGACGTCTTCTTGGCGACGAGCGACCGCTCGGGGCGGTCGCGGGTGACCTCGGCGAAGTCGGGGACGGTCTGGAACCGCCGCCCGGGGCTGGTGGGCTTGCGCTTGCGGAGTGCCATGACTCTCGCCTCAATCCTGGAACAGGTCGATCGAGTCGCCCTCGGCCAGGGTGACGATCGCCCGCTTGGTGTCGGGACGCTTGCCGTAGGTGAACGTGCGGCGGTTGCGCTTGCGCTTGCCGGGCCGGTTGAGGGTGTTCACCTTGGCGACCCGGACGCCGAAGATGCTCTGCACGGCGTCGCGGATCTCGGGCTTGGAGGCGCTGGGGTGCACCTTGAACGTGTAGACCCCGTCCTCCATCAGCGCGTAGGACTTCTCGCTCACGATCGGAGCGACGATGACGTCTCGGGGATCCTTCACTTCTCGTCGCTCCCCTCGGTGGCGGACTTGGTGGCCGGCAGCGAGTCCCGAGTGAAGACCACCCAGTCGCTGACCAGCACGTCGTAGGCGTTGAGCTCGTTCACCGTGAGCACGTGGACGTGGCCCAGGTTGCGCAGGCTCTTCCACGTGGCCACGTCGGCCTCATCGCGGGTGAGGACGACGAGCAGGCGGCCCTCGACGCCGAGGCTGTCCAGCACCTTGACGGCGGCCTTGGTGCTCGGCTCCTCGATGCCCCAGCCGTCGAGCACCACGACCTTGCCGTCGGCCAGGCGGTCGGACAGCGCCGAGGCCAGCGCCAGGCGGATCATCTTCTTCGGGGTGCGCTGGGCGTAGCTGCGGGGCTTGGGGGCGTGGGTGACGCCACCACCGCGCCAGTGCGGGGCCCGGATCGAGCCCTGGCGGGACCGGCCGGTGCCCTTCTGGCGCCAGGGCTTGGCCCCGCCGCCCCGCACCTCCGCGCGGGTCTTGGTCGACTGGGTGCCGGCCCGGCGGGCGGCGAGCTGGGCGGTCACGACCTGGTGCATGACCGGGATGTTGGGCTGCACGGCGAACAGGGCGTCGTCGAGGTCGACCTTCTTGGCCGAGGACTTGCCGGCGGCGGTGGTGATCTTGACGCTGGCCATCACTTCGCCCCCTTGGCGGCGTCGCGGACGAGGACGATGCCCCCCTTGGGGCCGGGCACGGAGCCCTTGACCAGCAGCAGCTCGCGCTCGGCGTCGGCCTCGACAACGGTCAGGTTGAGGGTCGTGGTCTTCTCGCCCCCCATGCGGCCCGCCATGCGGGTGCCCCGGAACACGCGGCTCGGCGTGGCGCAGGCCCCGATGGCGCCCGGGGCCCGGTGGACCCGGTGGGCGCCGTGGCTGGCGCCGAGGCCGGAGAAGCCGTGCCGCTTCATGACGCCGGCGAAGCCCTTGCCCTTGCTGACGGAGGTCACGTCGACCAGTTCGCCCTGGGCCAGGACGTCGGCCCCGATCTCCTGGCCGACTTCGTACTCGCTGACGTCGTCGAGCCGCAGCTCCACGAGGCGCGGCCCGGGGTCCACGTTGGCGGACTCGTACTGCCCGGCGACGGGCTTGGTGAGCTTCGACGCCTTCTTGGTCCCGAACGTGACCCGGAGCGCGCTGTACCCGTCGCGCTCGTTGGTCTTGACCTGGACCACGCGGCACGGGCGCACGCGCAGGACGGTGACGGGCACGACGCGGTTGTCGTCGTCCCACACCTGCGTCATGCCGACCTTCTCGCCGACGATCGCTCTTGTGGCCATGGCGGCTACGTCTTTCTCTGCCTGGAGGCGGATCACACGAACGCTCCGCACGGGAAGACCCGGCGGAGCGCCTGATTCGGTTGTGCCACGCGGTTCCCGGCACGCGGGCCTGCGCGGACGTCAGTTGGACACGGACTCGTGGTGCTGGCGCAGGTGCGGTGACCCTTCAGGGACGGCAGCCCGCGCGCACGGCCTGGAAATGATAGCCACGCCCCTCCCCGTAGTCCAACGTGGGATGCCGAAAGACATGGGCGCCGGGGGGTCTGCGACGCAGGCGTCGGAGAGTGGTGGCTCGCCCACGATCGGACCGTCTGCCATCGCGCGCTCCACTAGGGTCACGCGCCATGGCGTTCGGCCGCAAGAAGCGTGCCCCGCGGAAGCGTGATCCCTTCGTCCACCTCGCCGAGGAGCGGCGAGCCGCGGAGTCGACGACCTGGTTCCTGGAGCCCGATGAAGGACCTCCGTTGGAGGTCGAGACGGGCATCTCCTCGAACCTGTCCGAGGACGACCTGGACGAGGGCTGAGCCGGGGACCGGGGACCGACACCCGGGACGCGCGCGCTTGCGTGGCCCGCGCACCTCTGAACGCATGGAGGCGACCGACAATTTGACTAGGTTCACGATTCCCGGCAGAAGGAGCGCACACGTGGCTCGTGCACGTATGGCAGGTGGGTTGGTCGCCCTCGCGGCGCTGGCGGTGGCGGTCGGCTGCGACCCGACGGTCACAGCGAGCGCCGGCGCGGCCGGCGGCGGAGGCGGAGGGGGTAACCCGCCCCCGGTGCAGGTCCAGATCCTGGGCCTCAACGACTTCCACGGCAACCTCGACCCGCCGGCCGGGTCCGGCGGGCGCATCGAGGGCATCGACGCCGGTGGCGCCGCATTTCTCGCCCAGCACGTCGCCGCCCTCGAGGCCACGAACCCCCGCAACACGACGGTGGTGTCGGCCGGCGACCTCATCGGCGCCAGCCCGCTGCTGTCGGCGCTGTTCCACGACGAGCCGACGATCGAGGCGATGAACGAGATCGGCCTCGACCTCAACGCCGTCGGCAACCACGAGTTCGACGAGGGCACCGACGAGCTGCTGCGCATGCAGGAGGGCGGATGCCACCCGGTCGACGGCTGCCTCGACGGCGACGACTTCGCCGGTGCCGACTTCGACTTCCTGGCCGCCAACGTGGTCTCCAAGGACCGCGGCAAGCCGCTGTTCCCGCCGTTCTCCATCCAGCGCTACGAGGCCAACACGCACGTGGCGTACATCGGCATGACGCTGGAGGGGACGCCCACCATCGTCACCCCGGAGGGCATTCGGGACTACGACTTCCTGGACGAGGCCGACACCGCCAACGCCCTGGTCGACCGGCTGGAGCGGCGGGGCGTCGAGAACATCGTCGTGCTCCTGCACGAGGGCGGCCAGCAGGCCACCGGCGGCACCTTCAACGGCTGCACCGGCATCTCCGGAGCGATCGTCGACATCGTGAACCGCCTCGACGACCAGATCGACGCGGTGATCAGCGGCCACACCCACCAGGCCTACAACTGCGTCATCGACGGCATCCCCGTCACCAGCGCCGCCTCGTTCGGCCGGCTGGTCACCGACATGGACCTGTCGATCGACCGGCGCAGCAAGCTGATCACCTCGATCGCGGTCGACAACAAGATCGTGACCCGGACGGTGCCGGCGGATGCTGGCATCCAGGCCCTGCTCGAGCGGTACCGGGCCATCAGCGCCCCACTGGCCGGGCGGATCATCGGGCAGATCACCGCCGACATCACCCGGACGCCCAACGCCGCCGGCGAGTCGGCGCTCGGCGACGTCATCGCCGACAGCCAGCTGGCGGCCACCACTCCACCCGACCTGGGCGGCGCGGTGGCGGCGTTCATGAACCCCGGCGGCATCCGCACGGACCTCCTGTTCGCGGCCAGCGGATCGGAGGGCGACGGCAACGTCACCTACGAGGAGGCGTTCACGGTCCAGCCGTTCGGCAACAGCATGGTCACGATGACGCTCACGGGCGCCCAGATCGAGACGATGCTGGAGCAGCAGTTCTGCGGCACCAACGCCGGGGCCCCCCGGGTCCTGCAGCCGTCGGCCAGCTTCACCTACAGCTACACAGGCGCGGCCACCGGCGTGGCCGACTGCGCCGCGGCGAACGCGGTCGACCCGGCCTCGATGGCGATCAACGGCGTCCCGGTCGACCCGGCCGGCACGTACCGCATCACGGTCAACAGCTTCCTGGCCTCGGGCGGCGACGGATTCGCCGTCCTCAACGAGGGCACCGACCGCCTCGGCGGCGCGGTCGACCTCGACGCCCTGGAGGCCTACCTGACCGGCACCCCCGGCGGCGTGTCCCCCGGCCCCCAGGACCGGATCACCCGCCTCTGACCACCGACACACCGATGCAGGGGCCGGCCGCCACGAGCGGCCGGCCCCTGCCGCGTCTAGCCGCCGCTCTCCCCGTCGTCGGCTGGCTCCGGCTCCAAGTGGAGCGGCACCCGGGTGTTGAGCGTGAACCCCAGCTGGGCGAAGAGGCCGGCCCAGTCGAGGTGACGGAACACGGTGAAGCCGCCGTCGTCCACGCCGAAGATCGTGAAGCCGTGTGCCTCGACCGGCTGCCCCACGGCAGGTGCTCCGTGAAGCGCGCGATCCAGCGTGTAGCTGCCTTCGTAGGTCCATTCGACCCCGGCCGCCTGGTCCCCCAGGGAACCCGACCTTCGGTGCTCAGGCTGCCAGCCCCCGTCCCTGTCGACGAACCACTGCTCCATGCTCGACAGGGTGTCGGCCTTGGCCAGGGCCGCCAGCAGCGCGGAGATCTCGCCCCGCTCCTGTTCCTCCTCGGTCCGCTCCCTCAACTGCGCGATCAGCCCGGCGGGATCCTCGCCGACCGCGGCCTCCACCATCTGGGCCCGATCCTCGTCCTCGAGGATCTCGCCCAGCAGCTCGACCCAGCGCTCGCTCATGGCAGCATCCCCGTGCGCGGCACGCCGCCGGCGGGAACGGAGGGCGACACGACGACCGGGCCCCCCGATCCCACGTAGTAGGCGAGCGCGGGCGCCTGCTGCGGCCCGAGCCGCGTGCCCATGGCGTTGTTCTTGAGGAGCTCGTACGGCGTGTGCTGGGCGTGGGTCACGACCCAGCTCGCGTGGCTCCGTCCGGCCGCGGCGGTGTCGGTGGGCGGGAACGCGACCCGCAGGTAGTCCGGCTCGAGGCTCGGGACGGGGTACCCCCCGCCCGCCCGGGTGGTGGCCGCCGTCGCCAGGGGCGTGGTCGACACGACCGCCCCCTCGTGCGCCGGGGTGAGGAAGATCACCGTGACGATGCGACCGCCCGGACCAGGTCGTTGGATCACCCATGTCTCGAACCAGTGGATCCCGCAGATCCAGAACAGCTCGATCGGCGCGCCGGCGGGTGCGGACGTCACCGAGGGAAGCGGGTCGTAGGGCTTCAGGTTGAGCGACACCTCGAGGGCCCAGCGCAGCCCCCGGCGCACGATCCGGTTGACGTCGCCCGAGTAGCCGACCCAGGTCGCACCCGTCGGAGCACCGACCCCGAACCAAGCTTTTTCGATGTTGGTAAGGGTGCTGGGAGCACGCGCCAGCAGCGTCTGGTCCTGCCAGAGGCTCGGCATCGCTGTACTCAGCCAGTTGGTCGTCCCACTGTTGGCGTCGTCCTGCGCCCGCATCCTCCCGAGGATGTCGACTTTGTTGCCCACCGTGTTGAGATGCTTCTCGATCAGGGTCAGGGTCGGGCCCTTCTCGACGTGGTATGGCATTCCGTCCGGCATGTGTCCCCCTGTGTCTGCCCGCCGCCAGCCGTGCGGCGAGCCTCACTATGTGTCACACGCGGCGCAGAAGAAAGGCTTCGATGGCGGCGGGTAGGCCCTTGAGCAGCTGCGGGCCGAGCGGATCCACGGCCATGCCGGCGGGTGGCAGGCCGGCGGCGACGGCCGCGGAGACCACCACCTGACCGGGCTCGGCCCGTCCGCACAGGCGGGCGGCCTCGGACTGGACCAGCCCGAACCAGTCGCCCTCCGACGGGATCGCCGGCCCGTGGGCCAGTCCGACCCGGATGCGGAGGGCGAGATCGGGCTCGCTCCGCCGCCAGTGCTCGACGTCGTCCTGGGCCGCCAGGGCGCAGCGCGCCGCATCCGCCGGGTCGTCGAACACGGCGTTGAGCCCGTCCCCGGTGTGCTTGATCTCCACGCCACCGAACTCGCGCAGCCGCGAGCGCACCAGCCGGTCGTGGACGCGCAACTGCTCCAGATAGAGGGCGTCCCCCAGCTGGACGTTGGACGCGGTGGACGAGACGACGTCGTTGGTGAAGATCGTCCGGTCGCGGGTGCCGACGCCGACCAGCGGGGGGAGCCCGAGTTGCTGGGACACCATGTCGACGCGGCGGATCCAGCCGTGCATCCCCTCGGCGTCGAACGCACGGACCGCGTCCGTGAGCAGCGCGGCCACGTCGGCCCGGGCGGCGCCGCCGGCCGCCTCCTGCCGGGCCTGCTCCAGCACGACCTTGGGCAGTTCGGCGTGCAGGCCCTCGCGCTCGCACAGGAGGAACGCGTGGTCGAGGAGCCGTCGCGCCGTCCCCAATTCCCCGTCGTGGCGGCACACGACCGCGCCGAGGCGGGGCACCAGCGCCGGCCAACCGAGGGTGACGAGCACGCCCCGGTCGTACAGCGACTCGACGGCACCGGCCGCCGAGGCGACGACGGACGGTTCGTCCAGGATGTCGCCGACCTCTACCAGCGCCACGGCCACCGCGTCGCTGTTCTGGGTCACCGGCCCCCGGAACCCGTGGCGCCAGCGTGCGCGCCGGAACCGGGCCAGGGCGGCATCGGCGTCACCGGCCTCGACCGCAGCCAGCGCGGCCGACACCGACGAGCGCGGCACCGAGGCTGCCGGACCGTCGATCTCCTGGCGCCCGCCGGCGGTGCGGCCTCCGATGGCGGCCACGACCGGGGCCAGCAACGCCATGGTGTAGGGGAACTCGGTGGCTCGCCAGCGGCGGTGCGCCCGCTCGACGGCATCGAGGGTGACCTGGCGGGCCGACCCACCCGCGAGCGAGTGGCCGACGGCCAGCTGGGCGGCGGCGAAGCCGGCCTCCCCGACCCATCCGCCGGCCAGCGCGTCCTCCTCGACGGCCTCGGCCCGGTGACGGGCGTCCGTCACCTCCCCGCGCATGAGGAGGCTGACCGCGAGCCGGGAGCGGTGCAGTGTCGCTGTCTGCGGATCGTCGGGGGCCGAGCGCCGGACCCCGGCGGTGAAGCAGGCACGGGCGTCGTCCAGGTCGAGCGTGCGCAGGTGGTGGATGCCCTCGGCGAAGTCGAGCCTGCCCAGCGCCCGCTCGACCGCCGGATCGCGGTCCGCACCCGCACGCGCCCGGGCCCTGCTCGTGAGCGCGAGTGCGCGGTCGGAGTCGCCGGACACGACGAGGGCCTCGACCATCGCGGACTCGGCCTCGATGATCGCGGAAAGGTCGATCGATCCCCCGGCATCGGCGGCGCCGGCGATCGCCGTCTCCAGCTCGCCCAGCTCGAGCCGGGCGCCGATGCGGTACCGGGAGCCCGCACGGCGGCGGGCCAGGAACATCGCGGCCCGCACGACCGTGACCGCGTCCCCGGCCGATCGCGCGTGCCCGATGGCCCGGGCCAGCAGGTCCTCCGCCCGCTCGGGGTCGTGGGCGAGATAGGCGGCTCGACCGGCGTCCAGGTACAGCCGCCCGGCGTCAGCGGGGTCCGAGGCGGCTCCGGCGGCGACCGCCCCGTAGCGAGCGGCCTCGTGCCACGCGCCCCAACGCTGCGTGACCGCCGCCGCCCGGCGGCACCAGACCGCCACGTCCTCGGGCGGGGCCGCGTCCCCTGGGGCTCGGCGGCGCGGCCGCCACGCCCGCAGGAGGTGGTCCGCCACCCGCACCGTGCCCTCGTCGTCCGGAACCCCCTCGACGGCGGCCGGGGCCAGACGGTCCGCGATGGTGCGGTGGAGCGCTCGGCGGGCATCGTCGCCGAGGCCGTCGAGCAGCTCGGCCCTGACCAGCGGATGCGCGAAGCGCAGCCCCAACCGGCCCGGGCGGACCACGTGGGCGTCGGTGGCGGCCGCCATCGCCGCCGCCACCGCGGCGCCGTCCCGGCCGGCCACCCGGGCCAGGGCGGCGGCGTCCCACGGCTCGCCGAGGACGGCCGCCAGCCGCAGCAGATCCAGCGCGGCCGGGTCGAGGTCCCGGAACCGGGCCCGCATCTCGCCGGCGATCGTCCGGACCCGGACGCCCTCCCCCGCCAGGTCGCCGGCGTCGCCGGGGCGGGCGCGGCGCTCGACCGCGCTCTCGACCAGCAGCGGCAGGCCTCCGGTGCTCTCCAGCAGCTCGCCCACCAGCGGCGGGCTCGGGCGCTGGCCGGCGGCGTCCAGGAGGTCGCGGACGTCCTGGGCGTCGAGCCCGCCGAGGCTCACTGCCCGGGCCGCGTCGAGATGCAGTGCCCGCGCCGCCACCGTGCCCTCGGCCAGCGGCTCCCGGGACGCCAGCAGGACCAGTAGCCGCAGGCCCGACCGGGCGCCGCTGTCGTCGAGGGTGGCCAGCGCGGCCGTCAGGACCGCGGCGGTCGACGGTTCCAGGTCGTGGACGTCGTCCACCACGACCGTCAGCAACCGCCGGCGCGCGTAGGCCGCCAGGGCGTCGGCGACATCGGCTCCCAGGCGCCCGGCACCCTCCTCCGGGTCGGCGCCGGAAACGCCACCGTCGAGGAGGACCGTCAGCTCGGGTAGCGGGGCGACCAGGCGGCGCAGTGCGTCGAACGGCACCCCGCCCTCCGAGCCCGAGGCCCGGAGCAGGAAGGCACCGGCGGCGCCGGCGGTGTCGCTCGCCCACCGCAGGAGGGCGGTCTTGCCGGCGCCGGGCACGCCGGTGACGATGACGACCGCGGCGCGGCCGGCCTCGGCGTCGCGCAGCAGGTGGCGCACCAGCGCCCGCTCACGTGCCCGTCCCACGAACGGGCGCGACTCGTCGCGCGCCGTCTGCACGCCGGAATGATGATCGATCGGCCGCACCGCCGTCACGCACGATGACGTCGCGGGCGCAGTCCGGGCGGCCCGTGCTGCCGGCGCTCGCCGCGTCGCAGCGGCCCGCTCGGGCCGCGGCGCGCCTCGCGACGCAGCTCAGGCCTGCTGGATCTTGATCTCGATGTCGACGCCTGCGGGCAGCTCGATGCGCTGGAGTGAGTCGACCGTCTTGGGGCTCGGCTCCAGGATGTCGAGCAGGCGCTTGTGGATGCGCATCTCGAAGTGCTCGCGGCTGTCCTTGTCCTTGTGCGGTGAGCGGATGACCGTGAACCGGTGCTTCTCGGTCGGCAGCGGGATCGGGCCGCGAACCGTGGCCTGGGTGCGCAGGACCGTCTCGACGATCTTACGGGTCGACTGGTCGATGACCTCGTGGTCGTACGCCTTCAGGCGGATGCGGATCTTCTGCTTCTCAGCCATCTCACTCACTTTTCAAGGAACGGTCGCCCACAGCCAGCAGGCGCAACACGCAAGGATGCAAGGCTACCGGGGCTCCGGCGGCGACCGCCAGAGCCCCGGTGAGCCCGCACTACTTGAGGATTTTGGTGACGCGGCCGGAGCCGACGGTGCGGCCGCCTTCGCGGATGGCGAAGAGGAGGCCTTCGTCCATGGCGATGGGGGCGATGAGCTCGACGGTCATCTCGGTGTTGTCGCCGGGCATGCACATCTCGACCCCGTCGGGCAACTGGATGGTGCCGGTCACATCGGTGGTCCGGAAGTAGAACTGGGGCCGGTAGTTGGTGAAGAACGGCTTGTGCCGGCCGCCCTCCTCCTTGGTCAACACATAGACCTGGGCCTCGAAGTTGGTATGGGGGGTGATGCTGCCCGGCTTGGCCAGGACCTGGCCCCGCTCGACCTCTTCCTTCTTGGTCCCCCGCAACAGGACACCGATGTTGTCGCCGGCCTGGCCCTGATCCAACAGCCGCCGGAACATCTCCACCCCGGTGCAGGTGGTCTTGGCCGTGGGCCGGATCCCCACGATCTCGACCTCGTCACCCACATGCACCACACCCTGTTCCACCTTGCCGGTCACCACCGTGCCCCGCCCGGTGATGGAGAACACGTCCTCGATCGGCATCAGGAACGGCTTGTCCAGATCCCGCGCCGGTTCCGGCACATAGGAATCCACCGCCTCCATCAACGCCAGGACCTGCCCCGCCGCCTCCTCATCGCCCTCCAGGGCCTTCAGGGCGCTCACCGGCACCACCGGAATGTCATCACCGGGGAAGTTGTACTCCGAGAGCAACTCCCGGACCTCCATCTCCACCAACTCCAACAACTCCGGGTCGTCCACCATGTCGACCTTGTTCAACGCCACCACGATCGAGGGCACCCCCACCTGCCGGGCCAGGAGCACATGCTCGCGGGTCTGCGGCATCGGCCCATCGGTGGCCGCCACCACCAGGATCGCCCCATCCACCTGGGCCGCACCCGTGATCATGTTCTTGATGTAGTCCGCATGCCCCGGCATATCCACATGCGCGTAATGCCGGTTCGGGGTCTCGTACTCCACATGCGCGATATTGATCGTGATACCCCGCTGCTTCTCCTCCGGGGCCTTATCGATCTGATCGAACGCCATCACCTTCACGTTCGGGTTCGCATCCGCCAACACCTTCGTGATCGCCGCCGTCAACGTCGTCTTCCCATGGTCAATATGACCCATGGTGCCGATGTTCAAATGCGGCTTCGTCCGCTCGAACTTTTCCTTGGCCATGGCTCCTCAGAACCTCTTTGAAATCGTGAGTGATTGGAGTGACGGTTTACGCCGGCTACCAGGGGCTACTCGCCGCGCACCCGGGCGACGATCTCCTCCTGCACGGAGGCAGGCGTCTGCTGGTAGCTGTGGAACTGCATCGTGTAGGTCGCGCGTCCCTGGGTCCGCGACCGCAGGTCGGTAGCGTACCCAAACATCTCGGACAGGGGGACCTGGGCCCGGATCACCTGGCTGTTGCCACGCTGGTCCATGCCGCCGACGCGGCCGCGCCGACTGTTGAGATCGCCGATGACGTCGCCCATGTAAACCTCGGGCGTGACGACCTCGACCGCCATGATCGGCTCGAGGAGGACCGGCTTGGCCTTGCGGGCCGCCTCCTTGAACACCATCGAGCCGGCGATCTTGAACGCCATCTCGGACGAGTCGACGTCGTGGTACTTGCCGTCGACCAGCGTCGCCCGGATGTCGACCGTGGGGTAGCCGGCGAGGACGCCGGCGTCCAGCGACTGCTGGATGCCGGCGTCGACCGCGGGGATGTACTCCTTCGGCACGCGGCCACCGGTGATCTTGTCGACGAACTCGTAGCCGCCGCCCGGGCCGAGGGGCTCCATCTTGATGGTGACCTCGGCGAACTGGCCGGAGCCGCCCGTCTGCTTCTTGTGCGTGTAGGTCACCTTGTCGACCGTCAGGGTGATGGTCTCGCGGTAGGCGACCTGGGGCTTGCCCACGGTGGCGTCGACCCGGAACTCGCGCAGCATGCGGTCGACGATGACCTCGAGGTGCAGCTCGCCCATGCCGGAGATGACGGTCTGGCCGGTGTCCTCGTCGGTGCGGACCTGGAAGGTGGGGTCCTCCTCGGACAGCGACTGGAGCGCCTTGCTCATCTTCTCCTGGTCGACCTTGGTCTTCGGCTCGACCGCGACGTGGATGACCGGCTCCGGGAACTCGAGCTGCTCGAGGGTCATCTCGGCGCCCGGCGACGTCAGTGTGTCGCCGGTGCGGGTGTTCTTGAGGCCGATGCCGGCGGCGATGTCGCCGGTCATGACCGCGTCGACGTCCTCGCGGTGGTTGGCGTGCATCTGCAGGATGCGGCCGATGCGCTCCTTGGAGCCCGTGGTCGTGTTGACGACCTGCGAGCCCTTCTCGAGCGTGCCGGAGTACACCCGGAAGTAGGTCAGCTTGCCGACGTGGGGGTCGGACATGATCTTGAACGCCAGCGCCGCGAACGGCTCGTCGTCGGACGGCTTGCGCTCGATCTCCTCGTGGCCCTTCAGCGACAGGCCGGTGACCGGGGGCAGGTCGACGGGGCTGGGCAGGTAGGCGACGATCGCGTCGAGCAGCGGCTGCACGCCCTTGTTCTTGAACGCGGTGCCGTTGAGCACGGGGACGATCTCGTTGGAGATCGTGCCGGCGCGGATCGCGGTCTGCAGGTCGTCGACGGTGATCTCCTCGTCGCCGACGTACTTCTCGAGGATGTTCTCGTCGAAGGTCGACAGAACGTCGATCAGCTGGTGCCGGTAGTCCTCGGCCTGCGCCTTGAGGTTCTCGGGGATCTCCCGGACCTCCCACTTGGCGCCCAGCTCCTCGTCGAGCCACACCAGCGCCTGCATGGTGACCAGGTCGATGACGCCCTTGTAGTGGCCCTCGGCGCCGATGGGCAGCTGCAGCACGGCGGTGTTGGCGCCCAGCCGGTCGCGGATGGAGTCGAGCGCGGCGAAGAAGTCGGCGCCCAGCCGGTCCATCTTGTTGACGAAGCACATGCGCGGGACGCGGTACTTGTCGGCCTGCTTCCAGACGGTCTCGGTCTGGGGCTCGACGCCGGCGACGCCGTCGAACACGGCGACCGCCCCGTCGAGGACGCGCAGGGACCGCTCCACCTCGACGGTGAAGTCCACGTGACCCGGGGTGTCGATGATGTTGATCTGGTGGTCGTTCCAGAAGCACGTCGTGGCGGCCGACGTGATGGTGATGCCCCGCTCCTGCTCCTGGACCATCCAGTCCATGGTGGCGGCGCCCTCGTGGACCTCGCCGATCTTGTAGGTGCGCCCCGTGTAGTAGAGGATCCGCTCGGTCGTCGTGGTCTTGCCCGCGTCGATGTGAGCCATGATCCCGATGTTGCGGACCCGCTCAAGCGGTTGGCTGCGCTTCGTCTTCATCACTTTCGTCTTTTCGCTCGCACATGACGGCGACCGAGCACGAAGCCCGGTCGCCGAGGGAACACGCCTCAGAGGGGGGCGCGCCCCCCGGTGGTGGGGGAATTACCAGCGGTAGTGCGCGTAGGCCCGGTTCGATTCGGCCATCTTGTGCATGTCTTCCTTGCGCTTGACCGAGTTGCCGATGCCGTTCTGGGCATCCAGGAGCTCGGCAGCGAGGCGCTCGGCCATCGTCCGCTCGCGGCGATTCCGGGCAAAGCCGACGATCCAGCGGACGGCGAGCGTGTTGGCCCGGCGCGGCCGGACCTCGACAGGAACCTGGTAGGTGGCGCCGCCGACTCGGCGGCTCTTGACCTCGAGCTGCGGCTTCACGTTGTCGACCGCGCGCTTGAGCGCCGCCAGGGCGTCGCCGTCGGTCTTGCTGGCCACGATGTCCATCGCCTGGTAGACGATCGCCTCCGCGGTCGTCTTCTTGCCGCGCTGGAGGATCTTGTTGACGATCTGCGTGACCAGCACCGACCGGTAGACGGGATCGGGCGTCAGCTCACGGCGCGGTGCAGGGCCCCTGCGAGGCATCGGAGTCAGCCTTCCTTCTTGGCGCCGTAGCGGCTACGGGCCTGCTTGCGGTCGCGCACCCCGGCGGTGTCGAGGGTGCCGCGGATGATCTTGTACCGGACGCCGGGCAGGTCCTTCACCCGGCCGCCGCGCACGAGGACGATCGAGTGCTCCTGGAGGTTGTGCCCCTCGCCGGGGATGTAGGCCGTGACCTCGATGCCGCTGGAGAGGCGGACACGGGCGACCTTGCGGAGTGCCGAGTTCGGCTTCTTGGGCGTGTGGGTGAACACGCGCGTGCAGACGCCCCGCCGCTGGGGCGCGCCCTTGAGCGCCGGCGTCTTGACCTTCGACGTCTTGGACTGGCGGCCCTTGCGGACCAACTGCTGGATCGTGGGCACTCGTAACCTCGCGGACGAACGGCGTCGTGAACTGCCGGGGGGCGAATCGGGGGTCGACGCGGGCACGCGGGCACGCGCAAAGACCGACGAGCCATCCTAGGGGCCGTCATGCACCGGCAGCAACCTGCAGGAGCAAGAACCGGGGCGTGCACCGTCCCGGTGACTCGGGGCCCGAGCCTAGGCCAGCCCGGGCGCCCACCCGGGATCTCCTAGCGGAGCCCGGCGGCCTCGAGCACCTGGGGGACCAGCCAGCTCGTCAGCGCGCCGGCGCCCGTGCGCGAGAAGTGGACGCCGTCGGGCCGGATCTCGGGATCGGTCTCGCCGCCGGGGTGCGTCCGGAGCCAGGCCGGCAGGTCGACGAGGTGGACCAGCGGCTTGTCGGCCACCTGTTCGGCCAGGATCTCGTTGAACCGCTCGACTCGGGCGGGGTCGTTGTCGGCGTACATGTCCCAGCGGCTCGTGGGATCGTTCTGGCGGGCGATCCGCAGCTCGGGCACCTTCATCCACATGACCGGGACGCCCTCAGTCGAGAGCATGTCGGCCAGCTCGCCGACCTGGGGCCGCAGCCACTCGTCGAAGACAGGGTCACCCAGGTGGCGCCACTGGCCCTCGACCTGCCGCTCGCTCATGTCCTTGTGGCCCATCATGACGACGATGGCGTCGTAGTCCGCCTGGCCGAGGGCCGCCGGCAGGTCATCCCGGAACCGGACGCAGGTGTCCATCGGCTCCTCGAGGAGCCCGAGGGATCGCATCAGGCCCGCCCGCGACACCGTGCAGGCCACCGCGAAGTAGGCGTCGATGTGGACCTGGTCGGCGTGGTTGGCGTTCCAGTCCTCGTAGCCACCGAGCGTGCTCCAGATGACCGAGTCGCCGACCAGCAGGATCCGGGCGTTCGCCGGCAGGGCCCGCTCGGGCTCGACCAGGTTCTGGGTGGAGGCCCCGTCCGCCTGGGCGTTCTGAGCGGCCACCAGGTCGACGGTTTCGGGCGTGTGCACCGGGACGACCAGCGTGAGCGCGGCCACCGCCGCCATCGCCAGGCCCATGCCGAGCGCCAGGCGGGGCCGAGGCATCTTCATCCGGAACCGGATCGGCGACTCGAGGTAGTGGTACGACACCACCGCCAACGCCAGCGTCACCGCCACCCGCACGGCGAACAGCGGCACGGAGCTCAACCCCGTGAGCTCGGCGTCGATCAGCAGGAACAACGGCCAGTGGTAGAGGTAGACGCCGTAGCTGAGCTTGCCGAACTGCCGCACCGGCCCCAGCGCGAGGACCCCGCCCGCCGGGCCCGGCCGCCGGGAGATGCAGGCCAGGATCACCAGTCCGGTGAACAGCGTGTTGAGGATCGTGCCGCCGTGGAACGACCGCACGTCGTTCAGCGCGATCGAGTGCCACAGCCACAGCCAACCGGCCACGCCGGCCACGCCCAGGACGGCCGTGGTTACCACGCCCGGCCTGCTGGCCAGCACCCGGCGGGCCGGTGCGGTGGCCACGACGAGCGCCAGCGCGACGCCGCCCAGGATCTCGCCGGCGCGGGTGTAGGTGGCGTAGTAGGTGATCCCGGTGTTGCCGTCGTTCGTGGCGCTCACCCAGGCCAGGGCGAACGACCCGGCCGCCGCGCCGAACAGCAGGGCACCGGCCACGCCCAGCCGCCGCCGGGCCAGGAAGAGCGCGCCCAGCAGCAGGAACGGGAAGGCCAGGTAGAACTGCTCCTCGATCGCCAGCGACCAGAAGTGCTGGGTCGGCGCCTCCGACTGGAACATGGCGCCGTAGCCCGACCCCGAGGCCGCCAGGCGCCAGTTCGTCACGTATCCGAGGGCGGACAGCTCGTCCCCCCGGAACCGCGGGCCGGAGCCGATCTCGAACAGGTACTGCAGGGCGAGGACCCCGGTGAGCGCCGCCAGCGCCGCAGGCAGCAACCGGCGGGCCCGCTGCTCGAAGAACTTCCCGAGCGATACCCGCCCGGTGCGCGCGTGCTCGCCGAGGACCACCGTGGCGATCAGGAACCCCGACAGCGTGAAGAACGTCGACACGGTGAACATGGCGCCGTGGACGAACTGGAAGCCGTGGTGGTACATGAGCATGGCCGCCATGGCCACGCCCCGCACCCCGTCGAGGCCCGGCATGTACTGGCGGGCCGAGCGCTTCGGTGTGGCGGGAGGGGCGGCGACGGTCCCGGTGCCAGGCGGACCCGCGGCGACCGTGGGCAGCTCGACGTGCGCCGCCGGGCGCGGGGCGGCGTCGACACCGTCCAGCACCACATTGGCGAACGTGGAGCCTGCCCGGTCTCTCACCGGATCGGTCGTGGTCATCCGGCCCTCCCCCGGCCTTCGTTGCCCCTCTCCCCGGGCCGGACGGCCGACCCGCGGGACGGCGACCGCCCCGCGGGCGTCCCGAGATGATACGGCCTTCCGCGACGGCGTGGACAGCCACGCCCCGCGGTCGGGGCGTTTGAGCGACCGCTCCCCCCGCCGTACAGTCCCCCCGATGCGCGGTGGCACCGCGTCGACGACGCCTGGGGCACCTGCGCTCGAGCAGGACGGCAACGGCAGCGCGCCCCGGGAGGACGACGGGACTCCCGCCGGCACGGCTGCCCGGCCCCCACGCGCCCGGCTGTGGATCGGCCGCCTGATCGTGCTCGCCTCCGTCGCGACCGGCGCGATCACGCTGGTGGCCACGGGCAACGGTGTCGACCGCCCGGCGCTCGACACCGCCTGGCAGATCATCGATCCCGAGGTCCTGGCCGACGATCCGCTCGGCAGCGTGTGGTACCTCCACACCCAGCCGCCGATCTACAACCTGGTCGTCGGGATCATCGCCTGGCTCGACCTGCCGCCGGCCGGCGCGCTGTACGTGATGTTCGTCGCATCGCTGATCGGCACCGGGTTGCTGCTGCACGGCCTGCTCGTGCGGTGGGGCGTGGGCCCGGTGATCGCCGGGCTCATCGTCGCGCTCGCCCTGCTCAACCCCAGCCTCCTGAGCACCATCACGATCGCCAGCTACGAGGTCCCGGTGGCGTTGCTACTGGTGGCGTCCCTGTGGGCGATGCAGCGCTACCTCGACACGCCCGGCACCGGGTGGCTGCTGGCGACGTCCGCACTGCTCACGCTCACCGCCCTGACCCGCAGCCTGTTCAACCCGCCGTGGGTGGCGGTGGTGCTGGTGCTGATGCTGATCGCCCGGCCGGTGTCCCGCCGCCAGGTGCTGGCGGCCGCCGCGATTCCGATCGTGCTGGTCGGCGGCTGGATGCTGAAGAACGAGGTGCTGTTCGGCACACCCACGACGTCGAGCTGGCTGGGCTTCAACATGCAGCGGGGCATCGTCGCCCCCCTCCACGCCGACATGGTCCGGGACGACACCCGCGCCGGCGAGGTCAGCGGCCTGGCGCTGGAGTACCCGTGGGGCGGCATCGAGCAGTACGAGGCGTGGCTCGACGGCTGCGAGCCCGCGCACGACCACCCGGCGGTCAGCGAGCCCGCCAAGCCCGACTACCGGGGCCTGCCGGTCGCGAACTTCAACTACGAGTGCTACCTGCCGCTGTACGAGCAGGCCCAGGACGACGCCGTCACGCTCGCCCGCCGCCACCCGGGGCGGTACCTGCACGACCGGGCCGCCGCGCTGGCCATGTCGTACCGCTTCGCCGAGATCGGCACCAAGGACACCTGGCTCGACACCGCCTACGAGAAGCTGCTGTGGCCGGTCGACGTCCGGGTCGGCATGAGCGACTGGAACCTGCCGCTGTTCATCGGCGTCGACGAGAGCGGCATGCCGCTCTCCATCTCGATCACGCTGATCGGGCTCAGCGTGTTCGTCGGCGTGCGGGGGCTGGTGGCGGTGTGGCGGCTGGCCCGCATCGGCTGGCGGCGTCGGTCCGACTGGCCGGGGTACGAGCTGGTGTGGCTGGTCGTGTCGATGACGACGGCGGTCATCATCCTCGGCGGCGACCTCATCGAGTTCGGGGAGAACGGCCGCTTCCGGTCGACGCTGGATCCGCTGCTGGTGGCGATGCCGCTGGCGTCGCTGGCGCTGGTGGCGCAGCACCGGCGCCAGGGGCGCGCCGCGCCGGGCTCCCCGGTGGCACTGGACGAGGCCGTCCCCGCCTCGTAGAACACGGAGATGCCGACCGCGCCGGTTCCGCCGGACGCCGGGACCATCCTCCTCACGGGGTTCCCGGGGTTCCTCGGCTCCCGCCTGCTGCCCCGCATCCTGGCCCGGGAGCCCGGCCTGCGGGCCACCTGCCTGGTCCAGACGAAGTTCGCCGACCTGGCCAAGCAGCGGGTCGGCGAGCTGGAGGCCGCGGATCCCGGGCTGGCCGGCCGGATCGAGCTGACGGCGGGCGACCTCACCGCGCCGGGCCTCGGCCTGGAGGACGCGGCGGAGCTGGCGGCCGCGGTCCGCGACATCTGGCACCTGGCCGCGGTCTACGACCTGAGCGTCGCCCGCGAGGTCGGGATGGCGGTCAACGTCCGGGGAACCCGCAACGTGCTGCAGTTCGCCGAGCGGTGCCCGGGCCTGCGGCGGCACCACTATGTGAGCACGTGCTACGTGAGCGGGCGGCACTGCGGGCCGTTCCGGGAGTCGGACCTCGACGTCGGGCAGCGGTTCAACAACCACTACGAGGAGACCAAGTTCCTGGCCGAGGTCGAGGTCGCCTCGGCCCGGGCCGCCGGGATGCCGACGACGGTGTACCGGCCGGCGATCGTGGTCGGCGACTCCCGCACCGGCGACACCCAGAAGTTCGACGGCCCGTACTTCCTGCTGCAGTGGCTGGTGCGCCAGCCCAAGGTCGCCCTGGTGCCGCTGGTCGGCGACCCCACCATGGTGCGGTTCAACATGGTGCCGTCGGACTTCGTGCTCGACGCCATCGGTCACCTGTCGGGCCTGGCGGACACGGTCGGCGGCACGTTCCAGCTGGCCGACCCACGCCCGCTCACGGTGTCGGAGTTGCTGGACGAGATGTGCCGCGCCACGGCGCGCCGCGGCATCCGCGTCCGGCTCCCCCACCGCCCCACGGCCTGGGCGCTCAGCACCATCGAGCCGCTCGCCCGCTGGGTCGGCATCCCCGGTTCGGCGGTCGAGTACTTCGTCCACCCGACCCACTACGACACCACGGAGACGGACCGCCTCCTCGCCGGCAGCGGCGTCGCCTGCCCTCCGGTGGCCGACTACCTGCCGACCTTGGTCCGCTTCATGCAGGCCCACCGCCGCGACGCCAACGTGGGCGTCCTGGTCTAGAACGCGATTTGGCGGCGCTTACGCCGGATATCCGACGCTTACGCCGCCAAATCCTCGTTCGGGCTACTCGTTCTCGGCGGAGGGGAGGCCCACCACCGCGGCGAGGTCGCCGTTGCCGCCGTCGCCGCTGGCGGCCTCGTAGTTGCCGGTGAGCCACTCGGCCAGGCCCTGCTCGTCCCGCTCGGACGACCAGAACTCCATCGGCTTGTACTCCGGGGCCTCGGTGGCGATGTCCCGGTACTCCTCCATGCCGGTGCCGGCCGGGATGAGCTTGCCGATGATGATGTTCTCCTTGAGGCCGTTGAGGCCGTCGGACCGGCTCTCGATGGCGGCCTCGGTGAGGACCCGGGTGGTCTCCTGGAACGACGCCGCCGACAGCCAGGAGTCCGTGGCCAGCGACGCCTTGGTGATGCCCATCATGACCGGGCGGCCCTCGGCCGCGGTCTTGCCCTCCTGCACCAGACGCTTGTTCTCGTCGGTGTAGGCCTTGGCGTCGACCGCCTCGCCGGGCAGGAAGCGGCTGTCGCCGGGCTCCTGCACGACGACCCGGCGGGTCATCTGCCGCACGATCAGCTCGATGTGCTTGTCGTGGATCGACACGCCCTGGTCCCGGTAGACGCGCTGGACCTCGGTGACCAGGTACTGCTGCGTCTCGCGCACGCCCTTGATCTCCAGGAGCTCCTTCGGGTCGCGGGGACCGTCGACGATGGGGTCACCGGCCGAGATCTCCTGGCCGTCGGTGACCTCCAGCCGGGCGATCGTGGGCACGGTGTAGGTGTGCTCGCCGCCGTCGTCGGCGACGACGGTGATCACCCGGCCGCGGCCCTCGTCCTCGGCGATGCGGACCGCGCCCGAGATGTGCGAGAGCGTGGCCTTGCCCTTGGGCGACCGGGCCTCGAACAGCTCGACGACGCGGGGCAGACCGCCGGCGATGTCGGACCCGGCGATGCCGCCGGTGTGGAACGTCCGCATCGTCAGCTGCGTGCCGGGCTCGCCGATCGACTGGGCGGCGATGACGCCCACGGCCTCGCCCAGCTCGATCACCCGGCCGGTCGCCAGCGACCGGCCGTAGCAGGTGGCGCAGACGCCGAAATCGGCCTGGCAGGTCAGCACCGACCGGACCCGCACCCGGGTGACCTCGGGATCGTCGCGCAGGGCGGCGAGCTCGTCGTCACCGATCATGGTGCCGGCCGTCAGCGTGGTGCCGGCCAGCTCCTTGTGCGGGTTCTCGGCCGACAGCTGGACGTCGTTGACCAGCACCCGGCCGAAGATCCGGGTCTCGAGGTAGGACCGCTTGCCGGCCTGGTCGGGGACCACGTCCTCGATCCACAGGCCGCGGGCGGGCTCGCCCTCGCGGTGGCAGTCCATCTCCCGGATGATCAGCTCCTGGGCGACGTCGACGAGGCGCCGGGTGAGGTAGCCCGAGTCGGCGGTCCGCAGGGCGGTGTCGACCAGGCCCTTCCGGGCGCCGGGCGTGGCGATGAAGTACTCCAGCATCGACAGGCCCTCGCGGAAGTTCGACTTGATGGGGCGAGGGATCATGTCGCCGCGGGGGTTGGCCACCAGGCCGCGCATGCCGGCGATCTGGCGGACCTGCATCATGTTCCCGCGGGCGCCGGAGCCCACCATCATGTCGATGGGGTTGAACTGCTCCTCCTGGAGGCCGACCTCCATCGCCGACCGCACCTCGTCGGTGGCGTTGGTCCAGATCTCCACTTCCTTCTGGCGACGCTCGCCGTCGGTGATGATGCCCCGGCGGAACTGGCTCTCGACCTTCTCCGCTTCCTTCTCGTAGCGATCGAGGATCTGCTTCTTGGAAGCCGGCGTCTTCACGTCCTCGATGGAGATGGTGAGGCCCGAGCGGGCCGCGTAGCTGAAGCACAGGTCCTTGAGCCGGTCCAGGCTCTCCTGCACCACCGACTTGGGGTAGTCACGGGCCAGGTGGTCGACGATGTCGCCCATGTTCTTCTTCTTGACCGGCTCGTCCACGAAGCCGAAGCCGAGCGGCAGCGCCCGGTTGAAGAGCATGCGGCCGACCGTGGTCTCGCGGTAGAGCGGCTTCAGCGACTCCGAATCGGCGGGGTCACGCAGGCCGGACTCGATCTCCTCGTTGATCTCGCGCTTGGACAGCCGCACCCGGACCCGCGCGTGCAGGTCGATCTCGCCGGCGTCGTAGGCGTGCTCCATCTG
>Ga0209382_10001637_pt1 | contig 34797 bp, 44 predicted proteins | sample SoiMetdeltSBSDD5_FD_187599 | JGI IMG/M metagenome (GOLD analysis project Ga0209382, IMG submission 187599) | Bulk soil microbial communities from a Populus tree surrounding site in Tennessee, USA - Soil MetaG P. deltoides SBSDD5 (SPAdes) (version 2) | ecosystem: Environmental > Terrestrial >... | reverse complement strand
GCGCAGCTTCACTGCGCCCGGGCCACCGAAGTCGTTGTTGTGCTGATAGAGGCTGTACTGGCCGTCGAACTGAATGCCTTCGAAGTCCTTCTTCATGATGAAGTTGACGACGCCGGCAACAGCGTCCGAACCGTACACGGCGGACGCGCCGCCGGTCAGCACTTCGACGCGCTCGACCATCGCGGTCGGGATCTGGTTCAGGTCCGCGGCAGCCGAACCGGCGGTCACACCGCCGTACGGCATGCGACGACCGTCGATCAGCACCAGGGTGCGGGTCGAGCCGAGGCCGCGCAAGTTCACCGTCGCGGTACCGCTCGCGCCATTGGACACAGTCGCGTTCTGAGCAGCGAACGCCTGCGGAAGCTGGTTGATCAGATCTTCGATCTTGGTCACGCCTTGCGTGATCACGTCCTCCGCGGTCACCTGCGTGACCGGGCTGGTGGTCTCGAGATTCGGCTGCGCGATGCGCGAACCGGTCACGACCACTTCCTGGATGGTTTGGTCTGCTGCGAACGCGGGCACCGCGGCACCGGCCGCGGCACTCGTCAGCAACGCGTAGCGAACCGCGTGCCGAATGGAATTACTCGTCGACATTGCGTGACTCCTCTCCTGCGTCTGGGTATGGCGTGATCGACGTCGCGCGCGAGGGCGCACGTCGGCATGGAGGGATGCTAGCGACGGGTCGAAGCGCAGGAGGGACACTGCTTGCGACAGAAGTTACAAAAGTTGCGAACTGGCACGACGTGTGGGGGTGCGGCCTGCAGGCCGCGGATTACGTGCGCCGAAGCATTTCTGAATTGACGCGGCCGTGGTGTTTCGCACCCGCGGCGCGCCCTACTCTGCAGGCACGATCGAGCAACCAGGAGCGATTCATGGAGTACCGTTTTCTCGGCGCCTCCGGATTCAAAGTGTCGGCGCTCGGCTTCGGCGCCGGTACGTTCGGCGGCAAAGGCGCGTTGTTCAATGCGTGGGGCGATACAGACGTTGCACAGGCGCGACGCTTGCTGGATCTGTGCCTGGACGCGGGCGTCAACTTTTTCGATACGGCCGACGTGTACTCCGACGGTGCATCCGAGACGATACTCGGCGCGGCGCTCGCCGGGCGACGCGATCGAGTCGTGCTCTCGACCAAGATCACGCTGCGTGCCGGCGCCGAGCCGAACGACGTCGGCGCATCCCGGCATCACTTGCTGCGCGGGGTCGACCGCGCGCTGCAAAGACTCGGCACCGACTACATCGACCTGCTCCAGCTACATCACTTCGATGCGCAGACGCCGGTCGAGTCCGTGATGTCGACGCTCGACGACCTCGTGCGCTCCGGCAAGGTGCTCTACGTCGGCGCTTCCAATTTCTCCGGTTGGCAACTGATGAAGTCGCAGGCGATCGCCGACCGGCATGGCTACGCCAGATTCGTGGCACACCAGGTCTACTACTCGCTGATCGGCCGCGACTACGAATGGGAGCTCATGCCGCTCGGCCTGGACCAGGGCGTCGGTGCAGTCGTGTGGAGTCCGCTTGGTTGGGGCCGACTCACGGGCCGCGTGCGTCGCAATCGACCAGCGCCGACGCGACGGCTGAAAGAAACGGCTCAATTCGCTCCGCCTGTCGATGACGCACGGCTGCACGGTGTAATCGACGTACTGGACGAGATCTCGGCGGAGACCGACAAGAGCATTCCGCAGATCGCGTTGAACTGGCTGCTGCAACGGCCGACCGTCGCGACGATCCTCATCGGTGCACGCAACGAAGAACAGTTGCAGGACAACCTCGGCGCCGTCGGCTGGACCCTCAACGCCGCACAGATCGCCCGACTGGATGCAGCGAGCGCGCTCGTACCGCCCTATCCCTACTATCCCTATTGGAACGGGCAGTTCGCCGAGCGCACTGCGCCTGCGGTAGCGGTCTAGCTCGCCAGCGCGGCGCGCAGTTGCGCAATCCGCTTCGGCGCCTTCGGCCGCGCGTACATCCGCTCCATGTAGGCAACGAGCTGCGGGCAGCGATCGAGCAGCTTCACTTCGTTCGCCCAATCGAGTGTGTACGCGAGCACGAAGTCGGCGACCGTCACGTCGTCGCCGACGACGAACTTGCGTCCTTGCATGTGTTTCTCGGCGATGTCTGCCATCGCGCGAAAATCCTGACTGGCGAGCGGAATGTCCGCTGCCAGGCGCTGCGCCTGCGGATACAGATTCGTGTTCTTGGCGATGCGCCACAGCGGCTGCTCCAGCTCCGTCACCGTGAACAGCAGCCAGCGGTTCACTTCGGCGCGACCGCGCGGGTCGGGCGGCAGGAACTTCCGATACTTTTCCGCGAGGTACAACACGATCGCCGCCGACTCCGTCAGCACCAGATCGCCGTCGACGAGTGCCGGCAGTTTCGCCGCCGGATTGATCGCCAGGAACTGCGGACTGCGATGCTCACCCGCGCGCATATTGACGATGATCGGTTCGAAGTCGACGCCGAGCTCCTGCAGCGTCCAACGTGCGCGAATCGATCGAGTGAAGGCGAACTCATACAGCTTCATGCAACACCCCGTGCAAATAAAAGTGGCTGCGCAAGGCGCGCTCGCCGTTCGGGCGGAAATGGATGACGCGCGAGGACCTGTCGCGAACGGCCCAGCCCAGCTCGATGATGCGTGTCAGCAGCGCCGCACCGACCGCGCCCGCAAGATGATGCCGTCGCTCGCTCCAGTCCATGCACACTCGGCAAGATGCACGCTTCTGGTTGCAAACCGCACGTGCGTCGATGCCGAACTCGGTGATCAAGCGCTCCCCTGCTGCACTGAGCGCTACCGCTGAGCCGTTGAAATCGAACGCTTGCCGCTGCAGCAGACTCGCGTACAGCAGCACGCCGAGCTCGCCTGCAAGATGGTCATAGCAAACACGCGCCTTACGCAGCGCTGGGTCTCTTGGCCCCGTCGCGTACGCCTGCGTCCCGGTGCGCACCGAGAAACTCATCAGTTCCTCGAGCAGCTGCGCAACTTCTTCGTCAGCAATGCGGAAGTAGCGATGCCGCCCGTGCGCTTCCATCGCGACGAAGCGCGCATCGAGAAGTTTGCGCAGATGCGTGCTGCCCGTCTGCTTCGTGATGCCGGCGGCGCCGGCCAATTCGGTTGCGGTCAGTGCGCGGCCGCCCATCAATGCTGTCAGCATCTTGGCGCGCGCGTGATCGCCGATCAGTGTCGCCGCAGCGACCATGCTGGATCCGTCGGTCATTGTTCGATGCTCCTCGAACCAAAGAGAGCTGTGCCGGCGCTATTGTTGGCGCTCGCGCCCTGCCGGAGCAACCCATGTCGATTACCTGCTTCATTCGCTACGAGATCGACCCGTTCCAGCTCGACGCCTTCCGCGAATACGCGCAGCGCTGGGGGAAGATCATTCCGCGCGCCGGCGGACACCTGGTCGGATATTTCCTGCCGCACGAGGGCACGAACAACGTCGCCTGGGGCCTGATCGCTTTCGCGAGCCTGGCTGACTACGAGCGCTACCGCGCAAAGCTGCGCGCCGACGCCGAAGGCATGCGAACTTCGCCTTCGCGCTAAGCAAGCGCTTCATCCTGCGTGAAGAGCGCACGTTTCTCGCCAACGTCGAAGGAACGTTCGGCATAGCACCCGAAGGCTGCCCGTGCTGCAACTGAAGGAGAGCGCCCGGTGATCGCAGTCATTTTCGAAGGCATGGCGCAGGACGATCGCAAAGAGGCTTATCTCGACATCGCCGCACGCTTGCGTCCGCTGTTGGCGGACATCGACGGCTTCATCTCGATCGAGCGCTTCCAGAGTCTGACGACGCCCGGCAAGGTGCTATCGCTGTCCTTCTGGCGCGACGAGGAGGCGGTGCGCCAGTGGCGCAATCTCGCGCAACATCGCGAAGCGCAACGGGCCGGACGGCAGTCGATTTTCCAGGAGTACCGCTTGCGCGTCGCGCACGTTCTGCGCGATTACGGCATGAACGAGCGCGCACAGGCGCCTGAGGATTCGCGAAATGCTGTAGTGTAGATGCATGCGTACCACTACAGTCCTCATCGGCCTTCTGTGCTCGGTACTGGCCGGTGCGGCGCCCGCCGCGGAAGAGCGCAGCATCGATGCAGTTTTTGCCGAGCACGTCAAAGCAGTGCAGTCGCGCGACCTTCCTGCACTCGAGCGCACGATCACCTCGGGAGATCGGTTGATGCTGATCCTGCCGGACGGCACGCCGATGGCGACCCGTCAGGCCTACATCGATTTCCACAAGGAGTTTTTCGCCACGAAGACCTGGACGATCCAGTTCGAGGTCGTCCATCGGATCGTCGGCGCCGACTTCGCCGTCCTGACTACGCAGAGCCTCTACCAGGACACCGTCGACGGCAAACCCTATCGCAGCCGCAATTGGGTCACGTTCACATTCCAGAAGGAAAAGGGCGAGTGGCGACTGATCCACGACCAGAACACGCGACAGCCGCCCGAACGAGAGTAGTCAGCCCGCAGTCAGTTCGGTTCTCAGATCGAGCCCACGGCCGACTGCAAGAATCTCATCGACGGTCAGTAGTCCCATGCACGGCATCGCGCCGCGCGCACGAACTTCGGCGCGCAAAAGCTTGCGCGCGAGTGCGATTGCAGGAAAGCACGGGATTTGCGGCCCGTGATCGCTACCGGCCAGTAGCCACCACGTTCGCGCTATCGATTGCGACCTGGCATCGAGTCCGCGCAGTCGCAGGTGCATGGCGCTGAACTTCGAGCCGAATCGCTCGATCGCCAGTGCAGTGTTGTGCAGTCGAGGGACGTGCGGGAGCAGCGAGCGCATCAACCCCGCGCGGACCAACCACGACGCTCCCCAGGTTGAGAGCATGCCGAGCGTCATCGCGACGCCAGCTCGAAATACGACCGTTCGCACCGGCGCATAGCGCTGCGGGAAGAGCTGCAGATCCGGCACATCGCAGTTGCCCACCCAGCGCGCGCCGACCGGGTGCGGGTACTTCTGGCGCGTGAGATCCTGCCAGCCGTACACGGTTCGCCACGTGCCGTCACGCCATTGCTCAATGGGCTTGCCGGCATAGCCGAGCACGCCTTCCATCGTTGCGAGTCCTGGCGGCTTCGCTCCCGACGTAATGCCATGCTCGATGCTTTCGATTGCCGCGAACTCCGGCCGCAGCATGTCGACGACCGCGGACGACAACGCGGGAACCGAGCTTGCTCCGCTTGCGACGAGCACATCGCTGTGTCGTGCTGCTCCGTCGAGCGCGCCGATTCCGCAGACGTACGCTCGCGCATCAGCGAGATCTACATAGTGAGCACGCGCTTCGATGCATGCCTGGGCAACCAGATAGTCCTGTCCCTGAAATGGACCGGCCGTGTGAACAACTACGTTCGCTTCCAGCCGCCGCAACTCCGCCGCAAGATTCGTCGCGCGACAATCCAGCGACGCCGCTTCTGCGGGCAGACCTACTTCATCTGCAACCGCCTGCGCCTTCTGCAGATCGCGACCCGCGACGATGACGCGACAGGCGCGATCAGCGGCGAGCGCTGCGACAACCCTTCGGCCGAAATTGCCGTACCCGCCGAGAACGACTGCACAGCGCATGCGATGGCTCAGTGCAGGAACCGGTCGGCAATGTCCGCGGTCGGCACCCGACACGCGGCCCGCTTACCGAACATGCGATAGCGATGACGGGCGATCCAGCGATACAACGGGTCGCGAATGAACCGCGGCACGATCGAGACCAGCAGCGCAACGAACCTCCAGCCCGACCCGAAGCTGCGGAGAATGCGCACGATGGCATCGGTATCCGTATAGCCCTTCTGATCCTCGAACAGCAGGAACGACAGCGGGTCGTCCGGGTCGATGCCGTGTTCGATCAGCAGCTCGCGGCCGCTCGCCGTTTGCATGGCCGCAAACTTGTACTGGCCCTGCTGATCACGGCGCAGCACGAAGTCGATCCATCGGCTGCACAGCACGCAGACGCCATCGAAGACGATGATGCTAGCGGCCATGCTCGCTCAACCATCCCTTGTAGTGCACGAGCAGACCGACGCCCGCCATGCCGGCGCGCGCGTCGAAGCAATATCGTCCGTCGACGATCGTTTCGAACGCGCCGCAACCGGCGAACAAGGCTTTGGGCAAGGGGATGAAGAGCAACCGCGCAGCCTTCAGCCGCCAGACGATCCGATCCGCCTCGGCTGTGAGACTGAACGTGAGCGTGATCGGGCCAAAGCGTTCTTCGAGTCCGTCGCGGCCGGGCCGGAGGGTGGACTGCATGCGCTGCTCGCCGAAGCGGCGTGTCCAGGTTTCACGGCATTCAGAAATTTCGCGACCGTCGCGGCGTTCGATGACGACATGGACTGCGACGTCGTCGTGCGAGCGGCGCGGCAGCGAAGCAAATAGCGCGATCGTGCGTGCCAACCAGCTGCTCCCGCTCGTGACACTGCAACGGCCGCTGAATTCCTTACGCGGACGCGCATCGTGAACGCCGCGCAACAGGGGCGGCAAGCGATCGAAAGCAGCACCGAGGACTTGAGCGTGAACGCTCGTGGCGACCATGACTCCTATTATAGAGCCTGATCGCGCTTCACCTGACTGCGTCGCCACGTCGCCGGCGGCGCGCCGAACTCGCGACGGAATGCTCGAATGAATGCCGTGTCGGTCTGGTAGCCAACACCCTCGGCAATATGAGCGAGCGGCGTATTGCTATTGCGCAAGAGGTTGGCGGCCAACATCATGCGCCACTGCGTGAGGTACTGCATAGGCGAGGTGCCGACGAGATGCTGGAATCGCTCCGCCAGCACGGAGCGCGATGTGCCTGCCACGCGCGCGAGATCCTCCAGTGTCCACGCCTGAGCAGGATGCTTATGGAGAGCGGCCAGTGCAGCGCCGACGATGCGATCGTTCACTCCAGCGAGCCATCCCGTGCGACCTTCGCCCTGCTCGTGCATGTAAAGGCGCAGCACTTCGATGAACAGCACCTCTGCCAACTTCGCGAGCACGCCGGCACCACCTGGCCGCGGCGAGCGCGCCTCGGCAAGCGCGTAACGAACCGAGGACTCCAGCCAGGCGCCGGCATTCGAACCGCGCACGTTGACCCGAACGACCGGCGGCAATCCGGCGAGCAGCATCTTTGCCAATTTCGCTTCGCACGCGAGATAGCCGCACAGCAGACGCGTCGTCGCACCACCGCCACCGAAGGTCAGCAACCTTGGACGGCGTGACAGCACGACATCCAGGCGCGAACCTTTCGCCGGCGGCAGGCCGGGCTGCGAAGTCATGAGGTGAGCGTCGCCTTGCGGGAAGATCACTGCATCGCCGGCAATCAGCCGCAGCGGTGGCTCGCCGTCCATCTCGACGTAGCACTCGCCTTCGGTGATCAGGTGAAAGATCACGACGCGCTCGGCGCCAGGCTCGAGGAGCGACGCGACCGAGTCGGCGCGCTGCGAGCGATAGCACCACGGCGCGGTGAACTTCGCGTTGATGAAAATCGCGCCGATCAGGTGCACGACGCGCAGCGTTTGCGACAAGGCATCCATCAGTCGTTGGCCACTTCGATGTGCAGCCCGACAGGTGTTTCCTCTTGAAGTGCGCACGGAACGGGCGAGCATCGATGGCTCTCCTCGACCAGCGCCCGGAGCTGTTCGACTGGAACGCCGCGCGCGGCGATCGTCACGTGCAGCTGCAAGTCGTGTGGCCCTGCGCCGACTTGACTGCCGTCGGACTCAGTCATGCCGAGCAGTCCGCGCGTGTCGGAGCGACTGCTGGCGCGCAGCTCGAGTTTCGTCAGCTCGATGCCCGCTGCCGCCGCGCCCATCGCGATGCGTGTCGCCGTGCAAGCCGCCAGTCCCGCGCGCATGAGCCAACCCGGCGTCACTTGATCGCCAGTGCCGCCCAATTCGGTGGGCATGTCGGTTTGAATCTCGATGCCGCTGCCATTGCCGGTGATGATGCGCGTGCTGCCGCGCCAGCTGGCCACTGCCGGGCTGTCGTCATGCATGCCCATGTCAGGGCGCCGGCGCAGCACTGCCTCGGCACGTTGCATGGCATCCGCGACATATTGTGCCGACATGAACGAGCTCCCCGGCTGAATGATGGGGCGATTCTGGGCGCGTCCGCGCAATAAGCCTAGTGGCCTTGCGGTAGGGCCGGATGATCGGTCAGCAATCCCGGACGGCCGGCAAAGGCCCCGGCGCCGCGCCGCGACGCTGCGGACGATGGGTCAGAGCTCGCCGACGCGCAGACAGGACGCCGCGGTCGCAGGCCAGCACACTGCGACGCCATGGATGCACGACTGCAACGACGCGTTCAACGCTATGGCTGGGACCTGGCGAGCAACGACTACGACCCTCTGTGGGAGGAACAACTCGCGCCTGCGCGAACCTCAGTGCTCGCGTTCGCGTCGCTCGCGCCCGGCGAGCGTGTACTGGACCTCGCTTGCGGTACGGGCCTGGTCACTCTCAACGCCGCGCGCAGCGTCGGGGCCCGCGGCACCGTGCTTGGTACCGATCTCTCCGGTCAGATGATCGAGGTCGCGCGGCAACGTGCGTTCGAACAGCAGCTCGCGAACGTGACTTTCCAGCGTATGGATGCGGAAACGCTCGACTTGCCCGATGCGACGTTCGACGTCGTGCTGTGTGCGCTCGGGCTGATGTACTTGCCGAATCCACAACACGCGGTGCGCGAATGGCTGCGAGTGCTGAAGCCCGGCGGCCGCGTCGCCATTGTGGTCTGGGGAAAGCGTGCGAACTGCGGCTGGGCGCCGGTGTTCCCGATCGTCGACGCGGAAGTCGAGACCGACGTGTGTCCGCTGTTCTTCTCGCTGGGCGAGCCGGACACGCTGGCGCAACTCTGCAACGACGCTGGATTCGAGAGCGTGCAGCAGCAACGCATCGCGACCATCCTGAATTATGCCGACGCAGACGAAGCCTGCGATGCGGCGTTCGTCGGCGGACCCGTCGCGCTGGCATGGTCGCGCTTCGACACGGTAGCGCGTTCACGTGCGCGAGCGCGCTACAAGCATGCGATAGAACCGTGGAGACGCAGCGTGGGCTATCGGATTCCGGGCGAGTTCGTCGTCGTTGCCGGCAGGAGGCGAAAATGAGCTGCGATCATCGCACAGTGGCAGCCTGTGTTTTTCAGGGACACGAGGGCGCAGCGCTCGGCCGGCATGAGTGCCCGCTCGTCCAGGTGCTGGCGCGGCGCGTTCGCAAGCTGGGCATCGAAGACGAGCCCGCTTGCATCGAGCGCGAGTTGAACAAGTATCGTGCGGTCGCACGCGTGCTCGACTGCCCGCTGCTCGCCAGGCTCTCCGGGCACGACGTCAGTCTGCAGCCGGTTATTTCTTCGCCTTCTTCGTTCCAGCCCGCGCTGCATTCTCCTTAGCACGCGCCTTCGCGAGACGACCGATCAGCGCATACGGAATGCGCTCTGCCAGCGGAAATTGCAGGTTGCCTTTCGGGCCGGCGTAGCGCGCGACCTCTTTCTTCAACTTCGCGTCGCGCACCGGCGGATACACGCCGATGTGCTTCTTGAACGCAGCAAAGTAGATCACGTCGCCGCTCAGCGCGAACGCGGGAATGCGATAGCTGATCTTCTCCTGCGCCCGCGGCACGGCCTTGGCGATCGTCGCGCGGATCTTTTGCAGGATCTCCTGGACGTCCGGCGGAAACGTTGCGATGTAGTCGTCGATAGTCGCTGGTGTCGTCATGACGCACTCGCCTCTCGATGCTCGCTCCGCGCAGCTTGCCACACTTCGTGCGCGGCCCCTGCATTCAGCGCCGCGATGCCGACGCCCGTGATGAGATCCGGCCACGCGGAACTGAACAGTGCTGTCAGCACACCCGCCACGATGATCGCGCCGTTCGCGAACACATCGTTGCGTGCGGACAGGAATGCGGCCTTCGCCAGGCTGCCGCCATGATGACGATAGCGCACGAGGACGAGTGCGCAAACGAGATTCACGGCCAAGGCACCGAGGGCGGTCAGCGACAGGGGTACGGCGGCGGGTGGCACGGGCGAGAGGAACTTGTTCGCGGCCATCCACAACGTCGCCAGCCCTGGTATCAGCAGCAAGCCCGCGAGCACCATGCCGACGCGCGCACGGGCGATCGCCGACCAGCCGAGCGCGATCAGGATCAGGAAGTTGACCGAGGCGTCTTCCAGGAAATCGATGCTGTCGGCGAACAGCGCAACCGACGCAATCGCCATCGCAATGGCGAACTCGACGACGAAGTAGCTGAGGTTGGCTACGCAGACGAACCGTACCGCTGGAGCCAGCTCTGAAGTACGATCGTCAGCCATGCGGCCGATAGTAGCATCGCGACGCTCGGCAACCGTACGTTCACAGCCAGCGGCGGACGCGACTGACGTAGTCGTTCCAGCTTGCACCGTGCGTGCGCGCCAACCAGGGCTCTTCACCGAGCACGACGCGCAGGTGGAAGGCGATTCCCACGAAAACCGCGTACCAATACAGCCCACGAACGCCAAACGACACAGCCCAACCGAGCAAGATCAGCAGCACCGAGACGTACATCGGATTGCGTGAGTAGCGATAGAGGCCGGCGGTAACGAGATGCTGCGGCGGCGACCACGGCGCCAGCGTGCCCTTGCCGAACACATAGAAATCGCGCACGCACCAGAGCAGCCCGGCGCATCCCGTCAGCAACGGCAACAGCCCGAGCGGCTGTACCAGCTCAGTTCGCGAAGTCGACACGAGCCAAGAGATGGGAACCGCGAAGGCTACGATCCCGGGGAGCGCGAGGAAGGCGAAGAGCGCGCGCAGGAACATGGCGAACTCTACTGTCCGCCAGTCGCATCGAGTACGTGTGCCGCCACGAACTGGGCAACGAGACTGTCGATCTTCGTGCCGTACGTGATGGAGATGAAATGGTCGCCGCCTTCGAAAGCTTCGAGTTGCGAGCCGGCGATCTGCTCGTGCGCGAACTGTGCTTGCGCGAATGGCACGGTCGTATCCTTCGTGCCGTGCACGATCAGCGTCGGACACTCGATCTGCGCGAGCGGCCAGCTCGACAGACGGCTGAACTGCTCACCGTCGTTGATTCGTCCGGCGTCGCGTGCCGCGAACGGATACGTCGACTTCATCACGATCTCTCCCAGCGCACGGACCTTGGTGTCTGCAGGGTTGGTCCGCTGCAAGCTGTCGATGAAGAAGTCAGTGAACATCCACCGACCGAGCTCCGTCTGCGACAGTCTGCCGGCCAGGCCGGCGAGGCCAGTCGGCGCCGGCCTGTCCTCCAACCGTTGCGTGACCGCGGACTCCAATACGAGCGCCGCGCAGCTCTCCGGATACTGCAGCACGAATCGCACTGCGGACGGGCCACCGCCCGAAAGACCGACGACGACTACCTTGTCGATGCGCAACGTGTCGAGCAACTCCTTGTACGCGTCGGCCTGCTGTTCCGGCGTCGCGCCGACACTCAGGGGCGTTCGCAGATATCCCGGTCGCGACGGCGCGATGATCCGCAGCAGTTGCGGCTGGCCGCGCTCGATCGCCAGCTTGGTCCCTGCGTAGATCTGGTCATAGCCACCGGGTGTGCCGTGCAGGAACAGTGCGGGATAGCCGGTGCCGATGTCGGCGTACTCGATCGGGCCGCGGGCGGTCTGCACGACAACGCTGTTGGTTGCCAACTCACGGGTGATGTCGGCGCGCCAGAGCCAGAACTTCGCGTAGATCACCACGACCGCGGCGACAGCTAGCGCAAACAAAGCCCGAAGAATGGTACGCAGCACCTTCATGGCGCCGCATGATGCGCTCGACGTAAGGCTGCGGCAACGGCGTGCGCAACCTCACTTGACCGCGGGCAGCACACCGTCGAGCAGCACTTCGAAAGTGATGTCCGTCTGCGCGCGGTTGCGATACATCCCGGCCGTCATGACCATGACCAGATCGCGCGAAGGGATGAGCATGATGCGCTGACCGCCGTAGCCGACCGCCATGATCCACGGCGTGTGCGCATCGTCGCGAGCGGTGCCCAGCCACCACTGATAGCCGTAGTTCTGAAACCCGAACGGCCGGTCCGAAATCTTCGCCTGTACGCTCGTCGACGCCTTCACCCAGGCCTCCGGAATCAATTGCGAGCCGCGCCACTGACCACGCTGCAGATACAGCAAACCGAATTTCGCCATGTCCCGTGGCTGCAGGCGCAGACCCGAAGCGGCGATCGGCATCCCATCCGGATAAGTGATCCATTCGTAGCGCTCGATTTCGAGCGGCCGGAACAGCACCTGCTCTGCATACTTGCTCAAGCGCTGCTTCGTCGCGCGCTCGATGACGGCCGCCACGAGCATCGTGTCGCCGCCGCTGTAGCGAAACCGCTCTCCCGGCGGCGTGGCGATCGGGCGCGAAAGCACGTAGCGATAGCGGTCGCTCGCCGCGTCCATCGCAGTCTCGCTGTTGAGCGGGTCACCGTACGGCCGCGAATCCTCGTCCCATTCCAGACCGGAGGTCATCGACAACACGTCGCGCAGGCGAATGCGCAGACGTTCCGGTGTCTGCAGATCCTGATACTCAGGGAAGTAACTGAGCACCGGCGCATCGATGTCGCGGATCGCTCCCGACGACATCGCGATCCCGAACAGTGCCGAGGTCACGCTCTTGGAAACCGAGCGCAGATCGTGCAGCGTGCCGGCGTCGAAACGGACGTTGCCGAGCGGCTTGCCGCGACGCTCGTCGTCACCCTCGAAGTACTCGTCCGTGACCAGCTTGCCGGAGCGCAGAACCAGCAGGCTATGGATGTTGGAGTACTTGCCGGCGCGGATGTCCGCGACGAGCGTCGCGATCGCTGCGCCATCGATACCGACCGACTCTGGCGCAGCCCTTGGCAACTCATCGCGTGCAACGACCTGCGCAGTGACGGCCAAGCCCAAGAGCAGCACGCCCCAGAACGGCTTCGCAACCCGTTTGCCCCTCGATGGTCCACGCATAGCGCCTCCCCACGTCCGTTCCCGGTTGGACGCGTGCCGGCGCAGCGGAGTTTAAGTGCTTAGAGCTTCGCGACGAACGTCCGTGCGTGGTCGAGCTCGGAACGCCCGATCGCATCGGGACCGACCTGTTGGAGCAGCCGCGTGTAGTTCACTTTCGCCTTGTCGCGCTTACCTGCCAGCTCCGCGGCGCGCGCGGCCCCGTAGGTGTTGCGGAAGCGCTTCGGGTCGCCACGCTGCGATTCCTCGAATGCGGCGAGTGCAGCGATCGGCCGGTTCAGGTCGAGCAGCAGCTCGCCGAGCATTTCGCGGACCGGGATCACCCTGCCCGGCATCATCACGTGCTCCTCGGTTTGGTCTTCGCGATCCGCCGCGGCGCGCATGAGCTGCACGGCTTCGTCGTTCCGGCCTTCGGCTCGCGCAATCCACGCGCGAATCGTGTCGACTTGAATGTCCGCCTGCTCGATCCAGTAGTCCTTCTTTTGCGCGGTCATCGCTTCGCGCAGCTTGCCGAGACGGGCCACCTCGGCCTTGGCTGCGGCGGCGTTGCCGCTGCGCGCCGCGCCGAGACCTCGAGCGTATGCGTTGACAGCTTCGCCTTCCGGGAACGGACTCCAGTCGAAGGCCGAGCTGACGGGACGCAAAGGGAGCTGTGCCGCCTTCGTCCACTCGCCGCGCTCGAGTGCGAAGCGCGCAGGAATGACGGACGCCGCATAGGCGATCTGGCGGGTCTGCTCGTTGAACTTCTCGTTCGATTGCACGAACTCCACCAGCTTGCCCGCGTCCGCATCTCGCCCGAGTTGGAGTGACGCGTACGTCAGATAGTCGAGTGCGTGATACAGATCGCGATCGGCTTTGGCAGCAGCGCGCGACCTCACGTTCATGTCGATCGAATCCTGCCACTGCCCGACGCGAGAAAAGATGTGCGACGGCATGTGCAGAGCGTGTGGCGAGTCCGGCGCGATTGCCGCATAACGCCGCGCGGCATCGAGGCCATGCTCTGCGATCGCCGGGAAATCGTAAGCGTGGATCAGGAAGTGGATGACGCCAGGATGCCGCGGTTGTGTAGCGGAGACCTTCTCCAATATGCGCGCGCTCTCGAGCTGCTGAGCATGCGTCATGTCATTGCGATCCGCAGTGACCTGCAGCCAGTACGCATACAAGACAGCAGCCTCGGCATCTTCCGGATAGCGCCGATGAAGCTGCTCCAGCGCGTCCTCGTACGCGGCCGCGCGTGCCTTGAAAGGAACGGTCGCGTGATCTTTGAAGACCGTCTCGACGGCTGCAATGTAATCACGCTCTCGCGGCGTCTTGCCGCCGAGCTGCTTGGCCTTCTCGACCGCAGCCCAGCCTTTCTGCTCGAGCTCCGCACTGGGCGGCGCGCCGAGCGGATTGTCCAGACTCGCGACGGCCTTCGCCCAATAGGCCATCGCGCAAGCCGGATCTGCCTGCAACACAGCAGCGACTGCTGCATCGATTCGCTCCCAGTAAAACGAGTACAGGAGCGCGGCCAAGGTGTTGAACCGTGCCTGCGCCGGCGCGTTGCACGAGACGGGGAAACTCACCTCTCCCAGCGCATTCGCGTCGTCGTGTCTATGTTCTTGATCCTGTGCGATGACTGATGGCGCGACGAGGATCGATGCAGCGATGCAGGCAGCAATCGCGAGCTTCTTCATGCTTCCTCCTTGGCTGGCGCCCGAAGCATCGCTCCGGGACGCGGGCCGCGCATCACACAAATATGTGAGCGCACCAGGTTGCTACTCGTTCCTGACGGGGGTCGAATCCGTCGCGCGCCCGCCCATCAGCCCATATCTCATCGCGTAGTTGCCCTCGTGACAGGCGAACTCGAACATCTGCTCTTGGGAGCGGCCGAAGCGCGTCTCGCCCCTCCACGGCCGCGTGTAGTAGGTCGGGTCTTCCACCGTGAATTCGTACCGCAGCTCGTCCGCCGACACGCGCGTGATGCGCTCCGTCACGGTCGTGTTCGGTCCGACGAAGAACAGGCTGGCAGGACCCATCCGCGCAGCGCTGGCCGGCGCGAAAAACTTCGTTTCGATGACCAGCGTCCTGCCTTCCCACCAGCCGATCGAGTCGCCCAGCCAGGTGACGATGGACGACGGCACGTGCTTGGCATTCAGGCGAATGATGCGAGCCTCGTGCAGCTCCTCGGATGAGATCACGATGGCGTCCGGCGTCTGCACGATCTGCCGCAGATCGGCAGCCGGCATGACGGTGACCGGCGGCTGCGCAGTGACTGCGGAGAGACAGCGTTCCGCCGCCGGTCGTGCCTCCGGGCCATCGAACGCCGTCAGGACGGCTGCGCCGACTGCCTTCGCGAGCGCTTTGAAATGGTCGTTCCCGGGAATCTGGCCGTCGGCCGGATCGACGATCACGGAGCTGCGATACTCGCCGCGAATCGGCTCGACGCCGCGCGCCCAGAAATACAGCGAGGGCTCGGCTGGCCTGCGCAAGTTCTCTCTCCTTACCAGGATCCGCGCCTCCAGCTCCGCAGCTTCATCGCGAGTGATGACCAGAGATTGGAAGTCGGGCGGCCGCTCGAGCGGCGTGATGTTCGTGTTCGCCCACACGCCCTGCATGTCGACCTGACCGTTGTCCAATCGCGGCGGCCGGTAACCACACGCTTGCATAGCGATGGCGGCCGCCAATAATCCGCATACAAATACATAGCGCACGAAGCAACGCACCCGCTTCCGTGTCCCGGAGGTGTTGTCGAGGCAGCGGGACGGTCGGGCATCCTACAGCGAAGGTGCTGTGAGTTGTAAGACCCGGGCGAGTTGTCAGTCCTTCGCGACAACGACGGCGTCGAGCGCCCGAGCACTCATCAGCGCAAACGGCAGCGAGTAGTTGCCCTCGTGACACGCGTATTCGAGGATCTTGTCGTCGGAGCGCCCGAAGCGCGACTCGCCCTTCCAGGGTTGCGTGTAATAGGCGGGATCCTCCACCGTGAACTCGTACTTGAGCTCATCGGGCGACACGCGGGTGATGCGTTCCGTCACGGTCGTAGTCGGTCCGACGAAGAACAAACTGGCCGGACCGCCGCGCTCGGCGCTGGTCGGCGCGAAGTGTTTGGTCTCGATTACCAGCGTCGCGCCTTCCCACCAGCCGATCGAATCGCCCAGCCAGGAAACCACAGCAGCCGGCGCGTGCTGCGCATTCATGCGCACGACGCGTGCTTCGTGCAGCTCTTCGGACGCGATGACGATCGCGTTCCGCGTCTGCACAAACTGCCGCAGATCGGAGGCCGGCACGACAGTGACCGGCGGCGCCGCACTGATCGCGGCGAGGCAACGCTCCGAATTCGGCCTCGCTTCGGGACCGTCGAAGGCCGTCAGCACGGCTGCGCCGGTGGCTTTCGCCCGCGACTTGAAATACTCGTTCCCCGGAATCTTGCCGTCGGCCGGATCGGTGATGAGGGAGCTGCGATACTCGCCGCGGATCGCCTCGACGCCGCGCTCCCAGAAATACTCCGCGGGCTCGCCGGGACGCGACAGATCGTTGGTCTTGGCCAGGATGCGCGCCTGCAGCTGCGCCGCTTCATCGCGCGTGATGACGAAGGATTTCAGCTCAGCCGGTCGCTCGAGCGGCGTGATGTTCTTGTGCGACCACACACCCTGCAAATCGACCTGGCCATCTGGCAAGCGCGGCGCTCGATACTCGCCGGCCTGCGCCGCGGCCGCAGCCGCCAGCAACCCGCATACATATATATGACGCACGAAACCATCCCCGGGACTAGACGGGGATCATTGTCCAAAGGGCCGGCTTGGCCCACAACGCACTAAAGTAGGCGGGGGTGTCTCACGACTGCCGGGTCAGGAAGTGACGGAAGAGCAAGCGCGGTTACTCCGCCGCCTTCAGCCACCGCCGCATGTTGCGTTTTCCCGTCAGGTGCACCGCGAATGAGAGCGCGATCAACCGCATGTCGAGCATCAGGCTTTGCCGTCGCAAGTACAAGCGATCGAGCCGCCGGGTGGCACGTGGCGCAGGTCCAGCCAGCAGCTGCGACAGGCCGGTGATACCCGGCTTCACGGCGCAGCGTTCGACGTCCTGTTGAGTGAGCGGCCGCGGCCCGACGACGCTCATTTCGCCGCGCAATACCTTCACGAACTGTGGAAGCTCGTCGATTCCCCTGCGGCGCAGCCAGGTGGCGGCGGCGATACCCGCAACGAGCGGCGCGAAGGCAGCACATGCGCTGCCTGCGACGAACAGATCGAGTGCGCGCTTGCCAGCGTACGGTTTCATCGAAGAAGAAGAGCTCATGTCCTCTGGTACGGTCCGCTCAAGCATGGCTGGAGCTCGCAACTCGACCCTCTTCGATGCTGCCGAACCGGCGCTGGCGAGACGCGTACTCCTCCAGCGCCTCATCGAGGGCGCGCGCGTCGAAGTCCGGCCACATGCAGTCCACGAAGTGCAACTCGGCGTACGCGCACTCCCACAGCAGGAAGTCGCTCAAGCGCTTCTCGCCGCCCGTTCGGATCAGCAGGTCGACTTCCGGCGCCGGCGCCGCCGAATGATCGACTTCAGCGAGGCGCTCGACAAAGCGCGAGCGATCGATGTGCTCGGCGGGCCGCATGCGTCGACTGACTTCGATGAGGCTGTGCTGGGCGGAATAATCGACCGCGATGCGCAGGCGCATGCCGGTGCAGTGGGCGGTCGCCTGCTCGCTGCTTTCTATCAACGCCAGCAAGTCCGGGCTCAACCGGTCGCGGCGGCCGATGACGTTCAAGCGGATCGACTGCTCGATGCAACGCGATGTCTGCGTCTGCAAGTGGCGCTTGAACAAGGCGAACAAGCCGCTCACTTCGCCTGCCGGGCGCTGCCAATTCGCAGCCGAGAATGCGTACAGCGTCAGCGTGCCGACGCGCCGACGCGCCGCCGCTTCGACGATCGTGTTGACCGCGTCAGCGCCGGCACGATGCCCGGCCGTGCGCGGCAAGCGCTGCCGCAACGCCCAGCGGCCATTGCCGTCCATGATGATTGCGATATGCATTGGAGAGTACTCTGCGTTGCAAAGCTTCTGCACAAATTTTTTGAACAAATTTTTACCCGCGCCGCGTCGCCTTGATCACCGCCTCGACATGGTCGAGGTAGCGATGCAGCGCGTTGCGGCCGGTAGCCGTGATGCGATAGACCGAGCGCGGCCGACGATCCTCGAACGACTTGGTGCAGGTCACGTAACCCGCCTCCTCGAGCTTGCGCGCGTGCGCGCTGAGGTTGCCGTCGCTGACGTCGAACAGCGCTTTGAGCTCGACGAACGTCAGCTCTTCGCGCACTGCCAGAGCGCTCATGATGCCGAGGCGCACGCGCTCGTAGATCAGCCGGTCGAACTTCGTGTCGTCCGCTGCACCGACTGCAGCAGGCACCGCGGCGAGCTTGGGCCGCTTGCGCCTGGCCGGTGCAGTCGTCTTGCGCGGATCAGGTTTCGCTGCCATGCCCTGCCCTGTACGTCAGATAGCCAAAGACCAGGTGTAGCCCGCCGAATCCGACACCGAGCAGCGGAATCTGCAGACTCTCCGGCAGTACCAACGCGAGCAATCCCGTCGCGACGAACGTGCCGCCCAGAATCCCGAGCGACCGCCCCGTCGTAGTGCTGGCCGCGATCAGTCCGCAGCCATACAGCAGCAACCACATACCCGGGATCGCGCGCAGGTTATCGCTCGACCAGAGAACCGCAGTCATGACGGCGCCAGCGAACAACGATGGCAGCAGAGCGATGGCGAACCTGCGTACCGGCGCCTGTCTGAACAGCAGCGCCCCGCCTGCGACGGCGGCAACGACAGCGGCGAGCAGCCAGACGATCAACCAATGCGGGCGCATCGCTGGAATCAACGAAACGATCGTGGCCAGCAAACCGATGACGCCGGAAGCAATGCCGGTCGAGCCCGGCACCGCGAGCGACGCCGCCGATTCCATGGATGCCCGGATGTAGCGCAGCGTCGCTGCGGCGTGGGAGTCGAGCTGAACCGTATTGGCGGATTGCATCGCGTTCTTCCGTGGCTTGCCCACGCCGGCGACGCTACGACCGTCCGCCATGCACTGTCAAGTACTCTGCATTGCAAAGTGCCGACAGATGATGGCGAATCGTGGCGTCAGAGCGGGGGCGCCTGCGAGCATCAATCTCGGCCGAAAGTGTCTGTTCCGGCGGTGCGGAATCGCCGCGCAGCGGTTTTGCAAAAATGCGCTTGCGCGCTCGTCTGACCATTGTCGGCCGGGCGAACTCGGCGGATACTTACGGCGTCGGAGGTCTCGGTCCTGCTAAGAAAGCGTCGCCGTTCGATCGTTCATCTGCTGTCGCTGCTGTTGCTATTCGCACAGCTCGGCATGCAGGCGCACGCCTATTCGCACCTGAAATCCGACCCCGACGGCCTCCCCGGCTCCACGACCCAGCTCTGCGGCCAGTGCGCATCGTCGGCACCGCTGCTGAGCATGGCGAGCGGCTCGCTCTGCATCCGCGTGCCGCATGTGCCGCAGGCGGAGGGCACTGCCCCCGCCAGCATCGACTCCTCGGTTCATCGCCTCTCCCACCCGGCATTCCGCTCCCGCGCGCCTCCTCACCTCCTGTGAATCAGTGATCGCACGACGGCGCTTGCGCCGCTCGTGTCCATTCGCTCGCACAGGAGGAAGTTTCCATGATGAGTTGCAAAGCCCTTGCGGCGCTGCTGGCGCTTGCAGGGATGACTCTGCCGGTGCTCGGTCACGCGGCTGACGACGTTGCCAGCCTGCGCGCCGAGATGCAGGCACTGAAGAACGAATACCAGACACGCGTCGAAGCGCTCGAACAGCGCATCACGCAGCTCGAGAATGCGCCGGTCGGCGGGCTAGCCGAGGCGACGCCCGCTCCACAGCCGGCGCCGTCGATGGGATCGGCCGGCGGCACAGGGACCGCCTTCAATCCCGCCGTCTCGCTGATCCTGAGCGGCAACTATGCGCACATCGATCAGGATCCCGAGACGTGGCGCATCGGCGGCTTCATGCCGAGCGACGGCGAAGTCGGACCGGGCGAGCGCAGCTTCAACCTCGGCGAGTCCGAGCTGACGCTGGCCGCGAACGTCGATCCGTACTTCTCGGCGCAGATGACCGCGGCGCTGTCGGCCGAGAACGAAGTCGAGGTCGAGGAAGCCTTCTTCCGCACGCTCGCGCTGCCGAGCGGCTTCACGGCGAAAGGCGGCCGCTTCTTCTCGGGCTTCGGCTATCTGAACGAAGTGCACTCGCATGCGTGGGACTTCGCGGATCAGCCGCTGGTCTACCAGGCGTTCTTCGGCGGCCAGTTCAAGCAGGAAGGCCTGCAGGCGAAGTGGCTTGCACCCACGGACCTGTTCATCGAGCTGGGCGCCGAGACCGGCAACGGCAGCGAATTCCCGGCCACGCGACGCAATCGCAACGGCTTCAACGGTGCCACGCTGTTCGCTCACGTCGGCGGCGACTACGGCGATGCGACCAGCTGGCGCGCGGGTGCCGCTTACCTCGATCAACGCGCCGAGGATCGCGCGTTCGAAACTATCGATGAGTTTGGCCTGCCACTGACCAATGCCTTCACGGGCAAGTCGCGCACCTGGGTCGTGGACGGAGTGCTCAAGTGGACGCCGGTCGGCGACCCGAATCGCCGTCAGCTCAAGCTGCAGGGCGAGTACATGCAGCGGCGCGAAACCGGCCTGCTCGCGTTCGACACGGAAGGCTCCGACCTGACGGATGACTATCGCAGCACGCAATCGGGCTGGTATCTGCAAGGCGTGTATCAGTTCCTGCCGCGCTGGCGTGCAGGTCTGCGCTACGACTCGCTCGATTCCGGCACGCCGCGCATCGCGCTGGTCGACTCGGGCGAGCTGCCGCTGAGCGCGTTCCCGGCGTTGCTGCCGGCGGATCCGGATCGCATCTCGATCATGCTCGACTGGAATCCGAGCGAATTCTCGCGGCTGCGCGCGCAGTTCGACTGGGATGACGCACGCGGCGAGAACGATTGGGATCACGTGCTCCGCCTGCAATACATCTACGGCATCGGCGCGCATGGCGCGCACAAGTTCTGAGGAGCCGAGTCATGTTCAGTTTCATTCGCAGCGCTCTGGCGCTGCTCATTCTCGCGGCGGCGCTGCCCGCGCACGCCGCGCTCAAGGTGCTCGCAACAACGTCCGACTGGGGCGCACTCGTCAACGAGATCGGGGGCGACCAGGTCAACGTCTACACCGCGACCAGTGCGCTCCAGGACGTGCATCGCGTCGACGCGAAGCCCAGTCTCGTCGCGCGGGCGCGCACGGCCGACCTGGTCGTCGCCACTGGCGCCGAGCTGGAAATCGGCTGGCTGCCGGTGCTGATCCAGGAATCCGGTAACAGCCGCATTCAGCCTGGCAGCCCTGGCTACTTCGAAGCGGCTTCCGTGCTGTCGCTGCTGGAGAAGCCGGAGCGCTTCGATCGCTCGCTCGGCGACATCCATCCGCAAGGCAATCCGCACGTGCAGCTCGATCCACGCAACATCGCGCGGGTCGCGCAAGCGTTGACCGACCGCCTCGCGCAGCTCGACGGCGCGCACGCGCAGTACTTCCAGCAACGCGCCAAGGATTTCGACACGCGTTGGCAGGCTGCGATCAAGCGTTGGGAGAGCCAGGCCGCGTCGCTCAAGGGCACGCCTGTTGTGGTCATGCATAGTGACCAGACGTACCTCTGTCGCTGGCTCGGCTTGCAGCAGGTCGCAGCGATTGAGCCGAAGCCGGGCATGCCGCCGACTGCGGGCTATCTCGGTCAGCTCGTGACGAAGCTCGCCGCGTCGCCGCCGCGGGTAATCATGCTGAATGCGTACAACGACCCCAAAGCGGCGAAATGGCTGTCCGAGCGCGTCCATGCGCCGACCGTCGTGCTGCCCTTCTCAGTCGGCGGCACGCCGGAGGCGAAAGACCTGTTCGGATTGTTCGACGACACCATCAATCGACTGTTAGCGGTGCTGAAATGAGCCTTTTCTCGACTGACCTGAGCATTCTGTGGCCGGCGTTGATCGCCGGCCTGCTGGTAGTGACTTCACACGTGCCGCTCGGACAGCAGGTGCTGTCGCGCGGCATCGTGTTCATCGACCTCGCGATCGCGCAAGTCGCAGGACTCGGCGTGATCGCCGCGAACAGTGCCGGCCTGCCGATCGAAGGCTGGGGTGCGCAGGCAGCGGCGGGTGCCGCTGCGCTGGCGGGCGCGTTGTTGCTGACCTGGACCGAACGCAAGCGGCCCGAGGTGCAGGAAGCGCTCATCGGCATCCTGTTCGTCCTCGCCTCGACCGCGCAGATTCTGCTGCTCGCGAATGATCCGCACGGCGGCGAGAACCTGAAGGATCTGCTCGCAGGCCAGATCCTGTGGGTGTCGACGGATCAACTGATACGCACGGCGGTGCTCACTGCGCTGTTCGCCGTCGTCTGGTTCCGTTGGCGCGAAAAGATCGGCCGCATCGGGTTCTACGTGCTGTTCGCAGTCGTCGTCACGGCTTCCGTACAGCTCGTCGGCGTGTACTTGGTGTTCACGAGTCTGATCGTGCCGGCAGTTGCAACGTACCGGCATGCCCAGAATCGACAACTCGCGTTCGGCTACGCACTCGCGTTCGGCAGCTATGTCGCGGGCCTGGCAGCGTCAGTCGTTACCGACCTGCCCTCGAGCCCGGTCATCGTGTGGGCGATGGGCGTCATCGGACTGCTCGTGCATCTCACCGGCAAGCGTGGCGCCGTTGCGACGGAAAGCGCTGCTCGCGCCGATCATCGGATGCGAACGACCGCCTCAGGCTAGTTCTGTTCGACTCGCACTTGTGCGCCTACACTGTCGCCACTATGCGCCGCGCAACCATCGCCGCCCTGCAGGTCGGTTCCCATTCCGACGGCAGCGCCGCCACGCTCGATCGTATTCTTGGCTATGCGAGCTCGATTCGTAACTCGGGCGCGCAACTGGTCGTGATGCCGGAGGCGCTGCTCGGCGGCTATCCGAAAGGCGCCGACTTCGGCGCACGCGTCGGCTATCGCACACCCGAGGGACGCGATGCGTTCCTGAAGTATTGGCGCGAAGCCATCGATGTGCCGGGGCCGCAAACAGAGGCGCTCGGCGAGCTGGCTCGCAACACCGCAGCAGCTCTCGTCGTCGGCGTGATCGAGCGCGACACGACGACGCTCTACTGCACCGCCCTGTTCTTCTCAGCGCACGGCGAGCTTGCAGGCAAGCATCGCAAGCTCGTGCCCACTGCGATGGAGCGCCTGATCTGGGGCCAGGGTGACGGCTCGACGCTGTTCGCGATGCAGACAGATGTCGGCCGCATCGGCGCGGCAATCTGTTGGGAGAACTACATGCCGCTGCTGCGGACGGCGATGTACGCGAAAGATCTCGACATCTGGTGTGCGCCGACAGTGGATGAGCGCGACATCTGGCAAACGAGCATGCGACACATCGCCTACGAGGGCCGCTTGTTCGTGGTCAGCGCGTGCCAATATCAGCCGCCGCCAGGATCATCAGTACCGGACTGGCCGCTCGATCGTCCGCTGATTCGCGGCGGCAGCGTCATCGTGTCGCCGCTCGGCGAAGTGCTCGCGGGCCCTGTCTACAATCGCGACGAGTTGCTCGTTGCGAGCGTCGATCTCGACGACGTGGTACGCGGCAGATATGACCTGGACGTCACTGGTCACTATGCGCGGCCAGATGTCTTCAACCTGACTGTCCGCGACGACTAGCGTGCCAACATGGAATCCCGCTCGACGATTCCTGCCACGATGAGAACTGCGCTCCTCGTTCTCGCGACGCTGCTCGCGTCAGGTGCACCGAGCAGCCACGCTGCCGACACCGTCTGCAACGTCGCGCGCAAGAAAGCGAATCTGAACTTCACTCTGAAGGACATCGCCGGCAAGGACGTGCCCCTGAGCAAGTACAAGGGCCAGGTGGTGCTGGTGAACTTCTGGGCGACGTGGTGTGTGCCGTGCAGAGTCGAGATTCCGGCGCTGACTTCGCTGTACCGCGACTACAAGGATCGGGGATTCGTCGTGCTCGGTGTTTCGGTCGATTCGGAGGTCGCAGCCGTCAAGCCGTTCGCGCGTGTGATGAAAATGAACTATCCCGTGCTCATCGGCGCAGGTCGTGAGGATCTGAGCAGTGCCTACGGGCCGTTCGTCGGATTTCCGACGTCCGTGCTCGTCTCGCGCGACGGTACTGTTTGCGTGCGGCATGTTGGCATGCTCAGCAAGTCGAAGCTCGAGGAACAGGTCGGAGCGCTTTTGTAGCAGTGGTTAGAACCGAGTCGGGCTGAAGCCCGACCTACAGATCAAGAAGAAGAGTCGGGGTGCAGCCCGACCTGCGACAGCAACCCTCACAGCGTTTTCGAAACTTTGAGTTGCGCGGCACGAATCGCGGCCGCGCGCCGCGCTGCTGCTTGCGCGAGCCCATTGCCGTGCGCGTGAAACTCTGAGTTGCACTCGCGCCGCGTTCTCAGCGCCCCACTCCTCTGACTAGCATCCTCGCGCGCCCACGACCTGAGCGCGGAACCTTCCAACGCAGGACCAACAACGGAGGTTTGGGGATATGTCGCGCACTGAAGATACTACTCATGAGCCCGTGGACGGCCAGCAGCCGCCGCAAGAACCGGGCGCGCAGGACGGATTGGATCGAAGAACGGTGCTCAAGACCGGCGCGCTGATCGGCGCTGCCGCGGTTCTGACATCGAAGAAGTCGCTGGTGCTCGCGCAGGGCGCGCCGCCGCCGCTCGCACAACCGGTGCTGTGCGGAACGACGGCGCCGGTGAGCCCGCCGACCCGGCCATTCCTGGACAACTTGCCGGTGCCGCTGCCGGCATTGCCGCAAATCCTGAGCCCGCTGCCCACGAAGGCGGCGAACACGGGAGCTGGCGAGGCTGCACGCGATCCGCATCAGCGCTGGGAGCAATTCCTGCCGCTGGTCATGTATCGAATGAATGCAGCACCGTCCTTGCATCAGCACCACACGGACCTGTTGCCGTCCTTCATGTGGACGTTCAATGGCACGTACCCGGCGCCGACACCGCTGAACTTCTACGGCGTGCCGACGATCGTGCGCTTCGTGAACAATCTGCCGACTACGCCGCCCAACACGACGTTCGGCGTCAATGAGATCACGGTCCACCTGCACAACGGTCACACTGGCTCGGAAAGCGACGGCTTCGCCGGCGACTTTTTCCCGACCAATTTCTTCAAGGACAATCACTACGCCAACGCGTACGCGGGCATCGACGACTTCGGCGGCATTGGCGATCCGCGCGAAGCGATGCACACCTTCTGGTTCCACGATCACCGCGCCGCGTTCACGGCCAACAACAACTACCTCGGCCTGAACGGCATGTACATCGTGTACGACAGCAAGGATCCGGGGCACGAGCTCGCGACTCCCGGCTCGCTGCGCCTGCCAGGTTACTACGGCGTCACAGATCTCCCGCTCATCCTCACCGACAAGCGCTTCTGCGCGGCCGCGAACGGCCGCAACGAAGTCTTCCAGGTGGTTGGCAACGGCGCGCCCGGCGGCGACAAGTGGGTCGTCAACGGCAAGATCCAGCCGAAGCTGACGGTGCGCCGGCGCAAGTATCGCTTCCGCATCCTCAACACCGGTCCGGCGAAGACCTGGAACCTGAGCCTGATCCGTCCGGACGGCACGCAGGCGCCGATTACGATCGTCGCCGTCGACGCGAACTTCCTGCAATCGCCCGCGACGTTGACGAATCGCACGCTCGATGTATTCGTCGCGATGCGCTTCGATGTAGTCATCGACTTCTCGGCGTTCCCGGCCGGCACGTCGGTGTACCTGAAGGAAAACGTCGCGCAAAACGTCGGCGTCGCGACTGCCGATCCGGCGCCAGGCTTGCCGATCGGCAATGTGCTGATGCGCTTCGACGTCGTGAATCGCGAGCCGTGGTTCCCGGCCGATACGCCGGCCCTTCCCGCGGTGCTGACGACGTTCCCGGACCCGATCGTGCCGGATGCCTCGTTCCAGTGGAACTTCACGCTGGTCGGCGGCCGCTTCCTGATCAACGGGCTCGAGTTCGATGCCAATCGCGTCGACCACGTCGTGCTCAAAGGCAGCGCCGAGGAATGGACGCTGGCGAACGACGTGGCTGCAGGCAACTGGTTGCATCCGGTGCACATCCACTTCGAGGAGGGCCGCATCTTGTCGAGGCGAGTGCGCACCAGCCAGAACCCGGACGTGTTCCAGGACGTGCCGCTGCTGCCGGAAGAGCTCGGCCGCCGCGACGTCTACCCGCTGCCGCCGCAGCACCGCGTGGTCCTGCGCATGCGCTTCCGCGATTTCGTCGGGCGCTACCTGATCCACTGCCACAACATGAACCACGAAGACGCGTTCATGATGGTGCGCTGGGACATCGTGGATTCCGTCGAAGAGCTGACACGCAAGCGCCGCGAGATCGACGAGCGCCGCATGCTCGCCGGCCTGCCGCCGCAATACGGTCCCGCCAAGCAGGGAGGTCTCGTCTAATGGCTACCCCAATCAAGAGGCGCGAACTGTTTTCCAGCTTCGCCGGCATCGGCGCCTCGCCGGCATCGCCACAGGCCTGCACGGGCGCGAGCCTGATTCCGAACGTCGCGCTGCGCACGCACGAAGGCAAGGAAGTCCGCTTCTACGAGGACCTCGTCAAGGGCAGGCAGGTGATCATCAACATGATGTACGCCCACTGCGAGGAGTTCTGTCCCGCGATCACCAGCCGCCTGGTGGAGGTGCACCAGCAGCTGGCCTCGCGCATGGGGCGCGATCTGTTCATGTACTCGATCACGCTCAAGCCGCAGGAGGACGATCCAGCCGCGCTCAAGTCGTTCGCGCGGATGCACGGCGCACTGCTGCCCGGTTGGACGTTCCTGACCGGCGACGCGTTCGACATCGAGACGCTGCGCTTCGCGCTGTTCCGGCACGACCACATCAAGTTCGACCTCGACCCGGCCTCGCACACGGCGAAGCTGCGCATCATCAACGATGCGATCAATCGCTGGACGCACGTCGCGCCGATGGCGAGCATGATGACGGTGCTGCAGCACATCTCGTGGGCCGATCCGCCCAAGTCGTTCGAGCAGCAGCTGGAGGACAACCGCAAGCTGCAGCTCGCCATCGACAAGGAGCACGCATTGTACGGCTACCGCAAGATCGTCTGAGAGCGAGGTGCGTATGAGACGTTGGAATGTTCTGGTGATGCTGCTCGCGAACGCACCGACGCTCCTGCTCGCCGCAAACGCGTGCGAACAAGAGTTGCGCTCTACGCGCTCGGACACGCAGCAGTACTACATGATCCTGGCCGGGCAAACGGACGTGTTCTACGACCGCAGTGGACCGACGTTCGTAATGCTGCAGAGGACTGCCGCGGACGAGACGGACGTCGGTGCGTTCGGCATTTACGCCGGCGAGCGCAAGCAGCCGGTGTTTGGACCGGTGCCGGCGCGCGTTTACGAGCGGTTCGTGGGCGAGTCCCGCAAGCCAGCGGACGTGCTGCTGCGGCTGGCGATCAGCAAGCCGCAGTACGACCGCGCGCTCGCGGTGTTGCAGTCGTGGGATCGGCGCGTTCGCGAGAAGGCGCTGCTGTACCCCGATGTCGCCATGGACAACATCCTGCTCGTGAAGCAGGCCACGGAAGAGCTGAATCGTTGCCGCGAGACGATCGTGCGCTACGAGCTCGACTGGGGACTGCAGGACGACATCTCCGAGCACAACGTCGCTTCGCGCATTCCTTACGAGTATTTCCGGGAGCTGGCGCGGCTGAACGCTGCACAGCATGTCCCGGCTGCCAATCAATCCCTGGAGTAACTGCTATGTCGCAAACAGCAAGCCCCGTCGCCGCAAGCGGCTCTACTGGCTCGACGTGCCAGGCCCCTGGCCCGTACCGTTCGTCCCGCAATGCCAAGGTCACCATCTTTCTGAAGAAGGGTGACAAGTTCCCCGTCGACACGGACGGCGCCAGGACGACATGGACGCTGTCGGGCGGGTGAAGCCCACATTGATCAGGGGCATTTGGGTGGCGGCGGCTTTCGCCGCCGCCACTGCCACCGCCGCGCCCGCTTGTCCGCTGGAAGTCATCGGTACGTGGCGGCTGGTCAGCCCCGACGAGCCGCAGCCTATGCTGGTGACTTTCGGCACCGACGGCTGGGCGAACGTCGTGACCGTGACCGGTTCGGGTCGTCCCGTAGATTTCGACACCATGGCCCAGGTGCGCTTCCAGCTCGTGCCCCGCCGCGATCCGAAGCGCATCGAGTTCCAGACCACGCGCGGCAATGACCTGTTCCCTGCCGGCACGAGCAGCTGGCAGATCACGAGCTACACCGATGAGAGCTTCGCGAGCCGGCGCAGCGATTCAGAAGCGGGCGAACAGGCCTCGTGGTCGAGGCTGCAGACCCACCGCTACTTTCTGACTCTCGCTACACGCGACAACGCTGCGACGTTCGTCATGTGGACGACGCTCGACGGCCAGAAGCCCGCGTACGAAGCGCTCGGCGCAACCAAACAAGGCACTGCCGCCCACTTCGGAAGAGTACCGGACGAAGTCGTGCAGGCCTTCGCGCGCGAGAGCAAGCGCGCGGACGAAACGATGATGCGCATCGAGCTCAGCGAAGCCGAGTATCGCCGCACTCACCAAGTGTTCGAGGCTTGGAGTTCAGTGCTCAGCCGCGATGCTCTCGCTGGGGACGATGCCGACAATCAGGCGCTCGCACTCGTCGACGCCGCAGTTCAGAGCGTCAATCGCTGCGGCTTGAAGATTCGCACTGCTCAAGATGGCGCGGCCGCGTCGCCCGCACGCCGTGCTGGCGAGCTGGTGCGCGCGCTCCGCAAGATCAATGACCGCCGGCACGTCCCGGACAAGCTATTTCCCTTTCGTTGGAAGCCGCCAGCGGTCGCGTCGTAAAGCGCGCGGACGCGATACCGTCGAACGTCAGCAAGGCGTCGCGCACGAAATTGATGAAGACTGCCACGTTCTTCGTCGGCGTGCGCCCGGCATGCACGGCGTAGATTCCTGCATCGATGCCTTTGCAGAATTCCGGCAGCACGACTTGCAACGCGCCCTGCTGCAGCTTGTTGGCGATGACTCCGAGCGGCAGATAGACGAATCCGAGACCGCTGCACGCCGCACGCACTAGTGCAAGATTGGTATCCGAGACGGCCCAGAAATCGATCGGCACACTGAAGCGCTCGGTCGCGGCACGAAAGTACCACGCGGCGTTCGGCTGCTTCGGACGCTGCAAGCCTAGACACCGATGCCGGGCCAGCTCCGCCGGATGCGACGGCGTGCCGCGTTCCTGCAGATACGCTGGTGCAGCTGCAAGCACCAATGGCGACGTCGCCAGTCTGCGCGCCGTCAGCGTCGAATCCGTCAGCCGCTGCGCGACGCGGATCGCAACGTCGTAGCCGCCAGCGACGATGTCGACGCACGTTTCGGACGTGTGTGCATCGAGCACGACACCCGGATAGCGCGGCAGAAACTCGCTGTACAACTTCGGCAGCAGCCCGGAGCCGAGACATGTCGGCATGCTGAAGCGCAAGCGCCCGATCGGCGCGTTGCTCAGGTGCTCCACTGCCAGGCGCGCCTCTTCCATCATGTCGAAGATGCGGCGGTAGTGTGCGAACAGAGTTTCGCCTGCGCTCGTGAGGCTGATGCTGCGCGGACTGCGATAGATGAGCGTGGTGCCGAGCTCGTCTTCCAGCGCCGCAATTCTTTTGCTCGCTTGCGAGCGCGAGATGCTCAGATGTTTCGCAGCTTCTTTGAAACTCAGCGTCTCAGCGATCCGCACGAACAGCAGCACGTCCGCGATCATCATGGACCTGGCCCCGGTCGCCCTTCCCTTGCTTCGCGTTGTGCGTCACATCCTAGCGCTGCGCGTGCGCTGAATCTAAATATATATGCGGGCCCGCATTCGTGTTCGCGCGAGACTCAGTCTTTGAAGTTGCAATGCTTACATGCGACGTTACTCGCCGGTACGCACGAGCAACCAGCCGAGACCGACGAGCACGAGTGTCGCGACGATCTGCTCGAGGCGCGGCCAGCTGAAGAATCGACCGCTGAAGATCACCACGCCGATGATCGTCATCGCGAACCACACCGCCGTCTGAATCTCTGCCGACGTCACGCCGAGCCTCGCCATGTACTTCAGCGAGACGACGTACAAGGTGATGCCGACGACCCAGCCAAGCGCGGAGCGCCCGACGTCGGGCCACGACAGCTGCTCCGCTTGCCAGATCTTCGCGGCGTATACAAAGCCGAGCGAGTCAGCGAAGCCGGAAAGCACGATCAACACCAACACCAGCACTGAGTTCCAGGTCATTGGGGCACCGGGGGGCGAGGAATGCATGTAATGTATGCCAAAACGGGAGGACCCCCATGCACAAGTTGCTGCTGCCACTCGCCGTCGCGCTGCTGGGTGTCGCCGCTCATGCGCAGGCGCCGGAGACGAAGCCGACCTTGCAGGACTTCGCCTGGCTCGCCGGCCACTGGCGCATCGAGCAAGGCGATCGATTGGTCGACGAGCAGTGGATGGCGCCGGCAGGCGGACTGATGATGGGCATGGCGCGCAACGTCCAGGCCGGCAAGGTCCGCGAATACGAGTTCACGCTGCTGCGACAAGAGGCCAATGGCGACATCTTCTACGTCGCGAGCCCCTCGAAGCAGAGCGAAGCGCAGTTCAAGCTCACTTCGCTGCGCAATGGTGAGGCCGTGTTCGAGAACCCGGAGCACGACTTCCCCAAGAAGATCGTCTACGCGCGCCAGGCCGACGGCTCCCTGCTCGCGGCTATCGAAGGACCCGGACGCGACGGCAAGCCGCGTCGGGTCGAGTATCCCTTCAAGCGCGTCAAGCCATAGCGTCCTGTGTATACGGGTAGATCGGCGGCAATGTCGCCGACTGCCCTTGCACGCGCTCGGTCCAGCGTAGGAACGACGGCCGCGAAGCCAGGTCGAAATGTGCCTCGGCGGCGAGATGGCTGTACGCGAACACCGCGATGTCGGCGATCGAGTAGCTGTCGTTGGCGAGGAAGGGATGCTGGCTCAGATGCCGCTCGAGTGCATCCAACGCGCGCTCACCCGCGCCGCGCTTCGCAGCTGCCAAAGCCTCGTTGGCCTTCAACTTGCCGCTCAGTACCCAGAAGCGCAGCGTACCGATCGTCGGCTCGACGTAGTATTGCTCGAAGAACAACCACTGCATCACGCGCGCACGCGCCAGCCGCTCGGACGGCAGGTAGCCGGTGCCCTCTGCCAGGTAGCAAAGGATCGCGTTGGACTCGGCGATGTAGACGCCGGGCTGCGGCTCCAGCACCGGTATCGCGCCGACAGGGTTCTTCTCCAGGAACTCCGGCGTGCGCGATTCGCCCTGAAAAATCGCAACGGGCACGTGCTGGTACGGCTGGTCTAGGTGCTGCAGCAGCAGGCGAATCTTGAAGCCGTTCTGCGACGGCAGATAGTCGTACAGTTTCAGCATTGCAGCGCTCTCCCTTCTCTGGTGCCGCAAGTTTGCGCACAATCACGTGCCCAGGCACTCCGAAGCTTGCTATGGATTCCAGCCAACCTGCCCGCAAACGCAACGGCTTTCAAGAGCGCGTCTCGTCCGACCCGCAGGCGACCTTTCCTGCGGAGCGCGGCCGCTATCACCTCTACATCTCGCACGCTTGCCCGTATTCGGCGCGCGCCGTCCTCGCACGCTGCGTCAAGCAGCTCACCGACGTGGTGTCGATGTCGTCGCTCGATCCCGTGCGCGGACCGGACGGCTGGGTGTTCGCCGCTGGCGAGTACGCGGATCCGTTGAACGGTTTCCGCAGGCTGCGCGAGGCCTACGAGGCCACCGATGCGAACTACGAAGGACGCGTCAGCGTTCCCGTGCTGTGGGATCGCAAGACCCGGCGCATCGTGTCCACCGAGTCCGGCGACATCATGAGAATGTTCGGCTCAGAGTGGGACGCCGTCGGCGGTGCCGCGAGCGTGTCGCTCTACCCCGCGCCTCTGCGGGCCGAGATCGATACGCTGAATCAATGGATCGCCAAGCGCGTCAACGATGGGGTCTACGACGTAGGCACAGCGACGTCACAGCTGGTGTACGAGCGCGCGCATCGTAGACTCCTCGAAGCGCTCGATGAGCTGGAGCAGCGTCTTGGCCACAGCAGTTTTCTGTTCGGCGACGAGCCTGTCGAAAGCGACTGGCGATTGTTCCCGACACTCGTGCGCTTCGACGCCGTGTACTCGCGACTGTTCAAATGCACACGGCAGCTCGCCGAGATGCCAAACCTTTGGAAGTATGCGCGCGAGCTGTATCGCCGACCTGGCATCGCGGCGACTGTGCGCCACGACGAGATTCTGCGTCACTACTACCGATCGTTCCCGGCACTGAACCCACACGGCATCGTGCCGCTGCTCGATCCCCCCGATTTTTCCCGCACCGCCTGAGTCGGAACAAGCAGCCGCGGCCTTCGTTCGATTTCCATTCGACGAGGAGACCCGCGATGACCGACGAAGCACAGTTGACCGCGAAACTCTGGAAAGCGCTGAAATCCGACATGACGGTAATGCTCGGACTGAGCGGCGTAGAAGAAGGCCACAGCCAGCCGATGACTGCACAGATCGAGGACGAGTCCGAGCGAGGTGGACCGATCTGGTTCTTCACAGCGACCGACACCGACCTGGTGAAGGCGATGGGCGGGCGCCATCGCTCGGTCTTGCACTTCGCCTCGAAGGGCCACGAAGTGTTCGCATCTCTGCACGGCGAGCTCGTGCGCGACAACGATCGCGCGACCATCGACCGCCTGTGGAATCGCTTCGTGGCTGCCTGGTTCGAGGGTGGCAAGGACGATCCGCGATTACAGCTGCTGCGCTTCGAGCCCGAGCAGGGTCAAGTCTGGCTCAACGAGCACAGCTTGGTCGCCGGCGTGAAGCTGCTGCTGGGTCGCGATCCGAAGGCCGAATACCAGGACAAGACCGGCCAGGTGCGCTTGCCGCACTGAAGGAATGATCGATAAAAAAGGCCGGCGCGGTCGCCCGCGCCGGCCTGATCGCCCCGAAACTAGTTACGCAGCGCCAGCTCGTTCTTGACGCTCTTCACGCCTTCGACTTCCTGAGCAACCTGCGTTGCGCGGCTACGCGCTTCGCTGGTATCGACAAAGCCGCTCAGCTGCACGACGCCCTTGAACGTCTCGACCGTGATCTGGTGCGCCTTGGTCGTCGGATCGGCGACCAACGCAGCCTTCACCTTGCCGGTGATCACGCTATCGTCGACAACACGGCCGGCATTGGCAGCGGTTTCCTCAGCCGGACCAGCAGCCTTCTCGTCGTTCATGCTGCAAGCCGCCGCAGCGGCGCCCATCATCGCGACCAATATCCAACGTGCAATGTATTTCATAGTGACGGTGTCTCCTCGGTGACTGCCTCATAAAGAGCGCAGCGGCGTCCTAAGTTCCACCACTGCATCGCACGTCGCGGCCGGTTTGCAAAAGCTGCCCGCGTGGAACGAGCGCAGGATTCAATCGTTGAAATAGTTCCAGCCGATCGAGGAGAAATGTCATGCCACGCGGCGACAAGTCGAAGTACACGGACAAGCAGAAGCGAAAGGCCCGTCACATCGAAGAGGGCTATGAAGCGCGTGGCTTGTCGGAGAAAGAGGCCGAGCGGCGTGCGTGGGCCACCGTCAACAAGGAGACCGGCGGCGGCAACAAGAGCGGCTCGGGCCGCGGTGTTCCGGATACGAACGTCTCTGCACGCAAAGGCGGACGCATCGGCGGCAGGAAAGCGGCTTCGCGCCCGGCTGCGGCGCGCTCTGCGTCTGCACGCAAGGCAGCGGCGACTCGTAAACGTCACGAGCAGCACGCCAGCCGCTAGAAATCGGGCTGGTTTATCTCATCGTCGGCATGACGAAGTCCGACCCGCCGCGCAGCGCGGTCGGCCAACGCGACGTGACCGTCTTGAGCCGCGTGTAGAAGCGCACGCCTTCCGGCCCGTGGATTTGCAGATCGCCGAACAGCGAGCGCTTCCAGCCGCCGAAGCTGTGGAATGCCATCGGCACCGGAATCGGCACGTTCACGCCGACCATCCCGACTTGCACGTGATGACAGAAGGCTCGCGCGGCGTCGCCGTCGCGCGTGAAAATCGCGGTGCCGTTGCCGAACTCGTGCTCGTTGACGAGACGCAACGCGGCCTGGAGATCCGGCACTCGCACGACGACGAGCACCGGGCCGAAGATCTCCTCGCGATAGATCCGCATCTTCGGCTCGACGCGATCGAACAGCGTCGCTCCGAGATAGAAACCGTCCGCGTGACCCGCGACTTGCAGCCCGCGACCGTCGACGACGAGCGTGGCGCCCTCCTTCACTCCGACCTCGATATAGTCGCGGACCCGCTGCAAATGCTCACGTGTCACGAGCGGACCCATCTCGACGTCTGCTGTCGTACCCGGCCCAACCTTGAGCGCTGCGATCATCGGCCGCAGCTCGGCGATGAGCCGATCGCCGGCATCGCCGACAGCGATGGCGACGGAGATCGCCATGCACCGCTCACCCGCCGAACCATACGCCGCGCCCATCAATGCCTGCGCGGCAAGCTTCGTATCCGCATCGGGCATCACGACCATGTGATTCTTCGCGCCGCCAAGAGCCTGCACTCGCTTGCCCGCGCGTGCTGCAGTCTCGTAGACGTGCCGCGCCACCGGCGTCGAGCCGACGAAGCTGACGGCGGCCACATCGCCATCAGTCAGCAGCGTGTCGACTGCCTCGCGGTCGCCATTCACGACGTTGAAGACGCCCGGCGGCAACCCCGCTTCCATCAGCAGCGCGGCGAGCCGCAGACCGCAGGAAGGATCCTTCTCCGAAGGTTTCAGCACGAATGTGTTGCCGCAGGCGATTGCGACCGGAAACATCCACAGCGGTACCATCGCCGGGAAATTGAACGGCGTGATGC